>MDTA01161800.1_pt1 | contig 41889 bp, 38 predicted proteins | sample 811151 | NCBI WGS metagenome assembly MDTA01 (sample SAMN05326648, study PRJNA326480) | marine metagenome | isolation source: seawater | place: Indian Ocean: South | collected 2010
GAAAGTGTTAGCTTATCTACCTTCTTTTCATAATTTTTTTCAGTCATAGTTGAGATAAATACTGCCCACGAGACTAATATAAACTGAATAAGAGATACATCAAACCAATCCATTTTTAGAATATGAGATTTTAATACAACGATCACGATGCGTACTAATCTATCTTAGGCGCCAGGAAAAAATTTAACTTTTCAGAAGAACTGAAAGGGAAAGAAACGCGCAATGGTAATCCTTCACCAATCGATAACACGACTGTGTCAGTCAATGGACAAGCTCTGCAAAAAAACACAAGATATTTAGTTGAAAATGAAAGCTCCATGGAAGCTTCGGTTACGAGTTTAAATTCATCGTTATTTTCAAAAAACACCTGCATACATTCACCACATGACTCGGTGATAAAACCAACTCTCGAAGGGTTAATTTGCAGTGTCACCGAATCTCCAAATTCTTTCAAGTCTTTGACAACCTTATGAAACTCGGATGTTTTCATATATATCGTACATGGATACGCTTGATCTTCAACTGTTAATTTTTCATTCTCCATGTCCATAAGATTGACTGTAAATTTCGATTGCTTCATGTTAGAAAACGCAGTAATGTGGAGCTGTGTGTCTGTGCTAGCGCAGGAAATCATCGAGTCGTTTTCACACGTTTTCAGAACCTTTGATAAAGTTTCAGTGTTTATGGACAAGATTTCTTGGTGGTCCCATTCATATTTGGCTAATGAATCTAAAATATTGAGATACACAAGCGATACATGACTGGTATCCATCGCATTTAGTTCTATACCCTGTTCGGTAAATTCCAGATTGCTCGTACCCACAAGGTCTTTAACAGCATCAACTAGTTTTTTGAAGAGCGCCGCGTTCACGTCAAATCTCATTCTTGAGCCTTATATTTTTCTTCTAGAAGTCAGTGATTATTTTTTTCGTCTAGCTTTACGAGTTCTTGTCTTACTTTTTTTTTTAGATTTACGAGTTCTTGTCCTACTTTTCTGTTTAGCTTTACGAGTTCTTGTCTTACTTTTCTGTTTAGCTTTACAAGTTCTTGACTTACATTTCCTTTTAGCTCTACGTCTTTGATCGACTTCCGGTGCTCGAGTCCCCAAGCCATCTTCCCACACATATCCCCCTACTCTCGGTGACCAAACTCTCGACCATTCTTGTCCATCTCGTATACCTTGTCCAATTGAAGATCGAGAACTCCAGTTCGTGAATGAACCAGTTGAGCCTGTACCAGGATTAGAGGCCGTGTCTCCCCAACTAGAGTTTCCTCCCCAACTTAACGACGAGTTGCTGCGTGACAGAGGTGGTGTTTTTTGGACAACACTATCATCATCGTGCATCGTGAATCGATCGCGCGGAGTTATGGGTGGTGTGAAAATATTCATTGAGAAAGGATATCTGGAAGGTCTGGCAGGTGGAATATCTGTTTGGGAAGGATAGCTGGAGTGTCTGGGAGGTGGAACACCTCTTTTAAAGAGCGGTGGTCTGTCGTAAAACCTCGGTGATAGTGTGCGGTAGGACAGCTCTTCATCTATTACTTTTTTAGTACGAGGTGTCATTTCATCATCAGACAAGTCGTCAGGTAGTCTGTATCTGATAGATTCATTCGCTGTCGGATTCAAACTATGTGTGAGTCTTCTAGATCCAACAAAGTTTTTCATTTTATAAAGCTTAGATAATCTTTTAACGTTAGCTGTCACCTACTCTTTGATGAATTCTTCTATCCACATTTTTCTTTTCTATATGTCTTCGTCTTTTATTGCTTCACTGATCCACAGTGCATATTCAGGTATATTCCCATGTTTTTCATAAAGTAGTTTGTTTCTAATTCTAGCGAGTTTTATGGAGTCATGTATAACATTGAAATAACTGCGTCGTGTTTCATGACTATCCATATAGGAAACCATAGAAAAAAAAGACTTTATTTTTTTTCTTTTTATCATGTAAATATGAAATTAGGGAGTGTATGTGTACTTTTTCCAAATAGAGTTCAAGAATTGATGTGCTACTACATAATTCGTCATTCGCAGTTGTGCGGTTTACATAACTCCGAGTGTGGTAAAAGAGTTCTCCATCGTGCACTTAGCCAAATCACTCGAAGAAATATAGATATACTTATAAGTAACTCCAGTGAGAAATTGAGTGAAGAACTGTGCGATGATGTCTATTGGGTTAATATTTTTTCATTCGTCGACAAACCTCTAATTAATTATTCGAGTTTCAAAACAGTTTTTGATTACGATCGATTCATTAGATCCCACATGAGTAAAGCATATTGGTGGTTTATCGACAAAAATATCGACAAAGCTTTGACAAATCGATATATACCTGATACAATTGAGATATGTTCATCCGAACTTATGAACATATATAATTGTATTCGTACACAGTGTGACATAGACGGATTAAGTTCTTTACTTTTTTTTCGTTATAGATATGAACTTGAACCGTTTCTACTTATTCATTCAATGTTCTATAACCTACCTTCTGCTTGTACGATAAAATTCCATATATCGAGTGGAGCAAGGAAATGTTCGTTTGGTAGAAAATGTAGAAAGGGAAACGCTTTTGTAACGACTCACTCACAATTGGGAAATAGTGACTTCAAGGTAGAATATTGTATGTGCAAATATCACCTTAGAAAGCTGAAAACACCCGATGTAGAAATTAACTTTAAGCGACTAGATAACTCTAGTATTTTTTCTCACGTGTAGTAAATGAGCGTTGACAACTACAATTTTGCAACGATTAGGAAACGTGCAAGAGACAACGAACAGGTCGATTCATTTTTTGGACACAAGCATATATACTACCTTTTCCCGCTCGTATTATTCATAGCCTATCTTGAATTTTATTTTCAATTTCTTTCGACATACACGGTCATGTGGACAAATATTGACATAATGCGCGGATTTGCGAGGTTTGTACGACGAAGATTCCTTTTTGTATCTTTGCTCTTTAGTACATTCATATATGTTTTCTATGTAAAGGAAATAAAAAACGAAATAAACAACGAAGAACGCAACGTTAACGTAAAACTTCTAGCGGGCATTGTTTCTGGTACTGTCGGGATTCTGTCGGTGCTAGCAGTGTACAAAGGGATGCCGGACTTGACACATGATAAAGTCGTAAAGAAATTGGCATACGACGGAACACATGGTGCGTTATTAGCTCTTGACGATGCTCATTTCACTAAGAAACAAAGCGAACATATACTCACTGCGTTTTCTGATAACCCCGATAAAGTACAAAGGATAATCGGAGCAGCCGCGAAAGGAATGAATCCGTTAAGAAAGCAAGATGGTTGGTTTCCATCTTGGTTTTGGCGATAGTATGTCCCTTTTTTTTTCTTCTCAACTATAAATGCTTAAAACGTTAGGGTCATTGATGACGGTCGACGGTAAAGAAAGCCTTGTTCGGTTTCTTGGTGAACGAATCATTGGAAATATCAAAGACGAATTGGGAAAAGACCTTGTCAGAAGGGGACACTTTTATATTCGGGATAGGATGACTACGGTAAACTACAGATACATTGAGGTACCCACAGAAGAAGAGGAAATTGAACAACTGCAAACTGCGGATCAAACAGATTCATTTGTAATGCGCTTAAGAGACATAAAGAATTCACAGTTTCAGAGTCGTGTCATGAAAATTCATCATGACAAAGCATATCCAGCAGAACCGAACTTTGACGGATATGGAATAATAATCGTCACATATATGTCAGATTAGTGTTTTTATCCTTGTTTTTTTTTCTAAGCATAAAAATAGAAATGGATGTCACAAACAATGAAAGTTTGGCTGCTCACATTCGGTCACTATGTAGAAAATTGGATAGCGAGCAAAACAAGGGAATAAATGAAAACATCAAGTCATACATAATAGTCGATTTGGGAAACGTACATGATTTCCTACCGCACGTAGATGCACACCCTTCCGATTTTTCGAATTACAATATTGTAGCATTTGCCGACCATCACTTCAATGGGTATGGTGTTAATCCAAGATGTTCTTCAAATGTTTCATTACGTGTATCAGGATCAACAAGGAATGCCGCGGACGTGGCCATGATTTGGTTTGTGGCTCGTCTAACAGTGAGCAGTAAGTCAACCTTCATATTTTTAACAAAGGACAAGGGTTTTAGGGAGATTTCGTCGTTGTGTCTTGAGTGTGATTCTGAAGCATTTTTTTTTCCAGACACTGCTTCTTTCTTGGCATCACTTCGTGTGAGTGATTGAATTTTATCTGCTTTTTTTTGCATTGTTTATCGTTAATATAGAAGTAGTTTTGTCGTCCTTCGTTATCAACTTCGAAACACACCTTCCACCCGGCTCGTATATCTTCGTTACACAAACTATTCTGGATTTTCAAGCACCAGTCGATGACAAATACGTCGTTTTCGATTTTGCTCAATATAATGTCTATGCAGCAGTCAAGAATTGCCAATTTGTCATAAAACTGGCTTCGGTTTTTATTGTATTCCTTGTCGCATGTATGGCGGAAAAGTTTCGCCACTGCATCGTTCTCCGGTTGATTGAGATATGAGAGCAAATCTTTTCTGTATACATACAGCTCCTCCTCGTCAGTTGGACACGCCATCACCTGGACTGAGCAGTAGTGTAGATGGTTCTATTAATGGAGGAAAGGGACAATAAAAGAGTTCGCCGTAAAAATAATGCCTGAAAGTTGTAACGTTACCGGTTTCCAACTTATTTGAGTGTATGAGTTTGTCGATTAGTCTTTTAAACATTAAAAAACATCCGACTTTCCTGGGTTCAGTGTTAATTTTCCACGTGTAGTCTCCTTGTTTCTTTTCAGATTCATGGGTGCTTGATTTTTCCATACATTCTGCTATGAACTCAATTTCAGTATGACATTCTTTTTTGTTAATAATAAACGGCGAAGAAGTACATATCCTTTTAAGTACTTCGATATACTTCTTTGTTACTCTGACACATGTATCTTCGTATATCTGCATGTCATCGATTCTCTTTTCTACTATATTCGAGAGCTTCATCTGTGTATACAATTGCACATTAATATGCGTGTAGTCCTTTAAATCAACTAACATCTGATTGTAAAAGTCGACACTCATAAACGTTGAACGATTTTCAATGATAGTCAGTGAAAAGAGGAGTGAGTGTCGCTTCATATAGTCCAAGATGAATTCGTAAGAGTTGTAGTTAAAAACATATGAAGGTGTAAAATGTCCACCTTTAATCATTGTGTGATTTGACGTCGAAATGTGAATAACGTCCATTGCAGCTACTGCCAAAAAGCAAGACTTCATTGGATCATAGAGTGTGCTCGTGTACATTGTATCAAAGTTATCGTGGTAGTGGTCGTATAGTCTTTGCATGCGTCCAATTTGAAAGTCGCCTTTCCCGTGTAAAGTTGCGTCTATCAAATTGTGCATTTTAATCATTTCGGAGAACCATGTTTCGTTTGATCCTTCTACGTCCTTGCGATCGGAAAAGCGAACATCGAAAATTGAAATTCCGAGTGTCGGGGATACGATACAACTAAGAAACAAATCATTATTGAACCATTTTTTATCGCCGTATAACTGCGCTGCTATATCGTATATGAAATTGTGGTCAAGTTCAGCCAGTCTGTCTAAATTGCGTACGTGTCCTTTCGAAACCGTCTTAAAAGCAAGTGCATACTCTATTGCTTCTGTAATTCCATACATACATCGATAATCATTATACTGTGTTGGGAACAATTCGATGTATTTTTTATTGAACTTTTCAATGGGATACTTCCATGAGTCGTACTCGTCTCGCGGTGGCACTTCCGTAGGTGCATAAGAACGTTGGTACAAAAAATTAAGGTGTTTATCAACGTCTCTGAGCATTTATATAAACATAGAAAATTTATTTTGCTTTCTTCAGCACTAAAACAAAAAGCTTATTGTTGCTTGCGTCTTGGAAAATGCTATGCTTGAACTTTTCGTAAATGGAAACTCTATCGATCACATCTACGTTATCTTCACCCCTGTCGTCGTCGACGTCTGTAGTTTCTTGCCTCTTCTCTGATTCTTCTTGCTTGGTAACTTCATCATATAGTGAGCCAACACTCCCGTTGTCATCAACATCACTTCCGTAGTCCGACATGAACCTCTATTTAATTTCTAATGAAAGACAAATGCCGACATCAACAGTAGCTGCGAAACAATTAGATATAAGAGCTGAAAACTTCAGTTCATCTTCTTCTCAAATTAGTTTGAAAACATACAACGATAGTTCTACATATACACTATATCTTCCAGAAACAGATCCTAAGTATCTTGATGGTGTATCCGGTGACCTAGCATATGGAAATAGTGTATTGACTTATAATGTATCTTTGGACAAGTACGAATGGGCTGCATCTTCTGGATCTAGTGGCAATTCTTTCATGGTAGCCGATACGACACTGGTAGCTGACGACGAAAATGGAAACGTTTTAACAATCGACGAGGAAGTTGTACTCCAACCAGGTGATCCAGGATACGATCCTGCTCAGGTTAAGTACAAGGTGACACAGAAATTCACCGACAGATTGCTAAACATATCCAGCGTCGTCTCTGGTAAGGGACTGACGGAAACCACTGCTTTCACTGGTGCTGTCAAGTATGCAAAAACAAGTGGTATGTATTTTGACTTTTCAGATGCGTCCGTAAATCCTGCGACTACTGATGCGAATGCGTTGATAGACGCTGTGAAGCAAGCAAAAGATAAAGTAACCATCACTACAAAACAACTCTTCAGTGGTGGTGATGATGCATCTAAACTGGTATTGCAACCTTCGTCCGCGCAGATACAACAGACTTTCGATGGTGTAGTTAAAAGTAGCATCGAGGCAAAGAAATATAAGACAACAGTTCAGGTCGATGACACGAAAAATGAGTTGTTAAATTATGAATCTGCCTTGACATTCAAAAATGGAGGTAGTATGTATGTCGACAACACCACGAAACAGATTAAAACTGATATGACAAGCATTGTTTTCGGTGATACGGGATCAGAGCACAAATTATGTATTTATAACGGAAAAATGTACATACAGAAGTATGATAGCACCGAAAAATGCTGGAAAGGCGCGGACTTGGTTCTAGATCAAATAACTGCTTATACCGCTACAATTGACACATTGACATCTACACCTGGTACCGGAGTTGTTGACATTACCGTAGCCTTCACAGGATCAAGTACGGGATGGGATAAGTTCGTCGTACAAATAGACGACCAAACCAGCACGACCACTTCAACTTCTGCTGCATTGACACTGGCAGCGATTGTTGTTCCATATATAGGTGTACACAAGGCTGTGGTTTGGGCAGTCGATGCATCTGGTAACAGAGTATCGGAAAAAATGTCAGTTCAGTTCACAACAACAGCTTAAACAACAATTCTTCCACCCACGAATTCACCTAACTCGTGATCAAATCTCGTAATCGTCATAGAATCGTCTTCAAACGATAGTCGATGATCGCGAATAGTGAGAGTTTTTGAATTTTCAAACATGAGATTTTCGTCATTTAGTCGCTTCTGGATATCCAATAATTTTTTGCTGGTGCTTTCGATTTTACCAGACGACAAACTTTCCGTTTGAGTTGCACCGAATTTCGAAAGACTGGGTAACGGAGCACTCAATTTTGTTTCCATATTCGCTAGTTTATCTGACTCTTCTTGCGAAAACTTAACTTCGAAATCGACCGTTGCACTTCCAGTGCTACCTACTGCTACAATTACCACTTTATCTAAATCCACACCTGCTTCGGATGCGATAGCTTGGATGAGCTCTTCTTGGAACTCGTCGATATCAAAGTCGGGATCATCCAAGTCAACGTCATCAAAATGCACAGAAGTCGATAACGCGGATCCAGGCACGTATGATGAAACACCAACAGTTTCTTCAAGTTTTGTTAATCTTGTTTCGATTAAATCGAGGCGTTCGCTAATTGATGCTATGACAGGAGATATTATTTCATTAGTCGATAATGTAGAAGTTTTCAACGCCTGTGCATCCAATTGATGTGTACACGACAGAAAGTCACAATGGACAGTCTGTTGTTTTATAACCCCAACTGACATCTTCATGTACACCAGAAAAAAAAACACTTTATTTATATGCGTCTGGATTCACACACGCTACGCAACCCCAGTGTTTTCTTATTTTTTTCTAGAGGAAATTAAGAAGTATGCCTGCGTCATACAACGAGTACATCAAACGAAGTCGATCAAAGAAGAAGATACACGCTAGTACTTTTAATACCGCTGTCGATCTTGGATTCATCAAGAAAAAAAAAGACTCGTACACAGTTGAATGCAACAAACCAAAGAAAACACCCAATGGGAAGAAGAAGTTTGCCGTTCTCGCGTGTGACGGCGAAGAGATGAAAATAGTGCGTTTTGGTGATCCCGATATGGATCACTACAGGGAAGGTAGGAGTAAATCTCGTAGGAAGTCCCGACAGTCGCGAAAAATACACGGAGATAAAGAAAGAAGAAAAAACTTTAAGAATCGACACAGGTGTCACGAGAAAACTGACATAATGAAACCGGGTTACTGGAGCTGTAATTGGAGTTGGTAAGGCTATATTAGTCTGTCTATATAGTGCCGACGTGCAAAAAGTTATATGTATATGCTGCATTTGTAGTTGAAATATACTGAATTATTGTTGTAAACTCTCAAAACATCCAACCAACTAAGAATAAACAGTGCATGTGAATACTTAGATTGGAGGCAAGCTTCGTTGTATATACCTTCCAGATGTCTTCGCGACATACTATATTTGATGCAGTTATTGTCGATCAAATGCTTATAAAATCTCAAAGCATCTGGTATTGCGTTCAAGTTGATAAAATAGTTAGTGTCCGCTATTTGCAGGTTGTTTTCCTGTGTAAAAACGTTTTTTAAGCTTTCGTCAAACGCCTTGCATAGATCATCTATCACTTGTACTGGGGACTCGTCCATGTTTTTTACCCCCACGCATAATGTAGATATAGCTTTTATGATATACAAAGACGAATCGAGAAAGCGTTCACACGCAGTCTTCGTCACGTTGTCATTTTTAGATAGAGACGTTGATATATAATCAGTCAGTTCTTGTATTTTTTCACTGTCGTCGTCCGTGGGATAGGTGTCATCCAAATATGTCCGAAGACTGAACGACTCGATTGGTCCATACATTTGCTACATTAAATATTTTATTTTGATGGTTTTTTTTACTTAGTCACACCCAGTCTTCCTGTGAAGACGGAGCGTAGATTCTCTGAAATTTCGTATGTCTTTTTTCTGTATCTTCAATACATTGGCGTTTGCAAGATTTTAATTCATATGTCATAGTCAAGGTTGCTTCAAATTTGACGACAGGGTAGCCTATCCCCGTGCATATGTTGTATTTGAATGCATCTTTGGCATCCAAGTAGAAATCACTAACTTGTTGTTCAAAGAAGCCAGCATCTAAACCTATGTGCTTTTCGAGTTTTTTGTTGATTTTCTTGTCTATTTTTATCACGTTGGAAGCACTAGCTGCCACGTCCGATGATTTCCCATTGGTACCAAAACTAGCCTCATGGAACATTAGATAGCTATTTGGACACATGAACCGCAAATTATCGCTTCCCATTGCGAAGATGACGGCCGCTGCACTACAGGCCGCACCTGTGACTATAGTCATCAGAGGAGTCACGCACATTTCCATCGTCTGCATGATCATGATCAGCTGATCAACGCATCCACCGTCTGAATTGATGTGGATCGGGATATACTCGAGCTGCATCTTGTCTAGCTCGAGGAGTTTACTACAGAATGCTTTGGACAGATCGACGTCAATGTCCCCAAAGATTTCTACACATACATTATCTTTGCGAATATTGACGTCGTTCAGCAAGCAAGACCCAACTCGTACTTCGATATTCATTTCATAAGCCAAACATTTTTATTTTGGGAAAAAAAACCAGAGTCGTTCGTCAAAAAAAATCTGACCACACATAAATGAAATATGCGCGACCATCCAGTAGAAAAAAAAGAAAAAGAAGTTCAAGACGTAGAGGCAGACAACGTACGAGGAAACGGACAAATCAACGCAGTAAGAGACGTTCAATGAGATTAAACGATTACAAGAGAATACTTAGAATGTACGAGCAAAAAATCCCCACTCGCGAATCTGACATAAAAAAACGTGCTCATGATATTATAACGAAGAAATTGTGTAGTTGTATTGAGAAAGTTACCGATAAAACAGGTAACGAATCTGATGCAGTTGCAATATGTACATCTTCTCTGTTTCAGAAACGAAATCTGGATCGAGGGAGTTTTAACTGCTCGGGAAAACCTCGCGTTGATCTGTATAGAAGTTAATGGTGTATTATAAAGTGTATAAAGACACATATAACTGCAGATATTATCATAGCTGCGTACGCCGGTATTTTCACTATACCTTTTCGTGTCTGCATGAACCCTGAACTGCTTAGAAGGATGACAACTGCGACCACCGGTAGCATGTTCGTCATCAGCTGTCTCTGTTTTTCTTCGGCTTCTGCTCTCTTCTTCCTGTCTTCTTTAAGAGCCTTGATTGAGGCGTCCGCAACTCTGTTTGCCAGTGTCAATTCTCCTCGTTCATACGCTTCCTCTAATGCTTCTCGATACTCGTCGTCGAGTTTCTTTTTTAGATCTTTTATCGTTTGTTCCAGCTGTGCCTCCTCGTTTTTCGCTCGATTTATTGCATCTTCTGTTTCTTTCATAGCAGCTTCCGTTTGAAGATCGTATATCTGATTTTGTAATTCGGCATTTTTTTGTTGTAGCCTAACTATTTCTTCCTTTAGCTTTTCCATTGTTTTGGCAACATCTAACAAAATTTCCATTTCCTCCATACGTTTGGGATTATTGTAACACTGTACGTTAAAGTTTGGATCCTCTTGACATTTCGCGTTGAACTGAGCAGATTTCTGGTAGTCGGAGTTACAGAGACCGACACCTTGAGCACATTTCACTCCTTCTTTTGTGACGTCGTATGTAAGAGCTGCGACGGTCGATCCTACTACGAGTGCTGCTCCAGTTATACATATACCAGTCCCACATACCATGTTAATTAAAAATACATTTTTTTTGCTACTGTTTTCAGTTAGATAAAAACCTTCAATCCAATGAGTGTCGCTATGGCTATCCACGGCATGTAATAGTGTATGTCTTTCTCTTCATCGTCCGGAGTGATCGATTCAATATATGCATCTTCATCAAAATCTAGTTCCGCTGCCATTATTTTATCATATTCTTTTTGCACTTCTTCTTTCTGTTGCGCTGATAACTCTTGGTATCTAGCTTCGTATATCTTTCGTATATCTCGTGTTGTTTGTATTTTTTCTTCCAAGAATTCCATCCTAATTTCGTGTTGCTCGTGTTCCTCATTCGCATACTCAAACGCTTTCTCGTCCGTTTCTTCTAAAATTATATCTATTTGTTCTGCCAATTTTTGAACTTTGTACAAAGGCGTCTCCGAAAATATTTTGGGACATGCGCCAAATTCATCGAGGCTTTCGATCTTGCCTTCATCGCAATCTTTTAGGAAGTTAAGTTTTCTCGTCTCTGTTTTATTGAATACCCCTTTCCCCTGACTAACATCGTATGCATCGAAACTCATTTCTGTGACTAACAGCAGCACAGTAACTCCTGCACCAAACTTTTCGAACTTCGACATTTTCTTAAGCATTGGATCCATATCCTTGAATTTTTTCCAGTCACCATATTCACTTACCGCTCCAGCTGCATCCAATGAGTAAAGTGCTAATGTACCCGGTGTACTGCTTATCACACCTAAACCCGCTCTAGCAACTTCACCTACCGTCATTTAAACATACATTATATTTTTTTTATTTACTCTTCCTCTCTTACGCTTTTTGTGGTCGGCGCTAACATTACTGGCTACTAGTTCATTATATTTCGATTCGGGTATTGGGAATATTCTCCCGTCGTCAGTCGGAATTGATGGTATACTTACTGGTGTCATGATTTCAAATACATATGTACCCGCACTCGGTGGACTATACCCATGTACATATTTTTCCCGCTTGAGTAAGACTGGGTAAATTTTACCCGTATTGTTTTCGTAGCTCATGTAATCCGGGTGAGTACTTGCGTTATATTCTTTAATCCTGATCCCACAGTGTAAGTCGACTGTTTCGTATTCGCCAAGTTCAATACCGCCCAACATAGCAGATACATCTGTGTTGGTTAGGGTAGTTTGTCCATCAAATCTCCCAAGTGTGTCGTATGATATACTCAAATCAGCCATGCTTGATTTCACATATATACTTGAATTACGAACTGTGATTACTGCTTCCTCGCCTTGTAGCAAAGGAGAAGTCTTTTCGTTAGAACCCTGTTTCCAAAATTTGAATGCCAGCACATTCGTCACACCATCATCCACTGGTTCATCCACAGGTGGGGTTGGTGTATCTGTTGGTGTATCTGTTGGTGTATCTGTAATTACTGATCCCGGAATAGGTTCATTGCAACTACGGTAAATGTCAGTCTCTCCCCACTTGCGTTTTTCAGCTTTATATGCAACGATTTCGTCGCTTGAGCATGTACCACCATGGCGGACATCTGCACCTTGGCAGTATTCCAACGCGTCTTCATCACATTCCCAATCTTGTGGATTATGGTTCTGCGCGCTATGTGTCTCGAAACTGATACACTGTCGACATGCGTCTGATACAGCTGGTTCCTCGACTGGTTCAACATCGCACGATTGGTATTCGCGTGTGTCAATGTAGTATTGCACTTCCTCTTCTGTGCATTGTTGTAGTAGACTATTCACGCAATGATCGATTCCACCTCTCTCGCAGTGATCAAAGTGGGACATACAAAACTTGCAACTGTCGCTAAGATTACCATAATCGGGATGTGTTAGGAAGTCTTGCTCGTCGTCGTCAACTGCGGTAGCCGGATTTGCCCATGAATCTCGTATGATCACGCTATAAGGTATTGATTGCATCACATCAGGAGTGCACTCAGCGCTATCATTTGTAAGATGGAAAGCGTAAGGACATATGTTTCCTTCTGTTTCCGGGTGAGAAAGAAGTTCATCGATCTCGTGATCGTATGCCATGCTACTCGCCCAAGTACCCTGATTGAAACAGTTAGGTTTATTATACGAACTGTTGTCATTCTTATATTCAGGGTGCATATTTCCAAAATCCATAGTCGAATGTCCACATACAAGTTTCCATTCACCATCCTTAAATTGTGCTTCCTGTACAGCGTTGCGTACACCACCTTCTTCGGTGTAAACGCCGACGTCTGGGATACAAGAAACCTTGGACATTATGTGACCAAGTCCATATTCTTCGAGCGCATCTCTCCGAAAATGCAGAGTCATCCGTGCCAGTCCACCGTCGACTGCATGATGGTATATCTGTGGAGACGTGAATGATCGGAGAGAATGTGCTTCCGCGTTGTTCCAACTTGATTTTCCGTTGTAACCAGCCAGTGATCTTTCGCCGATATTTTTCTTTAATGTAAAAACACCTTCATCTGTCCCGGTCCAGTAATATTCAAATCCAAAATCACGTGGGAGCATGTTGTCGACAAAATCGACGTCGAGGCCAAGTGGACATGCCGGTTTCTCAAGGATGTCTAATTGTGTCTCCACGACATCCACGAGTTCTGGTGTTGTAGTGACATCTTCAACGACCACCTCGGGTTCAGGTGTAGTCAGAACATCCCAGTCAAATGGTATACTTGTTTCAATTGTGGTGCTCCCAACTAAACTGGACAAACTCCCACCTGGGGGAAACCGTATGTGCGTCCACTCCTTCGACTCTAGGTCAAACAACCATTCGTACCCCGGTGGTTTCATGTAGCTATTCAAATTTTCACTATTTTCATTTAAAAAGGTGAGCGCTATATCCTTTGCTTCGTCATCGCTTCCCCTGAAAAAAACTACATTGTTTCCAACGTTTTCTTGTGTTACACCGGTGTATAGGCCATCTTTGCTATCAGCTGCGACGCTGACAGTATCGAGCGAACTATTTGCAGCGTATTTTGCTTTCATTTCTTCTAGACTATTTAATTTGGAGTAGTCGATGTTTCCCTCGTACATATTGTTATAGTTACATTTGTTGCTATCCTTAGCCCACACTGGAGTTGTGACCACACCGATAACTCTGTTGTTTAATGCAGTCATACATGCATTTTTTTCGTCCAAACCAATTTCATCCAAAGTGTAAAACTCGTCAATTGTGTACGGTACAGTGTCGGGGTCAGTGAGCACCCATGAGTCGTTATTAATGTGAAATCGTACAACTTCTTCAATGTACAAACCTTCAAGGCAGTAAGGTAAAGATGAATAAAGTTCGTCGGATTGTGCATTTATGTTAAACATGTCTCCTCCCACGTAGTCTTCCTCTGTGCAAAGTCTACGCACCAATAACTCATATTCATTACGACCTCTATATTTGATAGCCTTTTTAAGTTCACCTTGTAGTACCAAGCCAGAGCTGGTGAAAGCTTTTTTCAAGTATTTGTATGCAAACATGGCTTGTTCGTTTAATGTGCCTTCGTACTCAGAACACGACGGCGTGTCCGTCATGCAGTACCACCCATCTGCTCCTAGACCACTGTTTGCGACTTCTGGTTCTTCCGATTCATTCTTCAGCGGGAACCGTGTTTCTGCGTCTTCCGCTATTTGGTATTGTGGCATCATTTGAATATATGTAGTTTCGTGGTGTTCTGATGTACCAAGCAAAATTGAAGCTGAATCCAATTCCCATGAATTCTTCCCGGATCCTCTTGAAACGTGCACTCTCTCGAGCTGTACGACGGATGAAGCAGTATTATAAGGTGATTTATTGCAGTACCCGTTGCTGAAGTCAGTCGACGTGCATTCTCTCTCGATTGCTATTTCAAACACAAGAGTTTCTGTGTCAACAACGCTGCCGTTCGCAAGTGTTTTTACGACTGTCATAATCTTAGAATTCAGAGGTATGGATATACCTCCTAGGGAACTTCCAAGGACAAGCTGTTCAATGAATGTCGCTTGTTCACTCGATACTAAATATGCTTCGTAGTTGAAAACGTGTATGCCAACTTCCTTGTCGGCGTCTCCCGAGCAGCTGACGTATGTTTCTGAGTATATATAGGAACTTAATTTGTTAAGTGTTGGTTCTCCTCGTGAATCGAGTGCATCACAAGCTTTCACGCCGTTTACGAGTCCACATTCTTGCAGAGGTTCATTGAGCGACGTGTAAGATATAATTGGAGAATATCCGTCAGGACATTTTTTGCATTCGAAATTCCCTTCTGAAACCTGGACTGGAACAGTTTCACCGTCCCAGCACCCATAAAACGGGAATTCACTACCAAGTGTTATAGGAAACTCTTCGTCTTCATTGCCCTCGTATTGTTTCATGTATTTTTGTGCATCCATGAAACTGCTACTATATATACTATCTCCCAAGCATGAATACGAATATGTTTGATACGGAGAAGCATTGTTTATTACTGGTTGACCCGTCTTATATTGCGTTAATCTGCATATGTCTGTATTTACAAGTTCACATGTTTGATATACGTCTCCTTCGTTCTCTACATCCATGTAGCTTATCGTTCCTGTTGGACATTTTTTACATTCGTACGTTTTCGACATTGTACTGTATACAGGATATTCAAGTAGCAAGGGACCATCCAAGTCGGTGCCAGGTGCTTCGTCGAAACTTCTGAAACATCCATATATGTAATGTCCATCCGCGGTTCTCGTGTACCCCAAACCGGTGTTTAAATCATAGACTGGTAAGATTGTACCGTTCCCCGACATATCCGTGTTCATATTTTCAAACTGTTCCTTTAGTTGCGTTTGATTCTGTTTAAAATTGTCACTGTATATATCAGCTCCAATGCAAAAAACAATTAGTTCTGCATATATATTATCAGTTTTACTTTGTAACTTCGCAATAGGATTGAACAGATCTGGACATGCTTCATTCACATCCGCAATGAGACACGTTTGCCAATATGCGCCGTCGTCTTCCTTGACCACGCCAACTGTTCCATTCGGACATTGTTCACACGAGTACGTACCATTCTCGAGAACCGGATATTCCGTGTAATTGCCGTCACCGTCGGTGTCCCAACAACCGTATATCAATCTACCCGATGAGCCAAATGGCTTCGAACTTAAAAAATTTGCCATGTCTTTCTGTAGTTTTGCAAATTCACTCGACTTGTACAGCGAACTATCTAAATGGTCAAATGCTTGTTTATTATCTAATATTTGCTTCCTTAGTCTTTCATTACCTACGATCAAACCTAAATCGCAATAATCCTGTGCATCTTTTTGTTTTACTTCTCCTCTATCGCAACTTTGACATATACTGTGGCTTATTCCAAAATTTTCACCGGCGTCGATCGGGTAGTGTCCCGCGGATGTGTCGCACACACATTCACCGTTGATTATAATTTTTTCTTCGCCACATGGTATTTTTTCCTCTATGGCACTAAACTTCTGGTACAAAGCATGTGCACCGTATGCAACGACGCTGATCACCAGTAAATATATTAAAGCGATGAACATTTAAATTGTAAAACATTTTTATTTTACGATTTCTAATGCGCCCGCCCGCCATGTATATGATTGTATAGAAGAAGGTTGAATTTCAAGAAAATAGTAAACTCTATACGTCTCCATATTTGCTAGCAATAGAGCATGCGTCTCTATGTCCAGATCTCGTGTAATTACCATGATTACAACAAGTTTCATAATTTTTTCTTGCGTATGTCGAATTTATACATTTCGGTATGGTGTTTATAGAAAATAGCGTTTGCTTTGTGTCAGATGATATGGACTGTGTTGTACCCATTTACATCGCGTTAGAAAATTATATATCTCATTCGATTGACATTTTTGTCTCGAGTAGCTGTCTTCGAAATGCATGCTGTTGATTGAATGCACACTGTGTCACGATTTGCACTGGTATCTTGCTCACTGGACAAACGATAGTCCACATTTCCCTGTCGATGTCCACCGAACGAGACGCATCTGATTGCATATACTCCTTGAAAGAGTCGAACAACATGACACTGGATGCAAACGTCACTACTCTCTTCCCAAATGCAAAGTCCTCATGGCTTATGACGCATCTTTTTTCACCTTTTAGTCGCGTGTCTTCTACGTCAACAATGATGAAAGACGAAAAAGGAATATTCATGATTTTCCAGTTCTTCGCAAACAACTTCAACATTCTCGTTAGGTAGCAGTTTCGGTAGCTGAATCTAATTCTTCCCTTGTGGGTATGCCAGTGTTCCGTAGCAGTGTCCAGGTCGAATCCCATCCTCTCGCGCACCGCGTTGATCTCTATAACTTCGCGTGGGTGAATCATCGACTCGGTGAAAGCAGGGATAAAGGTAACTCTTTTCTCTATTAACTCCACCATCATGCTCAGCATACGAGCGTCGTCGACTGGTGTGGATGAATCAATCGGACTATGTATTCCGTTTGCGTCCATGTGCAGCATATTGCAAGCACAATCTGTGATGCATACCCAAGGAGGCGACGTGTCGTGCATCTTTGGTGTGACGATGTCTACGGATACAATGATTTCACTGCCTTTACTTTGCAAAGATTCATTGTACGTGTAGCAAAACCTGTGTGTCGTGACTTGATACCTGGTTGTGAATTCTGGGTGCTGCGAGTAACCAAAACTGTGTCTCGAACAAAGCTTAGTCACACCGTTGATATCGCCGATAGATTCCAGTACATTTGTCATGTGTTCTTGTGATTCACAGTACACATCGATGTCATTCGGAACCAAAGTTCTATCAGCATATGAACTAGGATGTGTGTGCTGTTGGTTATAGTTCGAACGTTCGACGGACGACAGGAAGAACAATTCCGCACCTAAGTTGTGGATGAGCTGGTCTCGCACATATCCTCCAAATATTTTAGCATTGGTATTTGGAGTGTTTACAATCCGCTTTGCGAATAGCTGCAAGAGCAGGTATTTTTCCTTGGCTCCGTCCATAACTTGAACCAAAAAAAATATAATATATATTAAAAATGGATGAAAAAGTCGAAATTTCAGAACCAAATTTCATGTTCACCAAGAGTGGTTTGAAGGAATACAGGAAATACCTCATGAGTCAAATATCAGATGTAAAGGTACCTAAGTACACCATAACGCTTGGTTGGATAGTTTCGATTTCACTTTGTATATATGTGTATTATTGGCTTACACAGTGGTGGTGGAAAAAGGGAGGCATTTGGATCCCTGGTGATATGCCGTGGGTATGTAAAAAATTCAAGAAGACAAAGCAAAAGGACGGATCAACGAAGAATGTATGCGAAGTTCCAGGAGAAGCCTATAGAACAATGAAACCACTATATATTTTCGTGTTGTTACCTATATACATAGGAATATACGTCGCCTTTTACGGAACAGTACTGGTACTTGCTGCAATGAATCCCGGGAAGATCGGTTTGCCACTACTCGCATTTCTAGCTCTTTACATAGTCGTAGGGATAATCGGCTGGATACTGGAAACACTTCTAGGTTCAATGTTTTCGATGTTAATCTCATAGAGAGCCGCGGCGGGAAATCTGTGTGAGATTTGTCTTTTTTTTTATATAAAATGGCATGAAGAAAATGAAGTCAAATGCTGACAAAAAGATTGTCGACTTTTTTAAATGTGTTATATCTGAAAATATTCTTACCGATGCATTGGAGAAAACGGAACTGGTAAACATCAATCCGTGCGATGCAAGAGCTCTACGTAGTGACTTGCGACGAAATGATTTTCTTAGGAGTTGCGTCAATGACGAAACGATTTCTATCAAGCGGCTACTTGAATTATCATACGAGGAGAGAGCTACTGAAAATATCAAAAAGATTCGCGAAAGTGAAAAGAAACAGTGTGTAAAAGATATTAATAGCGTGACGTATATACCGTCTCCAGAGGAACGCGCTATTCTCTGGAACAAAATTGAAGATCCATAGAATTAACAGTCCATGGAATTCATAATGTTCGTGAAGTCACCAGCGAAGTTCCAAATGTAATTGCTTTGTATCAGCTGCATTGAATCGCGTAGATTCGTATCGTAATCTGAACATATGTAACCGTTGCGATAGAAAGCGAGTAAAGTGAGACTGTGAATGTATACTGCAGTACAGTCAACTCCTGGGTGTGAACGAATCATGCGGACGTTGTATATTATCTGGTTCCACAGTAAATCGTTCATTTCGGCTATACTCCACCTCAATTGCGTCGCTCAGTGATTCAAATGTCGTCTTGAACCGAACGTTGGGTTGTATTTTTCGAATAAATTTTATCTGTTTTCGCTGATCACCACGCGAGAGAAACGTTCTTTTCACTGGAAGAAGAACGAGCATGACCACGTACCTTTTTCTTGAGACTGGAAATCAAAACATCGACGTTTTTATGTGCTTCAGCTTGTATAGGTTTAGTCTCTTGCATAGCTGTTTCGATCATGCGTAATTTGTTTTTGAGAATTTCGTTTTCGCGCTTGACTTCTCCATATCTACGGCTTAGACGAGAATAGTTGATCATGGCGACATCCGCGCGTCTTGGTCTCCATATGACTTCAATGTCTTCCGGTAACACACTCATCCTGGGCATTGTTTTTTTTTTGTTGTCTTTTTTTTCTGTCGTATATCAAATCGAATCGATTACCTAGGTCAAGGCTCATGTTGTAAGATGGTGGGTTGGGATGTGTTTTTTTGGGAGCGGCTCGGCATTTAATGTGAATACTGTATTATGCTATTGGGAAATAGCACATATATTCAGGATCACACAACAAATGAATCCAATCAGCATTTGTATAAAATGGATGAAATCCAATTTATCCGCGATTGTTTCATGTTTTCTTTATACGATGTTAGACTGATTTGATTGCAAGCGAGCGCTGTACAAAAAAATCTTCGCGTAAATAGATGGAAATTCTAACGGATAACCAGTACAAAACAATGATCGATACACATCGATACTACATCAAGTCCTGTTACACGGTCATCAACTGCAGATCACAGGTGCTCCTGTTAGATTTCGACATTTTCGCAAAGACAAATAACATATACAATTCAATGTTTTACATATACACAGATTCGCTTCCTTCATACTGTTCTTGTAAATTAGACAAGTCGGTTTCCTATGCACCTGTTTGCATCAAACACATGAATTTGTTTGTTTTGACTTATGTCTAGTATGCCAATTCTTGAAAAAAAAAAACCTTACGCTTATAAAATGCCAGCTAGAGGTGCAAGTCAAAGATCACGTTCAAGAAGTCGCGCGCGTTCGAAGAGCAGAGCTAGAAAGAATTCATGGATCCAGCACGTTTCAAAATACGCTAGGGATAATAATATATCATATGGTGACGCGATAACAAAAGCGAGAGCGTCATACAGAAAAAGTAAAAGAGATAGGTATTAGTCGACACGAGAAACGTATATTTAATATGTGAGAGTATATAAATGACAGTACGACTCTGTGACAGATCGAAAACACATAGATATAAAAAAAAATGTTTAACTGGAGACTTACATAGTCATCGGACAAAGAGAAGCCATAGTGTTATACACCAGCTGAAAAAAGAAGGATATGAAGGGAGAAGCTTAGTTAGGGAAATCGAAAGGCGTTCATGATAGTGCTTCTAATAGAAATGATGGACATTCCTGAGGTTTCTTCATGCACAAGAATTTGTACGAACCTTTTTCGTACTTGCTTGGCGGTCCAATGCAGCAGCCTCCTGTACTTCTAATGTCAATACCGATACGATTCCCATCGGAGTCATTCATTCGCACACTATTTTCAGGAAATTTGCTATTGTACAAAAAATATAGATGTAGTCCTTGACTTGGTGTCTCGACAGTAAGTGTATGCAAATCATATCGATAGTTGTTCTGATGACACAGAGATTGAAAAAAACGCAAACCGTTATCCGCTACATCGACATCAACACAGAAACAATTACTGTTTAATCCAGTGACAATAGCGACATTGTTGAATTCGAAGTTAATTGTATGGTTGTCTTTTACGGTGGAAGTAGTCCAACTGCTAAAGACTGGTGCCTTTTTATCTAGTCTTGCTGGCACATATGAAAATTGTAGTTCTTCGTAGAATTCTAACACAGTTGAATTGTCAACGTCAATATAATTGTGTTCGAATTGTACGATATCACTATAGGAAATACTTGGTAAAATGTTGTTTTTTTTTGCCTTTTTGGTGGCAACCTTTTCTGAAACAACTATGTCATCCTTTAATCTAGTTAAGAGGTTATCCTTTTCATGTAGAACCACAAAGCCTTGACACTTGAAACATTTCATGATCACTTGTTTATCATGGAACGAAAGTACAAAATATATCGAGTTTTTCGAGTGTTGCTTATACGATATTGCACAGGTTCTTCCCACACTGTCGTTAAGAGCTTTATATGTAATCGTTTGAGTTAGTCCCTTCCCATATACACGTTCTCCCTGAAGAGTCACCCCTGGGAAGTTTGAATATATTATATGTTTGCTGTTTTTTATAAATTCGTGTCTGTCCACACGCACTTTCCTCGACAAAATATCACTTTCGCATTCTATATCATTGATTTCCTTCTTTCTTTCTCTTTCCCTTTTCCGTAGTCTCTGTAGAGTCGATACGTATAGCATCCTACACTGATGCATCCTAAAATATGCTTGAATACGAATCACCTGTGTGATTTGTACCACATCCATTTCGGAAACTTGAGCCAGCAAAAATCGGTCTTCGTATCTATGACATCTTTATGAAATGCCACCAAGCGTCCGGTGAAATATACCAGCAAATAAAAACACTAAGAATGTACCAAACGCCGGATACCAAATATGACTCCGATATGAAGATGGATCGAATTGATTATCAAAAAAACCAGCAAGTATTGGGAAATAATAATATCCAACTAAAAATAATTGTTTAAGCAATATACAAATTATCATATTCGTTGACGTCGTTAAACTTGTGAGTGCAATAAACAAAATCACGAATGCGAGAATCGGTAATTCCATTTCTCGTATACCGCTAAGGAATGCATTCATTTTCGGAATGATGCCTTCTCTACTCCTCAAATGAATGACATGGTCGTCCTTGAAACCAATGGTTTGGAAAAAGTCCAACCAACTAGAAAACATCAGTGGTGACGAACCTTCTCTACGAACGAGAATCGTGCGATACAAAAGGATATTATACGACCAAAACGCTAAGATTAAAAGTAGACTTACCCAGAATCTCTTTTTTTTGTAACCTGCAAATATATTTAAATATATATCACGTAAACCATTGACATCGCAAGTGATTAACCTTTTTAATCCATTGTATATAGCATTTAAAGTAAAATTTTCAGAATTCCAGAATTGTTTTTTCTTAAATGGTTTGAGAGAAGAAATTTGTTTATCTATATTGATATCTGCTACTTTGACCGGTGGTCCCTTAGGTGTGGGACGAAACTTATCTTTTATAGTCCCAACTGAGCTTGAGAATTTCATGTTAAACCCATCCATATATGACGTGGATGACAGTTGTGGATCCTCATCATCGTATATATGTGCCTGACTTACGTCGTCAGGGTCAGGCATATTACCAGCAGCTCCTGCTGCTAGTGCTGCTGCAGTAGATACTGGTAGTGCTGATGCTGGTGCACTGGCGGAACCTACTGTACCAGTTAAACTTTTGGTATCTGATTTCTCTGCTTCTGCTTTTGCTTTTGCTTTTGCTTCTGGTGCTGGTGCTGCTGACCCTGCTTTTGCTGCTGCGGCTGGTGCTGCTGGTGCTGCTGCTGCTGGTGCTGCTGGTTTTGCTGCGGCTGGTGCTGCTGGTGCTGCTGCTGCTGGTGGTGTTGCTGCTGCTGCTGGTGTTGCTGGTTTTGCTGCGGCTGGGCCTGGGGGTGCTACTGGTGGTGCTGCTGGTCCTGGTGGTGCTGCTGGTGATGCTGCGGCTACCGAATCGCCAGGTTTTAATATTGCGATTTGTTTTCCAGGTGCTTCTTGATTTATTGTTACCACTTTAGCCCTTCCAGTCTGATTAAAGGAATTCGAGAATGATTGCAGGAATTTCGAAGCGTTTAACTTTTTTCGTTGAGTCAACTTGAGACGTTGTCTATACGTACCCTCCATAATTATAAGAACATGAGAAAATATTTTATGAAAAGCGTATCATAATAGCTACGATTGTGTGCCGCTCCTGTGCGGCGGGCGGCGCGACGCTCGGCGGCGTCGAGTAGACGATGGCTGATGCAACACTATGAGCTGTCTACAAAATGGACAGATGGAAATTCCATTCTCGAACATAAGACATAAGCATCCAAAGCATACTCGATGGCTACATTCGAATCCAAGTAGATTATCAGAAACTTCAAAACATATTTTGCATTCCTCCATTTCTCGAGCACTAGTGGAAAAGGGTTAAAACATTTTCTTATCCTAATCAAATGGAACCAATTCTGAATGCAGGTGATGAACGATACGTCATATTCCCAATTCAATACCATGACATCTGGAAATTGTATAAACAGCACGTAGCCGCATTCTGGACAGCAGAGGAGATTGATCTAGATGAAGACGTCAGACAATGGAGAGATGTTTTGAATGGAGACGAAAGACACTACATTAGTCACATCTTAGCATTCTTTGCTGCGTCGGACGGAATAGTGAACGAAAATTTAGCTGCGAAATTTTCAAATGAAGTGCAGATAAGTGAAGCCCGTGCCTTCTACTCTTTTCAGATGGCAATGGAGACGATCCACAGTGAGACATATAGTCTACTGATTTCGGCTCTTATTTCCGACACAAAAGAACAACGTCGTCTTTTCAATGCGACCACGACGATCCCAGTTATAAAGAAGAAGGCAGACTGGGCTAAGAAATGGATTAGCGATCAAAATTTTGCTTTGCGATTGGTGGCGTTCGCGTGTGTAGAGGGTATCCATTTCAGTGGAGCTTTCGCTTCTATATACTGGTTGAAAAAAAGAGGATTGATGCCAGGTTTAACGTTTTCAAACGAACTCATCTCACGGGACGAAGGGTTACACACAGACTTTGCGTGTTTGCTATACTCAAAGCTACAGGAAAAGGTACCTCAGGAAGATATACATGCGGTAATTAGAGAAGCAGTGGACATCGAAGACGAATTCATTACGGAGTCGCTTCCTTGTGCACTGATTGGTATGAACAGTTCGTTAATGAAGGTGTACATCCGCTTTGTAGCTGACCGACTTTTACAGTCGTTGTCATGCGAAAAAATATTTAACGTGGAGAACCCTTTCGACTGGATGGAGCTCATCAGCCTCCAAGGAAAAACGAACTTTTTTGAAAAGCGAGTCGGGGAGTACCAGAAACCAGGTGTTATGGCGTCACTAGAAGAAAAAACCGATAAATTCACAACGGATTGCGAGTTTTAAACCGTTGGATTTTTCCTATCTTCGTATACCTTGCGATTTCTGTATATAGGTAGCTTGTGTAATCGTAGTCCATATTGGACACCGAAAGGCACATGTACTCCGTCGATATTACGGTAGAAATTTTTCATATCACACAGACGGTAGATCGAACTAGTCAGTTTATTCGTCCTAGGAAACATGTTGATTAAGTCAAGAAAAAAAAATATGAAATTAATTATTATGACGTCTACTTTTATATTTGATAACACGAGCGTTTTCGAAGGATTTTCGGTTACTATAAAAATATCAGCCGACTTAAGCTACACTGCGGTGTGCAATGAGTGCTTCAGGCGATTGGATAACGTCCTAGAGCAGTTGAATCTCACCAAGCTTCGTCAAAATTTAGCCAAAAGCAATTTAGTCATTTCAGACAACCGACAGTTATCTGAAAACTGCACATATAAAGTGTCGCAATTTTTGTACATTGATCCGGATGTATAGATTCATTTCAGACAACTGTTTTTTTCTTCGCGTTAAGAAATGATAGGCGCCCCCAGACTACACGACAGTGGTGACGGATACAGACAAATTTTGAAAATGTCGTTGAAATCGCCACGACAGAAACGAAAAACGAACAGAACCCGCAGCAAAAAAAACACGCGACGGAGAAGGAAAAGAACTAGCATGAAACCGAAGTATCGATAGCTAACTACTTAACTTCGAGTATGCGGCAAAAGCAAGAGCAGCAACGGCGAGATAAAATGCATAGGTCTGCCAGTCTTCTCCTAACACATCTGCTATAGGGTCGTCACCGCCATCGTCTCCGTCATCGTCAGAGCCATCGTCGTCATCATCACCCGGGCTTTGTGTGTCATCTCGACATTCGCGTAGATTCCAGCACATATTGTGCGGTAATGAGGTGTCTGTTTTTAAGAATAAATCTCTGCTACCTTTATACCCGATACATTTTCCCCACTCTGTGAGATCTTCCACACTTACACCTTCATTTTCGGGAGGTGGTTGGTATTCTACAGCAATGTAAGTACCTTTTTCAGCGTAACCCAAGGAGACACAATGTGCATCTTTAGCATAGTCCGCTGCCGTGAAAGAATAAATTTCGACAGGTGTGATTTTTTGGTCTGCCTGTAAATAATCCCATTGTTGTTTCCCCACTGGGTCTTTTTTGTAATCTTCCTCTGTATATACTCCATCTTCACCAGACCCTTTTCCAGGTTCAGAAGTATTTTTCTCATCTATCCATGCTTCCATATCCTGCATGTATCCCAATTTTTCTTCTGACGTCTTATCATTTACAGCGCAAGCACCAGCGGGCAACTGTCCCGGAGCACAAAATAACTCATACTTTCTATACTTTTCCCTTGCTTGAGCCTCTGCCTGTAAATTGTTACTATCTATATTAGTATCAATTTCTGATTGACTTAAGCCCATACTATAAACATTAACCGCAAAATACACTCCACCTAATATTGATGTGGGAGCCGCCAATAAATAGTATTTTATATAATCTTTTGCACTTGTATTCGTTGGTTTTGCATCTGGGTTTTTAGTATAGTGATCATCTACTTCTTTTTTAACATTAGGGTCGTCCAAAACAGCATCAGCGTCTCCGTCTTCCCATTTTTTTTTTAAATCGGGTGTCATATGTTTGTCTATCTTATCTACAGGCAACTTTTTCGCGGCTTTCTTCTTTTTCAGTGCGTCTCTCAGATCGGCAGCGTTATCTAATCCTTCTAATGCACTATCGTCATCGGCGAGAGAGTCGAGATACTTCCCAAGTTCTCTCAGATACTTTCTTCTGCCAACAGTTCCTATGGCATTCCAATCCGCCTCGGAAACGTTTTTCCGAGGAGTCGGTAAGTCAAGTTCAGTGCCATCGAGATTCTTTATCTTCAAGGAAAAACGTTTCAATGTTGCTGCGTCGCCCATTTTATACACATCAGAAAAAAAAAACTAATCATATTTATAAGTAAATGGAAATTTGAAGTTGTATACCGCCTTTTTATCAGAACAGTGTTTGTTGGTATGCACGCAGTCACACAGGTAAACTGTCTCGCTGCAGAGTGCACACCTACAATCATTCATACTTCTCCACCAACGTTTAGCTGGACAAGGTTCATCTTGGTCGGTGTATTCTTTTGTGCACCAATAGCACATTCTTCTGTCTTCGTGTACTTGGAACGTATCGAATGGTGGTCGTGCGATGATAAAATCCAACACAGATTCTAGGAGAATTGTCTCTATTTCGGATATGCAAAGTTTACCGCCATCTAAATGGACGAATAAGTTTTTGATTGTTTGCGGCGAAAACGAACGTTTCACAGTAAACAAAGTACAACCAGGGTGCATGCGATCGTATGCTTCGAAAAAATCAGACGTTCGCAAAAGATTAGATCTGGTAAAATTCTTGCGCAGGATACCATCCGATGTATGCCATTCCAATATCACATCGTCTCGCTCCTCGCGCCGTTTCGGCATTAATCATCCTGAACCACTCTAACAATTGCCAACATTATCACCCGGATGCATGTAGATTTTATACTTACTTACCAAGGAACTATGCTCGCATTTATTTTTTTGCGACAATTCCATTTTAGGTATGATCGAAAATATCTCGTCGAGTGCCTTTTCGTTTAACATTTTCACATACACCTGGTCATCGTTCGGCATATGTGTTTTTGTCCAAGCATTTAACCATGCTTCAGCAATCTCTTCTGATAGTTCACTGTTGATGTGCTCTCTCATAAAATCAGACACAATGCCAGTGAGCATATTGTCCAGGAATTTTTGGCATTCTTCGTCCGTTTTCAGCTTACACCACACGGGTGGGTCAGCGTACGTATTTCTTCTTTTATCAATTTGTTCGTTAGACCAAACATATCCTATATATGCCGCTGTACATATAAGTGCGATAAGAATGATATCCGTGTCCATATATGCGTATAATACAAAAAAAAAAATGTAACTGTTTGCCAAGATTATCCGGTTTCCTGTGATGCTTGCTCGATTGGATCGTGCTTTATGTGAATGTATCATCTCAGAGCAGACGTTTGAAGATGAAACCCGTATGAATTTTTCGGTTCTTGGTTCGACTGGTCGAAAATATGATGTCGTTGTCCCCAAAGTTGGAGCACAGAAGTCGACGTGTACGTGTATGGATTATCAAAGACGCAAGAAACCGTGCAAACATATTCTAGCGTCTTTGATACAAAATACACGTCTTTCAGTTCAACAAATTGAATTTTTCGTGGACGGAGACGTTTCTATGGAAAATTTCGAAACGAGCACTTGTAATGAAGATTGCCCTATCTGCCATGAAAACATTGCGGGTCAACATGAATATAGATGTGTAAATTGTAACAACTGTTTTCATTACACGTGCATTAAACAATGGTTTACTATATGTCGTAGGCAGCGCATCGATCGGACGTGTCCAATGTGTAGAAACGTGTTATATTAGTCGAAAATATATGATCACTTGGAAAATAGAAATGACACCACACCCTTAGTGATAAGATAGTTTACGTATTTTTTGGTATTCAATCTACGGAGGAGGATAAGTGTAAATAGCTTCCACGACCTACTCATGCGTCGTTCAGATAAAAAATATTTAGCTCCTATGATGGAACTGTTGCATGTCTTGCATTCAACTGGATTCGGGAAAAGAGATGGCTCAACCGTCTTGCATTCACATATTTTATAGAAAATTGAATAACTACTTATATGCGCAGTTACGAGTCTCGTCGAAAAGTAGTACTTCGCGCCTCTAATAGTACTCTTACACTTCAAACACTTGGCAAATTGCTCCATACAGAATGCATGTGCTTGGAGAGGAGAAATGCAGTTGCAGATCGGATGTACTAACTCTTCGCATCGTCCGAAACCACAAAAGGCACACTTCACTCCTTCCACGTGCAGCTCTTTGTCCTCCTCGACAGTAGGAAGTGCCATGTCCGCTTACATCACGGGGAAAGCACTTTATCTGGCCATAGCGCCGCCAGTCGCGCGTCCTGAACGTAGCGTACTCGTGGTAGCCATACGAGCTTGCATGGGGTGACGTCCTTCACCCATTCTTTTTTTCTCGGTAGTGGAACTTCGCTTGCTTCCGGACTCATTATCACAGTTGGCATCTTGCAATGCTTGTATCAGGTAGCCGCTAAGCATAGAGTAAATTTCTGTTGTCTGTGGACTGTACGTATTTTCAATTCCGACTTTACTCGCTTCTTCTGTATATTTCGACATTCCTCCGATTTTTTCACCGTATAATTTGACTAACAATCTCTTGTGCGTTGAATATGTATACGCGACATTCTGGGATTCGTGCAACATGGTAAAACACCTCTCTCTCCTAGCTTTCTTCAACACGTAATCAAGTGTCGTAACAGGGTTTTCAATCCAACAAACTCTGCGCAGTGGTTTGATTTTCGGTGTCGGCAGCAGCCCCGGGTCATACGATCGGTGCAGGAACAGTGGCGATCTATCTTTCAATATAGGAGAAAACATGAGCCAAACTCTGGAAAAATGAAAATATTTCGAAAAGCTGTATTCGTTTATATGGAAAACTGTGAATTGGCGTTTCATGAACTTGCAATGTTGGTGATCTTATCCAACTTGGCTTTCAGAACATCTCGTTCTTTCTCGGCGGCTGAGAGCTCGTCCAGTTTTTTTGCCATGGCGTCACGTTCAGCGATAAGTTTTTGAATATCTTGCCCCATCTTCGATTTTTCCGCGAGAACGTCGTTTTTCCATGTTTCTGGTGTTTCGAACTCTTTGACTGACCTCATCGCAGTTTCGTATCGAGCAAGTGTCCTCGCGAATGTTTCCTTTAGTATCTCGACGTTCCCCAGGAATTGTGAGAATTCTTCTTTCACTGCATTTGCAATAGGAGTGTTGTCGATACCCTTCTCGATCAATGTTATGCGATCTTTGAGGTTTGTATTTTCCTTTTTTAAATCGTCTTCTCGACTCTTTGCCTTCATTCGAGCGTTTAAAATTGTCTCTCGCTTCGTGTACTCCTGTTGCTGTGATTTGTGGAAATATCTACACGAAGCTTTGATGCATCCCACGCCCCTGCAAGAAGTGTCTTTGCACACCAACGCATCAACTTCATTCGATTCGAATTTGACCTGGTCGTCGAATGCGTGGTGATACACGCAGAGTTCACCGGATCTCCACCCAGAGCAACTGTCATCCGGGCACGATTCGATGTTGCAAAACTTTCGCTTGCGCCATTCCGACATCACTCGAGCTTGTTGTGTATCCTTTCAAAAAAAAATGTTATTCGTTATAAATGTCTAACCCCAATGAGTACGATTTATCAGGCGAGATCCAACCAGGAAGACCGTCACCAGAGGAACTTATGGCACTTCATAGATCGAAAGGGGGAGATCCAGATAAAGTACAAGAACAATTTGAGAATGTTATTCGAAATAGTAATGACCACCTAAGGACGGTGTATTATCATAATAAGAAGGAAGCAAGAAAAGCATTTAGTAGAGAATACTATCAAGACGACCCCGACAGAACAGAATGGATAAAAGAACTTATTCCGCAGTATAGGGATAATCCTCAGATGAAACAACTTGTTGCTAAATTGAGGAAAAAGTTTGAAATTTATGTTGATGAAGACCACGACGTCGAACTTACAAGTGACGTTGAACTGTTATCACAAGAACAAATTAATGATACTTACAAGCTAATAGAACAATTAAGTGAAGGATACTATTCGATACAGAGGGAAGAGCAAAATTTGTACAGCCAAGAAGAAAACCGAAGTAAATACTTATTCAAACCATTTACAGACATCACGAGTATTTCGGAAAAGGGTACAATGGAAGATCACGAAGATCTTCAGGAACAAATTGTAAATAAGCTACAAGACGCACATGATAATTTTGAACGTGAATTTGACGATTGGAAAGATGAACAAATATCAAAAAATGTACCTGATGCACAAGATTTGGACAAGGAAGACTTTCTTAAAACGAACAGAGGAAAAACACTCGATGTGGACTTTTATCAGAAAACGCTTCTAAAAATGCTACAGAGATTAGATTACAGACTTATGTTGTATGAAACATACGACAAACATAGAAAGGTATTTAATATGATATTTTATGAAAGAGTTGCTTTAGCTATTATTTCAGAAACATTTGATGCAAATGCTTTTTCGGATGCATTCGAAAATAGATGGTTAGAATTGGAAAATTTGCACGATGACATATCAAATATGAGAAAAGATTTGCAACCCAAGCTATATCCAAGTATAAATACTGGTTTTCCATATAAGAAGCCACCCACTCAGGGTGACGTAGACGACGCCAAGCCCAAAGATTACGAATACCTACCTGATATTTTTAAGGTACTTAATGATAATAATGGTAAAGTATTGAAATACAGGCGGGAAAAAAGAAAATTCAAAACTTTCGATAATGATTATGTATATGATTGGGTAGATGATGACAATGTACCAACACTAGAAGAATATTTAGAAACCCACCCGGAGATGATAACCGATACTTACGTAATTGACGGTGTGGAGAGAATGCAAGAGGATGACGAGGAAGATTACACCGATGCTCTAGATATTGAAGAAACTATAAAGATCGATACAGTTAATCAACAAACTTTCAGAAGAAATTTTTTACCTCCGTCTCAATTACAACTGGTAGTACGGGAACAATCTCCTCCTAGTAACTCAGTTCTTGTACAATTCCACGACAATGTACCACACGAGGTTGAGATTACAACTCCTCCCAATACTGTTGGGGATTTCCTTGATCAGATTAGTCACATGATTGTCATGCCATTTTTCATTAAGAAAACGTACAGAGTAGACATTCCAACAACCGTAAAACTAAAACTCTGGATGAACATGAGAGGTAACAAAGATCTATACTACGAAGATAGCACGTTGATAAGAGATATAGTAGAACATAAGATTGACTCGAGTGGATACGACCGAAAAACGAAATTGATACATATAGCTGAAAATCAATACAAAGAACTCGTAAATGGCAAGACGAGAGTATATCGCTTTAAGACACGACCCGGTATTATTTCCCCTCCATACACTGTCGACACGACGTTCTTTTCGAGTGACAAAATCTCAGACCTGTACACATTTATAAAGGATAAGTACGCTTACAAAGTAGTGAATGGAAAGATTGAAACAGACCCCGACAGAGAAGCGGAAACTAATAATTTCGTATTGTTTTGGTATTATCGAGGATTCAGGAAGTATGCAGATCCGGATGATGATTACACTACACTAATGAAAGCGAATTTGGCAACTAATAATATAATATATATTTCGACAGAGGAAGCGGAATCGTCTGATTTACCAGATCGTTATAAAGCTCCTGGTGGAAAACCATTTGTTTTTGGTGTACGTACTGTTAAAGTACCTTTTCCACTTGGCTTAGAGTATATGTTTAACCAAAGTTCTGTGATATACGACAGAATGATCGACCCTTCGAGAATATCAGCGGAGACAAGACGGAAACTTTACACGGAAGACAAAGACGGTCATATGATATTGAAAAGTGATTATTACAGGAAAGTAATGTCCAGAAAAATGAACAGTGAAGAATACAATTCAGCGCTTGCAATGGAAAATCTAAGTCTTTGGGCGGCTGATGAATCAAGCGACAAACCCAAGCTAAGTCTCTCGTTCTCTGGTTCTCAAATGGACGATGATTTTATGTTTCATCACTATCATCTCGCATTGGCTTTCAGTCCCAATGAAAGGGAGTACGTCCTGAAGGAATGCGTAACTAGTTGTGCCGTGTGGTACTATAACAGAATGAACATCGTTGATGCATTTATGACTGAATATATACCTGGTCTAGTGATGCTAAACGCTATATATGATAATGCCATTGGACAAAATGATAATGGTTTATTTTTCACAGATATAAGTGACTACAAAGGAAAGCTATACGGATACAATTTTGATAACCCGAACAACACTGGAGCTGACATAATCAATATAATTGAACAGTCAGATGAACAAAAGCAACTAGGAAAGGGGAAAGTCAAAATCAAGAATTTCTACGGTATCAATAACTGCGTACCACTAATTATTACACAGGTTGCCAGACTTCTTACCTACCTTCTAAAGCACGACGACGTACTGAAAGAATCTACTTCCAGTTTTGAAAATTCACTTGGAAATTATCGAAAAGCAGAAGAAAAGGGCAATAATGCAAAGATACAAGAGTTGGAGGCATCACGAGAGTACGACAGACAAGAATATATAGATAACTTTGCCCGACCCAATCCAAGAAGGTTACGAAAAACCATCGAAAGCTACTACAGTGAACCAGATGCTCTACTGAAATATGATGAAGTACTAATCGTGTACAATTACATATGTAACTACGATCTGAAATCATTAAAGGAGAAAGGTATCCGTCAGAATTTGTTTACATCCTTTTGGCAATACTTCGAAGATTCAAATTTGAACAGATCTATGTTATCCTTTCCATATTATGAACATTATTTGCAAACCAACCTCTTCACTTCGACAGTAGAAAATCAAGTCATGTTTGTGCAAAACAAATCATTTGATCGTGCACTTAACGAATACATAGATGTGAGATTAGGAATAAATGACACAATACAGTCCCAAATCGACAAACTTGTTTATTATGGTTTGTCGTCAGACGAAACGTACAAAAGACACATCATGTATTCTACAGATGGTTTGGTGAGGAATCTCGTTACTCCGATTCCAGATTTTGCGAAATTGAATTCTCATGAATTTTTGCTGGCGCATTATAGAGGTGAGAAGTTGGCTAAGTACGTAGCGTACAGAAATAAACTATTCGGATTATGTGAGCAGATTCTAAGAAGGACACCCGGCGTAACTGAATACACGGAACACCCAGAAGAAGTCAGTATTTTGTTTTCAGATATATCGTCCACAATTGGAACAAACTACACTAGCAAAAACTACATATACAAGTATACAGGTGAAAAAAATACGACATTCGGGAAATCAATACGAGGAGGTAATTCAACTGGGGTTTCATTAATGAAAATGCATGTAGTAAATCCTGAAAATAAGTTTCTCACAGGTGCACCCGAAAACGACTTTTTCAATGACATAATAACTGGTTACAGGAAACGATATTTTCCAAATTACTTATATTATCGCGACAGTAATGCTCATAAAAATAGAGATGAAAATCGGGAATATTTCATGAAATATGGAAATGAAGATTACGGTGAAGATTTTCAAAAATTTTTGTATGGAACATTTTTACTTTATTCTAGGCTATACATATATTCTTTGTATGATAGACGAGACGTCCTGCAAACCACGGTAAAATTCCACCTGGGTGTCTCTGAGTCTAGCGAAGCTGGTCTCGCTTTCAGTAGAGACGTGAAAGCGAAAAATAGATCAGAGTACATTGAATTTCTAATGGAAAGAAAATATGAATACACCGCTACGGCTAGAAATTTAAAAGATGATCTGATACGATTCGCGCATGTGAAATCACCGTTGTTGTTTAAATTAAAGAAAGGAAAAGGTGATTATGTAACCGTTTCCTTGGACGAGTTCAAAAGGATCGCAGAAGGAAAATTTGACCAATTTGAAAAGGAACAAATAAGTCAGAGTAAGAAAAAGAAGAAGGCAGAACCAGTACAAACAGAGCTGGAATCGAAGGATTTATCGAAGTACTTAGACAAGTATCTCATATCTGAGGAAATCGGGGATCGTAATGGAAATAAAATAGAAAGACTGTGGAAACTTAAAGCAACTATTAGTATAGATATAGTAAGAAATATCACAGTGGCTGTACTGAACGGTACATCAGCCGAAACAAGCATATTCGAGCGTGTATCGACACAGTCCTTTATGCCTATAGACGACGACATCCGCGTGTCGGATTTAAAGAAGAATTCGGTAGATAAAACATATCTGGTAGTATACGTCGAGGGTTCCTGGATACCACCGAATATGCGCCGTGACGTATACGTAAAAATTCCTCCTGTGTACAAATATTACCAAGAAAATTATGAGGCATTATACAACCAGACCAAAGATACAATAATAGAAAGTTATATTTCCCAAATCGACAAACAGAAAGAAATCAATGAACAAAGTTTCATGAAAATCGAAAGTTTGGCTATGTTAGAAGAAATACAAAAAATTGTTTCTGATAATCAACACTTTTTCGAGTTGTATGATAATTTCAGATCTGGTGTCAAAATACTTACGATTGATCGCGATTGGTATAGATACAACATTGAACCACCCAATGAGTTCTACAGACCACAGAACGTTAAGCGTAAACCAGACGACGATGATTTGATATATGAAGTAACATTCGAACGTAAATCCGGTGAAGGCGAAAAGGAAATAGAACCGTTTAAATTTTACATCGATTTGAACGAAAATCCGAAAATCTATGAGGACCTTTCCGATCGGTCTAAGTTTTTCCTAGATCGTAAACAACCACTTCAACGACACGAAGATTTCGACAAATTGCCATTTTTCCACGTTCTATATGCTGCGTGCCACAATATAAAAGATGATATAACTCAAAAGGAAAAAAATGGAACAATTGTCGATATGAACGATAACTGTTTCAACGTCAATGGAATCGAACACGATTTTAAAACAGCAAATTGCGTTGATTTCAAAGATCACGTAGAAAAACATTTTTTTATATATCCGGAAGTTTCGTTTTTACAGGAGAATATGGTGAATGGCAAAAGGAAAAAGACATATATTGATGATATAGACACAGAAATCAGCGAATTCCGTCACTTTCAGATTATGAAGTTTTACCTCGTAGAAAAGGAGAAACGAGAAGCTATAGAAAAACTTGATGATACGTTTTCGGATGAAAAATATAAAAAGAACAAAAACAGATACGTGAAATTTTCAATTTTACCTCATGATCCACAAAAAAAATACTCAAAAAATTCTTTGTGTATATACCCAGCTATAAACGACCCAGGTGATACCTATATTTATCGAAGCAAATTGGATGACAACAGAGGAAAAGACGTCACGAACCAAATATTCTGGATGTTGGAAGTAAAGTACGATGACCACTTTCTTTTTTCTCTTTCGAAAGACAAGAAAAAACAGTCACAAAATGCTCAGGAAAAAAGAATTCGACGCAATTTTGCTACGTTTCAAGCAAATACGTGGACTGTTATTCCATCTTATGACGTACAGCGCAAGTCTAACAATCAATACATTGAACCAATAAAAAGAAACTGGAACGATATTGTTGAAGAACACGTAAAAATGATGTCAGAGGTGCAATCTGATCCTGACATCGATACGTTGACTCTTCTAACGTATACTGATCTATACGCTCTGCATAAAATTGGAATTCTAGAGAACGATTATGAAGATGCTGTTATGCAACACGGGGAAGACCTCGAAATGTGTCGTATCTTTTGGGAAAATCGCCAACATCGAGGAGTAATTACAAACGATGATAGTTTAATTCATGATTTCGATGAAAAATCATTTGAATACCAGGTAGCGAAGGTGTACCAAAAACATAAACTTTTGGTGGCAAATGATACAATGTCACACGTGGAACAGATCGGCGATGCCTTTGAACTTGCATATAACGACGTAGCCGGTGAATATTATGTGCAAAAAGGTGGAAAATCTGGTGCACTCTCGTCTATAATAGCTCGATCGAGTCCGGGTAGTGAAATTAAAGACGGCGAAGTGAAACTTGTCAAGGGTAGAGAAGACGAAGAAACATTAAGAAAAAATTACGAGAGGATAAGGAGCTTTCTTGAGTCGAAAGCTAAAAACCTTAGACTTACTTTTTTAAACGATAGACTCAAGGATAAGATAAACAGTAAGGGTGTCGCTCATCCAAAAAAAGATTTAAAAAGTCGGAACTTTAGAGGATACCAAAAAATGTCTGCCGCATATCGAGGACTCAGAGACCCAAAAGCAAAACCGCCAAATAGACCTAGTGACGCATGGAGTATCCTCAAAAACCTTATAGTCGGAGATAACGGAGGCAAGCTGTCGAACACTGTGTATAGTAAGATGGATACAGATGGTAAAGAAGTAAAAGGTGTTTCATTCAATGAGCATTCGTTTATATGCGAAGCACCAGACGACAATGAAGATGCTAAGAAAGATGAATCAATGATTAAAGATGACGTCTTCTTCTATTATGTATTGAGGAATGACAAGTATAAGTCAGACAAAGAAAAAGACAAGAACGAAGCCAGACAAGATATCATTGGGATATTTAGTTACAAAATTGTCAACTATGTAAAAGAAAATGAAAGTTCATATGGTGTCGTAGAGTATGATCCTGAAGATGCTCACCATAATTTTGTAAACCGAAATGGCAAAAGTTTGATTGGTGTGAACAATGATAAAGTGAAAGTTGTAATGTTTAATCTCATGTGTCAAAATGAAAGCCTGTACAGGGAAATATCTAGAATAAAACACAGAGGGTTGTTTTACGCCAAATATGGATTTACAGGCGCAAGGGTTGAAAAACAAATCGACCTAGAAAATAAATATGAATCCCACGTCGACCAGCTTCCAATTGTGTATGCACTGATGCTAATGTATACAGTCATGCAGGAATATAACGATTACGGGGAGGATGTCCATGTAGTACTCGAAGTACGCTCAAAAGCTGACGTGTTCACCTATATCCTAGATCAAGTACTAGGGATGCAATATATCATAGATGATGAGAGACTCTATATGCACGCAAACATTCAAACTATCATCCCTAAGTTAGATTCACTTACTCATATGGATTGGTTCCAAAACGGAAATTTGGAATATAGTTATGCAAAAGTCATTATCGACTCTACACGTCCTGACGACTGGTTCCAAGTAGAGAACGAGAATAAAATATACACGTCGCGAAAAGGTGACTATGTAACACTTCCAAATCTCGAACAATACTACATGTCACACATATTCGGTTTCTGGTACGTCCATGCTTTCGCCTGTATCAAAAGTACTTTCACAAAACTCGTCGTGGCTCGACAAGCAAAAAAAGCACCTGCATACGCAGTGCTTCCACTACCACCCGGATCCGAGTGGATTCTTTTTAAAGAATACAAAAAAAACGATACTGTACGCAGAGTAATCAATTCAGACTATAATTACTTCGTTTCAAAGTCGATAGGTGAAGATGGAGAACCCAGACAACAATCACATTTTAGGTTCATTGAACAATGTCAAATTATGTTCGTCTTTCTCCATTACCTTGGAATACTAGAGCATGTTCCAGAAATTAACCAAGAATTCAACGCGATGAGCGAAGGTGGATTTATCAAAGGTCTCAAGTCGCACTACGCCGCGATGATCGGCGAAAATGGTAAGACATATTACAATACACAGAAAACCGCTAAAGAATTCATCGCGAAAAAAAAATTTGTTCATGAAGTCGCAATGAACAATACATCTGTGCGTGCAAAAATTGACAATGTATTTCAAGAATACAGTACGAAAAATTACGAATTTGCATATTGGAATAATCAAAACGCTGCCTCTGGCTCCGATACACTCGACGTCGCAGAATTTCTTGGTGGTGGACGCCGTAACAGAGCTTCCGGTGCTACAAAAGGAGACCACGAAGCGTTAATCTCTAAAGATGTTGCTCAGTTAGATAAAACCGATGTTGGCGTGGAGTATCGCCACTATTTCTTTCGAAAATTTTGGATTGGGACCGATGTCGAAGGAAAAGAGAAAGCCATAGACCATGGAAAAATGAAATGGATAGATCCCTATTACGTCTCATTTAACATTTCGGATACTACTCCGGTGTATGTTCAAATTTGTCGCCCTTTGATGTTCAAAAAAACATCCTTTCATCCTAACGTCTATACAACCGCTTACATCCTTGATGTCTGGTTGACGTTAGACAAAAAAAGCGAAAACTATCCTTATCACACGATAGTCTTTGATGAAACAGAGAGCAATGAGAGTATAAAACAACATATCAGAGATTTTTACAAGAATCACATGAAAAAGAGTATAGAAAAAACCTACGTGTATAACCTAGACGATCTTAATAAATTACAGAAGAAAGCACGGGAAATGAAAGAGAGAGAAGAGCGTATAAGTAAAAAGACAAAAGATAATGAAGGGAAAGGATGGTATGAGAAAAAGGCCACCACTGAGTTTAAAGACAAACCAAAAACTGGAAGTATCGAGACAGCACTCTTCACAGGAAGGTTGACGAAACCGTCTTTTCCCGATGAAAAAATCCCCGAAATCCACAAAGAATACATGCAAATCAGGAAAAAACTGGAAAAAACGAAAAAGTTAATAATTAAAGGACAAAAGAAAGAGTACAGTTTACCGAAAGGAGATGCACTACCATCAGAAACTTTGTCAGCAATTGAAGACGAAGTTCCACAGGAATCAGAAGCAGATGCTTTAATTGCACTTGCTGCAAACAGGGATATGGCTGTTACCGAGGATGATATTGAAAAAATTCGTGCTGGTGTGTCCTTGACGACTTTGGAAAATCCAGATATATTTGATTTAAGAGACGATGGACATTATATGACAGAAGAAGATTCCCAATTAATAATTAACGAGATGGAAAGAGAAACAAACTCATCAGTTATAAATATAGATAGAGATAAACGAGTGAATAGCGTACCAAAAGACTTCTACAGGTATCAACGTGGATACCAGATGAATCACGGCAATGTAAACCTACGCAAGACATCTTCGGACGCTATAGCCAGTTTGGGGAAAGAAAGACATTTCCCAATTCCAGAAAAGGTATTCCAACGAGTCGAAAATGAAGGTGGTCCTTCATGTGGAATATACGCACTTATAGACTGTAACGTAAAACCACACCCACTTTATGAATTAAAATCATCAGGTATGGACCGTATAGATATCATGAGAAATGTGCGTCAAAATTTGGTGACTACACAGAATAAGCTAAAAGAAAGGGCCCAGAGACGGAATGACCATTTTCAATATGACTACTGTGATAACATAGATAGAGAAGAAAGTTGGTTGTTGGAAGGAGATTTCCACGCTTTTGCTGTCCACTACCAATGTCATATATTCATCGCGATACAATCTGAACGAAGATGGGCATACTGTGGTCCAAATAATATGACGTATGATATTAAGGATGGTGAAGACGAAGCAACCGTTGCGGACACTTTAATGAAAAAGGTACTGCATGATATTAAACAATTAGGGAAAAGGGATGAGACCAATAAACATTGGCCACATCACGTTTTTTACATACATGACGATGGGGCATACGAACGCGGCGGACGCCATTACCAAGCAATGGATTGCACAGAAAAAGATATGAAAATTTTAGAGCAGTACAAAAAGCCGAATCCTAGCTTTATGTTCAGTACATCTTCGTGGAGCTCTCGTTGGTTTTGTCTAGAAGGTAAATTTCCACCACTACAAGAAAATGCGGGTGAACACGCCCGCTTGCTGACTTCTTTAGATTACAACGGAATCAAGGGTCAGTATTGTTTCAAACATCGTATAACTGTCACCGAATTTGGACCGGAAGAAAAAGTAGCAAGAGAAGCAAGAGATAAAGGATTAATAACAGGACCGTACAAGCCTGACGCAATTGTCACAGAAAACATTGGAGTACAAATATTAAACGATCCCGGTTTAACCGGTTATGTAGAAAAAATAAATCATGAGACAGGTAGATACCCTTTATGTAAGAAATGCGGCAACCCTAGTGGTGTTTCTTCAAACCCTCTGTGGAATAAATACATGTGTTACACTAAAGAACAATTCTTAAAAGAACAAGAACCTAGAGAAATACCAGGTCAGACTTCGAAAGAACACCATATCCAAATGAATAGCCACAATAAACTAAAGGAAACGGCAAAAAAATTCCACCAGATGTTGATACTGTATTTAATCGCTACTAAATCGAATAAAGATAATTTTAAGATTAACTTTCCAGAATTCTTTGACAGTTACAAACTACACAGACAGTTACCTCCTCAGATACAGGAAGAAATCGACGGAAATTATGCTATACTGGACAAAATTGATACTACATTGGACGACGATGGTAACATTAAAGAACAAAATTACATCGCGGATGATATTATCAATGCCAAAAAAGAAAAAATAGCAGATTACGTTAAGGCTAAGCAGAAAAAAATTGACGAACATAATAAGAAGGTGAAAATGTTTCAAAAAATGGAGTTAGTGATGCTGCGACATGAAAACGAGCGTCGGAAACGAAAAAGAAAGAACAGGGGCGAAATCGAACGAACACCAGTCGAAGATATGGAATTAAAAGAGGGAGGAAAATTCGGTAATTTCATACTCACTAACATCAAGACTGGAGAGAAGGAAGAGGTAAATGCGTCGACTCTGTTTGCAATAGAAGATGAATTAGATATGAAGTTACCGAAACACACCAAACAATGGTTGACAAAAATAACAGACGACCACCTTCTAAATAGAGTTATGTCTAAGGAAACGGGTGTACCTCGTTGGTTTCATCGACATGTCGATAATTGGATAACTGGAAACCCTAAGTTCACATATCAATTTGAATATAAATTATTTTTACATATATTTTTCCCTAAAAAAATGGCAGCAGTGCATACAAAAATGCGCATCGAAGAAGAATTGAAAATACAAAGACATAAAGAGCTCGTAGAGGCTGCGAAGGAACGCGAGGCAGAAAAGCTAAGAACTGAAGAAGAAGAAAAACGTAGGAAAGAGCAACGAGCAAAAGAGGCAAATGAATCTGCGGACGCACTCAGAAAAAAGATAGAGGCAAATCTAAAAAATGACATAAAAATAGCTCAAGACATACAAGATATATTTCAAAGGCATGATGCTTATATACAAAGGTTGAAAAAATATAAAAATAGAACAATAGGAGATAATGATATTAAAAAAAGACAAAGTTTTAAAAAATACTACCTAGATAATAAAAGATTTATTAATGCGACTGAAAGGGCAAACAAAAAACTAATTGAGGTAGATGATAGAGTCATTGGATACATAACTGAGATCAATGAATATGGAAGTCAATATGGACGTGTTCATCAAACTAGATTGAAAGATCTAATCGATAGTGTTTACATGCTTAAAGATTCAACTCATAATTTGAGATTAGACGAATCCTTATTCTTGAGCAAAACACAACTCGATGCTATAAAAGAATATAAACCTAGAAACAAAGATGACGACAAGGGAGGCACAGGTGATGACAAGGAAGATACAAATGAAGATACGACACTAATAAATTCAGACAATAATGATGATTATCTTGATAATCGTGATTATTTGGCTGCGATAGGGGAAGATTTTCCTTTTTTCAGTTCAGCAGAAGTTTCAACACCGGTAGAAGCTTCCGAAACACCGGCAGCAGGTTCCGAACCACCAGCAGCACCACCACCAGCATCAGATTCCGAACCACCAGCAGCACCACCACCAGCATCAGATTCCGAACCACCAGCAGCACCACCACCAGC
>MDTA01140545.1_pt1 | contig 41705 bp, 38 predicted proteins | sample 811151 | NCBI WGS metagenome assembly MDTA01 (sample SAMN05326648, study PRJNA326480) | marine metagenome | isolation source: seawater | place: Indian Ocean: South | collected 2010
ACTTGTTACCTCATCAACAAACACTCAAAATTTAGAAAAAAGAATTAAGGTAACAAGATTTAATTTATTTAATAATCTTTTTAAAAGTAGAAGTTTAAAGATTTTTATTAGCTGTATTTTGCTAATTAAAGAAATTACTAAAAATCAATTTAGTGATGTAACTATCCTTAGTTTTCAAGCAAATATATATTCAATCTTGATAGCTAAAATATTTAAAAAGAAAATAATTGTTAGATTAAATTCTTCACCTACAGGTTGGTTAAAAAATTCATTTAAAAAATATATATTTAAAAAGATATATTCATTATCAAATTTAATTATTGTAAACAGTCAAGAATTTAAAAATGAAATTAAGAAAAGATTTAATTTAAAATCAACCTGTATCTATAACCCATTGGATAAAAAAAAAATTACAAGCAAAGCAAAAAAAAATTTAAAAATAAATCCTTATAAAACCAAAAATTCATTAAAATTAATTTGTATAGGTAGATTAGTTGACCAAAAAGATCATTTAACGTTACTTAAATCAATTAATGATATCAAAAATAAAATTGAAGTTGAATTAATTTTGATAGGTCAAGGCAAAAATAAGAATTTTTTAAATCAATATATCAAAATAAATAGACTAGAAAAAATTGTTAAAATTTTAGGTTATAAAAAAAATCCATATCCATTTATTAAGCACAGCGATATTCTAGTGTTAACATCAAAATACGAGGGATTGCCAAATGTTTTATTAGAAGCAATCGTTTTAAAAAAGTTTGTAATTTCAAGTAATTGTCCAACTGGACCTAAAGAAATACTGGATAATGGAGCAGGAGGGATGTTATTTAAAACTGGTAATTACAAGGATTTATCAAAAAAGATAATTTTATATAAAAAACATAGCAAAATAATTAAAAGAAAAATTAAACATGCTTACTCGTCATTAAAAAGATATGACTCAAGCAAAAACTTAAATTTATATTATAAGAACCTTATTAGATTTACTTAAAATTTCTTTGATTTTTATATATTAGTTCATATCCTTTTCTTAAAAGCATCTTGTTTTTTGAAATCAGTTTGAATCTATTTTGGGTAAAGAAAAAATTAAGACTTCTAAAATTATAATTTTTTATTAATGAGTCATCATAATGACATTCAAGAAGAATAATTTTCGTTTTTTTTATGAATTTTTCCAGGCCAATTAAAACATTTAATTCATATCCCTCTGTATCGATTTTCAATAGATCAATCTTTTGAAGTTTATTTTGAATTAAAATTTCAGATAAAGTTCTGACTCTTATTCTTATTTTTTTCTTATAAACTTTACTTTTAAAGTAAAATAATCCAATAACAATTTTTTTTAATTTTGAATAAAAAGATTTGTTATCTATATTGTTTATTGAAGACATTGAAGATATATAACCAATATTCAGGTCCTCGTTTTTTTTTTTATTACCTAGGGCATATTCAAAAATTTTGAGATTGCTTTTTTTTATATTTTTAAGGTTATTCAAGCATTCTGGGTTAGGTTCAAAAGCGAAAATTTTTTTTACATTAAAATTATTTGAAATAATATTAATCATTTCGCCATTATGAGCACCCACATCAACATAAAAATCAATTCTTTTACTTAAATTTTTTTTTAAAACTTTAATATTTTTTTTTTGAATAAAATGATCTAATTGATCTAAAATGATAGTAACAAGATTTTTCATCTTTCAAAAAAAATATAATTTTTAATTACCCTTATTTTTCTCGGAGTATTTGAGCAAGGCGTTGGTGTTGCCCAGCAATATCCTTCGGTTACATACATATAATCAATATCATTAATTTTTAAATTTTCATATTCTTTGTTAATAACAGTATAATAAGGAAAATTATTAAATTGATATTGATCATTTCTATTAAATTCTGAATCTATCCTTATAATATTCTTTAGATTAAAAACTATAATTACTAATACAATAAAAATTTTTGTAATTTTACGAATATTATTTTTAAAATTTATAGGTGAATAAAAAAACATGAACAACGAGGTAATCAATATGGTTATTGGAAGATACCCGCCATATCTAAGAGATGGATGTTTAAAAAACCAAATTGTTAAAGCTATAACACTAGTTATGATTAAAATTTTTTGTATTATGATAAAATTCTTTTTTAAGTTAACTTTTTTATTGAATGAAAAAAATACAATAAAGTTAATTAGAAGAATGATTAATAAATAATCTGAAACCTTACCAATAAAATAATTATTAAACCAATTTTGAACCCAATTTATCCCTTTTACATATTCTGATAAATTTTCAACTCTAAAATTGGGGCTAGCTCCAGCTTTTGCCCAAGATTCAAGCCAAAGATTCGATCTTTTGACTTCATTAATATCTAAGGTCCAAAAATACCTTTCTCCCACACAAGAAATATCCATAGGATAAATGATACAACCTGTATTGATAAAATTATGGGCTACAAAAAAAGCTAAAAATAAAAAATAAAATATTGCCGCCTTAAAATTGAAATATTCTTTTTTTAATGGATTAATTTTTAAATAATATAAAACTAAGAAAGCCAATATAAAATAGATCAGAAAATAAACTTTAAAAGAAATAGCGATTAATAGTAAAAAAATATTATAATAAACTTTATCAATTTTTTTATCATTTATTAAAATATCTATAAAATTTATAATAATAACTAGTAAAATTATTTGACCAGCTATATCAGTCCCGTACTCAGACAGTCTAGTGAACTTTATATTTATTACAGAAAAAAATATTAAGGACAATAAAAAAATTATATTTTTCTTTTTATAATTTTTAAACAAATTATCTATCAAAATAAAATTTACAAAAATTAAAATTAAGTAATTTGGTAAATTAAATAAGAAATATTTAATTATCGGTAAAAAAGTTAGTGAGTTTAAAAACAATAACGATGAATGGTGTCTATAACCATAGTTAAGCAAACCCATTCCAAAAGAGATTTTATTCTCGGACAAACTCAAAGCAAATGGCAAATGATAATAAGGAAAATCATCATGATTTTTTGAAATCAAAAAAAAAGAGAAAGAAACTATTGTTATGAATAGTAATAAGTTTAAATGTTTCAATTCAATCTTTTCTTTTTTAAGAAAAAATAAAAATAAACCCAATAATAAAACAATTATGTTATGAATTGAATTGTGTGCAAATAAAAAACTTGAAGTATATGAAATTATTATAAGAAAAAAAATACCAAGTAATCCTGTTTCACCAATATTTAGAACAGAAACATCTTTAAAAACAATATTTCTAAAAAATTTTCCATATCCTACAGATGATAATATAAACAGAAAGACTAATAAAAAAATTGATATTATTTGAAAAAAATGAATTATCATAAAACTTAAATATACTAATGAATTTTATTATCCAAGATATAAATCACCTAAAAAAAATTGATTTGGCTGACAGAATTACAGTTATAACTTTCTGTTTTATTCCTGTGTTTCTCATTATTGGAACTGCAGTAAGTGAATTGGCTATTATAGCTTTATCCATAAGATTTTTGATAGACTTTATTTTCTTTAGAAACTTTAAAATATATAACAAATTTTTATTTTACTTTCTTTTTATCATTTATGGAGCTTTAATAATAAATCTTATCTTTTCTGTAAATTATGAAAATTCCTTTTTAAGAAATATATTCTTTATAAAATATTTGATTTTTACAATCGGTACTATTGATTTTTTTTCCAAGAGAAAATTAGAATTATTTTTCATATTTAAGATTTGGACATTAATTTTATTTATTTTTTCTTTGGATTTGATTGTTCAGTTTATTACTCAAAAAAATATCATTGGAATGGAGTCCCCTCTCAAATATCATAGGCTCTCTGGTTTTATGGGTGATGAACTTAAGGCAGGATCTTTAATTTTATTTTTTTGTTTTGCAGTAACTGGTTTTTTAACAAATGAAAAAAAATATAAAATTTTAGGTATAATCCTCATTTGCTTTTTCTTATCAACAATTTTTATAACTGGAGATAGGTCAAATTTTTTTAAATCTTTAATAACATTTTTTTGTTTAGCCTTTTTTATTGATAAAAAAATCATTGGTAAGTTACTAGCCCTATTTCTTATTATGATGGGGATAATCCTATCTATTATTTCAACAAATGAAGTTTTTAAAGAAAGATTCAAAAGTGATATATTAAATGAACTTAGACAAGATAATTATAATTTCATCAATTACATAAAAAAAACCGAATATGGAAAAATTTATTCATCTGCTTACAATTTATATTTACAAAAAAAAATATTTGGTGTCGGAAATAAAAATTTTAGAATTTTATGTGAAAAAAATTTTAAACAGAAATATCCTTTTACTCAAAATTTAAAAGAAACAAAATGTAATACTCATCCACATCAAATATATTTAGAAATTTTAGTAGAACATGGGATATTCGGTATGACTATTTTTCTAATCTCTTTAATATTATTTGTTTATAGAAATTTTAAATTTGTTCTTAAAGAAAAAGATTATTTATTAACATCTCTTTTTTTTTCTACTTTAATTATTTTTATACCTATACTCCCTGGAGGAAGTTTTTTCACGAGTTTTAATGCAAACATTTTTTGGTTAAATCTGGGTTTTTTTTATTCTTATAAAAATTTATGTTCTCAAAAAAAAATTAATCATTAAAGTCATGAAATAATCAATGGTATAAAAATTTTTTTTATTAACAGTTTTAAAATATTTATAACCCTCAAGTCTTCTTTTAAACCAATTAGAATTAAATTCTTTAAAATTTTTACTACTCTCATTTTCGTTATGATTTAAATAATATGTTAATTTTTTATTTAAAAAGAGAGTTTTTTCCTTATTCAAGAATGCTAATGCAGCAATCCTAAAATCTAATGTTGTAAGTGGAAATTTTTTTTTAAAAAGTTTTTTTTCATTCAATTTTATTAATTTTTTTTTAATTGAAATACAGCTTTGAGGAGGAAATTTTGGCCATTTATTTTTTCTAAAATGATATTTGGTATTTCTAAGTTTAATTTTACCTGTTGGGTCAATAAAGATTGGTTTATCAAATATAAAACAAAGTTTTCTATTTTTTGTGAAATGTCTCTCAATTTCTAAAAGTTTATTTCTTTTTAAATAATCATCAGAGTCCAAAAAGCAAATTATCTCACCTTTGGCTTTTTTAAGTCCTTGGTAATAAGTATTTAATTGATAAAAAGTATTAAATTTAGATTTATTTTTAGATTTATTTGTTTTTAAAATCTTTATCTTTTCTTTAAATTTTTTAATTTTTTGTAAAGAGTTATCGGTTGAATTATCATCAATAACTATTATTTCAAAATTTTTTTTAAAGTTTTGCTTTAAACAAGATTTTATACTTTTATCTAAATATTTCTCTCCATTGTAATTTGCTATTAATATTGAAACTTTGATTTTTGCCATTTTAATTCTTATTAAGTGAATTCATTAAATCATTTGAATACTCAAGTAATATACTTTCATAATATGTTATTTTAATTATATTTATTTAAATGCAATCAAAAAAAAAATAAAGTTATATATATTTCAACCTTATCCAAAATTTGGCGGAGCTGATCGATCTATAATTAAGTTAATCAATGGTTTGGGCTATAATGATATTACTTTAATTAGTCTATCTAAATGTAAATATCAACAATATCTTAATAAAAAGATCAAATTTAAAACTTTAAATAGTAAAAAAACTTTTTTTTCTATTTTTGAACTAAAAAATTATTTAAATGAAGAAATTGAAAAAAATAAACATAAAAAAAATATCATTATATCAAATCAAAACTTTGCAAATGTCGTTACTATGATTTCATTGGGCCAGGTGGAAAATATTAAAAAAATATTAGTTGAACGAAATCATTTGGATGAATTAAGATTTTACAAAGGGATAAAAGATTATATCAAAAAAAAAATCATATTATTTTTAATTAAAGTTTATTATCCAAAAAGTGATGCAATCATTGGTATAAGCAAAAAGTTAAGTGATGACTTAAAGAACTATATTAATTCAAAAGTAATCACTATTTATAATCCATCATTAGAGGAAAAAATTATTCAAAACAATATGATTAAAAAAGTTAAGATAAATCGATCAAAAAAAATTCTTTTAAATGTTGGATTTTTTGAAAAACAAAAAGATCAACTTACTCTGCTAAAATCAATAAACATTTTAAAGAAAAATTATAATAATTTTTATCTTTTACTAGTTGGTGATGGATCGGAGTACAATAATTTAAGTAATTATATAAAAAAAAATAATTTACAAAAATTTGTAGAAATTCATAGAAAGATTGATAATCCAGTTGATTTTTTTAAAAAAGCAGATTTATTTATCTTGAGTTCTATTTACGAGGGTCTAGGAAATGTTTTGATAGAGGCTATTAAATATAAATGTCCAATTATTACAACGAATTGTAATTCTGGTCCAATGGAAATAATTAGTAATGGAAAATATGGAGACTTTTTCAATCCAAGAGATTATCAAACTTTGGCAAAAAAAATATTAAATCATCTTAAAAATCCAAAAAAATTAAAAAAAAAGATAAAAGTTCCGAAAAGTCATTTGGCTAAATTTTCACTTAAAAATAATGTAAGAAATTTTCAAAAATTATTTGAAAAAGTATAAATCATTCAATTATTTCTAAAATTTTATTTAAAAAATATTTTTTACCAGTTTGCAAATGGCAGTTCTCTAGAATTGACTTCGAATTGATCACTAATTTTTTTCTTAAACTAATGTCATTTATCAAAATATTTAAATTATTTTCTAAATTTTCAAATTCCAAATCATAAGATAGATATGTATGGCCGTCGTGGTAAATGTTAGGCCAAGTTTCTATCTTTGACATATCTGCTGTCATGAATGCGGTTCCACACATAATTGCCTCAAATTCTCTATAACAGATTTCACCCCAACCAAAAGCACCTATTGAAACTTTGGAATTCCTCAAAGTTTCGTAGTATTTTTTTTTATTAAATCTTCCTTTAATTATTCCATTTTTATTTTTCAAATTTTCTAATACCTTTTTTAATTTAATTCTTTGAAAGCCTACGGATTCTCTATAAAATTTTGTATTCATTAAAGAAAAGTAATCATATTTTATTTTATCCTCATTCCAATTCTCGTAAAATGGCAATTTCATTTTATATTCCATCTTATCTAAGTACTTAAATTTTAAAAATTCCAAATAATAATCTATTTTGGAAAATTCGACATAATCGAAAAAAAAAGCAACACCAAGGTTCCAGCCTAATGTTAATTTTTTCAGATATTTTGGATTTAATAGTTCTTGATTGTAATCTTTGAAATCTTTTATATTGTGTTTATTGATGTAGTAATCAGTGTGAAATCTGCCTCCTTTTATTTTATTAAAATAAATTTTTTTATCTTTATAGAGTTGTTTTTTTACGTATTTTTTAACAAACGGGAGAACCTCAAACTGAGTAGTCCCTGCACTATCTCTCATATCAAACCAATATAAATTTTTATTCTTTTTATAAATTTCTTGGATATATTCTAAGTTTACATGACCATCAACTTCAGGAAATGATCTTGAGTTTAAAAATAAGTGATCGGCCTGAAAAAAATTTTTTTTTATTGAGGAAAAAAAATTTACTTCTATTTCAAGATCTTTTAGATTTTTTTGAAATAAAAAAAACCAATTCCAAAATCCATAATATAACCCTAATCTTCTTGCTTCTTCATTAATAAGAATATGAATTTTTTGTTTCATATAAAATACTTTTACATATAAGTTAATTTTTGCAATTTAATTAATGATAAGTAAAATAATAAATTTCTCCGTATATCTTTTGAGGTATTTTTCTATATTAAGGACAAAATATGAAGTTTCTAGAGAAATTAATTTTGGATCGAGCCAGGCAAACAACTTTTTTAAAAAACATTTAAAAAAATGCAAATTTTACTTAGAATATGGGTCAGGGAATAGCACTCTTCTCGCGGTAAGTTACAAAAAAAGATTTATCTCTATTGAGAGTGATCGGAGTTTTTATAACTATATTAGAATAAACAAAAAGATAAATGATATTACATATATAGATATTGGACCGACCAAGTATTTTTCTTACCCCATTTTACCATTTTGTTTTATAGAAAAAAAAATTACAAATTATAGTAATTATATTAAAAAAATATTTTTTGAAAACAAATTAATTCCAGACTTAATCTTAATAGATGGACGATTTAGAGTTAATGTATGTCTTAATATTATTAAATTTTTAATTAAGAATAAAATAAAAAAAAATATACTTATAATAATTGACGACTACAAATTTAGGAAAAACTATAAAATTTTAAATAAGTTTTTTAAAATCACAAATGAAGGAAGATTTGGTGTTATTAGATATAATGATTACAAGAAAATTTCTCTTAAAAATATCGATAACTACTTACTTAAATCAAAAATAGATTATTTATAAATATTTTGGATTAATTTTTTTAATATTTTTCATGTACCAAGAGACTACAATTTTTTTCATTGGTGTCTCAATAAATTTAAATGAACAAATTGCCATTAATAATGTTGATATAATTGCAATTATTACAGAAAGATTTTCAGCTCCAAGTTTATTAATTTCTCTTATAATTATAATTCCAATACTATGATGTAATAAGTACCATGAAAAAGATATTAAACCAATTTTTGAAATAAGACTGAGCCTAAAATTTAACTTTAACTTAAGGACTAACCAAATTAAAAAAACTATAAGAATAAATGGTAACTCATAACCATTAAATCTTTCATTAACTATGATATTAATTATTACAAATAAAATTGTAAGAAAGTACATTAATAATTTTTTTTCTTTCAAACTAAAAATTATCAAACCAACTAAAAACCAATTTGCATGAGGAGAAATAGATGTAATGGTTACGAATATATTATCATCAAATAATATAACTATATTTAAAAAGATTGAAAATATCACCCAAGTTATAATAGATTTATTAAGATTCTTAAAAAAAAAATATATTATTCCAAAAAAAATATAAAATTTTAACTCAACAATTAACATCCAATAAACACCATCTATATATTTAAAATTTAATCCCGGAACAAAATTAGCAAATATTAAATTCATAAATCCCGTGTACCAATCCACCTCTCGACCTGGAAGATCAAATAAACTATAAAAAGTAAGAGTTATAAGAGCACAAAATACGTAAGCAGGATAAATTCGAGCAAATCTTCTCATTAAAAATTCAATATAATTTTGTGATTGAAAAATAGTCATTGCTATACAGTATCCACTTAAAATAAAAAATATATCTACACCTACCCAAAGATGTTTTGAAATACCTGATGTCCAATTGTCAGACCTAAATAGATAATCTGGAGAATAATGAGCTGTGTAATGATACAAAACAATAAAAATAATTGCTACACCTCTAAGTAAGTCAATATTTTCAATTCTTTCTTTATTTTTTGATAACATTATATTATTTTGAAACTATATTAATTATATCAATAATTAGCAAAATAAACTTATGGATTTTTATAAAAAACTTTTTTTAGGAACTTTGACAATTGTTGTAGCAATAATATTAATCATAAAATTTTCATTATCTTCAATAGAAAATAGAATAATTGAAATTACAAAATCTGAAAAATTTTATAATTTTATAAGTCAAAGATTTAAGTATGAAATGAATAGACATTCTTCAAAAGAATTAACCCAAGAAGAAATTAACTTTTACACTATTGAATTAAATAAAATACTTTCAAAATGGAAACCTGTAATAGATAGGTTAAATGTTGAAAATATCAAATAATGAAGACTGCAAATATAGACAATTATAAAATAATTGTTATCGCTATTTCGTTATTCTCTTTTTTAATTTCAGTTTGGCAGTCTCCATATGTTTATGATGCCCATCATTGGGGTCTTGTGGCATCTAATGCTTATGACCTATTAAACAACAAAATACCCTATAAAGAAATATTCATTCAATATGGAATATTTACAACATTATTACATTCAGTTTTCATGAAAATAGGAAGTCAAAGTGTAATTTCAATCTTTTTTTTCACATCTGTTATCTATTCGATTTCAATATATTTTTTTTTTTTAATTGTTAAAAATAAATTTAAAGATCAATTAGCTTTATTTGCTGTATTATGTTTAGTTTTAATTCATCCCTTTGTAAATCACCCATGGCATAATTATTTAACATTTTTTTTCTTAATTTTATCAATTTTTTGTTTAGAGAAAAATATTGATAAATATTATTTTATTTCAGGTTTTTTGTTTGGTTTAGCTGTATTATCATACGAAAAATTTTTAGTCGTATTTCTACTATTTTTTATAAGCTATGCTTTAATTAATCTTAAAAATAAAAAAATTAAAGATGTATTTTTTTTATCAATTGGTTTTTTTATTCCGATAATAATATTTTTTTTATACATCAATCATAATCAAATATTTTTTGATTGGATAAAGTATCATTCTATAAGCGATCTTTATATTGGTGATAATTATATAATTGTTGTACTAAGTTTTTTAAAAAATTTACTATATAATGGAGTCAAAAATTTTATTTTTGAACCATATTGGATATTTTTTTTAATTTTAATAGTTCTTAATTTAGCTTTTTTATATATTTTTTTATTTAATAAAAATCTTGTAAAAAAAGAAGATGAATATCTAGTATATATTTCAATGTTATCGCTTGGCTCATTTTCATCAGCTATTCACTCATTAAATAGTTTTAGGCTGGCGACAGGAGCATTTATTGGAATCTTTATACTAATATTTTTTCTTAACAAAATTAAGAATACTGAAACACAAAAAATTATCTCATTTAGCATAATTATAATTCTTTGTTTAGGTATAAATTTTAAAAAAAGTGAAAATAATAAACTTTATGTGACGCCTGTTTCATTTGAACATATTACAAATAATGAAATAAAATTTTTCAAACATTTAAAATTTAAGAAAGATACATGGAACCACACCCTTTTTTTCAACAAAAAAATAAATGAAATAAAAGAAAAATGCATAAATGTAAATTATGCAATTAATTATACTAATAATACCTATTACTATTTATTAATCTCAGATTTTTTTAGAACTTTTCAAATTAAGCCATGGATTAATTCAAAAAGTACTTTAGACAAGCAAACAATGAGTCTCATTAATCCTAATTTTGAGTCTAATTTGAAAAAACGGATAAAAAAAAAACAAACACTTATTGTTGCTGATTTGTCCTTCCAAGTTCCTGAGAATTATAGCTACATTAAACTGCCTTATTCATATGAGAATAAATTTAAAAGAATTTTAGTTCCTAAAAGATGTATAGATAAAATATGAAAACATTTATTCTATGTGGTGGATTTGGTACACGTTTGGATTATGAGGGTAAGTTAAAAGCAAAACCAATGGTAAAAATTGGATCCAAACCAATTCTAATTTATATTGTTGAAAATTTTGTTTTTCAGGGTTTTAATGAATTTATATTTTGTCTTGGTCATAAATCTGAAACTATAAAAAATTACTTTTTAAAAGAAAAAAAAAAGTACGTCAAAATTTTGAGTAAAAATAAAGATAATCTTAAATTTCAGTTTGAAAATAAGCGAATAAAGTTTATTGGAAATTTAGTTTATACAGGGTTAAATACTGGAACTGGGGGTAGAATTAAAGTTGCATATAAATCTTTAAAACTAAATGAAGATATAATGATGACTTATGGGGATGGTCTCTCAAGTGTAAATATTAAAAATTTAATAAAATTTCACTATAAAAATAAATCATCAGTAACACTAACAGCAGTAAAACCTAAACACAGATATGGTATTATCAAATTAAAAAAAAACAATATTGAAAAATTTGATAATGAAAATAAGAGCATTGATGTTTTTGTTAATGGAGGATTTTTTGTAATAGATAAATCGGCTATACAAAAAATAAAAAATAATAATACATATTGGGAGAAAGAACCTTTAAGTTATTATCTGAGAAAAAAAAAGTTATTTGCATTTAAACACAAGGGATTTTGGAAAAGTTTAGATACTATGAAAGATAAAAATGATTTTGATAACCTTATTAAACAAAATAAAAAACCATGGATAGTAAAGAGAAATTAAAAAAGTTTTGGAGAAATAAAAAAGTTTTTATTACTGGTCATACCGGATTTAAAGGAAGCTGGATGTCAATACTGTTAAACATGTTAGGGGCAAATATTTACGGGTATTCGCTCAAACCAAATAAAAAATCTTTATTTAACCAGGCTAATTGTAAATATTTTTTAGAAGAAAATTTTTATGGTAATATTAACAATTTCAATAATTTAAAAAAAAAACTTAAAAAAACAAAGCCCAATATTTTGTTTCATTTAGCAGCTCAACCTCTAGTAAGTAAATCTTTTAGTGACCCTCTTGAAACATTTCAGACTAATATTATCGGTACTGCTAACGTATTAAATGCGATAAGAAATATACCTTCTCTAAAATCTATTGTAATTATTACCACTGATAAAGTTTACAAAATTAAAAATTCTAATCGAAATTATAAAGAATTTAATGAATTGGGAGGTAAAGATCCTTACAGTGTTTCAAAAGTTTGTGCTGAACACTTAACAATTTCTTTTATTGAGTCTTTCTATAAAAATAAAAATATTAGAAATAAAATTTCAACAGCTAGATCTGGGAATGTTATTGGTGGTGGAGATTATTCAAAAAATAGACTGCTACCAGACATAATAAACTCTATAAATAATAAAAAAAAGATGATAATTCGAAATCCTAATAGTGTCAGACCATGGCAACACGTTATAGAACCAACTTTAGGATATTTGAAGTTAGCAGAATTACAATACAAGAAAAAGCGATTGCATAAGGATCAGAATTGGAATTTTGGACCTAATAAAAAAAGCTTTGTAAAAGTAATTGATATTTTGAAAATTGTAAAAAAAAGATACAAAGTAAAAATTAAAATCAAAAAAAAACAAAGATTTTTTTGAGACAAATATTTTGAAATTAGACAACAATAAAGCTAAAAAAAATTTGAACTGGCGTCCTAATTGGAATTTGCAGAAAAGTATAGATAGTGTTATGGGGTGGAATGATGAGTTTAGAAAAAATAAAAATGCCAAAAAAATTAGTGAACATCAAATAAATAATTATTTTAATAAAAAATGAAAATAACATACGGAAAAAACGTTTACGGCAAAGAAGAAATTAAAGCTGTTTTAAACCAATTAGGAAAAACAACACAAATGGGCAAGTCTGTAACTAATTTTGAAAGTAAAATTGCTAAACTATTTTCAAAGAAATACGGGGTTATGGTAAACTCTGGATCTTCAGCACTTACTCTGGCTACAAATGTTTTAAATTTAAAAAAAGGTGATGAAGTAATAACTCCATGTTTAAATTTTGGGACAGCCGTGTCTTCTATAATGTTATCAGGAGCCCAGCCAATTTTAGCTGATATAGATATTGATACATTGCAAATTAATATCAATGAGTTTCAAAAAAAAATAACAAAAAAAACTAAGGTAATAATGGTTCCAAATTTAATTGGTAATATTCCTAATTGGAAAAAAATAAAGCAAATAGCTAATAGATACAATTTAAAGATAATTGAAGATTCTGCTGACACGCTAGGTGCAACAATAGATAAAAAACCAACTGGAATTTATAGCGACATATCAATAACTAGCTTCTACGGATCTCATATAATCAGTTGTGCAGGAAATGGTGGAATGTTTATGACAAATGACAAAAAACTTTACGAAAAAGCAAAAGTTTTAAGGAGTTGGGGAAGAATGTCTACACTTATAAAAGACTCAGAGAATATTAATAAAAGATTAAATATTAAATTAAGTGGCATTGAATATGATAAAAAATTTGTTTTTTCGGAAGTTGGGTATAATTTTGAACCCTCTGAAATAGGTGCATCTTTTGGTCTTATTCAATTACAGAAATTTAAAAAATTTAATAAAATTAGAAATTATAATTTTAATCTTCATCTAAATTTTTTTAATAAACACAAAGAATTTTTCATAGTTCCAAAAATTAATAAAAATGTAAAAACTAATTTTTTAGCTTACCCAATAATAATTAGAAAAAATAAAAATTTTGATAGAAAAAAACTACAAATTTATTTAGAGAAATATAATATTCAAACTAGACCAATTTTTTCTGGTAACATATTAAGACACCCAGCATTTAAAATAATTATTAATAATAAGAATAAACTTCGATCATTTAAAAATGCTGACTACATTATGAAATATGGAATCTTAATTGGATGTCATCAAGGTTTAAATTATAAAAAAATAAAATATATCCACACAAAAATTTTGAATTTAATTAATAAATGAAAAAAAAAAACCAAATAATGTTGTCTGATTATGTTTTAAGTTTTTTAAGAAATAAAAATGTTAAACATGTCCCCTTGTTAATTGGAGGTGCGATTTCATTTATGGTTGATGCATTCTCAAGAAATAAGAAAATTAAATACATAGCTGTTGCAAATGAACAGTCGGCTGCGATGATTGCTGACGCCTACTCAAGATCAGGAGCAGGATATTCATGCACAATGGCAACATCTGGTCCGGGTGCAACTAATCTTCTTACTGGAATTGCTTGCTCATATTTTGACTCGATACCTTCGATGCATATTTGCGGCCAAGTTAACACATATGAGCAACAAGGATTTCACAAGAGCACGAAAAAAGTAAGGCAAGTAGGTTTTCAAGAGACTGATATTGTTAATATGGCAAAACCAATTACAAAGTTTTCATATAAATTAAATAGACCTGAGGAAATTAAATACATTCTAGAAAAAGCCTATTATATTTCAACAACAGGTCGACCTGGTCCTGTATTAATTGATATACCTATGAATTTTCAAAAAATGTTAATTAATCCAAAAAAACTTAGATCGTTCAATCAACCAAAAAATAAATTATTACACTTAGAAAATAAGATTAGAAAATTTAAATCCTTTCTCCAAAAATCAAAAAAACCAGTGATTATATTGGGTGGAGGCATCAAGTGTAGTAACTCTCAAAATCAACTTAATATTTTTCTAAAAAAAACTCAAATTCCAATAGTTGCTACGTGGAGTGGTGTCGATTTAATTGATCATAAAGATTATAGGTATGTAGGTAATATCGGGGTATACGGCAACAGATCTGCTAACATCGTTGTACAAAATGCAGATTTAATTTTATCTCTAGGATCTAGACTTGATACAAGAGTAACTGGTGGTAAACCAGAAACCTTTGCTAAAAATGCAAAAAAAATTATTATTGATATTGACAACTACGAATTATCAAAACAAAGAGGCTTAAAAGTAGACCTTAAGTTAAATTATAATTTAAATGATTTGCTAAAAGAGCTTAATAAATACAATATAAAAATAACACGAAATGATTGGTTAAAAAAATCAATGAACTTAAATCATTTATTTAAATTTCCAGAATTTAAGAAAAAATTAAGTAAAAGAGTTAATCCCTACCTATTTGTGAATGAATTATCTAATGTGCTTAATAAAAATAGCATAATCATTGGTGATACTGGATCTCATTTAACATGGTTAATGCAAGACTTTAAAATAAAATATGGTCAAATAATGTTTTCTGCTTTTGGAAATTCCCCAATGGGCTATGCACTTCCAGCAAGTATAGGAGCGCAAATAATTAATAAAAAAAAGAAAGTCATCGCCTTTAACGGAGATGGTAGTATTCAATTAAATATACAAGAACTTCAAACACTCAGTAAGTTAAATTTACCAATTAAAATCATTATTATGAACAATCATGGTTATGGAATAATTCAACAATTTCAGGACTTGTATCTCAACAAAAGACATGAAGCCTCAAATCGTGTTGTTTCCAATCCAAATTTTAAATTTTTAAGTAAAGCTTTCAAAATTAATTACAATTTCATTAAAAAAAATAATGATATAAAAAAAATAAAAAAAATAATTAACTCTAATAAAGCAGAGATAATTGAGGTAGATATTGAAGATAAAGAAAAAATTATTCCTAAATTAGAATTTGGAAAACCCATAGACAATCTTTCTCCACAAATAAATTTAAATTCGATAAAAAATTACTTATCTACAAGTTAGGAAAATCTTGAAAAAAATAATAATTGTTGGTAGTTCGGGTTTTGTTGGAAGAAGTTTAAATAATTTTTTAAATAAAAAAAATTATAAAATAATTAACTTTTCGAGATCAAACAAAAAAGATATTCTTAAAGTAAAAAAGTTACCAAAATCTAATTATATTATTTATTGTGTTAAAACTAATGATATTAAAAAAAGCTTACATTTATTTAAACATTTTGAGAATTTACTAAAAAATTACTCTAAAAGAATAAAAATTTTATTTTTTAGTTCAGGATCAGTTTATGGCCCAAGATTTCAAATAAAAAAATTTAAAGAAACCGACAAAGTTTCATTAAAAAAAATAAATAATTTTAATAATTATAAAAAAAATTATGCTAAAGAAAAAATTTATCTTGAAAAAGAATTTATAAAATTATCGAAGGAGGGATTTAAAGTGTCGATTGTGAGAGGCTTTGCTTTTTATGGAAAATATATATTAAAATACAATTACTTAATTTCTGAAATTATTAAAGCAATTAAAACTAAAAGAAAACTATCAATCCAGAATAAAACTTTTAGAAGTTATATGCATGCGAATGATATGTGTAGATGGTTATTAAAAATTGTTAAAAATTCATCAATAAAATGCCCTATTTATAATCTTGGATCAGATAAAAAAATTGATTTATACAAATTAATTAAATTTTTAAATAAAAAATATAAATCTAAAATATTTATTAAAAATAAAGAAAATAAAAAAGTTGATTTTTATATTCCCTCTATAAATTTGGCTAAAAGTCGACTAAAATTAAAAAATACAATAAAATTTGAAAATGCTATAAATTCCTTAATAAAATAATATGAAAATTTCTGTTGTTACACCTACTTATAATGAATTTGATAATATTGGTAAAATATATGATGAAATAAAAAAGAAATTTAAAGAAATTAATTGTGAATATGAGCATTTAATTATTGATAATAACTCCTCTGATGGAACTATAAATAAAATTAAAGAATTAGCACTAAAAGATAAAAATCTTAAAATCATTATTAATTCAAAAAATTATGGTCATATTAGATCTCCATTTTACGCTTTATTACAGTGTAATTCTGATGCAACAATATTAATGGCAGCAGATTTTCAAGATCCTATAGATTTAATACCGCAATACATTGAGGAGTGGAAGAATGGAAATAAAATAGTCCTTGGTGAAAAAATATCATCTGAAGAAAATAAAATAAAATATAATATAAGAACTCTATTTTATAATTTTCTAAATAAAATTTCGGAATTTGAATTACCCAAAAACACTACAGGCTCAGGAATCTTCGATAAAACTGTCATAGAAAAACTAAAAAAAATTAATGATCCTTATCCTTATTTTAGGGGATTGATTACTGAATTAGGTGAAGATATTAAAACACTCAAATTTAAACAGCCTTTAAGGAAAGCAGGAAAAACAAAAAATAATATACTCACCTTGTATGATATTGGAATGCTGGGAATAATAAAACATTCAAGAAAACCTTTGAGATTTATGGTTTTGCTTGGTTTCATTCTCAGCGCAGTTAGCTTCTTTATTGGAATATTTTATTTGATTTATAAATTGATCTATTGGGAGTCTTTTGATCTAGGAATCGCCCCTTTAGTGATTGGAATATTTATATTAAGCTCAATTCAAATCACTTTGTTGGGCCTTGTTGGTGAATACATAGGAATAATTTTATTACATCAAAGGAACATTCCTTTAGTACATGAAAAAGAGCGAATAAACTTTGAATAAAGTTTATAAATTTAAATTTAAACTTTAAACAATCTTTTCAATCTTGTTTTTTTTATACCAAGTTAATGTATTATCAAGAGCAATCTCAAATTTTGTAAAACTAAAATTTCCAACAGACTTTTTCAATTTAGAATTATTTCCATGTGTTTTAATAATATCCGCTTTTTGTAAAGATCTCATAATAATTTTCGGTTTATAAATTTTTTTTGAATAATGTTTAATTGTTCGTGTAATATTTATTGGTTTACCAGAACAAACATTTAAAATTTCGTGTTTTTTTCTTAAGTTTACTTTTTGTAATTTTAATAAAATTTGAATTAAATCTTTTATATATGTGAAGTCTCTAACATGATTACCACGATTATTTAAATAAAAAGGTTTTTTTTTAAAAGAACTAGTTAAGAATTTAGTAACAAACATATCTGGCCTACCCCACTCACCAAAAATTGTAAAAAATCTTAAACCTATCATATTTATATTATATAAATTTGAATAATTTTCAGCTAATTCTTCGTTAAATTTTTTAGTTATACCGTATATATTTTTTGGTTTTATCAACTGGTTTTCAGATAACGGAAACTTTCTGCTCTCACCATATACAGAGCTTGACGAGGCGTAAATAAATTTTTTTAGTTTAATGTTTTTTATAGACTCTACTAAATTACAAAAACCAATTAAATTTGATTTTATATATTTTTGAGGATTTATTAATGAATATCTAACACCAGCTTGAGCAGCAAAATGAAAGATGATATCAATTTTTTTTTTTGCTAAACTTTTTTTTAGTAATAATTCATTGGTAATATCTATCTTCAAAAATTTAAAATTTTTAAACTTTTTAAGAGCCGAAACTCTCTTTTTCTTGAGTTTTATTGAGTAATAATTATCATAATTGTCTATACCTAAAACAAAATTATTTTTTTCCAAAAGAGCTTTAGCCAAGTTAAATCCAATAAAACCTGCACATCCTGTTATTAAAATTTTCATAGTTTATCTTTAGTTTAAAATCATTTTATTTACGCGTATCTTCCATGTATTATTCACTGCAGTCTTATACGCATTCAAACAAATTTTTTTTGACAATTTTTTATTTCTTAAGATATTTTTTATAGCGTTGTTCCACTGATGTACATTATTATTCTCAACAATCAAAGAATTAATCTTATCTTTTAATATTTCTCTGATTCCAGGTAAGTTTGATGAAATAATTATTTTGCCTGATGCTAGATAGTCAAACATTTTTAATGGTGAACAATATAATGCTGTATTTAAATTTTGAGAATTTATTTGAACATTCTTTTGATATGGCATCAATAATATATCAAATTTAGATAATATTGATGGTATCTTTGAATAAGGCACGTGTTTCCAAATTTTAACATTCGGAGTAAGTTTTGAGAAACGTTTGAACTTATCAACTTGCCCAATTAAATAGAAATTTAAATTAGGATTTTTTCTCGCTAATTGTATTATTAATTCAATTCCTCTTCCTTTATAAAAGCTACCAACATATCCTACATTTTTGGGTTTATTTCTTATTTTTGTTTTATCAAAATTCCTTATATCTACGGCATCATGTAAAACTAGTTTTTTATTTGTTGAAAATTTTTTTGACAACTCACATGAAATAAAAATTACTTTCTCAACATAATTTGAATTTAAAAAATTTAAATTAACGAGTAAAAATTTTGTAAGGCCTCTTAATTCATTATGAATTTCGACTTTATGATAAATTTTATATAAACTCAAAAAAAAACTTGTAATTAAGCTTCTTGTAACAATAAAGTTTTTTTTTTCATTTTTAAGGTAATTTGCTACACGGTAGCCAAATAGTAATCTTTTAATAAAATTAATATTTACCTGATATGAAAAAAAATTTTTAATTTTAAACGATTTTTTTCCTATCAAAATGTAATCTTTTTTAATTTTTTTATATGTAAGGTTATTCTTTGAATGAAATAAAATTAATTCAGTAGAAGAAAACTTATTTGCTAGCTCATTACACATTTTAATAACATGTGTTGAATAAGCACTTTTATTAGGTAAGAAAATTTCAGCAATATAATAGGATTTTTTCACTTGTTAAAATAATTTTATAAATACTGTTCTTTTGTTAAATTTTAAATATTTTTGAATTTCTCTTTTGCCATCATCATGGTTCACTAACTGTATTATCGCATGAAATCTGTCTTTAACATTAATTTTATCAATTCTATATTTTTTATAAAAAAATTTATTATCTATTGTGGGATCGAAAACTTTTATTTTTTTATTTATTTTGAGTATTTTTAAAATAATTTTTTGAGCTATTGAATTCCTTTGATCCCCCACATTTGGCTTATAAGACTCACCAAAAATTAAAAGCTTGCTTTTTAAACTTAGTCTATTTTTTTTCAATTCATTTATTATTTTTTTATAAATGTAGCTTTCCATTTGATCATTAACTTTTCTTCCAGCTAACAAAATTTCCATTTTTAAATTATATTTTTTTGATATATGAGATAAATAATAAGGATCAACAGGCAAGCAATGCCCTCCGACTAAACCAGGTTTATATTTAATAAAATTCCATTTTGTAGAAGCTAATTCTATTACTTCATTAAAATTAATATTAGCTTTCTCACAAAATTTAAATATTTCATTAAATAAACCTATATTTAAATCTCGTTGAATATTTTCTATTACTTTGGCAGTTTCAGCAGATTCTAAATTACTAGTGAAAGCAATCTTTTTTGATACTTTTTTAAAAATACTTTTAACAAGTCTCACTCTTTTTGGGTCTTTATTGTTAAAAGCAACTATTTTGTTAATGCTATTCAATTTCTTTTTTTGATCACCTGGATTTATGCGTTCAGGGCTATAACCAAGAAAAAAATCTTTTGAGGATTTAAGCTTACTAGTATTTTCAAGAATTTTTCTACAAAGATTATTTGTAATTCCAGGATATACAGTTGATTCAAAAAAGACAATGTCATCTTTTTTCAATACTTTGCCAATTAGTTCACATGATTTAGATAAAATTCTCAAATCAGGTTTTTTATTTTTAAATATAGGTGTTGGAACAGCAACTATAAAAAAATTACATTTCTTAATTTCTGATTTATCTGTAGTTAGTTTGCTTCCTGTTTTTTTAAAAATTTTGATCTCATTTTTTTTAAACTCCTTGTAAACATCGACAAATTTATTTAATTTATCTATCCTATTCTTATTGATGTCATAACCTGTGACCTTAAAAGTTTTGGATAAATTTAAAAATATTGGCAAACCTACGTAGCCAATACCTATAATGCATATTTTAGTTTTCATTTTTTTTTTATAATAATTATAATAAAAGTTATAACCACTTTCAAAAATTTATAGAAATTTCTTAAATCTAAATAATATTTTAAGTATTTTTTAAAAAACAATATTTTTTGAAATAAAATTAATTTATGTTTTTTTGACCATTGATCAGGGTGATTTTGTAAATAAACATATTTTTTATTTGATATAAAATACTTTTTTCTCATCAATGCAAATTGGATAAACAAATCCTTATCAGCACTTCCAAATACTTTTAGATCATATCCCCCAAATTTTAAAAAGGTATTCTTATGGATTATTATATTAGAACAAAGCACACCTGGATTGTAGTGCAAGTAATCATCAATATTAAATACTTTGGGTATTTTTTTATTATTTTTAATTTTCTTATTATGAAAAAAACTTAGTGTATTATAAACAATTATTTCAACTTTTTTTTTTTTTAATAATTCTAAATGCGTCATACAAATAATTATGATGCCAAAAATCGTCATCGTCTAAAAATGCAAGAAATTTACCTTTTGCATGCTTAGCACCAATATTTCTTGAGATTAGTGCATTATTTTTTTGATTATTTTTAATGTATTTTAAAAGTATATTTTTTTTTTTTTGTGAAAAATTTTTAATAATACTTTCTGTTTCTCGATTATTACAATCATCAATCACTAATATTTCTAGAGGTTTTGTTTTTTGAGATAAAGCTGATTTAACTGCTCTGATTAAAAAGTTATTTCTATTATGTGTAGGAATAATAACACTGAAATCTGTCATGATTATTAGTTGCTAAAAAATATTTTTAGTTTAGAGCAAATGTAATCAATATTCTTTTTGCTAATCTTTAAATGAAAAGGAAGTGATAAAGTTTGTCTGCCCCATTTTTCACCTTCATTACATTTAAATTTATATTTTTTTTTATAATAAGTAAGTTCAGTTATAGATCTATAATTAACTGTTACTTGTATATTATTTTTATTTAAATAAGATATTAATTTATCTCTAAATTTTCCATTTACTCCAATTGGAAATAGGTGGTAGTCTCTAATCACGTTAAAATTTGTTTTTGGCATACTAATTGATTTAATATTGGAAATTTTATTATAAAAATATTTATAAATTTTTTTTCTTTTTTGAGTTTGCTTATTATAAATCCTTATTTGTTTTTCTAATAGCGAGGCATTAATATCACTCATATTTGCCTTAAAACCTTTATTTGTAACATCCCAATGAGAATATTTATTATTTTCAAATCTTTTCATTGCTGGTTTTGTCATACCATTATTTGAAATAGATTTAATTTTGTCATAATAATTTTTATCGTTTAAAATTATTGCTCCACCCTCCCCACAAGTAATATTTTTAGTCGCATAGAATGAAAAGACAGAAAAATCAGAATTATTTCCAATAATTCTATTTTCATATTTTCCTGAAAAGCAATGTGCACAGTCCTCTAGGATCATTATATTTTTTCTTATTTTTCTTTTTAGTTCTGAAACATTAAAAATATTTCCATATATATGTACTGGCATTATTAATTTTGTTTTCTTTGTAATTTTTTTTAAAGTATCGGGGATACTCAAAAGTTTTGTATCTTTATCTATATCTGCAATTACCAATTTACAACCAACCATTTCAACTACATTTGCACAAGCTACAAAAGTATTAGCTGGAATAATTACTTCATCTTCTTTTTTTAAATTTAAAGATAAGAATAACGAAATGACTCCATTTGTCCAAGAATTTGTAAGATAACAATATTTTTTATTAAATCGCTTTGATACTAATTTTTCAACTTTTCTAGTTATAGGTCCTGAAGTTAAAAATAAACTCGATATAGATTTATTTACGTCTCTAAAATTTTTTCCTATTTCATGTTCGTAAAAATTTATTTTTTTCATTTTTTATTTAAAAAATCTGTATAAACGTTAAGAGTAATTTTTTTTTTATCATAAGGTTTCTTATCAGCTTTAATTTTATTTACTGTACTTAAAATAGCAGAATTTATATATTCTGTTTTTAAATAACTTTTATTGATTTTTTTCATTGTTTTCGTGGATACTTTATATGATCTATTATCAATATTAAATTTTTCATGTTTAAATTTCACTGTATTATCAAAATATGAATAGATTTTTTTCGCTAAATCAATAATTTTAATATTAAAATTTCCTATATTTAAAGTTTTATTTTTAAATTTTTTTTTATTATCAATTAAACAACTTTCAATAACTTCAGATGCTGTTTCATTAAAACAAAAATATCTATATTGATCTCCACCAAGAACCTCAATTGATTTTTCAAAACACGCATCTCTTATTAGCTTATTTATGGCTATGTCATATCTCATTCTATCAGACCAGCCAAATAAAGTTCCAAATCTTAAAATTGTGTAAGGTATTTTATTTTTTTTTAAATATTTTTCGTAATTAAATGAAGATTTAGAATAAGCTGAAATCGGTGATAATTTTGAATTTTCATTTACTAGATTTTTATTTTTTCCATAAACTGAGCAAGTTGATGCATAAATATATTTTTTAACATTTGATAATTTTTGATAAAAAGTTTTCTTATTTACATAATTATTAGTGATTGTAAATTTTGGATTTAATTCAGATGATGGGTCATTTGAAATATTTGCTAAATCAACAATTAAATTAAATTTATTTAAAAAATCTTTATTCAGGTTATCGTAATTTTTTTTTACTAATTTAAAATTCTTAAATTTATTATTAAAACTACCAAATAAACAATTATCAACACCTACAATACTTTTAAAATATTTTTTCTTTATCAAATTTTTTACCAATACTGTTCCTAAAAAACCCTCAGAACCAATAATCAATAAATTATCTTGTTTTTTTTTATTCATATAAAAAAAATTTAAAATTATTTATTTTATTTAGGTTGTTATATACCATTCCAATTTTTGCTTGATTGTGATCACAAATTTTAAAATTTTTTTTGTTTAATTCTTTCCACTCATGTTTAAGGTAATATTTTTTAAGTTTTTTAAGTGTAATTAAAAAAGACATTTTTTTATTTTTTTTGATTATTGAATTATTGAACTTCATAAGCTTTGTTGAATATTTTTTTTTTCTAAATTCTTTTTTTAAAATTAGGGTGTCAAAATACAGATATTTTCTGTATTTTTTTGAAATAACTCTTCTTGATCTAAGCAATGTATATCCAATAAGTTCTCCATTAAACAATAAAAGATTATGAATATCTTTTTCATTTACATAATTTTTAAACCAATTTAATTGTGAATTGATACCATAATTCCAATGAGTTTCTTTTAGCTTGATAATATCCATTACTTCATTTTTTTTTAACTGCTTGGTTTTTTTTGAAATAATTTCTAACATTAAAGTATTTTAATATTTAATTTTATATATTAAATCTTATAGAATAACAGAAAAGCATTTTACTAAATTACAAAACTTGACTATAAAATACTTGATAATAAAATCACTTTTAAGCTTAAATCTCGTAAAATCAATATATATAATTATTTTACATTACATAATAAAAAATTAAAAAAATGTTGTTCAATTCTGTAAAAAAAATAAATCAAATTATTAATGGTAAAGTCAGAAGATTAATTTTCTATACTTTATTTGTTTCTATAATGTCAATTTTTTTTGAAACGATTAGTATTGGTATGGTTGTCCCAATTATATCGGGTTTGCTTCAGAGCGAGTTTAGTGGTTTTTTTATTTTCGAAATTGCTAATAATTTTTTTAATAACGATGAGTTTGGCGAAAAAGTAAAATTTTTATTAATTTTTTTATCAATACTTTTTATATCAAAAATAATTTTTTCTTTAATAAGTGCAATTTTAAAAATGAATTTAATACATCAATTTAATAACGATTTACAATTAGATTTATTTAGGAAATATATATTTATGGATTGGGAAAAATACATCAGTAGAAATCCATCAATATTAATTCGAAATATACAAGGGGAGTGTAGTATTTTAAAATCTGGAATAGTTGACTCTCTAATCATTTTGTTGACTGAAACAATTTTTTTTATTTTTATAATAATTTTGTTGTTACTTTTTATACCCGCTATTACACTTGGAATATTATTATTAATTTTTATCTTCGGGTATATTTTTTTCAAATTAATTAAAAATAAAATTGTCGGTTATTCAGAAAAAAGATTAAAAATTTCAGAATTTACATTTAATTATATAATTGAAACACTACAATCACTTAAGGACATAGTAATTTATAATAAGCAGACATTTTTTTTAAATAGGTTTATTCCAAAAAATTATAGTTATCACGACTATCAAAAAAAAATTGGAATATTAAATAGTTTACCTAGAATTCTTTTGGAATTAATTACTTTCTTGATGCTTTTGGCTAGCATAATAATATTATTGTATCAAAATTTGCCAGCTGAAGAATTAATTTCTACCTTGGGGCTTTTAGTTCTTGCAGTGTCTAGATTGATGCCATCGAGTTCAAAAATACTTTTAGCATTACAAAGTATAAAATCCTCACAAGTAGTTTTAGAAAATATTTATAATGAAATTAAGAATAATAATTCTACTACTAAAGATAATAAAAAAAAAGAAATCAAATTTTCAAAAATAAATTTAAAGGATATTAGTTATTCTTATAATTCAAATTCGGAAGAAATTATAAAAAATGTCAATATTGAAATTAAAAAAAATCAGTCAACTGCTATCATTGGAAAAAGTGGATCTGGAAAATCAACACTTATAGAAATTATTTGTGGACTTCTTAAGCCTAATTCAGGTGATATCATTATTGATGGGAATATAATTTCAAACATGCAATTGTTTTGGGGAAATAAAATTAGCTACGTAAGCCAAAAAAACTTTGTATTTAGTGATACTTTAAAAAGAAATATTACAATGGAGAGTGATGATAAAAAAATAAATTTATCAAAATTAAAAGAAGTTATCGAGATATGTAGACTTGATCATTATGATATCAACAAAGAATTAAAAGAGTCTGGGTCTAATCTGTCAGGCGGTGAAAGGCAAAGAATTTCAATTGCAAGAGCTCTTTATAATGAACCGAATTTTCTAATTTTTGATGAAGCAACAAACTCTTTAGATCAAGCGTTAGAGAGAGAAATTTTTGACATAATTAAATCAATAAAAAATATTACTATAATTATTATTTCTCATAACCACGAATTAGTAAATTTTTGTAATAAAATTTATTTAATTGAAAATAAAAAAATAAGTGAAGTAAGTGAATCATTCTAAAAAAAAATATATTTATTTACCAATAGAAATAAAATCAAGAGAATTTTTAACCTCATTATTAATGGTCTCTCACCTATTAAAAAAGAAATTTAAAATTATAATTTGCTCAAAATTAGCTTTAAGTTATTTGATAAGGTTAAAGTTAATTCAAAAAGGAATAATTTTTTTAAATTCTGCAACTGATGATGAAACATATAAGTTTTATAAAGAAAACAATTTAAAAATTGTAATGTTGGACTATGAACTATCTCCTGCATTATCTGATTATCAAATTAAAAATGCAATAAAAATAAGAAAGAAAAATTATTTAAAATACGTTGATTATTTTTTTGTTATAGGAGAGCAATATAAAAAAACTCTCATCAAATTAATTCCATCAATAAAAAATAAAATTATTTTAAGTGGCTGGCCAAGAGCCGATTTATGGAAAAACAACTTAATATATAAAAATAAAATTTTAAGTGAAATTAAAAAAAAAAATAAACATTTTTATTTATTTTCGTCTGATTTTGGCATTATGAATATGTCTGATGTATACAAGTTAAATAAAGACTTTCTTGATAAAAAAGTCGAAAAAAAAACTATTAAAAAACAACTAAATATCTCGATTAAATCAAGGAATGAATTTAAAGAAATGATTAGATTTTTAATTAATCTAGAAAAAGACAAAAAAATACCAAAAATAATTATCAGACCTCATCCTGTTGAAAATCATTTTTATTGGAAAAAAATATCAAAGCTTTTTAAAAGATTTGAGGTTAATTTTAGTCACGATATAAGCTATTGGTTAAAAGCATCCGACGGCCTATTACATAGAGGTTGTACAACTGCGCTACAAGCGGGTTTCATAAACAAAAAATCTGCCTACATAATTACCAAAAAAAAATATATTAGACATTCCTTGACTTATTCAATTTCTAATAAGATTAATAGTGTTCAAAATTTAAAAAATTTTTTTTCAAAAAAAAACACGAATAAAAGAAAAAATACAAATAATTTTGAAAAATTTATTTACGAAAATAACAAAAAATCTTCTTCAGAAATAATTGCTGATAGTTTAAACAAAATCGAAATTGAAAAACAAGAAAAAATTCCTATATCAATAAGAAAAAAAATATTACTCATATTATTGGAAATAAGAGATTATATTCGAAATAAATATTTTCAAAAAAAAATAAATAATAAAAAAAAATTAGAGGATGGTTTATCCGAAAGTGAAATATTAAAATATCTTTCAAAATTTAATTCAAAAAAAAATTTTCAAATTAAAAAATTATTTTTAAATTGCTTTGAAATAGAAAATTAATTATATAAAAGGTTCTTAATCTCTTTTATTACTCTTTTTTGTTCTTTTATACTTAAGGTATAAAATAATGGTAATGATACCTCTTGCTCATAAAATTTTAAGGAATTATTTAATTCTTTTAAATTAAAATTTGTTTTTTTTCTAAAATAATCAAACAGAAAAACTGGTTTGTAATGTACTTGTAAATTTATTTTTTTCTTAATTAGTTTTTTAAAAAAAACTTTTTTTTTTATATTTAATTTGTCAAAATCTATTAACATTGGGTAAATATGATAAGAATGATAAACATTTTTATTTACTTTGGGTAATTTAATTCCATCTATATTTTTAAACTCATTATCATATATTTTTGCTAGCTCTCTACGTTTTTGAATAAACTTATTTAACTTAGATAACTGTGAAATACCTAAAGCACAATTTAAATCTGGTAATCTAAAATTATATCCTAAATTATCAATATTTGAATTCCAAATACCTTTATTTAAAATTTCTTTTGTTTTTATAAAGCCGTGATTTCTCATTTCTTTTATTTTATCATCAATTTTTTTTATATTTGAATATACTGCTCCTCCCTCTCCAGTAGTAATAGCTTTAGCTGGATGGAAGCTTTGTGTAACTAAATCAGAATACTTTAAAGCATATTTAATATCATTATTATACTTCGAGCCTATTGCATGACAATTATCATTAAGCACTTTAAAGTTATATTTTTTTTTTAAATAATTTATTTTTTCCCAATCACAAGGATATCCCGCATAATCAACTGCAATTAGTAATTTGATATTGTTTTTTTTTAGTTTTTTTTCCAATTTTGCTGTATCTATTGTGTATGTCGTATCGTCTATGTCTACATAATTTACATCTAAACCATTCATTAATGCTGAGCTTACCGTTGCTGAAAAAGTTATTGGAGTGGTAATAACTTTTGATCTTTTTTTTAAGTTCAAAGACTTAATTGCTAAAAAAAGTGCTGCGGTTCCATTAGAAAGTACAGTGCAATACTTACTTCCAAATTTAGTTTTTAATTTATTTTCAAATAAATTTACGTATCTTCCTTGAGTAAGTTTTTTTTCTTTAAGTATTTTCTTTACATATTTTATATCATCTGAATCGACAAAATGTTTTGTATAATACAACATCTATTCTTCAGAGAAATTTTTGATTAAAATTTTTAAATCTCTTTTATTTAAAAATTTATTTTTATCACTTGAGTACGATCTTCCTGGAACAAACTTTTTATACCTTTTGTAATATTTATACAAATCTTGTATTGATGGGTTAAGAATTGCAAAATATTTTCCGAGGTCATAAGTGGAATAGCTATCATCAGTTGTAATCATTTGTTCATGAATTTTTTCACCTGGTCTTATGCCAATTATGTTTATTTTAGCATTTGGATTTATAACTTTCGCTAAATCTAGAATCTTGTAACTTTTAAGTTTTGGTACAAAAATTTCTCCCCCTTTTGCATGGTTGATTGCCCACTCCACCATTTTTACACTTTCGGCTAAAGTAATATTGAATCTGGTCATATTTTCATGAGTTACAGGAAATAAATTTTTTTTTTTCATTTTTAAAAAAAGCGGAACAACAGAACCTCTGCTATTAAAGACATTACCGTATCTGACTATAGAGAATATTGTCTTACCACTACCTTTATATAAATTCGCTGAAGAGAACAATTTATCTGAACATAGTTTTGTTGCGCCATACAAATTAATTGGTGCTGCGGCTTTATCTGTGGAGAGAGCAATAACTTTTTTTACATTGTTTTTTAACGCTGCCTCTATAACATTATTTGCACCAGATATATTTGTTTTAATAAATTCAAGCGGATTATACTCAGCAGCTGGGACCTGTTTTAATGCAGCTGCATGAATTACAATATCAATACCTTTTAAGGCAGTAATTAATCTATTACTATCACGTACATCGCCAAGAAAGAATCTAATCTTTTTTTTTTCTATTTTTAACTCATTAGATAATTCATGCTGTTTCCATTCATCTCTACTAAAGACAACAATTTTTTTTAAATTCTTATGTTTTTTATAAATATATTTTATAAAATTTTTACCAAAAGAACCTGTGCCACCTGTAATAAGTATAGATTTATTTTTCATTTTAGATTGGTTAATTTTTTAATTTCAGATACATACTATATCTATAAATTTTATTATTTTTCAACATTTTAAAACCCAGTTTTTTATATAAACCTATCGCAGCTAGATTTTTTTTTTCAACACCAAGATATATCTTGGTTATTTTATAATTCAAATACAAATAGTTGAAAGAACTTTTTAAGACCTCAAAACCAGCACCCTTTCCTTTCCATTTTTTGTCTCCAATTAAGATACCCATAACGGCATATTTTGATTTAAAATTTATAGGCTCAAATTTTAAATTTCCAATATGCTTTTTATTTCTTGTGAAAATTCCTAGAAAAATACAATTTTTTTTATTTATCTTTTTGGAAACATATTTCTTTAAAATTTTTATATTTAATTTTGGTGGATTATATTCAATAAATCTTTTATTTTCATATCTTATCCAATTAATATAATCTTTTTTAACATTTTTAACTCTTAAACTTTTTAATAAAAATCTGTCTGTTTTAATAAGTATACTATTGTTTGAATTTTTCATATTAGATATTTTTTTATTTAAGTTAGATTAATTTAACATATAAGTACTTTGAATGAAGAATATTATAGAAAAAAAATTATTTTCTTTAGCTAAAAGAATATACCCGATACATAGGAGTATTACTGGAACAGGCGTCGAAAAAACTCTTGAAATAATAAAAAACCAAATCAATGAACTTAAAATAAAAAAGACAAAAACTGGTACAAAAGTTTTTGATTGGAAAATTCCAGATGAATGGAATATTAAAGATGCTTATATCATAAATCCAAAAAATAAAAAAATATGTGAATTCAAAAAAAATAATTTACATATTGTAAATTATAGTGTCCCGGTAAACAAATTAGTATCTCTGAATGATTTAAAAAAAAATTTATTTACTTTACCTAATAGACCAAACTCTATTCCATATGTAACATCTTATTATAAGAAAATATGGGGATTTTGTATAAAGTATAATGATTACAAAAAGCTTAGAAAAGGTAATTATAAAGTATTCATCAAATCAAATCATAAAAAAGGTTTTTTGCACTATGGTGAGATTTTTATAAAAGGAAAAACTAAAAAGGAAATTTTTCTTTCTACATATATATGCCATCCTTCTCTTGCTAATAATGAAACATCGGGGCCTGTAGTAACAACTTTTTTAGTAAAGTGGATAAAAAGTTTAGATAATTTTTACTCTTATAGAATTGTTTTTGTTCCAGAGACAATAGGATCTATAAATTATATATTTAAAAATATTAATAAACTTAAAAAAAATGTAGTTGCGGGTATTAATATCACCTGTGTTGGGGACAACAGGAATTACTCATACCTTTCATCAAGAGCAGGAAACACGAAGATCGATAAAATTGCCTTAAACATCTTAAAATATAAATATAAAAAATTTAAAAAATATAATTGGCTTGATAGAGGGAGTGATGAAAGACAATATTGTTCCCCTGGAGTAAATTTACCAATGATATCGTTGATGAGAACGAAATACGGTCAATATCCAGAATATCATAATTCTGACGATAAATTAGGAACTGTAGTCACACCAAAAGGTTTATATGGGGGTTATAATCTAATTAAAGATGTGATTTACTCATTTGAGAAAAACTGTATTCCAGTCGCAAGATTTAAATGTGAGCCATTTTTATCAAAAAGAAAATTATATCCAACTACATCATTTAAAAGGCTCAATAAAGAAATTAAATTATTAACTAATTTTCTCTCATACTGTGATGGAGAAAATGACCTAGTTAATATTTCAGATATTTTAAATCTATCATTTTTAGATTTAAAAAAAATTTTGGATTTAGCTAAAAAACATAAACTTGTTTATATAAAAAAACTAAAATGAATTAGATCTCTCTAGCTTTTTATAGTCAACTTTATTATTCTGATTATAATCCACTTTATCTATATATCTTATTGAATCAGGCAAAAAGTAATTTGGTAATTTATTTTTAATTATTTTATTTAAGTCTATTTTTTTTTTATTTTTAATTAAAGTTATTATCTCACCTTTTTTATTTTGAAAACTATAAACAAATTCAACTTTTTTTAATCTTATTAAGTTATCTATTTCCTCTAACTCTATTCTATATCCTTTCCTTTTAATCTGACGATCATTTCGGTTTATGAAAAAATAATTATCACCTTTTTTCATAAATATATCACCACTTCTATAATACTTTTTATTTTTAATTTTTATGATTTTATTATTATATTCTTGCCTCATGTTAAGATAATTTGAAAACAATTGATCGCCAGAAATTAATAATTCACCTTTGTTAAAATTTCCTTTTATCAAAAATTTTGTTCCTTTGATAGGCTTACCAACTGAAACCGAGTTTAAAATTTTTTTTTTATAATTAGATTTATTTAATTTTATTTCAGAACACGAAACAGTAAATTCTGTTGGTCCATATGTATTAAATACGTTAATCTTATCATTTTTTAAGTATAAAAAATCCAAATGTTTTTTTAATAAAGGTTCTCCACAAAAAAAAATGTTTTTCAAAGATGAAATATATTTAAAATTTTTTGAGTCCAGCATCATTAAATCGACAATAGACGGAACAGATATCCAGCAATCAATGTTATATTTTTTTATAAATTCTAAAGGATAAGTTTTATAATATTTATCTTGAATAGGGCATAAAGTAGAGCCAGATGCAAAAGCGCCAAAAATTTCCATCACACTCAGATCAAAACTTAAGTCTGAATATTGTGATATTTTTTTTATTTTTTTATTTTTAAATTTAAAATTTAACCAGAATAAATATTTATTTAAAGATTTGTATGATATACATACTCCTTTTGGGATACCTGTGCTTCCTGAAGTAAAAATAATATATGCAATCAAATTTCTAATTTTTTTTATTTTTCTTTTTTTTTGAGGAATTTCATTTAGGTTTTTAATATTATAAACTTTAATTTTATTAATTTTTTTATTAGTTTTTGATAAATTAATAACACTTTTTGAATTTGTGATTTTAATAATTTCTAAAACTCTTTTTTTACTAAGATTTGCAGATAACGGCACATAAGTTTTTTTTTCTTTGATGCAGGCAAGAATAAAGATATAACTCAAAAGTTTTTCTTCGCACAAAAGAATAATTTTCGTCTCGTTTAAATTACTAATAAAATGTGAAGTTTTAGAAACTAAATTCCATAAATATTTATAACTTATTTTTTCATCCTCCGTCTCTATTGCTATCAAATTTTTATTTTGTGATTTTAAAAATTTTAATATACTCATCTTAGAAAAAAGTTATTATTATCTCTGATCTTTTTATTTGCATTTTTATCTAGATCTCTAATTTTAATAGAAAAACTTGATCCATATTTATTTTTTTCTTCTAAAATAAATTTAGATTTATATTTAAGAATATTGTCGAAGTTTATTTCAACATTTTTTTTTCTAGCGTAATATTCATAAACAAAAGTGATTTTATTTTTATTTTTTTTTAAAAAATTAATTTTAATTTTCATTTTTTTTCTATATTTAACTAAATTCATATATTCAACATGATGAAGATAGCTTGCTCCTTCTGAGGGATAAGACCCAAGTAAAATTAATTTAAAATCATGTTTATAAAAATATGCAAAATCAGAATTTTCCCCGAAAGATTTAAGCATGTTAGTTTTTCTCAAAAAACCGATATTTTTTCCAAATCCAATATGTGAATGAATTAAAGATTTACTTTTTATATATTTCAATTTTTTTTTAAAAGCTAATGATAAAGAGTTTTTATTCTCACTTCTACTATATTGTTTTCTTAATTTATTGAAATTATAATCAGATAAAATTAGAGTTCCATTCTTTGTTATTAGTTTCAATAATACTTTTAAAACGATAAAAGGTAAATTTTTATTATAAATTCCAAATGTACTTAAATTTGAATGAAGAACTAAATTGTCGTTTTTTTTTATTTTTAATTTATTAAAGTGAGAATTTAAATATTTAATTACATCATCTTGTTTCATAATAATTTTTCTCTTTTAAGTTTTTCAATGTAGTAATTTAATTTCTGGTCTCTTCCATATAATATCCAGGGTGAATTTAATAAATTTGTTTTAATTGTTTTCTTATTGAAGTTTTCTATTATTCGTTTATCATTTGTGCTAATTAAGTTAAATCTTACGTCAAGAAAACAAGATAAAGTTTCAAAATTTATTTTTATATCTACTCCATATTTTGAAAGAATTTTACAAGCGTTTAAAGCCACTTTTTTTTCATCCTTAATTTTAGGAATACATTCTATATTAATTTTTTTTATTTTATTAAGTTTGTATATAAAAACTCTTAAAATTTCTAATTCATCAGAATAAAATTGACCAAAGTAATTGTTTTTATTGGAAGAAACTACATCTGCACTAATTTGTAGGATTTTAGTAGGAATGGAATTTAATTTATTTCCATTAAATTCTTTAATTAAATATGTCGGATTACCTGTCCATACTATTTTATCAAAATTAATTATCTCGGAATTATTAATTATTTTTAAATTATTTAGATCCCATTTTGGTCTTATGTTTGATTTTTTTATTATTTTTATTTTTTTTGAATATTGTTTTTCAAAATTTTCGAAAAAGGTATTAAATCCCTTTTTTGGTAATATTGATTTCGTTACAAATTTGTCATCAAGTTTTTTTCTTGGAATTGCATATAAATCATCTAATAATTTACTTTTACTTTTAAATTCTTTAATCTTATCAATTTGATTAGTAAATCCAATTTTTCCTGTTTGAAAATTAAAACAGTTCTCGTACGTTAACTCTTCTAAATTTAGTCCCAGTTTTAAATAGAATTTTTTTAAATTTAAAGAAATAAAATCTGGATATTCTTCAATTTTTTCTTTTAAATTATTTCTTTTGCTTTTTTTACTACTCTTAATTTTTTTTAACTTTTCTTTATCGAGTAAAAAAACTGGAACTGCATAATTTTTTGAAAATAATTCTTTATTGTTAAATTTGTTAAATGAAAAATACTTTTGATTAAAAACATAAAATTCATTGAGTTCTTTTTTTGACATAAATTTTACTATTGGACTTTCAAAATCTATGTATTGGCAACCCCTTAAATAAAAATTATTTTTTTTTTTATATTCTTCTAAAATACCACCCAAATTAGGTTTTCTCTCAAAAATGGTTACATTATGAAACCTGGATAAAATTTTTGCTAATGTACAACCAGTTATACCACCACCGATTATACAAATTTTTTTCCTTTTCATTATTTTATTTTTTTTTTGCAACAACACACCAACTTGAAATTGAGAGATTGTCATCTATAAAATTTTTTACATTTCTTTCATGAAGATGAATAACTTTAAAATTATGAAAAAATAATTTCATGTCTTTATAATTACAAAAATAAACACCACCTATTTTAGAAAATGGACCACTTTTAGGATCAACAAAGCTTTTTTTGACTTTTTGATTTTTGTAGAAAAAACTTTTTTTTGAATACCAGTCTATTCCAATAAAAAGTCCACCTTTTTTTAAGTTGTCAGATGCAAGTTTTAATATTTTATTAATATCATTCTTATTATTTCCACAGGTAATAGCACCTCTATCTACAATTAAATCAAATTTTTTATTTTGGTAATGATTATCAAGATAATTGCCAACTATACAATTAACATACTTACTTTTAAAATTTTTATTAATAATTTTAATTGCTTCACCACTTGTATCGATTCCGTAGTAGTAAACATTTTTACTTAAAAAAAAAGGTATATTCGCTCCAACTCCACATCCTATTTCTAAAACTGAGGATACTGTCTTAAATTTAAAATATCTAGAGCACAAAGAAATTAAATCTGACCAGGGCCATACGGAAAAATGTTTTTTTTTTGAATATTGAGAATCAAAACTCATAAATTACTCCAAAGTCTTGGATCTATCAATTTTAAATTATTAGATGAAATATTTTTTGGAAATTTCATTGTTTTTTTATTTTTTATTATGTTTGAAACCTCTTTTAATTGATTTATGCTATCAACACCAACAATTAAATAGTTTAATTTTAAATTCTTCAAAAATATTATAGACGCTTCAAGTTTCGTAATATTATTTTTTATACAAAATTTATCCCATTTTTGAAAAAGATTAGTCCATTTTTTAAATTTTAAATTTATACTGTCTTGCAACAAAAGACCTTGCAAAAAACAGCTTCTACAATGAATTTCCACACCTTTTTTTTTAACTTTTTTAATAAAACCATTTCTCAAGAGACGCCTATCGAAAACATTAAGAGGTAATTGAATTATATCAGGTGTCCATTTGTGGAAGATAAAATCGATATCTTGTTTATTATATATAGATACACCAATTTTTTTAATATTGAATTTTTTTTTTATTTCATCAAAACATAGAATTAATTTTTCAAAATTTTTATTTTTTAAAATAATTGGATTATGTATTAAAAGACCATAAATACTTTTTTTATTTAGAGTTTTTATATTTTTGTTAACAATCGAAAAAATTTTTTTTTTTGAAAAATTATTTAAATGTTTAGATTGAATAACTACTTTTGTTACAATATTCAAATTTTTTTTTAAATTGCGAATATTTTTATATGCATCTCCATAAACTGGAGAGGTATCAATTAAGTTTATATTTGAAGGAAGTTGTTTAAGAATTTTATTAATTTTTTTTTTATCCTCACTTATTCCATACCCTTTAATGAATTGTGCTGTTCCCAAACCAATTTTATTAAACTTATTTTTCATCAATTTTGGCTCTAATTTAATCTTTTAAAGCCTAATTTAGATGATCCATTCTTCAGGAATTTATTAATTCTTAATCTTCCTTTTTCAAAATTATTTAATTGATCAAAAATTTTTTCCAATTTTAATTTATAATTTTTAAAAATCTCTTTATTATGTTTGGTACAGATGTATACGATGTTTGTTGCTAAATATTTTTCTTTCAACATTTCTTGTGTAATGAATGTTTTGTATTTTAAAAAATTTTCCGATTTAATATAAAAATTTGGAATGGCATCCATGCCTTGAATTACCATGGGAATTTTATGATTATTTGAAATTTCTTTCCAAAACTTTTTTATTTCTAACCCTACATTTTTGATATTTTTCCAAGGTTTTTCTTTTTTCATTATCTCTAACGTTTTTAAGGCCGCCACTGGCCCAATTCCTTCTGACCAAAAAGTGCTACTTATAAAGCTTTTTCTTCCCATCTTCATAATTTTTTCTTTTCCAATTACAGCACTAATTGCGTAGCCATTTCCTAAGGCTTTGCCAAAAGTACACAAATCTGGGAAAACTTTATGCTTCAAATGTATTCCACCTAAGTTTTCTCTAAAACCAGAACTACACTCATCAAAAATCAAAACAATTTTTTTTTTGTCACAAATTTCTCTTACTTTTTCTAAAAAAAAATCTTGAGGTTTTTCTGATCTTTCAGCTTCCATAATCACAGTTCCGACATTATGTTTTCTAGTGACTTTTAAAAAATTGTCTATATCATTATATTTGAATGTAACAGTTGAGTTTTTCAATTCTTTTGGAACGCCCTCTGTTGAAACGCCTTCCATTAGATAATTATTCAAATTTTTTTTATTTTTTAAATTACAAGATTGATACCAATCATGCCATCCATGATATCCGCATATTGCAATTTTATTTTTTTTTGTAAATGCTCTACTTAATCTAATTGCGATAGCATTGGCTTCTCCACCTGTCCTAGCAAAGCATACTTTTTCGGACCAGCTGTGAATTTTATTTAATTGTTCAGCTAACAAAACTTCTTCGAAGCTATTTAATGTAGACATTGATCCATTCTTAGTTTTTTTAATAACTTCTTTATCTATTTCATTTCTAGCATAACCTAACAAATTTGTTCCAATGCCCATCATTGAAAAATCAGTATATTTTTTTCCATTTAAATCCCAAATGTAGCAGCCCTTTGCTTTTTTATAATAAGTTGGCCACGAATTTGGCAAATATAAATCTGGCCTTTTAGAAATGAACATATTTCCACCAACAATCACTTTTTTGGCTCTTATCCAATTATAATTTTTTCTCATTTGTTTTTATTTAATAAATAAATTTTTTCTGCAAATTTCCAATCATTAATTGTATCAATATCTATACCTTTATCATTAGGTAAATTAAAACCTATTTTGTTTATTTTTTTTTTAGAAAAAAAATTTTTTTTATATACATATACGTTACCTGTGTCATAAAATTTTTCTTTAAAGTTTTGTGAAGGAATATTTATTTTTTTTTTATTCATTTCAATTAGATATCCTTTTTTTTTTGTATATGCCCATTCAATTGGACAGGGATAAGATGAGACTGTCATTAAATGATTTGCTCTGGTCTTTTTAAACATATTTGCAATTTTTATTAAATCATCTTTTTTAATTAATGGCGAACACGGTAAAATACACCAAATTTCATCATAATTTTGATCCAATTTATTAACAACATATTTAATTACATCGGCTAAAGTTGAGCTATCAAGAGATAAACTTTTTGGTCGTAAAAAGTCCTTTTTAAGTTTAAATTTTTTTAGTTTATCTAATATTTTATAATTATCAGTTGATATATGTATTTTATTAAACAAATTTGACTTGATAGCCTCTGATAATGGATATTCTATTATAGGTCTGCCTAAAAAATTTTTGATATTTTTATTCTTAATTCTTTTTGAGCCAGATCTAGCTGGTATAATTAGCAATCTTTTAATCATAAAATATGTTAGATTTATTTAATTTAAATATAATTTAACTTATCAAACTATATATTTAAATAATCAAGTTTTAATTAAAATGAAAAAAGAAGATACAAATAAAGTATTAAAAAAAATGCTTTTAAAACATAAGATAATTACTAAAAAAACTAAAGATAAAGATATTTTAGCTATAAATTTGTCAAAAAATAAAGCTATAGACTCTCTAAAATTATTAAATTTAATTACAGATCTAGAGAATAAATTTGATAAAAAAATTTTTAATTTCATAATGCGAGATAAAAAAAATTATATCTTAAGAAATATTGAAAAATTTTTATCAAAAAAAAATTGATAATGAATATTTATAAAATTTTTAAACACAATATAAAAAAAAATAAAAATTGTTATTTGAATGGTAAAATTTTTTCGTATCAAAAAATTTTACATGACACTGATATTTTTGCTAATTTTTTGATAAATAAAAAAATTTATAAATTAGCAGTAATATCAAATGAGATTTATGATTATTTAATTTCATACTTGGCTATAAGTAAAATAAAATCAACAATAATACCTCTTAATTTCTCTGCAAATGATAAACAAATAAAATTACAATTAAAAATTACTAATCCTACAGGCGTATTAATTTCTAAAGACTATGAATTTAAAGGAAAAAATTACGCGAGTTTTAATTTAATTAATATTTTGTCAGAAAAAAAATTAAAAAAAAATAATTCTAAAAAAAAAAGAATTAAGAATTCAGTTAATTATATAATTACATTTTCATCTGGAACAACATCAACACCTAAACCTATAGTCTTCTCACAAAAACTAAAAATAAAACGATTTTTACAAATGAAAAAAATTTATAATGTTAAATCAACTGACAATATATTTAGTTGTTCGCCTGTGGATCATTCAATGGGACAAAGAATGCTTTTCTTGAGCCTCTTAAATGGTTCTAATTTTACTTATTTATCAAACTATAATCGAAAAATATGGATTGAAATTTTTAAAATTCGAAAAATTTCTTTTTCAGTTTTAGCTTCAAATTATCTAAATCTTCTAAAAAAAGATGTAATTAATAAAGAGATAAAAATATCTAAAATTGTTTCTGCTACATCGAATATTACTGCACAAACGAAACTTAATCTGATTAAGTCAAAAATAAAATTTTATGAAATGTATGGTGCTTCCGAAATTGGAACAGTAACTAGTTTTGAAATTTCAAAAAAAACCAATAAGATTAATTCCGTTGGTAAAGTTCTTCCTAAAATTAAAATAAATATTTTAGATGAAAATTTAAATTCTGTTAAAAATTTTAAAGTAGGTCAAATTGCTTGTAAAACAGAACTTAAGACCTCAGGATATTATAAAGACATAAATCTGAATAAAAAATATTTTAAAAATGGTTTTTTTTTAACTGGTGATTTAGGTTATCTTGATAATAATGGTTATTTATATTTTAAAAATAGAGAGAATGATTTAATTATATCCAGTGGATTAAATATTTATCCTGGTGATATAGAAATAGAACTTAACAAACATCAAAATATTAAAGAATCTGCGGTAATTGGAGTGAAAGATAAATTTTTTGGACAAGTTGCAATCGCGATTTGCACAAAAACAAACTCTAAAAAACTCAGAAAAGAAGATTTAGATAAATTTTTAATAAAAAATTTATCATCAAAACAACTGCCATTAAAATATGAATTTGTTAAAAAATTGCCAAGAAATTTGATGGGTAAGATAAATAAAGTTGAATTAAGAAAAGAATATAATAATAAAAATTTAGATTTATCAAAAAATTTGAGAAAAATTCTTAATGCGTAAAAAATTGATATTAGTTAGAACTAATTTTAACAATAATATTGGTTTGGGTCATATTTATAGAACAAAAAAATTATCTTTAGAATTTGAAAGTAAAAATTATCAAATTATTTTCTTACTAGATAGGTTTAGTTACTTAGATAAAAAAATTATTAAATATAAAAAAATATATTTATACCCAAATAATAAAAAATTTAAAAATCAGGTAGATGACGCGATTATTACCTCAAAAATTTGTTTGAAATTAAAACCATCACTTATAATTATTGATGATTACAGATTTAATTCTATATGGCAAAAAATAATAAAAATTAATAAGTTTAAGACTTTATCTTTTAGAGACCACAATATAAAGCATGTTTCTGATTTCGTTGTTAATATGAAATGGGAAGGTAATAACTCTATATCAAAAAAAAACCACTTAATCGGACCTAAATTTAGCGTTATTGATCACGGATTAAGAAAAAAAAATAAAATAAATAAAATTAAAAATTTTTTAATATATGCCGGAGGAAGTGGAAATTTAACTAAAGTTTTACCAATATTAAACTCTTTAAAAAACATATTAAACAAAAATAAAATTACTAATTTAAAGTTTAATATTATTATAGGTCCTCTCTCAAAATTCAATTTTTCTTACATAAAAAAATATAAATCAAAATATTTCAATTTCGTTAAAGATAAATATGATATAAATAATCTTCTCAATAAAACAGATCTCTATTTCGGTGTATCGAGTTCAATAATTTATGATTTGAATTATTTGGATATACCTGCTTTATTATATTCAACAAGCTCGAACCAGAAAAATAAAGAAAAATTTTTAGAAGACCAAGGGTATTATTTGAATTTAGAAAATTTAAATGAGCCCTATAAAATTGCTAAATTACTTTTACTAATGCATTCTAATTATTCTAGACTTAAAAAGATGGTAAATCAAAAAAAAATTAAAGTAGATAAATTTGGAGCTAAGAGAATTGTCAATTATGTTTTAAAGCAAGTTGAAAAACCTGGTGCAAAATTTAATAAAAACAAGATACAAATTAAAAATGGACTAAATAAAGTTCCAGATAAAATGATAAATTTTTACCTAAAGTGTAGAAATCAAAAAACAAATAGAGTAGTTAGTGGTAATTCCAAACTGATAAAAAAAATTGATCATTATATTTGGTGGTTTTCAAAAAAAATAAATAAATACTTTTATTATAAAAATAATAAAATTAAAATATTCTTATCAGATGAAAAAATTATTTATAATAAAAAAAAATATTATATTGGGGGTTTATTTAAAGCGGGG
>MDTA01115754.1_pt1 | contig 41681 bp, 42 predicted proteins | sample 811151 | NCBI WGS metagenome assembly MDTA01 (sample SAMN05326648, study PRJNA326480) | marine metagenome | isolation source: seawater | place: Indian Ocean: South | collected 2010
AATAAGTACACATATTGTCCTATATTATTAACATACACACAGCATGTGGAGTTAAATGGACAAAAAAATGTTTTATTTCTGGGAGTAGGTAGGGGGTAGAAAAACCTTAAATTTCAGAGTTCGATCTGAGGTCGGTCATCTCCTGAAATACCTGATAGTCGCTCTCCAATCGTAACTTGTTGCCTATGTACATGACTATCAATATTTCAAACAAGTACATGATTGGCAAGACATAGGTGTGTATAGCACCAGACAAGACCGTATTGGCGTAGAGTATAAGAGCGATACCGCTACTGATAAAACTGTTGTTGTACCATATTTTTTTGGGATTGCGAATGCTACGACCACGATAAACACTAAAACTAAATAATATAAAGCCGGAAACATTGATGACACAAAAACGTACCAGCTCCATACCATCCGGTAGTATGTTGCCAATAGAATTCACCAATGCAATGATGAGAATGGAAATCATGATCATAACAGAGAAAAAACGAAATCCATTGGGCGACACGAAGGTAAGAGCCATATGTTATAAAGTATACTATATAAATACATTTTAGATAAATAAACCACATGTGGATATTATTTCACTTTATTTTTTTATACTTTTGCCAACCATCGAGCATCATGCACCTATTTGCTAGCGTTTTGTTTATGGCTTTGATACCTATCAATACGCGTAAAATAAATACTCGAGATGCCGTACCAACAGCCGCTTTGATAGGAATGTATATAGGTTTCTATTTAACACAGGAACTCTACCACTGGGCATACTTACCATGGTGGGTGACGACCATATGTGGCTTTCGTAAACAGAAAATATACATATGGGCAGGTGGCGTGATACTAGGTTGTCTTTTCTTTCTATTGACATGGCGTCAGAGAATTGGTCACTGTATCATGAATGTATGTAGAATGCTCAAACTAAACGAACAGAGTATGGCATCACTGGCGATTGCTCATCTATTTATGGGCGTACTCTTTACGATGGTAGGAGAATTTGATATGGATAATATGTATATAGATGTATTGGCTAGTATATCCGCCGTCAGTTGTGCTTGCTGGCCGGATCATATGAGTTGGTTTAGTATTGGAATGGTATTTACACATCCTTTTGCGGGTGCATTGTGCTTAATTCACCTGTGTAGTCCCTACTGGTATCATTATTACAAGAACAATCATTATAGAAAAGTTAAGTATACCTTTTACTTCGTTTACCCAGTGCTGATTTTACTCGGCCTCTTTTTTCGAGAAGAAATCGAACTGGCAAAGAGTTATATCTCCTAGTCAAACGCAGTGATCGAAAGGTAGATAAAACCTCCAATTGTTTGGTTTTACTACAGGCTTCTTCGAATATTTGCAAGGGACTGTATCTATTTAATTTATGCTCTACGTAAAGTGCTGTCTTTAAGTTTCTAACTTGTTTATGTTTCCATAACTTTTTCAAACATTCGGTATTGTTAAACTCACTTCTAAGATATTTGCAGGTATTTGTGAGGTCCATAAACTCGTTTCCGGTGAGTAAACCAGTATAAAGAAGGTGATGTACAATAAAATCTTGCATGTTTCTCAAAACAATCATGACTTATATAGTTTATTTTTTAAGTAATGACTTTAACTCTTTCGATTTGTCACTGTTGAGGTCTTCGATGATCTGGTCGATGTGCTTGTGTACCGAAAATACGAATTCCGGTACTAGTTTACCGAGTGTGGCTCGGTTTTGCATCATACCGAATAGTCGGTTCAGGGAGGCATCAATTTCCGCATCTCTGGCTGGGGCGCATAATTTTTTGATCCATCCGAATACATACTGTACCAGTTTGACGAAATCCTCTGGACGGTAGGTTTTACTCTCCAACATTTGCTTAAAAATTACGGGATCCATATTTTCGGCAATTTGGTCGTGTAGATCCTTCCTTTTCGGAATAAGTTGGCATATTCGGATGACAATCTCCTTGTGCAAATTGCATACCCAGTGGAACCGGTCATTGTTCAGTTGTTCCTCCAACACGTCTTTGTACGCTTTGTAGTATTGATCACGGATTTGTGCTTCAATATTTTGCATTTTATAAACAGAATAACCAGTTTAGTGCTTTTTGTATGAAATCGTACAGTGTGTATGCGACAAATGCACCGATGAAGAAGAATATGATGCACAGGAGGATCATGAGTATGATTTCGTTTCGATTGAATACCGATTCGGTTACCACAGATTCGGTTACATGTCCATAGGTATCATAACCAGTATGAACACTACGGTTAGTGTATACTGTAACATTGGCGTATCTATTGATGGTGCGATTTATATAGCGCAATACCGTATGGTTTATATACCTAAAGATAGTACGGTTTACGTACCTAGTACGGTTTATATACCTAAAGATAGTATGGTTTACGTATCTAAAGATAGTACGGTTTACGTACCTAGTACGGTTTACGTACCTAGTACGGTTTAAGTACCTAAAGATAGTGCGGTTTACGTATCTAAAGATAGTGCGGTTTACGTACCTTAACATCGTACGATTGATATATCTAGTTACATTGGTGACATTGATGTACGGTATGATATCATACACCTTTGGTGAAAAGACAAAATTACAAGCTTTCTGACATATATTCCTCGAAGCAGCGCAACAGCTTCCACCGCTACAAGAATTTTTCGCGCATGTGCTACCGCAGCATCCTTGAGGTGAAGCACATGCTGATTTACACTGGTTCAGTGTTGGTTTTTTCTTTTCACATCCCGTATTCCATGATTGTATTTGAAACCCTCTATTCTTAGACTTATCCATCTCTGTCTTTGGTGGAATAGAAGCTTTACATAATTGTTCCAGTGGTAAAGCCGCGTCTTCATTTATAGTAATGTTAATGTATCTTGTAACATTATGATACACGATATTATCAGCCTTACCCTGATAATACTGGGGACACTTTGGACGTTTGTACTGCCCGGCTGTATTCTTGCACCTTGCGGTTATATAGGATTGTTTATTAATCACTGATATACAATTGCTATCCACTATTCCATGAGAACAGAAATCAATAGAATATGTAGGGTCATCACAGTAGACTTGTGAACCAGAGCCTTTGCAAATGTACTCGTTCATGTTTACTAGTGTAGCACCACCAGCAGTACAACTCGCACCCGGAGGACAGTACATGGTGGCAGAAGAAGGGCAGTTGGTACACTTGCAAACAGCGTTTTGACCCATCGGACAGAATATTTTGGTGTTTTGACACTCGCGTAGTCCACTAGCAAGACAGCTCAGCTGAAAAGATGCAGCCTCTTGTGCGAAGACTTCGCTGTATTGAAACTGGTCGTGACCACCTCCGCCTATGTTTACACTACAGACAGAGTTCGTAGTACAATACATGTTGACATTCTTACAGCAGCGTTCCCCACCGGTACACCGTAGATCGTTGTCAGTTAGTATTAAATTCTTACACCCATCGTGTCCACTACAGTATTTTATAGCATTAGCTGTACCTAGTAATAATAGTATAAGAAACATTTAATAAATTTTATAGTTCTTAAATACCATGAAACCGAGTTACCGAGTTACCGAATCGGTCACAGAAATACCGAAAGTATGGTCAGTACAATCAGGACGACCACGACACAACACACCTTCAACACGCGCTTTCTGTGTTTCTTGCGTTCTTGTTCGTAGGTATACACGGATTTCGGTAACATTAGAGGAGGCATCTTCATCGTATATAAGGGTTTCAGAATCACTTAAATATGGCAGTTTCCAACGCAAAGATGAAACACTTTACCAAAGGCAAAAATGAAGCCGTCGAGATCATGGTGACCACCGAGCAGTACTGTAGAGCCGAAGACCGAGCCGAAGAACTCGGTATACTTCGTAATTCCATAACAAAAGGAAAATCCAATGGTTGGGGCATGTTGGGCGAAGAGATCATACGTGACCTATTGAATTGTACCGAATCTGATGATATATACAACTATGATTTGAAGACGCCCGGTGGGATGCGTCTGGAAATTAAAACCAAAAAGACCAGCATGACCAAGCCACCAAAGCCGCATTTCGAGTGTTCGGTATGCAACCATAACCCACGGCAAAAATGCGACGCGTATGTCTTTCTACGTGTGAGTACACGTGTTAATAAGGCGTGGATATGCGGGTTCAAAACCAAAAAGGAATTTATGGAACAAGCAAGGTTCTTTAAGAAGGGTGATACAGACGAGAGCAATGGGTACAAGGTACATGCATCCTGTTACAATATGAACATCTCCGAGTTGGATCCTATCGATCAATTAAATTAAGAGTATATAAGTGTTTATTTTTCTACTAAAATGGTTCATACCGTACTCGCCACCTTTCGATTTAAAACTCCAGAAGACATGCAAGCCATGAAAGACCTATTAGTAACTCCGGAAGGTCTTACGAAAACGCGTACCTATGACGGTTGCGTATCCATTCGGTGTTATGAAACCGAAGAAGATACGATGGTCATTTTTCAAGAATGGGATTCAAAAGAACACCATGCCGCATACTATAAAATGCGCAAAGAAGAAGGTTTGTTGGATAAAGTAAAAGATACTTTACGCGAAGATTTAGAAGTCGCACATTTGACGAACATTAAAGCATAATTAAAATTAAAGGAGATTATTATCGGAAGTGATAATATGCAATGCTCTGTAGCTCAATTGGGAGAGCGTCTGGCTCATGACCAGAAGGTTGTAGGTTCGATCCCTGCCGGAGCAATTTTACTCAAAATTTATATCTTTTCTGTCGTTTACACGGTCGTTCATCCGAACTTGAAATTACAAAAATGTATACCTTATCTGAAAATATGTGGTCATCATAGGACCAATAGATAACATTCGTATCCTCAGCATCCTCCCAGTAACCCATTTTTTTATCCACAAATTCCCCATTCGCATTTATAGAAAGTTCTATTGAAAAATCACCATCGACTATTTTTATGGTATTGTTGGCGTAGCTTTTAAAAAAATCTTTTGTATGAATATTAACTATTTGCATATAAAAATTATATATGAATACTTATACATATAAACTTTATTGTATACACTTTATAGTTTTAATCTTTCAAATGAAGAGAATTTTATTCTACCACCTCGCGTAATTTCACGTCTCGCAGCGGCATGCTTGCTGAATTTATTATATAACATCTTTACGAAAACTGGACACCATTCTGGCATACGCCTTCTACCCTTTATCGGACCGAGCTCTGCCAATGCTAAAGCTCGGGCACATGAAATAGCGGAACAGCTGCCTTCTGATCTAGCCTGTTCTGGCGGGCGTTTACTAAATTTGATCTTCGAAAAATTAGAATTTTCTTCAACCTCATTTTTCAACATCTTATAAGCGGATGTGCCTGTTTCTCTTTGCATCCATGGGTCTAGAACAACAATAGATCGTTCATCTTTATATAGAACTCTCGCGTGGATACCTTCGTAGTCATATGCACTCCAATGGGCAACCGCAATTTCGGATTTTGGGTCATTTAAAAATTCTTCAAAGCGGTCTAGGCCATACCAAGCAGTAAAATTATAATCATAAAATATATCAATGTGATATTTGTATATTTTCTCAGAATATGCATGTAGTCCGTTTCCAATAATGCGGTTCATGACTTCCGTAGATGTCTCATGGACACCAAAACGATACATCCACGCCTCCCATTCGTGGTCTCGCTCACGTAAAGGTCCACAATATCCCAAAGGTTTCAAACCCAATCTTCTTATGATTGTATTTGCTTTCTCAGGAAAATCCGCTTTCACATCCCAACCTAAAATCTGTTGTAAAGGATTAGGCTTAATTTTATCTAAATAAGGCGCCCTCTTACTTAACACAACGTTTTGAAAACGCTCGTTAATGATATCGATGCTTCGTTGAAAAGCTAACATCTCTAATAGATTTGCGCGGTTCTTCCGATAGTATAAAAACGTATTGTCTGTTTCGGGTAATTGCTCCTTTACATCAAAGTAGTTACCTTCATTGTCCCTATAATTTACCGGTAAATGCTTATAAATAGACTCCATCTTCAAGTCTTTACCTGCAATAACAAAATAATCCCCATAATAATCCCCCCGATCCCACACGTACAATCTTAAAACTTCTTTTTTCATATTTTTAGGCTTGTCCCCTTTATAGAATTTGATTTTTTCCCTCTCCCAGAGATAAAATTTTCTTTCTAATTTGACATACAAAAAGTAATCTTGGTCGAGGCCCGTAGCAAATTCATTACCCTTTACCTTACTCCAATTCATATCCTTAAACACATATTTAAGCTCTATACCATTCCCTTCGTATTTGAGATAAGCTTTTTTGTTTGTCACATATTGTTTTCGAGATAATCCGAATTTTGTCCATGGTGCATATTCTTTCACAAAAGCATTAGCAATCTTGTCTCTTGTTGTACGCATTGGACAAGCTACATCCTCTTTCTCATATCTATTGCATAACTTGTTTGAATCTATACCTTCTTGCGACAACCAGTTTTTTATTTCACCTATATCATTATTTTCGATATACTGACGGAGCTTAGCATGGGATTTGTCTATTATCTCCTCACATTCTCCGGTGTCTGGGTTTCTACGATAACCATTCGGACATCTTTTCCTCGGCTTCGTTTCCATTATATATATATAGACTATATAATATACTTGAATAATATTCTTTTTGTAATTATTTAAACACATTTAAACCTCTGGTCTATCGGTAATTTCAACATACCTTACCGGTTCTTCAAACTCACCAGAAAAATACCAAATGATAAACCCGATCACGGAATACGCAATGTTTATGTACAGGTTCTTTTGTTGGCGTACCTTTTAAAAAAGTCTTTTTTATGGATATTAACTATTTGCATATGTATTATTAATATGTATTTATATAATTATTTAAATTTAATAGTATGACTGTATTAAAACTGTAAATTAGGATACTTCTTTTCTATATATATAACACAACTATATACTAAAGTTGTGTTAAAATTTCAGTTTCTGGTATGAATCTAAAGTAGCCAGTAATGTATTCCGACGTTGAGCCTGTCGTCGTCGGACCTCCATAATAATTTTTTCAACTTTAGTAAGAATACGTAGCAATACTTTTGGAGTCAAATTAATGTCAATTTGAAAAAGTTCATAAATATACCAATGATGAAAAATGGGATCTCCCCATTTCCAACCTTCTGGAACCTTTCTGTCCATGTTCAGGAAACCTTTTGTATATTTGTTTCGTCTGGCCTTGCGCCTATATTTGCGACAAATGGCTTCGGCTATAATATCTAACCAATCGTACTCATTTTTGTAACACAAGGAGAGTAAGAGTGTACACAAATCTGATGATTTGTTGATGCATGGAATGTGTGCCTTGTAATCATCATCTAGTTGATTTATACCATATCCTCCCATCAAACTTTGTATTGATCCCTTTGTGTCTGGTACTGAGAAACAAGAAAACCCAAAATCAATAATGTATACCCTACCATCAACGGTATTATACATAACATTGTCTGCATGAAAATCTTTGTGCGCAAAATTATATCTATCTTGTAGTATATCTAAGCCACGACATAGCTGCTGCAATGCTTGTACAAGGACCAATTCATCGTCTATGTTATGAAAGACTTCTCCACTAATCTTTTCTTGAACTATAATAGATGTCATTTGTCTTTCAGTGTCTTTTTTTTTACTAAACGAGCCTGATAGCTGAGCATTTTCATGGTAACGTCTTGGGAGGTTAAAATTTTCTAGGTAACCCATAGTAATCACATCAGGACAAGAAATATATTCGTTGACGTCGTTCTTTGTAACAATAAACATAAAAATATTTATTATCGTTTCGATGATAAGGTCCATTTTATGAACTTTCTTATTCATCACTTTCACGACACAATCATCCCCTAGGTACTCGCAGTTTAATAAAACCTTTGACGTTGCTTCAACTATATCAGTATCCTCTTTAATTTGTATCTCTCCGTCTATTGTTTTGTCCAGTCTCTTAACATATTTATGCTGCAACTGAGATAACTGTAAGTTCTCAATTACAAGATAAAGCTTCTCGCAATTTTCAAATGTAAAATCCATGTCTAGTTCATTCAACGCATCTATAAGCTGAGTAACTTTTGTTCTGTCTTGTATCCCCAACTTTCGTTTCAGTGTACTATTCATATTTGGAACGCGATCTCTTAAAGTATTCAAAAGTGTTTGTATTTTTCTTAATTTTTTTCTATCACGTATATTTGGAGGAGTAGGAGATCGTTTCGACATATGTATAGTAACACTATCTATATTTATAGGATATAAATTTTATTATTATTAAACTTCTGGTCTATCGGTAATTTCAACATACCTTACCGGTTCTTCAAACTCGCCAGAAAAATACCAAATGATAAACCCGATCACGGAATACGCAATGTTTATGTACAGGTTCTCCTGTGCGGCCATGTCCAACAGGTTCCATACGCCTACCCATGCTATAATACCGCCGATACGATTTACCACTTGTTGTATTTTTGTCATTTATTTTCTTAATTGTAGTTTATATACCACTTATTCATCCAACTCGAATGGAATGTATGGAACATCGGGTGTCGATGTAGGCTCGGGTTTCTTTTGGTCTGGTTTTGGACTGTAAACCACCAATATGTGCTTGCCCAGATCACCTGCCATACCGTAACGTCCTCCCGGAATCTTGTAGGTACGGAAGGTTATCTGACACTTTAGTATCGCACCTTTCCGAATGAATTTCGGGTGGACTTGTTCATGGCGGTCGTCTTTGGTCAAACGCCAAAAGACGGGGCGGTTTGGCTCACCCGACCAACCTTCCAATCGCCTTCCCAACGATATCACTTCCCTTTCGCCTTCATCATTATCAATGGTTTTGACCACCGAGTGTTGGGCACCTTCGATGAATGCCTTGTCGTCGTCATAATCCTTGCATACATTTTTCCATGTGTCCTCGTCATGATAGGCGACTCCCATTGCCTTGTCGCAGGTGCTTTTGATAAACTCAATGGCCTTTTCACCGAGTTCTTGATACTTTTCACGCAAGACTTTAATACTGTCTGGTGCTCCCGGCTCTAGGGTGACCATGAACTTTGCCTTGCTCGGGTCATTATGGAACTTGCCAAGATTGCCATTCTTGCCGAGATCCGAGTACACAACTTTCATAGGTGGCAACCACATGGTGACATTCGTCTTTCGCTTGTCGTCCTTGCGAATCACCTTAGGAAGAGACTCTTTCTTCTTGTTGCGGTAAATGGCAATGTCCAATTCTTCCGCATCATACATCTTGCATTTAGTTGGAAACTCTTCGGCTGGTACCTCTTGCTCAGTGGCAACCGTGTTGAGTTGAGTACCTGAATACTCCTTGTTGTCGGTCTTGCATTTCTTTAGGACCTGTGCGCGCTTCGAGGCGAAGGAAACTGTTGTAATATCACGTTTCGTCATCTTTATCTGGAGGTTTGGTGAATATATAGTTTGGTTTTTGTTTGGGTGTACGTGAGTGTGTGCGGGGTAGGCGTACGACGACTGGTTTGGTGTCGGTATCGGCCGAGTCGGTTAAGGAATCGGTTTTCGGTATATGTACCATACCGTACCATGCTAGGAAATATTCATCCTCTGTAGTATCAAATTTCGTAGTCTCTTCTTCCTCGGATTCCGCTATCTCGTGGGGTTGAGTTCGATAACCGAGTCGATAACCGAGACGGTACCCGTTACGGTAGGTCCTCAGTGCTCTTCTTATCTGACGCATCATTTAGCCACACCACACGCATATATATACTCCAGAATGTTAAGAATCTTCCAAAAGACACCGATACGCAATGGCCGTTGGGCAACCAACAAAACCTTCGAAGAAACGATGAGAGCGGTTGATTTGGCCAATTCGGACTCGTGTTATGTTTCAGAGACGCCAAAATACGTCCATATCGACAATGACGTCATCGAATTCGATCTACCATTAGCAGGAGGGTTTGAGTTACACAGCAAAAACTACAATCGAGTAGACCGTAACTCCCTAAAGTAGTGTTTACAACATAGACCACGCCGATGTGAGGGTTCTTCACACTCGACTACAATGCATTTTTTAAACTGTTTCTTAAAATGATCTAGACATAAATCGTTCAAGTATGTATTTTTATCGCACAGCCTACATTTCGGTACATCCGGAAATTCTTTTGTTTCCAGAGCTTTTCTATAATGAGAACGACATAAACTACGACAATGAACCTGCTTGTTACATAATAAGCAGTTGGTTTGCCATGCCCGGTAGTGCTTTTGACACAGAGTCGATGCAAATACCGGTGAGGTACAATTGTTAGCAGTACAATGAAACCTTTGCTTTTGGTCTCTCTTGTAACAGGATCTACATAGTCTTTTCCTATATGCCTTCTCCTTACATATGCTACAGACTAAGGAACGCCGGTACCTCTCATAGGCAGCGTAAGACATGCTTTAATTAATACTGTAGTATATATATAGAAATATTTTATACAAATGGACGAAATTGACCACATCAGTCACAATGTAAATACACTTATCGATAACGAAAAAATTCTATTTGACAACGATGTCAACATTACCAACTATACCTACACGAACTTGAAAGCTATTGAATCCCACTTTGATTACCTCTCCACCATAATGTGCGTATTGGCTTTTGTATGGTGTGTAATTGTGTACATGTTGGAGAAGAGACAGTTGGAACTGGTGGATCGCGTAACAGCTCTCGAAGAACGACTACCCGAGAAGCAACCCTTACTGGACTATCCTGATAAACCCTAGGTACAAGTCCTAGTGCGTGACAGGAAATTGTTCATATATATTGATGTGCGTGACATTAAAATGGTGTGGTTGGTGTGGGCCGCCCATGTATTCTTCTTACTAGTATTCTTTGCTATTTTCCCTATATCGATATTTATATCGCCATGGTTCTGGATTCTATTTATTCTACCCTTCGGCTGGGGAGGATACCGATACCGATACGTGTACGTGGACCGGCCAGCCCGACAGGCAAAACCGCCCAAACGAGAACGCACACTAGTAGCATTAGACGAAGCATTCGCCAGTGATTCCGAAGACGAATTGTTATTGAAAATCTAAAATGCCAAAAGCAATGCCACGTAGAAGCAGCCGCAATGCCGGTAAAGTCATCGACTACAACCGACAGGAAAAAATGTTGAAGGAGCAGATCAAAGAGATTGCACGACTCGATAAGAAAAGGTACTACAGGGAATGGAGAGAGAAGGAAAAGAAAGAACTCCGTGAGATAAATGAATACCACAAGTTTCTATTATCACCGGATCCAGAGCCGGAGCCGGAATCGGAGTCTGAAACCGAGTCGGAGACGGAAGAACCTGAAAAGGAATTGTCAGACTACCACTGGAAGGACAACTACGAGACCATAACCGATTTGTATAAAGATGTACAAGTATTGTACTTAAAGGATTCTAGATACGGCCAGACCATCGACATGTGTTTGAACAATGAGACTGATTTTCACATGGCCTTTTTGTCGTACTACGTCAAATTAAATATGGAAATACTAAAACTTAAATAATTATTTTACTTTCAAGTCTACTTTTATGCACATACTCTGTAACTCTTCAAACAACAGTTTTGTCGCATAAGGTACCGTCACCTTCTTGCCATCCACCGTCATCTCGTGGGCATCAGAAGAGACGCACATTCTCTCGTTTATCACATAAGGAACACCGTGCGCATTGAAAGAATCCTTCTCCATCTCTCCTACACGCAAACCACCACCTTGTGACCTACCTTCATTGGGTTGGCCAGTCAATGCATTCCTGCGTCCACGTCCTCTCGCATGAATCTTGTCGTCTACCATATGCTTAAGTCGCTGATAAAAGGTAGGTCCCATGAAAATTTTTGCTTTGATCGGTTCTCCGGTGAAACCATTGTACAACTGCTCTTCTCCCTTCGAATTGAACCCTGCCTCTTTCAATTCTTGCATAATATCTTCCACTTTGCGTCCAGTAAAAGGAGAGGCATCGCCAAACTGACCTTTTATGGCAGATACTTTGCCGGTCAAACACTCTATCAGGTGTCCTATCGTCATACGTGATGGGATGGCATGAGGGTTTATAATAATATCTGGTACTATTCCATCGATATTATATGGCATATCCTCTTGCGTAAATAACATACCTATGGTACCTTTCTGTCCGTGCCTAGAGGAGAACTTGTCGCCGATCACCGGTACGCGTGTCTGACGAACCCTAACCTTCACGGCACGGTCCCCATTGCGCTCCTGAAACATGGTTACTTTATCTATAGTACCCGGTGCGGTTGCTAGTTTGGAATTGTCCTCTCCTTCCGATGACTCGTAAGAGACTTTACCGATGACGCAATCACCTGCCTTTACACGCATACCGGGTCGCAACATGCCATCTTCTTCAAGAGAAGAATATTTACCAACCTTACGATGTTTCGTCGGCTTTTGAAACAGAGATTTGTCTTTACCACTCAGTGATTCTTTGATGGTTTTGTATGTATCTGCTCTTGCAAATCCCCTGTCCAATGCACTCTGGTTGACAATAATACTATCCTCCTGATTAAAGGAATGAAAGGGCATGATGGCAACGATCGCATTCGTACCGGTGGGTAACTCGTGTACGCCATACTCGTTTGCCAATTTGGTCGATACCAATGGCTTTTGCCCATACCACATGATGTTGGTGGTTGTATCCATACGCAATTGAAAGTTGGAGGCATTTACGCCTTGTGCTTGTTTCGCCATCGCACACTGGTAGGTGTTTCTTGTACCGGGATTGCGATCACTGAAAGGTATCGTCGCTGCACACAGACCATTCATCATGGAATTGGAAATTTCGCAATGGGTATGTTCCTTGTTGATATCCTTTACGAAGAACGATACATACGCAGTATCTTCTTCTTCACAATCGAGATATTCGATGACACCTGCGCTCAACAACTGGCTAAATGACATCGTGTCCGCGTCAGATACCTTTTCGTACATACAAACACCGTCCTTTACAATCAACAGTGGTCTACATATACGCCCGCTGGTGGTGGATATATGTATCTGATTTCTACGTTTGTTAAAGGTAATCGACATGTCTTTTGCAAATTGACCGCTTCTTCTCGTGAACAATACCGTGTCCACCAAACGCTGGGCTTCCGCTGTACTTCCTTCGTAAATACCATTGATAAACACCTGTGGATGCTTCAGATTCTCTATCGTTTTTGGTAATAGATACTGACGAATAACTTTTCGAATCGCCTGAGGGTTCCTTTCCAATGAAATGTACGACTGAACCGTCAATTGGGTTTCCAGACCACATGGACCACCTTCCGGTGTTTCTGCTGGACAATAACGCCCCCAGTGGCTACCATGAAGGTATCGAGGCTTGGGCAACTTCTGTGTCTTGTCTACCGCTGAAGATACACGACGCAACTGCGAAATGGTGCTAATGTAGGTCAACCGTTGCAAGGCTTGTGCTACACCACAACGCTGTTGTCTATCCACGAAGGTGGTATTCCAGTTACCCGTTGCCAATGAATATTGAAACCCGTCGGTTATGGTGTTGGAACGTGATAACCATTGACGTATTTTCTCATCGGTGATTCCCCTTTTCAATTTTGGCAATGCTTTCTGACACAATAATCTCGTATCATTGCACATTTTGATCATCAAATGTAAGAACAATGTAGACAGTAGGGTGCATGAGGTTTCCACGCGTTGGTTTGCCACAGAGTCTCTGTCCGTTGGTTTGATGGTACCGGTGGCTACTGCCAGTAGTTCTTGTATCATACTGATCAGAAACACCGGCTTGTCTTCTACTTCCATATGTGGTATTAAAACATTCTTTAGTGCATTATCTAGACGTTCATCTTCGGATAGGCCTACATTGTAGACTTCTCGAATACGAATCCTCCGTCTCGCCTCTTGCACACTGGGTGGTAGATTACGAAAGGATGCTTCCAGACAGGCATTCTCTTCCACGCTAAAGACATGGCGAATACTGTCCACATCGACACCCATGGCCATCAGTAGTGTCATCAGGGGTATTTCCTCCTCAAGGCGTGGAAAGGTACAGGTGATACATGCATTATCCTTGTATTTGATGGTGGTTACATGGACCCTCTTGTTTCTCTCCGATTTCACGGCACACGCCGATATGCCATTTTTGAGGTAGGTAATCATGCGATTGTGCATCGACGACTTTTGTCCCACCAGTGATTTCTCGTTACCATTGACGATGAAATAACCACCGGGATCCTTATCGCACTCGCCATGCTTCATACGGTCTTTCTTGTGGCTGAGTCTACAGGTGCTAGAGTATACCATGACCGGCACGCGGCCTATGTAGACATCTTTAATAACGGTTGACTTTCCATTGGATCTCTGTACATCGACATCAATGTAAAGAGGACTGGAATACGTCATATTGCGTATACGGCACTCTTGTGGAAAGATCGGGTGAACGGTACCGTCTTTTTCCAACATCACCGGGTCCTTTACTGAACCACCGAGTAATTGCAAAGTAATACTCTGCTCTTCTCCTTCCGAGTTGAAATAATTGGCTCGTATGGGTCGCATCAACGAGATTATCTCGCGAATACGGTGGTGCACGAAATCATCAAAGGAGTCCGTAAACTGCTTTGTGAGTGATATCTCCTCCACGAAACGCTTTACGATCGATTCCTGCCAGTCCATGTTGGTATACGCGTATGTGGTATGTGAGTACGTGGGTACGCCAGTACGCCAGTACGTGCACGGTTCACGCGCGCGGTAACCGTAACCGAGTCGGTAACCGAACCGAAGGTTTTAAATATTTACACTTGTCTATAAAACCATTATTACAATACGGACATTTGTACTGTATTCTCCCCCTAAGCTCTGGAGGATGTAGTATAGGTTTTCCTATACTTATAAGATGTTTATTACAATCGGTACACCAGCTGGCAGCACAGTTATAACAGGTATTTACAGTATACATATTTTGGAAGCATAGTTTACATATCATTTTACAAATTCGAGTCGGTGTATATATTATATTTTAAAAAAAGCCAGTCTCGTCCTTTTTAAAATGACGGTCCATTTTTACAATATCATCAGCAGATTTTGCAAGTTCTTCTTTTGCCATTTTGAATAGTAAATAGTCTTCTTCCCTACTCATTTTGGGTGAATATAGGTAAGTTATGTATTCACAATGGTGCCTATCAAAAGATAAATATATACCATTTCGACAAGTAGAAATGACCAATAAAGGTGTGTGTCCAAGTCTTCTCTGAGATGTAAAATGACCCAATTTTAGAAACAAAAGTGTATCAAAAAACTTCGAGTGCTCAGAAGCTTTAAAATTGCTCGTTTTAATAAGTACACTTTTATGATGAATCAGCTGGAAGCGAATGTATTGAATCAACTTGTACCAGAATGGAAACCCAATACCAGAGCCTCTATAGTACCACAGGGGATCTGTTTCGTCTGGATAGGAACACACTACACAGAAACTGGTCTCTAAATTAAAAGTCGCATGGTACCATCCTGTAGGTATGCTTATAATATCCCCCGTTTCTGTTACGCATTTCTTCATGTCGTACTCAGTACTTATATTGTACAATTCCCTCGGAGTCATTTTCTGGGTAATTTCTTCGTTTTGAGGTACCTCCTTATACACCATCCATAACTTTTTTCCATACACAGTTTCGGTTAGAACCTGACGATGAGAGTGAAACTCTACACCTGTACCTTTAGCAGCAATTCCAAAACCCTTATCCTTTGAGTTCATGAGACAACGGTGTTTATCTAATACTTCAGCTGGTAACATTGAGTATCGATCGCCTTCTATCATAACATCCGATTTACCCAGTAGATACATCTGAAATGGATCAATACGCAAAATTTCGTCTACTTCCATATCATGATAAGGGAGAATATACTCGTCAAAATAGTTTTTCATGGTAGTTTTTTTCCAATGTTCTGTTCGGTGATTTCCAATCATGTGATCAATTCCGACAGAACGATTACCATAAGTCGTATACAGGTTGTCTACTTTTACCTCCATTCGAAACTCTTCGTTTAAATTCGGAGATTTCAATACAAATGCTTTATTTTTCCAATCATCTGGCAACTCTGTGTACACTGGGAAATCACACTGACCATCCACCACTACCAAGAGAAAGAAAACCAACCACATTTCTATATTTTTTTGGGTATATAAATACCTCCGTTTTTTATAAATGAAGGGAAAAGTACTACCAACCGATACCAAAACCTTACAGGAAGACGATGACCAAAACGAAACCGATGTAGTCTTTCTACTATGTGTAATAGGGTACACTGGATTTATTGCATGTGTTCATACTATTTACACAGCCGATGATTACAATGATGTCGGAAAATTTGTTCTTATCATGAGCAACCTATTCTCCATCTTCCCAATTGTACAAGGGCAGGGGATATGGATGAAATTACTTGTATTTGCCACGGCGATGTCCTCTATCATGTGGCATTGGGTTGAAATCGGTATGAAATTACCCGGAGAACCACTAAAATATAGATCTATCGATAGGTGTTTATCCATCATGACTATTGCCTCCTACTGTATGCAATGGTTGCCTATACCATATCCGAAAGTGGAACGCGAAGACTGTCTTCAACACTGGTTGGGTGCACCAAAAGAAACTGCCGAGTGGAGGTGTCGTCTAACCACAAAACTCTTCGTCAATATACTGATCAGTTGCGGAACCGGTGTACTGGTATACAAGGCCGAAGAGACGAGCATACCTATAGGTATCTTACTTATTGCATGTGTCGTTTTAATGTCTATTGCCCATCTGGCGTCTGGAAGCATGAAAATATCGAGAAAGTTCAAGATAAAATTTATCGCGTGGGTTATAGGCGGTGCCATCATTGGAATCGTAGCATTTCGTTTTAAGAGAGAGGATGACAATGATTTGTACAACCATTCATTATGGCATGTGTATGTATTCTCCGCGGCCTATTCCTTCTCCAGAGCATTGGAGTATTTGGAGTTAAAAGATTAATTTTTATGTACATATAAATATTGACAATTTTCTTGTAAATGAAGCTCTTAATTTTATTCACCATTCTATCTACTGCTCAAGCTATTGTTTATTTGGATAGCAAAAACTTTAAAGAAATGACTGAAGGGAAAAAGGCATTCGTTGCTTTTAAAGCGCCATGGTGTGGCCATTGCAAGAAACTAAAAAAAGAATGGGAAAAGTTGGCAGACAATACCGATATTGTAGTCGGCGAAGTAGACTGTACGAAAGAAGAAGCTCTTTGTACGGAATATGGTGTCCGAGGCTATCCTACTATAAAATTCTCAAACGGCTATGGTTGGCAAAAATACGAGAAGGGACGCGACTATCCTGCTCTAAAAACTTTTGTGGAGGAGAATATGGGCGATACATGTTTCGACGATAAATCACTGTGCACGGAAGACGAACTGGAAAAAATCGATCTTATCATGGAATTGACGGTTGAAGATGTGGATCAACAGTTGCTAGACTATGAGAGAGAGCTTAAAAGAGTTGAACAGTCTTTCAATGATCAGGTCGCAGAGTTGGAGAAACAATATAAACTTATGACAAAGGCGAAGACAAAAAAGGTAGAAGAAGTTCAAAACGAGTTGATGTTCTTAAAATATGTATCTAAAAATTACTTTCCATAAAACATAATTCTTTATACCCACCAATGTATTTACCATCCTTGAATATCATAGGAAACGACTTTACCATATCCGCACCCGGTAGAGACCATATAAAATCGAGGAATTCATCCGCCTCTTCCAGATACGCGTCGCAGTTTACGTAGACGGCTTCGGGTATTGCTTTTTTGGTTTCGGTACAAGCCGGACAATCACTTTTTGTGTAGACGGTGAACCCTTTTCCGGATGGTTTAACATACATTTCTCATAATGTTTGATAAGTGTATAAGTACCCCCTAAAAATGTTCGGTTACAAATCGCACACTGTAAAACTTTTGGCATTTGATAAAAACCAATAATAAGATATATAGTTAAAATTTCAGTTTTAATTCTCGGCTTCTTTTGCCCAAGATACTCTTGCTCTGCGATTGTCCTCGAAGTTCCATTAGAAGTTTTCCCAACCATCCTTCCTTTCCCTGCCACGGGCTTTTTTCACGATCGTATTTCCCCTGTTCGTATAGTATTTTATTACCCGTACTTATCAGATATGATCTATATGGTTCCGACTGAAACTTGATGGAAAGTGCCTCCCTCATTGCACCTTTTTTAAATTCCTCATCGCCATCTAAAAAATCACTGGCTTTTATATCTGGATCTAACTCCCACTCTTCGGCTATAAGGTTCACTTCCTTTAGTCTTTTTTTCATACTAGGTCTCCAACATCCGCTAATCAACTTTGCAATAAGACCAAATGCAATGTACTCTTTTCCTTCATATTCGCGTCTGTATCGACCTCGCTTTTGCTTTTTTCTAGGACGATTGGGAGGACATGGATCCATCAATCTGTCACGATACTCATTAAACTTTTCATATGTCTTCAAATTGTCTCTTAGTTTTATGTACAATGTCTTGAGTGTACTTCCTTCTCTTGCACGTAAAGACATGTATGTAAACTCTGAACCACCGTAGAAATTAGACAACCAACAAACAGGGGCTTTGTTTACAGACTTAAAAGATATCGACATATGTATAATATATTCGAATGTATATAGACAAGTATCGTTATTTCACGCGGGGGTCGGTTTCTCACGCGAGGTCGGTCTATAAAAATTCGGCTACCAGTAACATAATTATACTAATAACAAAACTAGTCCAATCAAATATAATATAAAACCCATCTAGGAACAGTGGTGGAGAAAAGAGTAGCATAAATGCTAGTATAACCAATAGTGAGTTCAATATCCGTACGAACCAACCTCGATGCGTGTAGTATACCAGACCTGCCAGAAATAGGAATTCTATCGGTAGTGTCAACTCGTAGGTATTTACAAAATTATTCCATGTCGGTTCGAAGCAAGGAGTCCAACCAAATGGTTCGTCCTTTGCTTCTGGGCACCGTATTCTATCTTCTCCGTATATTATATGCCATAAATGGGACATAGGTGCTACATCAAAAGCAACCACCCATAATAAAGCGAACATCCATGTATTTTTACCAACAAACTTTACCAATAGTATATGTGCAATAAATACTATACTTAAAATTATACTCAATACAATAGTATCCATTTATAAATAGGGTAGCGTATTTTATACGACAAAAGTATACATGAAAGAGGAATCCGAAATTATCGATGTACCGCTGATAGGCGTAGTCGCTCTTCTAACACTACTATCAACCATGTGGCAATATGATTTTTTTAGTAATTATTGCTAGTATATATGTTCTGTTATCCCTATATAAATGGAAGTTTTCAAATCTCTCGATGGATTACCGAAAGACAAACGTTACGAAAAACTAAAGGAAAACTTCGAGCGTATCTTCAAATCATTGGACGATTTCAAGAAAAAAAGAGGTATAAATACTACCGTAGAACCTGTAAAATGACTACCGAAGAAGAATATAAAGATGCATGCAATGAATTTATGTCTCTACAACCATCCATCATGGAACAAAAAGCAAAACTTAACGCCTTGAAAAAGGAGCAAAAGCAGTACATCAAAGTGATTCGTCAGTACATGGTGGACAATGACCTTACCTCTGTGGATGTAGGCGGTTATGAATTCAATCGTGAGGAAGTAGAGAAATGTGCCTATTCGGAAAAGAATTTCGTGGAATTTCTACAGAACATGAGACGCGGGGGAAAGATACTGGAAGAGTACAAGGAGACCTACACGCAATCGGGAGAAAAGTTTAAGATGAACCGCCCGAAGAAGAGAAAAGTTGACGAGGTATAAATATAACTATATTTTTATTAAATGCCGAAAGCCGTAAATCTAAACAAACTTATCACCGATGAAACCAGAAAAAAACGTACCATGCATGGTGACATCAAAATCTACTTTGATACCGACTCTATTTTACGAAACCTTATCTCACGTATCAACCGAAGCGATACCAAATTTGTCATGGGATGCGCCGCATGGTTTACCAATACAAAAATCATCAATGCACTATCCAAATTAAAGGGTGTTTCTATCATATGTACAAGGGACAAGGTAGCCAAAACGAAAAAGGCAAAATCAAAATATAGAACACTACCAAAGCATGACGGCATACCTACCATCAAATGGTTGGGCTGTGGGCGCGGAAGAAAAGCATCTCTCATGCACCATAAGTTCCTTGTCGGTATGAACGAGGATCAGAAACCCATATGGGTATCTACCGGGTCCTTCAATCTCACCGAATCTGCGTGTTCCAACATTGAAAACCTCATGATTATCGAAAACAGCGATGTAGCCATGGCCTTTCTTCAAGAGTTTCAAAGACTGTATCCATTGGCGAAATCCTTCTCCTTGAATTAAAGTATAAATAATACATACGAGTAAATATATGGGTAACAAGTCGGTGAAAGACATCAGTAGAAAGGACTTTGCCAGTATAAACCCATGGATCATCGATGAAGGTACTGTTATTGGCCGAGAGAAAATGCCAGTTGTATGTTTCGTCACCAGAGCAAACATGTTACACTTTTTAGAAGTATTTGTCCATCGTAAATTCAACTTTAATGTTGTAGATCATGCCGGAAACACTCCCTTGCACTACGCAGCCGAAAAGAAAACGCCCGAGCTAGTAGACAGAATGCTAGAGATGGGACTGTCAGCTACGCAAACCAATAATCGTAAACAGTCTCCACTTTTGGTAGCAGTTTTTATGAAAAGATATCACAATATAAAACCACTAGCGGAAGCCATGTTTCTTACCGATGATAAAGGCAATGGTCCCATTCATTACGCCATACGGGCTTCTGATGAAAGCATGGTACGTCTACTGATGGCCAACACGCCGGAACTATCGTGGTGGCATGTAGCACAAGGATATACTGATCCCAGAGAGTATCATCTCAACTATTTTTGTGATGTTGGGGCATTTTCACCTCTGGGACTAACTGTTATACTCTTAAAATATGATATGGCTCTATGTCTCATCGACATGGGTGCAGATAAATCGTCCGAATGCAATGGAAAAACGCCAAAAAGTATATTGGCGCATATAGGAACGAATCTTTTATATGGAGGAGTATTTCCTACAAAACGATGTACACGAGAAGAGGTCTTGCGCATGTGGAGTATACTCACACAGGACATTGATGTATATAGAAATATAGACGCAGGAGCAACAGGATTCACAGGATTAGTTACAGGTGTACATAAATATTTAAGTTAATTTACTTCTTACATCATCTATCAAACAATCAATTCTTGCCTTCATGGTTACATCGTTCTCATAGGTTTTTTGTAACGCCTCCAGACCTTTCAAGGACTCTTTTATGTGCTGCTTTGCCCTGTCCGGTTGTGTTTCCAATAGCTTTTCGGTATCTCTGTACAAGTCTTTGATTCGATTAAAATCAGATTCACGGTTGGCACCGTTCCACCATCGATAAAAAGCCTCCTGAATGGTGTTGGAGGGATTAATTTCAAAATGCGTACGTCTAGTCCCTAGTTTCTCGAAAGGCTGGAGCTTCGCCATGATCTTTAGATTTACCCATGTCGCCTCTTCCTCCTCGTTCATTTAAAAATCAAATGTCAGCATTTATACCGAACAATTCTTCTTGTTCTTCGTTGTCTTGTAAGTTTCTAGGGCTACGACGAAACCGTGCACTGACCAGCTTGGTTCCATCACTGATGTAAAAATAATAAATGATGGTGACCACATTACTAAGTAAAGAAGCCCACCATGGTCCTTTCAGGTAGTTTATGGCTGCTATAACACCCAAATTAATCACGGACATCTCAGTAAGGTATTCGTCGCGCACCTTTTTGCAATGAGTTTCGGTACAACTGTCAGACACATTCTTAAATTTATAGATGGGTATCGCTATTAATATCATTACAGCTACCAATTGTATTATTAAGGTAGTTAATGGTGCTTCAAATAGAGTTGCAAGAGGATACGCTAAAAATAAACCTGTTTTATCTATTAAACCAGAGTTATCGGATTTTGGTTTGATACAAGTTGTAATCAGATAGCCAATTAAACTCAAAACTAAAGCGAGAAAGTAAAGGGCGACCATATCATCTACCAGACTATCAAATGTCGATATAATTCCAATAATAATTATAATCAGAAAGTAGATACTATTTTTATTATATGATTCCATTTTACACAACCATACACATTATTTATACTATTAAAAAGTACCTACTTTAATTACACTCAATTTATCAAATTCGATCTGTTTCTTTGCTTTATTTACCTCGTCCATGGTTATATCTTTGATGGTCTCTTTGTGTTTGTTTATGGATTTCACATTGCCATCCTTTATCTTTGCGTAATGTATTGCGCTCGCAAGTGCACCCGGAGCATCGTATTGAACCATCTGTGACCCACAGCTCTCGCTCTTTTGAACACGGATTTCATCTTCTGTTAAAGTATCTTTTATCCAGTCTTTTATCACCTCTTCCGTTTTCTCAATACCTTTGGCTAGTAGAGCAGGTGAAAAGGTACCCGTGACCTCAAACACAGAACAGCCCTTTAAATCATTGACGCGAGCATTGATGCCATACGTCAACCCATTCTCATCACGCACAATTTTCATCAACCGGCCAGTAAACCCATTGCCCAATACCGCTACAGCGAGTTTGAGAGCATGTGAGCCGTTCACTGTGCATCCATACTTCAATACCACCGACGATTTTCCCGGTATTTGAACATCATTTTTGGCACCGGCTGCCAACAGTTTGTTCACGTATGTGCGATTCCATTTGCCATTATTGACAATCTTGTCAACACCGGTAGGACCAACCACCGTAGCCAGATGTGGTGCATCCTTTAGTTTGGCATGCATGTCCATTAAATCCTTGTACTCGAAAGCATTCAAACCATTAATAATCTCATCAAAAGCAAATTTGTAGTTTGGATCACCCTTCTGAAACAATGCATGGCGAAAAGCTACCTTCGAAGTAGCATTTACATTCGATTTTGAACCATACAATTCAGCCATCCATTTCTTCTTCAAGTATTCAAATTTACCCTTTTCCAATAGTGGGTTATTTACTTCACGCAACAATAACCCCGTAGCTGCTTCGATTACCTTTTTACTACTAGGTATGGAAGCTTGAACATGCAAAGCATCTACACCCGGGGTAATATGTCTCTGAATATTTTTCTTCGACAAATACTCATAAAGCTGCTTTTCACTACATGTAGCACCGGATTTGATTTGAAATCCACGAGTCATCAACTGCGACAACATGTTTCTACCAATATATCCTTTCACCGTATTGTCTGTCAGCTGTAGAGACAATCGTATATCACATTTACCGCTACTATATTGTGTATAAACTTTTTCGGAAGCTTTAAAATCTTGTGTAGCAGGCTGAGGGAGATCACTGGCACTGAAATCCTGACCTTCCATAGGCTTGTAGGTCGATACCTCAATTTCTTTTGGTAGTTTGCCCGGGAGAAGCCAACCGACCGTGCTTCGATCCAAACGGAAATATTCATTTGCGGCACGGCGAAGATCGGCTACGGTAACACCTTCAAGTATTTCAAAGCGTCGGTGGACATCGAAGGGGTCACCACGTGCGATGGCTTCGTTGATCGCCATTGCCATTTGACGCGTGCCTTCCATCTCATTTTTCCATTGATTCTTAATGTACGTTTTGGCTCGTGCGAGGTGCTTATCCAACGAAATTTTTTGCAGCGTGCATATAATGGTATGGATAGACTCTTCCGCTTGTTTCAATGCTTCTTCGGTCGCCTTATTGGTCGTACCCCAAATACTGAACAGGTACGGGTCACGCATTCTCTCCCATTCTGCAATGATATCATGCACAGGTGAGTTGGCATCTTCCTTGAATTTTACCGACAGTGCTTCAGGACCTTTTGATATAATATTAGCAATGACATCCAATACGATGGCGTCCTTGTGCAACCCGTTTGGAGCCTTGAAGGATATGCACATCAAAGCAGCATTGGTAGGACGACGCATCATCACGCGACGCTGGCCCATTTGAGCCGGTTCTGTAGTGTACATCGTAGGAATGGTAGGATCCGCTTCATCGAATTTGCTAAATTGATCGTGTACCATCTCCATGACCCTTTCTGAATCAAAGTTCCCGCAAAAGGTATACGTAGCATTGGAAGGTTTGTAAAAGGTATCGTGGAATTTACGCAGGGCTTCGGCGGATACGTTTTCGATCTCAGAACGCCATCCTATAGTACTGTGGTGGTATGGATGAGCCATAAAAGCAGTGGCCATGACTCGCTTTTGCAAGACTTCGAAATCATTGTTCTCCCCTCTCTCGAATTCGTTGCGCACGACCGTCATCTCGTTTTTCAATTCCTTTGCTTCCAGTAACGGCTGGTACATGCGGTCCGCCTCTCTAGAAATCACCTCGTTGAGATATTTACTGTCTATCACGGAAAAATAGTTGGTTCTATCGGTGTATGTTGTGGCATTCATGTAGGCGCCGAACTCTTCTAGTTTCCACATGCCATTATTTCTCTGTTTGTTGAAACATTTGGAACCTTTAAACATACCATGCTCGAGATAGTGAGTCGCGCCTCGGACGCCTAGACCCTCGTTTCTCGAACCTACACGGTAGGTGATATTGGCCGTGGTTATGTTCAGACCCGGTTTAGGAACCAGTAAGAGAGTAAGACCTGTACTATGGCAAAATTCGTAGATACCATTCGCACAGCGTTTTGGAGTAAAGTGTTCTGACATTTATTTGTATTATTTTAACTTATATAGTATTAATCACTAGTATACTCGGTCATGTGTTCCGATATTTTCTCTCCTACAAGACTTTTGATCCTGTCATGATACACACATGGGATGTTGCTCATGTCTTCCAGTTGCAATATACCAGCAGCATAATCACCTTTTACATAACGCAGACCACTTGGGGTTTTGAAGGCCATGCGAAAGTTACCGCCGTACTCAGAATCCAATTCTTCGATCCATGTCAGGAACTGTACGGACCTGTCACTACAGGCACGGATAATATCCATGTATTTTGTCAGGTCCCTGTTGTAATAATTGCGTAAATATTTTAATAGATCATCCATCGTCTTGTTTGGGTTATTTTTGATATATTCTTTCACTTGCTCTCTAATAGCGGCAGGTTCTAGTTTTACCTGTTTGAAAACCGGTGGTTTCGGGTCCGGTTTGGGTTTCATTCGAGGCTTGCAGGTTTGACGGGGCTTTCGCTTCGGCGCCGGACGTAGTATCTGAGAGACCATGGTATCGCCATTCTTTTCATCAAACGCTTCTTCATAAAAGGTTGGCAAATGAACATAGACTCCATCACGTACTTTAAAGTACGAATCGCCTGTTTTTACTAGTGACAATCTCGCATCATCAATGACTTCAAAGCGACCGTCTTCAATATACTTCGCCTGCCATCCGGTGATTGTTGTGAAAGACATATAAATATATTTATGTGGTTATTTATAATATGAAATACTTGTATGTTTCTAGAAAAGATTTAGATGGGTTTTGTTCGGTAGAAGATCATATGATAGGAGACTTTATATATAACGGAGAACGTTTCTATTGTACAAAATTAACAGACATCGATAAGACAAGGAATCAAACGCGCTTTGATTTTATTTTGAAATCATATAAATTTAATACCATACTTGCTCATGTCGAGCATGATGACATAAACCTCTTTATGAAATGGCGTCATAGATACTTTCCAAATATAGAGACCCATGTCAATGTATATAAAACAGATGATAAAGACGAATCGCTGTACATGTTGAACACAGATAATGATCTATCTGTAATAGGGTATTTCTTCAAGAAATTCATACCTGTATTGACGTTGATAACATCCATGGCAGATATACCGACCGTTTAATACTATCATAGTTCGAAAACTTCCGTTACATCTAGAACAACGTTTATACATTTATTCATCTACAGTTGGCTTATATACCTTAATTCGTATTCCAACGCGATCACCGGTCCAAATGACTTCAATATCTTGTAGTTGATAACCGTACTTAAAGGCAAAAGTTGTCAGAAAGAGTGCCTTGTGACATAAGGCGCCTGCGGCAATGATCTGGACATCCATGGCATTGTAGATAACCGTTCGAAGAGATCGTATTTTAGAATACTTTGATATTTTCACCTGTAAACAGTTGTAATCGTTTAGTTCCGGTTTCTCTGGAGGCTCGTCGTACACAGTAAACTCAAATATGGTATGAATACGGTCGTCCTCTGTATATGAAACACGCGGTTTGCTCACCTTGTGTTCTTTGCTCGCGTAGTAATACACCCAGACACCGAGGTTCATGCGAATCCCACCAGAGATCACCTTCACCTCCTTGTGTTGTTTTAAATATGCTTTAATAAGATTACCATAAAATTTAGATGAACCTCTACCAATATTAATTGTGGACATTTTACATTAAAATTAAATACTTATATACTCGGAAAACCATTCTGGCTTGTTCTGTTTCCATACCATAGAACCTTTAAAGGCGTCTTGTTTACTACGGTAGTAGTTGCGATACGACTCGACACCTAACAAGTTGCCGAGTTTATCACGGACATAATACTCTTCAGGCATACACAATGGTATGCGGTCGATACCGTGTGGTACATCGTGGTACGCATAGTGAATAGGCTTTTGCTTTTTGACAGGCGGGTCGTCGTGCGTGCGCGGTGGATAACCCCATGCCAACAACTGACGCAGATGTGCCTCGGTCTTGTGATATTTGCCGTATCGCTGCGTATATTCGGCACACAACAACAGACCGTAGTAACAGGCGTACATATAATTGGTCTTGTTGGCACGAACCCATTGTGCGGTGGGATGATTGGCATGCGTAAGTCGGTAAGGCTTTAACTGACTGGGTGGCAACTCGGTACGACAGTGCCATGCGGCGTACAAAACTTGCGCGGTCTCAAGTATCATTTTGATACAATGCTTGTCGCAGGTACTGTTGGCACATTGCTCTAACCAGTGATCGATGAAGAATAGATTCATGTTGATATCACGTGTACGTATGTACGTATGTACGTATGTACGTATGTATGCGTGTATGCGTGTATGCGTGTACGCGCGCGAGGTTTGTACTCCGTATAAATATGTAACCGAGTGTATATCAAATGGAGGTCATCGATGTCACAGAAGAAATGTTGAAGAAAAGAAAAATTATTATCATAGATTTAACATCGCCAAAGCCTATTCAACTATCATGTAAGAGTATACTAGGAAAACGTACTTGTAAACCGATTGATAGGCTCAGCTATTAACCGAGTCGGTAACCGATTTGGTATCGGTATCGGTATCGGTATCGGTCACGCACACCGGACACACCCGTGCACACACACACTGACACACGTATACACGTACAACCACAACCAGTGAAATCATGCCAAAAAGCGGATGGAACAAACGATACAAAATGACATACAAACAGTATGGCGAGAAACTCAAACAAGACGCCTTCCGCCGGGCCCTCGAGTACCGGAAGAGGTACCCGAACGCCATATTGGTTCGAAGACTGGGTCTTTCATCTCATTCCAAAACGAAAATAAATACGTCAAATAAGTCGTAATGTACAGCCACTCGAAGTTACTAAAGGTCCAGTCGTCCGTCGCCAGACCGTTTTGAGTCCCAATTATCACCAGAGTTCCGCAAATAAACAAGCAAATGCGTAAAACATGCCAGCCATTGAACCTTTGTTCCTCGTCACAGTTGACCAACGGTATCAGTATAGACATGAAAAGATGTGCATAAGACAAGCCGAAAAATAAAGCAGCAAAGGTCATATGTGCGTCTCTGTTCTCATCCATCGTGAATAGAGCAATCCCAGACAGTGAAATCACAGATGAAATGCCCACGAAGAACTGAAGTGTCAGGTAAAATGCCATAAAATTTTTGTACCGATTGATTCTCTCGTAGTTCCATATGTAAAAGGAATATACTATTATCCCTATGATTACACTATTAATAATAGCTACTGTAGTGAACAGTGTCCGAGGCGTACCGGTGGACACGCACCCTGATATACTTGTACTTGTATCCTTGTCCGCTATTAAAACAGATAGGATGATACCATAGAACATAGTTATGTAGGATATAACTACCAGCCAGTGTAGCGCGGTTGCCATTTGACTATGTAGGTAGCCTATTATATACTCTACCACTCTTGTTTCGGTCGTCTTCGCATTTCGGAGTATATATATCTCTTCTGGGTTTACAAATGAGTAAATATTACACTGGTTGTGAAATCATATGGGCCACAGAGAGCCACACACTACTCTTATGTAACCAAACGACGACCAGAAATAGTCCATCGCCCATGAGTGAAACCACGACAAGTAGCACAACACATATACCGGTAACAACAGCGGCACCATCCACGGTCGCCGCAACGACATATTCCCCATCAACACCAGCACCAGACACGATGTATAGCCCGTCTCCTTCCCAATATCTAAGAAGTTACACACCAAGCCCAAATTCATCATATACATTGAAGTCAAATGGATCAGCAGAAACGAATAAAACAGGTCCTTCAACATCTACTACAAGATATCCCGAATATATATACAGCGTAAATAAATCGACATATCCACCAAATAGCATTCCGCCACTGGAACCAAATTTGACCGGTCTATGGGTATTCTTAGGCATGTTGATATTTTTTATGATGGTATTTGTTGTACGACATAAGGTCCGACAAGCCAGACAGGAAAAGAAACGTCGCAAATCGGTGAATCCAAAGAATAGGAATTCATGGGTGCAATCGGCACAAGCGCAAGATATACTGTTACAGATGAAACAGAGTACCACCAAACCCGAAGTCCTCAACCTGAAACAGTTGAAACCGCCTCGGCCAAAAAGACCGCCGCCAACGCCTGCCATGGCGAGAATCACCATGAAAGAGATTACTCAAGGCAACGGTATGGAAAAACTTAAAAGGATAAGGAGAGAGAAACTGAGACAGATGCGTATAAATAAAAACTCTAAGATAGATAATGAATCTGGATAAACTACTCGCTAGTAATATGTTTGCAGGTGCATATTCCTATCCTTCCCAACGTGAGAAACCATGGCATGGGTTTTTGTATCTCGCAAGGTCAGGGGATGACATAAAGGTAGGCTATACAAACTATGACATCGGTAGACGCTCCGAGGAATTAAAACGAGAAGACATCGATGCCATCTTTTACTCGTGGAGTTCACCAAATCCTCAAGTACTTGAAAAATATGTAAAGGAAAAACTACGCGAGTTTTCAGTAATAGGAAAGGTTCCAAAATATCAATACGAAATATTTGAAGATGTTCCGTGGACTGTTATGGTATACACTATACGACTGATTATACTGTGGGTTCATTTAAAGGAGAAATGGGTGATTGACGAAAGAGATTACTACAATATATTGGCAAAATACTTTGACGGTGTATCCTTTAATATAATTGAGTTTCAGGGTAGATTATATGAAGGAAAAGATGTACCTGAACCAACTATATATGAAAAAGATACAAGGGTATTGGCCTATTGGGACAAACCGGAGTCGGATACATCCGAATTTGAAGATGGATGGTACGAAGCTAAGATAATACAGTATGATGAACGAGCACCCAAAGGATCACCTCCACGAACAAAAAAGGAACCTTCGTATCAAATCGAATGGGAAGTTACCAGCGGTAAGGTTTGGTTGCTAGCCGACAGAGTAAAACCATTATACCCAGTAGTAGATGTGAAAAGAACCTTACGTCTAGAAGATGCCTACGAGGATTTAGGAATCAATATAGAGATTGTAGATAGATTAAAATTTTAATTTCTTTTTACTACTTGCCTTTACTACGGCAACCTTTGCCTTCATTAACTCTTGTTCTGCCTTTTTCAAGGCTTCTCGTGATGCCTTTAGTTTCTTCTTCGATGCAACGATGACCTTACCCAATTCCTTTATCCTTTTGTTAATAGCATCACAGTCCTTTTTACAGGTCTTTTTCTGATTGTTGAACCTCTGACGTATTATAATATTATTATCAATGTTGTCCTGCATCGCATCAATGCTCGCCTGAATGGCTCTGATTCTTTCCTCTATCTTTTTTTGTTTGTCGAGAGCTTTAGCGATACTCATTTTTAAAAATACAATAAACATATAATATACTTATTTTGCTTGTTGTGCCAACATAATTAGATCCGTAGATTTGTTCACTGGTGGCTCTTCGTACAAGGGCAATTGATCATTGTACTGTTCCTGTATGTGTTGTATACCGTACATACCTATCTTGCCCTTTATGTCGTTCGGATCGTACTTTAACCGACAACCGCCTATCGTACTGTACGCCTTGTGCCTTGCAACATGCATCTGGAGTACCATCATACTCGGCAGGATATTCAAATCGTTCGTATTCATCGCCATTTTCAAATGATGTTTGTAACAGTTTCGCCATGTCCCATACTCCTCTTCCATCTGACGTATCATTTCGTGGTCTTTGCTACGTAGTTTAAATTTCTTTTGCTTCAAGGCATGATGGTCCAGTGCTGCTCGTAACATGATCGCTGTGTTATGATCACCTTTCTTACGTGCCTCCGATATAACATCCATAAAGTAACGATAGTTCTGATGCATCTGAAAGTTGGTGGCAAACTCACCATCTTTGCATAGTATCGCGTAGATCACATTGAATATGGAATTGTCGATAAACTTGTTGATGAACTCTTTTTTTATAGGATCGGTAGAGTAGGCATACAACTGCTTCGAGGCCCGGTGACAGGAATCGCTCATTTCCTCTAAACGGTCGTCATACTCGGTACGAAACAAACAGGTTAAGAATCGTCGTATACCTTCCTTAGTAGGAGGCTGAGAGTACGCCATATTGAACAACTTGAACCCATCGCTAGACAATCGGCGACGTGGCATCCTTTGAGGACAGTTTTTTTGACTTATATATGTGGATTTTATTTCGTAAAATATGCTGCTCGATGTTGCCTTCGCCCTTCCCATTGGCCCATACCGAAATCCAATCAATTTTATACCAGACACCTATTGTCATGTAGAACTATCAGTCCATACCACCGCAGACGCTTTCCGCAAACAGTTGGTCAACCATTTGGAAGATACCTACTCGCGTACGGATATCGAGGCTCTGATCGACCGACTCAAAAAAGTCAGTGGTAAGATCATCGTATGCTTTCATATTCACTGGGGTGATAAAGTTGCCTGCCGATACTTATCCGAGCTGATCGAAGAACCTTTCTTACGACCTCCCGAGGCTCCGGTCTACGATGTAGTCACGCTGGAGACGACGCTCGAGCAACAAAATGCATTGATTGACTTTTACCTGCTCCATTTAGGCAAACCATACGATTATGTTCGTGCCGTACTATCTCTATTTCCCATCACTCTGCGGTCACCAGACCCATCACGCTTCTATTGTGCCCAGCTGGTATTGCATTCGCTGAAGGCCATGGGCATGGAATTCCCCGAGACCAACATTGACCATGTGTCGCCGTTGGATGTACATAGACTTTTGGAAAATAAGGGTATAAATAAAGAAAATGAGGATACAAATGGACCCGAACGCACCGGCGAGAGCAGTTCATGAAGCCACTTCCAGAAGCATCAACGAGTACCATAGTGGAAAAGGCACGACGAGTACCTCTGGTAACTTTCCAAAATTTGTATCTGAACACTATCACAAGAACCGAGCCACCACGCATGGTGAAACGATGAGAAATATAGCCAAACAGTATAAAAATACTACTTTTTATAAATGATTTAAAATTTTAATTTACGTGGCCTTTTTCCACCTCCCCCGCTAGAATCAGAGCGTTTATTCTTCTGTCGCTCCTGTTCCTCTATTTCGCGCTCCAGCTGTTCGATAAGATCTTCCATCTTGTATATAGGGTTCAAACGACGGTTTGTACTACGAAAAGAGTTATACTGACCCGACAAAAAATATTCCTGTTCCTCGGTCAGCTGAATCTCTCCTCGCCGATACCGTTCCACAAGACTATCGACACGCGCCTTCTCTGCTCGTAGCTCCTCAAGCTGGGCCCGGTATGTTTCAAGCCGGAGACGTGGATTTTCCAGTTGTTTCAGGTATGATTTCAACTTCTCTCGATACACCTGTAGATCTTCTTTGAGCGATTCTATATCCTCCGTTTCCTTATCATCCTCGTCCTTGTCTAGAGGTATCTCTCCAGATAATTTTCCTTCGGTGGTTTTAATTAGCTCCTTCATCTGTTTTATCCGATTTTTCGTTATGTTGTCTTGAAAAGATACCTTTACAGGCGCTTGCGCCGGCACTGGTTTCGAAGAAATTTGAGTCTTTAATATTTCCTCTTGTTCATTGACCTCTTCTTGAGTCATAAATACGACGTATTTCACTTCATTTCTGGTTAATGGATTTATACCGTTAGCTGATCTATTTTTAATCCAATACTCTTTTAATGTCTCAGCACAAAAGACAAACAAAAGCTTATCCGGTCTTATGTCGTATACAGGGTTGCCTTTGGATTCTCCGATAACAAACTTCACAGGATAAACACGATTGCCAGTGCTGTTTAAAGAAAGACAACCAGCCTCTTCCTTTTCCTTTTTTATATATGCAATTCGTTCTTCTACATTTTTGAACCTCTTTTCGGTCAAATCTGGTTCTTCGGGCGGCTCTGTTGGATCTTCAAAAAGTATTCTTTCCTCTGGCATGATAAGTAGAGGGTTTAAAAAGTCTTCGATGCTATACGCAATACCGGGTACAGCATGAATCGGTGATCTTTTAATGAGTGTTATGCTGTTCGTTTTTATAGCTATTTCGTTTTGAGCGAGTATAACGCATTCATCGCCATTGCATTGTGATACCACATCGCCATATCCATCATAGGATACACTATCACCCTCTTCTATAAAATCATCCGTACCGGGATATCTTTCCGTTTTTCCTTGAAAATTGAGTGCGACAACGACATCGTTTGCAGTAAAAGGTCTCGTTGATCTACGAGGATAAAATGGGTGTCTATACACTATTTCACCTCCTGAATATTTCGGGTCATTAGGCCATTGTCCCATATTAAAATCATTTTCGTTGAGACGTGGCAATTTGCGTACTACTGAGATTACCTCTGCTTCGATTGCCGGTGGTGTTGATCCCGGATTTAAACGAAACAGCAGCTTCTCCTTAATGCGATCACCAACCTCCATTTTTTTACCATTTTCATAATGAAAGCTATTTCGTGATTCTAGTCGGGCACCTTCTATTTTCACAGGATAATACTCTACGTTTTTGGTATCGGGGTTTTTATAGGCCAATACTTCTCCTTTTAATGCCATATCCATTGTCATAACATATACTAGATATTTTTCATTACCTTTCACAAAAGTGTCTGCCGGTAAAACCCTTTCACCAGAACTATACTTTAATGCACGTGATAAGAATTTGACATTCTCCGCCCACAATTTTAATGCTTTATCCCATTTGCGTACTTCGATATACTTACCGCTAGATGATTTTACTTCCCATTTTTCTCCCTTGTACTCGACAATATCATTCGCTTCTATTGCATTTCCATCTGAATATTTTGGTTCCCAGTCAAAACCCTCCTCCACTTTCGCTTTGAAATCCTTTAAAAGGTCTACCCTATTGACTACCAAGCTTACTTCACTACCATCACTCATTGTGATTAAATCGCCCGTAACTTCTGTCACTGTATATGTTATGTCTCCATCTACCCATTGTGTGCCTAAAAATTCTTGAATTACTTTTACAGAGTAAGGTCTATATTCTATCACGCAGATAAAACGACCACTTGCATAAATTCGATCAATATCACTCTGCGTCTGGAAAATTGTCTTTCCATTCAGTTCTATTTCATTTTTATATATATGAAATATCCGTCCGTCATATATGTAGGTTATCCATTCACCGTATTCAGTTTTAGAACCATTACTTACATTGATTTTGTATGTTTCTGGATCATTTTCGCTTACATATAAATGTCCTTTATCGTATTCGACATTTACAGTGCTACCTTCTGTTTCAATAGGCTCACCTTCCACTCCGTTAAAATAGTACGGTATTATTTTATTCTCGTTATATGTATATATACCAGTGTCACCAATTGCCACGCCATCAACCTCGACGTTTTTTATATCAATTTCACTCATGGAATCATTTCGATATATTCTCAATGTACGGAGATCAACGGCAATCAATGTGTCTCCTTTTAATTCTAGATATGTCCGTCCCATGTCCTTTACTTCGTATTTCAGATCTACTTCGTATTCATTATCGACGAAAAACTTCCTGTACACTTTGAATCCTCCTTTGTAACTTATAGCAAAATGCTCGCCTTGAGCCACTACTGAATTTAATACATTTACCTTATCCATTTTCAGAGAAAGAACTTCCTCTCTCATCTCTATGTCGTATAATTTCAACACATTCCCAATCATAGCATATAATATCCCATCCTTTAAAAGCATTGCTTCTTCATCACGCGGTAAAGGAAACGTGGGGTCGTTTACGACAGTGATCACCGCCGATCTATTCTCCATGTCGACGGTGCGGGTGGTGTTGATGTCTCCAATCTCTCTTATAAGTTCATCTAAAATAAAGGAAAATGTTTCGGCTGGTAGGCCGGAGGTTCTAAATGTGTAAGTATTTCCATATCTTGTAAGTGTCCTCCCGCGAATGGTGACCTCATCCGGTAATTGAGACGGAACCATCCCCTCTATTCTTATGGAAGCTCCTATATTAAAGTCAAAAACTGTTCCTGATAAATCACCATTGAATGCTCCTGAATCAATTAAATTTCCTTCCCCCAGAAGCCTCTCTCTAGCTTCTCGCATCACCATATACTCGCCGCTTTCGGTTACGAAATAGAGGATGGTGTCGTAAGAATCCGGATCACTAAAAAATTCATCCTCGATGTCGATCGTCGCCGTGTTGCCTTCAATTCTTACAATTATCATGGCCTGTGTGTGGTCTTTTGGAACAAAATCTTCGCGGTATGCTCCTACCGCCCTTAACTTTGCTTCTATCTCATCGCTATCTATTGTATCATTTGTATTCTCATCGTCGTCATCAAACAACCCTTGAATCTCTTCCACAACCTCAAATACCCTTGTTATAAACTCTCTTCTGCTAGAATACTCAACGTCTTCAAACGCATCATCGTATTGATCTGTATCAATAAGATGATATTCTAATTTGTTATCAACCTCAATATTATATCTGAGAAGTCTCTCTCTAGCGCCCTGTAAAGTCAATTCCTCGCCATCATCGACATAATATACCTTAGGTGTATACGGTCCGCCTCCCTGAGCCCGAAAGCTATCAGAAAGTTCTATTGTCGCAGTGTTGCCCTCAATCGTAACCCTAACGTAGGCTCTTACGTAGATGTTGAAATTATCTGGATTAGGGTTAGCTACCCCAGCGTTCAATAAAATTAAGCGTCTTTGATACTGAGGGAGTTTCAGCTTCTCTCCAATCTCTTCTGCCATATCCAGTACCCTTCTTATAAAGTCTCCTCTGGTTGGAAACTGTGTTGTCAGTTCGTACTCACTTCCATCAATATCATGGTAAGCAAAATATTTCACGAGTACAATCGTATATGTATCCGATACAATAGATGTCATATATCAAAATATTATTATTCTTATATACTAGTATTAATACGTTTTACATGTGTTGGCGTTTGTTTCCAACGGTTGACACACCTTTTTATAATAATCCAGTATCCTATCACACTTTAAGGCATCGTCCGACGACAAACGAGTTCCCCGACAGCAATGAAGACCTGCGCCGTTTGCCCCAAAACGGTTCCGCAATGAATCCGTAGCATCATCACAGGCTTTGCATGTTCGTGTACCTGCTGTCAGATCCACATCGAATTCATACTGACCACTGGCACAGCAGCTCGTCGCGGGTCCATTCGTAGAGGTACTTGCATCGTAGGCAATATCTCCATTCAAATTGAATGAACCAGCCGGACAAATCGTACATTTACCGTTTCCGTCCGAATGGAAACCTTCTCGACAGATCACATCGTCGCAAGTCGTATCGCTACCGGTCAAATCATCACCAGCCTTGTTTGTCAACAGGCCCTCACATGGTACACAACGCTTGTTCAATACCCGCTCGTTCACCTTGCATAGATTATCCTCCGATATACATGCATCGCCGTTTGAATTGGGTTTCATACCGTCCATACAAACACACTTGTCGTGGTGGAACTGTGCATGCTGAACGCACCGTGAATAAAACCCACCAGAGCCGTCAGTACACTGCTGTTTCAAATTGCTAATCGCACCATTACAGTTTGGATCCTCGGGGTGAGGAGCACGCAAACGGAAATGTCTCGCCGCATTCGATGAACCGGTCAATATCTTATTACCATCACAATCGGCGGTGATCGTACCGTTGGAGTAATGACAGGCTGTCAGTTCTGCACACAGCCATGTCTGGAAGGTTGCGCATACGCTACCACTGTCTGGCTTCAATAGAATGGTCTTCTCACTCTGAAACTCACCGTCCGTATTGGTTGGCTTCAATAGAAGAATATTACTCTTTGCTGCTTCCGGTGTTGCTTGCGTTGGAATGTACCTGACATTCTGATCGACCAGTTTCACCACGCGATCCGCTGTCTCGGCCGTTGCAAATAGCATAGAGAGTATCTCTTCTACTGTAGTCTGCTTTTCCAATGTCTTTTCCTCTGCCTTGTAGGTAGCCACGCCGACATCGCATATACACTGTGTTCCCTTGCCGGAAGATACCTTACAGGAGGTCGCTAACGGCTTGTGCGAACACTGGTGTGGTAAACAGGTTTCAGTTTTGGTTTCTGTCGTCGTCATCTCTTTACCAGCAATCTCGTCAATGACATACAATTCAATACCATTGTCCGACACCACCGAACCACTCGAGGTAAAATCACTCTCGATAACCTTTACCCGTGGTTTATTACCAGAATCGGTCTGTGCATTGATTGCCTTCGCATCGTCAAAGAAAGTCTCGGACACTACCAGCTCTCGCTTGCATTTGGTACACGAACGAGAGTCAAATTGAATAGGTGCATTGGCATGGTTCTTGAACCCGGATCTCTCGACCTGTACGGCGGATCGTACTGCCACGATACCATCGCCACCGTCTGTAAACACCGCCTCGAACACACTGGTAGCATCGTTCATGTCTGCTAGCTTGCCACCGGTCACATTAACACTACGTACTACAACCGCGCCGCCATTCTGTTTGATGATGGTTGCCGAGTTGCTGATGATGGAATCGGCCAATGAAATATCCCCGCCGGATGCCCCTTCAAATACCTCACCTTTTGAGTTGTCAATCACCAGAGACTCACCCACAATGTGTCCTCCGGTTGTCTTGAACAGAGAGCCACTACCTGTGCTACGAGGATTGTCCTTCAGGTGTACCCCGCTTAGCTTAATCGTACCTGTTGTACTCTCCACCATTTTATTGTCCGATTTGATGTCTGTGATCTCGAATCCATTGATAGTCAGTGCATATACACCAGCGTTGATGGCTGGGGACATGCTGTCGGACATACTAAGCATCAGCTTCTCTCCAGAAGAGCGTAAGCTGGCGACATTGATGGTCATTGCTCCGGTCAGAGAAATACTCGTTTGAATCTGACATGAGGATGACAAGGATACCGATCCATACGTACTCATGGTACAAGCATCCCATGTTACGGTAATCTTACCTACCATATCAGGGTGTGCGGTACATAGGTAGTAGTAGGTACCCGCTTTCTTAAAGGTATACACCGCATTCGAGGTTCCTTGAACAGAATCTACACTTGTTAGTGAAGAGGTTGGTAGCGATGTCCATTTACCCGCATCACAACCTTTTCCTGAACAATCCGCTGCTGACACGATACGAAGAGGGTGTCCAGCAGAATCACGTAAGAAAGTATACTTTTGACCTGCCTTTAGGGCGATGTCTGGATCGTTCTGCCCATTGTATACGAAATCAGTGTTACCATTATGCGTAAAGGCAAGAGTAATTCCTTCTGTATTACAGTAGGTATCGCCATTGTCAGGGTCATCACCGGCAGGACGGACCTCACCGGTAGGACAGGCGACGCAGGCGTTACTCGAAACGCGATAGTTTTCATCACAGCCGCATTTCTGTGGCTTTTCTATCTTACAACAAGGACTCGTGGCTTGTAGTACCCCGCCGTCTTCATAGGGTTGGATACATGTACTGGGATCTCCAGTCTTACTTGTACAATCCAATGAAGCGGTACAGGCGCCGGCGTCCGCAGCACCGTTGACCACCTCATCGTGCCATATAGCTCCTTCGTTCTTTACACACTGATCTTTGATGTGACCCGCCACGGCATTTGACCATGCAGGACATGCCCGACAAGCCGTTCCATCACCTTCGAAACCAGCGGAACACTTGCATTTATCACCACCACCAGCAGATTCCTGATTGGCGCCACATGCGGTACATGTACTACCATCACCCTCGAAATTAGGCTTGCATGAACACTGGGTTACTGGACCTTTTGCTAAGTCTCCGGCTGGACGTGTTGCATTCGGGTGACATGCGGTACATCCTTTATTTTTAGTGAATGAAGCACCCGACCCAGTAACCACAGAACCATAAGCTAAGGATTCCGGACCTACTGCTAAGTAAGACTGACCCGCGGTATATATTTTTGCAACACCACTAGATATGCTAGGGTCAGTGGATTGAGCACCGCTCCCCCATACCTTTACCGAACCGTCGTCCTTTAAAGCGGCGAATCCGTATGCACCGCCAGTTATATCTACCACACCGCTAGTGAGCCCCGGGTCAGTGCCACCGTTATCATCATGTCCCCATACTTTCACAGAACCGTCCGATTTCAGAGCGGCGAATGATTGTCTTGCCGTGAAGATTCTGACCACATTCGTCAATCCCGATGGTTTACATGTTCTTTGGTTATTATCAGTGCCACTATCACAGCCACCGTCGTTAGGTTCGCCCCATACTTTAACAGTTCCATCGCTCTTGAGAGCAGCAAATGCTTGCTGAGTAGAGAAAATATCTGTCACGCCGCTAGTGAGCCCCGGGTCATTACCACCTCTATTTTTATATCCCCATACCTTTACTGATCCATCCGTCTTTAAAACAGCCACCGCATACATATTCGTAACTACTCTTTCTACATTTGTCAATCCCGATGGTTTGCAAGTATAGGAGGAGGTACCACTACCGCTATCGCAACCGCCATAACTCGAATCTCCCCATGTTGTAACCGATCCATCACTCTTGAGAGCAACAAATTTTTGAAGACCACTGTAAATTTTAGTATAAGTGGTGCCACTAGGGCTATAACCACCGGAAGAAGAATAACCCCAACCCTTAATAGATCCATCTGTCTTCAGAGCAGCGAAAGCCCCACCATTGGTAACAATCTCTACCACACCGCTAGTGAGCCCCGGGTCGGTACCACCACCAGCCGAATCTCCCCATACTGTAACAGAACCGTCTGATTTCAAGGCAGCACAAGCTACATCGCCACAAGTGATTTTAGCATTAGTAAAACCGGTCCCGGAAGGTACTCCGGTGGTGAGCGAGGAAGATCCCCATACTTTAATAGTTCCATCATCCTTAATAGCAGCAAAACCTTGTGGTGCGCGGAACACCTCCACCACGCCGCTGGTGAGCCCCGGATCGGTACCACCACCAGTCGATGATCCCCATACTTTAACAGAACCATCCGTCTTTAATATGGCAAATGCATTCTCGCTATTCAATACTTTATCCACATTATTAATCACGCCCGGGTCAGTGCCGCCATAATTATTTCTTCCCCATGCCTTCACTGTACTTGCTCCGTTATTTGTATACCCTGCACACACGCTATCTCCACTACATTTACTCTGACAGTCAGAAGTACCAGAACAAGAGGTACTACCGTACTTCTTCGTGTTATCCGAGTTGTAATTAATTTGCACAGAATGATCTGCAAGACAGACAACATCATCACAGGTAGAGTTACCACCGGTGGAGTCCACGGCCACTGCCTTTTCCGTACCCGCTGGACATGCCTGACAGTGATTCACAGTGTCATAAAATTGATTGACCAAACACTGGTGTGTTTTATCACAGGCAGTGTCCACACCACTCGCATCGTCGCCTGCCGCGTTGGTAGAACCCTCCACGCACGGTGTACATGCGTTGGAAACAACATGCTCGTTTGCACCGCATAGTGTAGCATCACAATTGGTATCGGCACCGGAAGAATCGTCACCGGCCGCGTTGGTCGAACCGGCGGGGCAAGCTTCGCATGCGTTACTGACTACACGCTCGTCCGCTGCACAGAGAATGGCATCGCATGTACCAGCGGTCGCATTAAAGGATTTACCAGCAGTACATGTACACTCACTGTCTACATTGGCTGGTCCTGCTACGCCAGTGGAACCTGATGGGCAGGCTTTGCACACTCCACCCAGAGCATATTGAGAGGACGTACACTGTATGCTTAAGCACGTACTCGCGGTATTGTCATGGGCGTTGGAATGACCAGCACCACAGTCTATGCACACACCGTCGTCTAAACGTTGAAGTGCACGGCATTTGGTACTTGCACCGTCGTGGAATAGGTAAACACGAGTGTCATCCAATACGGCGAGGTCATCGTGCTCTATACTGACCAACTTACCGAAGGACTGTGTACCCTTCAGCACCTTGTACTCTGCGTATTCAGTACCACTGTTGGCAAACATGTAGACATTGACTGCGTTTGACATGCCTACCGCGAGTACATCGTTGGACATGGACAGTGAGGTAGGTTTAAAGGGTATGTCCTTTAAATCCGACCATGTACCATCCTTTTGTGATAACTGTTTGATACGAATGTCATTACTTAATTCATAAGCAAAGACGGAACCACGGCAGTTGACCGCTGCTGCTACCTTACCATCACCGCTAAAGGATTGAACCTCGGTCGTGATGGCACCCAGCTTGTATATCTTTACGGTGCTGCTCGATGGCTCTGATACGATCATGTAATCTTCGTGATTTAGGTCCACTTGCAGCTCGTGGTCTGCTGCGTTTGCAAATGCTACCTCGTCGTGATCGTGCCATGTTGTACCGTCAAAACGATAGACTCGTATGGCTTTCTTACAGACAGCCGCCATGTAATGACCACCTAGTGCCATTTTGATGCTTGAACCGCATTCTGTACCACTGGTGAATTCGGTAGGTGATGCATTAAGATCACCAGAATATATCTTTACTGAACCTTTTGTTGACACTGCTAATTGTTTGGCCCAGCCGAAACGATCCATGCCGGGACCTTCCGAGCGGGTTACAGACTCGCAGGTCATGGTTTTCGTGACGCCGCTCGCCACGACCGACGTACCCGTACAGTAAATAGAATCGCCGGAACGCTGACTGAAATCTATATCTATACTTGTCGGTAATGATTCCTTGTAGGCGTATTTAAACTGTAGGTCAGATCGTAGGCGGTGTTCTTCCCGGCAAACAGGAGATAAACCAAAGACACTCCCCACCCCCAGATATATAGTATATAAAACCAGTATGAGTAGTGAGTTCATTTATTGAATATAATTGTATATATATAT
>MDTA01001930.1_pt1 | contig 41587 bp, 37 predicted proteins | sample 811151 | NCBI WGS metagenome assembly MDTA01 (sample SAMN05326648, study PRJNA326480) | marine metagenome | isolation source: seawater | place: Indian Ocean: South | collected 2010
ATGCTTTCGAACGCAAGGTACGGATTGATTGCTCCAGCCCCATAGCCGATCAAGAGCGCCATGTGATGAATTTCGCGGGCGTCACCAGATTCGACGACGAGGCCAACTTGGGTGCGTTGCTTCGTTCGAACAAGATGGTGGTGAACCGCTGCGGTCACCAACAGCGATGGAATCGGAGCGAAGGTTTCGTCGGTGTTTCGATCAGAGAGAACAATGATGCGTGCGCCGTCGTCGATCGCAGTGCTGACTTCGTCGAAGATTTCTTCGAGCCGTCGCTCAAGCCCCGCTCCTCCTGACGTGACTGGGTACAGCGCCCGCACGGTGTGGGAAACAAATTCTTCACGTCCGCCTTCACCTGCCGCGTGAATAATTTTGGCGAGTTCATCATTGTCGATGATCGGGAATGGCAAGACGAGCTGGCGACAGTTTTCAGGGCCAGGCTCGAGGAGGTTCGCTTCCGGACCAATCGTGGAAGCCACTGCGGTAACGACTTCTTCTCGGATTGCGTCGAGTGGCGGGTTGGTCACCTGGGCGAAGAGTTGCTGGAAGTAATCAAAAATGAGCCGAGGACGCTCTGAGAGAACCGCCAGCGGCGTATCGGTTCCCATTGAGCCAATAGGCTCAGTTCCACTTTTCGCCATCGGAGTGAGGATGACTTTCAACTCTTCATCGGTGTAACCGAAGATCTGCTGGCGACGGCGAACACTGTCGCGGCTAAAGACGACATGTTCACGCTCTGGGAGGTCATCGAGGCTCACCATGCCGGCGGCCAACCATTCGGCATACGGCTGCTCTGCTGCAAGCCGCTTCTTGATCTCTTCGTCGTCAACGATGCGGCCTTCTCGAGTGTCGATGAGGAACATACGTCCGGGCTGCAAACGGCCCTTCGTCACAATTTTTTCGGGCTCAATATCGATCACACCGACTTCAGACGCCATCACTACAAGGTCGTCGTCGGTTACCCAGTAGCGACTTGGGCGAAGACCGTTGCGATCGAGCACGGCACCGATGACTTCGCCATCGGTGAAAGTGACACTTGCTGGACCATCCCATGGCTCCATGAGGGCCGCGTGGTAGCGGTAGAAGTCACGTCGATCTTGATCCATTTCCATGTTGTTTTCCCATGCTTCGGGAATCATCATGAGGACGGCGTGCTCGATTGAACGGCCACCGAGATGAAGCAACTCGAGTGCTTCGTCGAATCGGGCGGTGTCTGACCCGCCCGGTGTGCAAATTGGAAGTGCCCGTTCAAGATTGGGTAAAAGTTGGCTCGATGCGAGGGCTTCTCGAGCGCGCATCCAGTTTTGGTTGCCTTGGACTGTATTGATTTCTCCGTTGTGGGCGACGTAGCGATACGGGTGAGCGAGCGGCCACGACGGGAAAGTGTTCGTCGAGAAGCGAGAGTGCACGAGCAGCAACGCGCTTTCAATCAACGGATTCGTGAGATCAAGAAAGAACGCACTCAACTGTGGTGTCGTCAACATTCCTTTATAGACGATCGTTCGCGACGACAGTGAAGGAAAGTACACATCGGAAAGTTCGTGCTCGATGCGTTTGCGGGCAACAAATGTCAGGCGATCGAGTTCAATACCCAAGCGGCCATCGGGTGCTGCGCAAAACAGTTGCCAAAATGATGGCATTGCCTCGCGGGCCGTTGTTCCCAAGGTCGATGGGTCGATGGGCAGTTCACGCCAGGCGATGACGTTAAGTCCTTCTTCGGAAAGGATGCCTTCAATGGCTGTCTTTGCTGGTTCTGCGCCCTCGCCCTGTGGGAGGAACCCGATGCCAGCCGCATACGCTCCAGGCGGCGGAAGCTCTGCTGATACGACATTTCTGAAGAGGCGATCAGGGATTTGCAGCAAAATGCCTGCGCCATCGCCTGTGTCGGGCTCGGCCCCTGTCGCACCTCGATGCTCAAGGTTGGTGAGGGCGCGCAGGCCAGTTTGAACCAGTTCGTTTGACTGTTCCCCGCGGAGATTCGCGACGAACGACACTCCACATGAATCGTGTTCAAATCGAGGGTCGTACAACCCTCGCGCTGGCATCAAGCTAGGCATCGTGTTTCTCCACTACTCAGTTGTTGGGGGGATGTAGCTCTGGGACGACGCTGGCCCAGCGGAAATATTGTACTGCGCTTCCAGGGAAATACTGAAAATCTGCGCAGTCAAATAGTCGTTTCAGTCGTGAAGAACTGGGACGCGCTTTTCGAGATTGGCCTGAATGACCTCAATTTGATTCGGTGTGCCGACAAGTGCAGAAATTTCAGAGCGTTCTGCAGCAAATTGGGCGCCGGCACCCTGTGTGAAGCTCGACGAAAGGAGGCGCTTTGATGCACGAATTGCATGAGGGTTTCGTCCGGCGATTTCGCGGGCGATCGAGAGCGCATCATCGAGGGGTGTCTCGGAAAGTTTGGTAATCAATCCGATATCTGCGCCTTCCCGAGCATCAAGCACCCGAGCGGTATACGTCAATTCTCGAGCAACATCGGGCCTTACGAGCCGGTCGAGAATGTGAGTACCAGTCATGTCAGGGATGATTCCCCAGTGCACTTCACGCACGGAAAGCTGCGTGTCAGGGTGCGCAACGCGAATGTCGGCCCCAAGGGCAATTTGGAGTCCTCCCCCAAGCGCGTGGCCCTGCATCGCTGCAATCACCGGCACTTCGAGTTCTTGCCACACCCAGCACACTTGCTGGCCAAGGTGCGTCAATCCTGATTCGGTGAGTCGCCCCGGGCTGTTTGGATCGTCTCCCATGTCAGAGCCGTCTCCCGCCATCGCCGAAAAACCTGAGAAATCGAGCCCTGCACAAAATGAGGCTCCTGCGCCGTGCAGGACGACGACTCGAACGTCTCCCATTGTCTTCAACTTGGCACCGGCAGCCTCAATGGCGGCAAATTGATGCCCGTCGAGGGCGTTTCGTTTGTCAGCTCGATCAAACGTCACGATCGCAACATGGTCGTGAACCGCAATCGATACTCGGCCTGACGCGTCGACGCTCTCGGCAACAAAGCCTTCAGGAAGGACGGTGGTGGAAGTATCACTCATGAACTCAAGTCTTTCAGATCATCCCGGATGACAACGAATTCAATTGATCGCTTCGCTCCGTTGAAAAACTCTCGCCTCTGCAAGACTTCCGGCTATGACCAAGCTCAACCTCACCGCCGACGAAGTTCTGACCACAACACGGAGTGTGCGCAAGCGTCTTGACTTTGATCGGGAAGTGTCAACCGACGTCATAATGGAATGCCTCGAAATCGCCCTTCAGGCCCCCACTGGTTCGAACCGGCAGGGTTGGCAGTGGATGTTCATCACCGATGAATCCGATCGGGCAACTCTTAAGGAGATCTACGCAGAGAACTTCGCTCTCTACCGTCAGATGCCTCGCCCCAAATACGACGCTGATGACCCTCGAGCGGCAGCTACCCCGCGAGTTGTCGATTCCGCGCAATACCTAGCCGACAATTTTGAAAAGGCTCCTGTGCTTCTCATTCCTTGCATCGAGGGCAAAACGGATGCTGATAACTCGGCAGCATTCTGGGGTTCTCTGCTTCCTGCGGTGTGGAGCTTCATGCTTGCTCTTCGTGAACGCGGGTTGGGCTCGGCATGGACGACATTACACATGATTAATGGCGGCGAGAAAAAGGCTGCTGAACTTCTCGGAATCCCGTTCGACCGATACTCCCAAGCAGGACTCTTCCCCATTGCACACACGATTGGGACCGACTTCAAAGTCGCATCGCGACTGCCCGCTTCTGAAGTCACACACTGGGGCAAGTGGGGCGGGCGCCTCAGTTAATTCCAGCCTTCGCTCTCAGGCATCCGCTCCGTATAGTGGTCGCATGTCCGTGAGCGCCTCTACACCGATCAAACTTGTCAACGCTGTTTACGCATCCCTTCCTGAGCGTGTAAACCTAGGGCGCACCCGCCTCGGTCGCCCATTGACACTCGCTGAGAAGATTCTGATCAACCACCTCGCTGACCCAGAGGGCCAAGAGATGGAGCGCGGAGTCTCATACGCCGATTTCAACCCTGATCGTGTTGCGATGCAGGATGCCACCGCTCAAATGGCCCTCCTACAATTTATGACGGCAGGCCTTCCTGAAGCGGCCGTGCCGTCAACAGTTCACTGTGACCACCTCATTCAGGCCAAGGTTGGCGCAAGCATCGACCTCGGTGTGGCTGTTGATACCAACCGTGAGGTGTACGACTTTCTCCGAAGCGTCTCAGCAAAATATGGAATTGGTTTCTGGGGCCCCGGTTCGGGAATCATTCACCAGGTAGTGCTTGAGAACTATGCGTTCCCTGGCGGAATGATGATCGGCACCGACTCTCACACTCCGAATGCTGGCGGACTTGGAATGGTCGCGATCGGCGTGGGTGGTGCAGACGCCGTAGATGTCATGACGGGCTTCCCATGGAATGTGCGGTGGCCAAAGGTAATTGGTATTCGCCTCACCGGTTCTCTCAGCGGCTGGTCATCACCAAAGGACGTTATTCTCGAGGTTGCGCGCCAACTCACGGTCGAGGGTGGCACCGGAGCAATCGTGGAGTACCACGGCCCAGGTGCTGACTCCATTTCTGCAACCGGCAAAGCGACGATCTGCAATATGGGGGCGGAAATCGGCGCAACGACGTCGGTGTTTGCATATGACTCCAACATGGCTGACTACTTGCGTTCAACCGGGCGTGCAGACATCGCAGATGCCGCAGATGCGGTTGCGAGCGATCTTCGGCCAGACGATGGCGCCAGTTACGACCAGCTCATCGAAATCAACTTGAGTGATCTGCGACCGATGATTAATGGGCCTCACTCTCCCGACCGTGCTCACCGCACCGGTGCCGAGGTTGGTGAAGCCGCAACTGAAAATGGATGGCCGCTCGACGTTTCGGCAGCCCTGATCGGCTCATGCACCAACTCGTCGTATGAGGATCTCACTCGTGCTGCATCAATCGCACGTCAGGCCGCTGCTAACGGTTTGACCTGCAAGGTCGATCTACTCATCACACCCGGCTCAGAGCAAACTCGTGCCACAATTGAACGCGACGGCATTCTCGCTGACCTCGAAGCAGTTGGGGCCACCGTTCTTGCTAATGCGTGCGGCCCATGCATTGGCCAGTGGAGTCGCCCTGAGGAAGTGACGTCGGTTCCCAACACCATTGTCAATTCGTTCAACCGCAACTTCCCAAAGCGAAATGACGGTTCTCCAAATACGTTCTCATTTGTCACCTCTCCCGACACGGTGATGGCGATAGCGCTGTCGGGACGACTCGATTTTGACCCCATCACCGACACAATCATCGCCCCTGATGGCACTGAGGTTTCACTCGATGCTCCAGTTGGAGAGGTGCTTCCAGCCGATGGGTATGACCCTGGCGAAGACACCTTCACTGCTCCGCCGGCTGATCCGAGTGGCGTTAGCGTGGAGGTCGCTCCGACCAGCGACCGCCTTCAGTTGCTCGAGCCATTTACCGCTTGGGATGGCAACGACTACGACGGCCTTCCAGTGCTGATGAAAGCACAGGGCAAGTGCACCACCGACCACATCTCCGCAGCTGGCCCTTGGTTGAAATACCGCGGCCACCTCGAAAATATCTCAGGCAATCTTTTTGCTGGTGCGGTCAACGCGTTCGACGACGCCGTAGGCGTTGGTTTTGACACCACCGACGGCAATCGACGCACCTATCCCGAAATTGCACGTCGCTATCACGAGGCGGACATTCAATGGGTGGCAGTTGGAGACCGCAACTATGGAGAGGGGTCGTCACGCGAGCATGCGGCAATGGAGCCAAGGTTCCGAAACGGAGTTGCTGTCATCGCCCGATCGTTTGCTCGCATCCATGAGACCAATCTGAAGAAGCAGGGAATGCTGCCTCTAACGTTCGCTGATCCAGATTCCTATGACGTCATTGGTGAGGAGGATCGTCTTGCGATCGTCAACCTCCCACCGGTGCCCGGCGAAAAGGTTCGTTGTGTAGGCACTCGCCCGGATGGGTCAACCTATAAATTTGAGACCACCCATACCTTCAGCCCCGAACAAGTCGAGTGGTTTATTGCCGGTTCGGCGCTCAATATCGTTCGTGCCAAGGTTGCGGCCGAGTCGTAACGGCTGCTGGTCCGTCGTCGTCACGGCATTGCCTCCGACGTCATTGTGAGTCCAGCATTTCGGATGAAATACAGAGGCCTTGGAAGACCGCAAAAGAGGTGCCCTTTAAGTCGCGTGCCCAATTTCGTGAGCGCCGCGGATTTTGGCGAAAAACCTGAAAACGGGAAACGCCCCGATGGGGGGCCGGGGCGTCTCAACCTGGAATCCCTAGTGGGTTCCTCGAGCGGTACGTTGGGGGGGTTAGTGCCGCACGATATTTGCTTGTGAAAGTATGCACGTGTATACGTGCATCTTGCAAGCAAATATCAGAGATATCTCGTATCATTTTTAGAGATGGATCTTCGTCAGCTCAATACATTAATTGCAATCGCCGATCACGGCAGTTTCTCTGCAGCCGCTCGCGCCTTATACACGGTGCAATCGAACGTTTCCGCGCATATCAGCCGGCTTGAGAAAGAACTCGGTGCCACCCTCATCGATCGTCAAACCGGCCGAATGACAGAAGACGGCAATCGAGTGCTCGAGAGAGCTCGGCGCATCATGCACGAGATGGATGACATCCGCTCAGACATGGAGTCAAACGATCACGATGTAAGCGGCGATGTCCGCCTTGGAGTCATCGGGACCATCGCACGATGGGCGATCCCCCCAATGCTCCGCCAAATGGCAGAGACCCATCCCCGGGTGCATACCGTCGTCACCGAAGGAAGTTCGTCTGCGCTCGTGCCGAACGTCGTCTCTGGTCTTCTAAATGCGGCGATATTGCACCTTCCCATCGATGACCCAGACCTAATCGTCGAACCGCTCTTCGATGAAGAACTTCTCTTGCTAGCACCACCCAAGCATCCTCTTTCGCAACGTGAAGAAGTCGACATCACCGATCTCGACGGGGTTCCCCTTCTCCTTCCGCCGGCTGGCGCCGGACTTCGCAGAATTCTGGAACGGTCGTCACTCGAGCGCGGAGTCTCTCTGAACTCGCTAGCAGAAGTCGACAGTATGCGGCTTCTCGCTGCGCTTGCAGTTGATGGACATGGTGCAACCATCGTGCCCGCAACGGCTCTGAGTGAAACCGAGTTGGTAGGCGCATCAATGGTCCACGTGAGCGGCCTCCCTCGCCGGCGCGTTGCGTGGGTGAGGCGCCAGCGACCGAACCCGTCCGCTTCGACCCGGGCGGTTCACGACGTGATCGCTGATGTCATCGGTCAACGGATTTCAGAGGATCAGGGCCTGCATCACAGCGAAGAGTGAACTCGCTCTCATTAAACGCGCCTACCCTGTCGACGAGCCCGCCAACGTCTAGTCTCAATGCCATGACCATTGACGACGTAGGAATCGCAACCGGCATTCCTGCCCCCGTTTCGGCACGAGTAACGAGACTTGAGGGTCGAAAAGTCATGTGGATCGAATTCGACGCGAGCGATGTCGCTCACCCGCTGTCGTCGCAAATGACAGCGATCATTTCCGAAGGGCTCCGTTCTGCCCTCGATGAACTCATTCCGATTGTGCTCATCGTCAACAGCTCAGGGGCCGACATCGCCGAGGGAGTTGCCCCGCTTCATGGCTGGGGCACAGCGGCACGGCTGCTTACTAAATGCTCAGGTCGAGTGCCGACATTCGCAATCGTCGATGGACCAGCAGTTTCAGGACCTGCTCTGCTTCTCGGGCTTGTCGATTTTGTCATCATGCCCTCGACGTCATATGCCTTCGTCAACGGGCCACTCATGATCCGCCAGTTCACCGGAGTCGACATCACCAAAGACGAGCTTGGAAGTGCATCAACGATGGAACGATCCGCAGGCCTCGCCACTGCGGTTGTTGAGACTCGCGAAGAGGGGCGCGATGTCATCGTTGAGATCCTCAATTACCTTCCTGAACGCGTCGATGCGGAAACCCCTCGCCTTCCAACGTCAGATCCGATCAATCGGTTAACCCCTGAAGCCGGGGATCACATCCCCGAGACCGCCACAGGCAGCTATGACGTTCGCTCCGTTGTCGAGTCAATTGTTGACGATGGTGTCATCACCGAAATTCGATCACAATGGGCCCTCAACATCGTTACGGCATTCGCCTCAATCGATGGACACCCTGTCGGCATCGTTGCTAATCAGCCGATGGCGCTCGCAGGAACCCTCGACATCCCGGCCTCACAAAAAGCAGCCCGCTTCGTGAACTTCTGTGACGCCTTCAACCTTCCGATCATCACCTTCGTCGACACACCTGGCTTTTACCCTGGCAAAGATCTCGAATGGCGGGGCATGATTCGCCACGGCGCTCAACTCGTGTACGCCTACGGTCAGGCAACAGTTCCTCGCATCTGTGTCATCCTCCGAAAGAGTTACGGCGGCGCGTATATCGTCATGGACTCAAAGAAGATGGGGAATGATGTTTGCCTTGCGTGGCCATGGGCAGAACTCGCCGTCATGGGTGCGGGTCAGGCATCTGCAATTCTTCGCCGAGGTGCATCCGACGACGACCGCATTGCCTTCGAAAGCGATTACACCGAGCGATTACTCAATCCGTACATCGCAGCCGAACGCGGATACGTCGACGATGTCATCGACCCAGCCGACACGCGGGCAACGATCGCTGCGTCGCTTTCTATGCTGTCAAATAAGCGCGACCAGCGACCGCACCGTCAGCACGGCAACTCCCCGCTATAGAAGAATCCCGAACTTCATCCAGCGTTAGTTTCACATGAGCCAAAAACGGTACATTTGAAGCGACCAAAGTTCTACAAATTTGGAGGAAGCCACAGTGGCTGAGACGATCACGATTACCGACGACAGGACTGGACAGACCGTCACCGTTCCGATTGAGGGTGGGGTGTTTCCTGCGTCAGCAATCCGCTCGTTAGACCCTTCACTCTTCGTCTACGACCCCGCCTATATGCAGACAGCATCGTGCAAGTCAGCGATCACGTATCTCGACGGTGAAAACGGCATCCTGCGCTACGGCGGCTACCCCATCGAGCAACTGGCAGAGCAGTCAACCTTCCTCGAAGTCGCCTACCTCCTCCTTCACGGCGAACTTCCGACCTCCGAGCAGCTGGCTGTCTGGAGTCATGACATCACACACCACACGTTTATTCACGAAAACATGCGTAAGCGCTTTGTCGACGGTTTTCACTACGACGCCCACCCGATGGGAATGTTCGTTTCTGCGCTCGCCGCGTTGGGAACGTTCTATGACGGCGCCAAAGACATTGACGATCCTGCGAGTCGCCACAAGCAGGTGCTTCGCCTCATCGCTAAGACCCCAACAATTGCTGCGATGTGCTACCGATTTAGCGTTGGGCTCCCATTCAACTACCCGAATAACGATATTTCTTTCCCAGCGAACTTCTTGGCGATGATGTGGAAGATCGGCGACGACTATCAGCTCGACCCGGTTCTCGAAAAGGCAATGGACGTTCTATTCATTCTTCATGCCGATCACGAACAAAACTGCGGAACCACTGCCATGCGAGTTGTCGGCTCGTCAAATGCTGACCCGTACTCCTCTGCTGCTGCGGCAGCGAGCGCTCTGTATGGCCCCCTGCACGGTGGAGCGAACGAAGCCGTCGTGCGCATGCTGAGTGAGATTGGTTCAATCGAGAACGTCCCCGCCTTCATTCAGTCTGTAAAAGATGGCGAAGGTCGCCTGATGGGCTTTGGTCACCGGGTCTACAAGAACTACGACCCACGCGCAAAGATCATCAAGCAGACCGCCTACGACGTGTTTGATGTGACCGGGAAGAATCCGCTTCTCGATATTGCGCTCAAACTCGAAGAAGTTGCCCTGCAAGACCCGTACTTCGTTGACCGTAAGTTGTACCCGAACGTTGACTTCTACTCCGGGCTTATCTACCAAGCGATGGGATTCCCGGTTGACATGTTTACCGTGCTCTTTGCGATCCCTCGTACAGCAGGTTGGCTCGCTCACTGGCAGGAACTACTCGCCGATAAAGACCAGAAGATCTCACGACCACGCCAGTGGTACGTCGGCCCAGAAAGCCGCGACTACGTAGCCTTGGCATCACGGAGCTGATCACATGGAATTCACCTGGACCGAAGAGCAGCAAACACTTCGTAAGGAGGCCCGCGAATTTGCGCGGGCCGCAGTTGAAAAGCACGGCTGGCATGCCGACTCATGGATCAACGGATACTCAAAAGAATTTGCTCGGGAGATGGGCGAAAAGGGCTGGATCGGCCTGACATGGCCTGCCGAGTACGGCGGTGGTGGTCGCCCAGCAATCGATCGTCTCATCATCGGTGAAGAACTCATCGCAGCGGGAGCCCCCCTTGCTGCCATGTGGTTCGCAGACCGACAAATGGGTCCGGCGCTCATCACCTTTGGTCGAGAAGATCAGCAGGCAGAGTTTTTGCCGAACATGCTCACTGGTGAAACCACCTGGTGCATTGGCATGTCTGAACCAAACTCTGGCAGCGATCTGGCGTCACTTGTCACCTCCGCTCGGCGAGAGGGCGATGAGTTCGTCATTAACGGCCAAAAAATCTGGACGTCGTTTGGCGCTCTCGCTGACTACTGCTACCTGATTTGCCGCACCTCTTCAGAGGGCCCGCCTCACGCAGGAATTAGCGAAATCATCGTGCCGATGGACTCCGATGGCATCGAGGTTCGAACCATCAAAGACATGACGACGAACCGGCACTTCACCGAGGTGTTCTTCACCGATGTGCGTGTACCGGTTCATAATCTCGTCGGCATTGAAGGCAACGCGTTCAAGCAGACGATGCGCCAACTCGAACACGAGCGCGGCGGTATCGATCGTCTCGTCTCGAACCAGGCGATCTACCAGATGGCGGTTGAACGCGCTGACCGATCAGACCCGATTATTCGCCAAGAAATTGCTGCCCTCGAGTCTGCGTACCGCATCGGTCGAATTCTTGTGATCCGAGAGGTCCTTCAACAGGCACCTTCAGGGTTCTCGGCTGCTACAAAGTGTTTCTGCACTGAACATGAGTGGCGAGTTGCGCAGTTCGTTGCTCGGGTGCTTGGCCCCGAGGCCACGCTGTGGAACGAAACCACCAAGGCGATTGCGTATGCGCCCGGGTACACCATTATGGGTGGCACCTCAAACGTGATGCGCAACATCCTCGGTGAGCGGGTGCTCGGCCTTCCACGCGAACCTCGTTAAAAGGTCGTTCCTCTCGTTGCCTTTCTGAAAAGCACGCGTGGCTACCTTAGCGACGGCGATTAACGTGCGAGTTCTATTTCAAACTCAGTCGATGATTTCGCGGAGTTTTTCCACGGTTGAGACGGCGTCGCCACCAACCGGCGATACCGAAAGGTGGGTCACGCCGGCTTCTTTGTAGGCCGCCAACCGTTCTTTAATCTCACCGGCTGGGCCCACAAGGTTTGTCTTTTCGAGCATCTCTGCCGGTACCGCCCCAGCCGCACCTGTCTTGTCGCCTGAGAGGTAGCGGTCTTGAATTTCGATCGCCTCGTCGACGTATCCGTATTTTTGGCAGATGGTGTTGTAGAAGTTCTTGTCCCGGGCGCCCATTCCGCCGACGTACAGCGCAATGTTTGGTCGAGCCATGTCGAGGATCTGCTGCTTCTTTTCTCCGACGAACTCGTCGCCGATTGCGACCATTCCCCCGGCGGAGATCTGAAGTTGACCGCGATTGGCGTCACGCTTAGCGGTTCCTGCTTTCAATTCATCTCCCCAGACCTGGTGGAACTTTTCAGGGTCGAAGAAGATTGGAAGCCATCCGTCGGCATATTGAGCGGTCGCTGTCACCGACAAGCCCATGAGCGATGCCCAGAAGATTGGGATGTCATTTCGGACCGGATGGTTGATGATCTTTAGCGGCTTTCCGAGCCCGGTTCCTTGCCCCTCGGGTAATGGAACCTGCACGGTTGGACCTTCATAGACCACTGGTTCACGTTTCCATGTCATGCGACAGACATTGATGTAGTCACGGATGCGTGCCATCGGCTTCTCGTATGGCACTCCGTGAAAACCCTCGATGACCTGTGGACCTGAGGCGCCAAGGCCAAGGATGAAACGGCCGCCGCTGACGAAGTCGAGGCCAGCTGCAGTTTGCGCAACGCATGTTGCAGTTCGTGAATAGACGTTGATGATGCCGGTACCGATTTCAATCTTTGATGTCTTTGCGGCGAGGTAGCCGAGTTGGCTCACCGCATCAAAGCTGTATGCCTCCGGCACCCAGACGAGGTCAAGCCCCGCGTTTTCGAGGTCACACACTTTCTGCACGTCGGCATGGAAGTCACCTGAGTAGTTGATCATCATCGAAATCTTCATATTGATGACGCTACGTCTTTGCCGGTGCGATCTCACAATTGGACGGTCGCGACCGCCGTCCTAATCGGTGGACTCAGCTACGACTTAGGGGGCCGAGGAATGAATGCACTCGTGCGCTCGATATACGCCTGATATTCAGGCTTACGGCGCACGAGCGAACGCTCGAGAAGGGCAACGCCCGACACTTTCAGCAACAAGACATTCATGACGGCGGCGCCGATGAGCCCCCACACACCAACACTTACCGAGCATGCGACGATCGCAATTCCCCACCACACACATGCATCTCCAAAGTAGTTGGGATGTCGCGTGTATCGCCACAGACCTGTATCAAGCACTTTTCCTTGATTCGCTGAGTCTGCCTTAAATCGAGAGAGTTGGATATCACCGACGACTTCGAAGTACAGGCCGACGGCCCACAGCACTACACCGATTACGGCAAGCACCCCGATCGAGCCCTCAGCACGATGCGACAACTGGACAGGAAGCGACACAACCCACATCAACGTCCCTTGAAGCGTGTACACCGTCAAGAAACTGATGAGGGGAAACGCCGAGCCCCAGCGTTTCCTCATTGCGACATAGCGGTAATCCTCGCCATGCCCAAGATTTCGTCGAGCGAGATAAAGGCACAAACGGAGGCCCCACAACAACGTCATGAGCCATAACAGCGTGTCGAGGTTCGATTTCGCGTCATCTGCAATCCACAAGACCGTCGCCACGGTCGCAAAGCCGAGACCCCAAGAGATGTCGACAATTGATGCATCCTTGATTGCGACGCTGATCAGCCACGTCGCAACCATCAAGATTGCGATTGTCAGCGCTGCCAGTAACAGTTCGTTCATGGTGTCTTCCTTAGTTGTTCGTCAACTTCACTATCCATCTTTGCCCAAATGTCATCGAGCCATCCGACATTGACATCGGGAAGCGACGACCGTTGCAGCCGCCGTGCCCGAAATACGATCTGCACATCGCTCCGCCCGAGTGCCGTAATGACCCCACCGAATGTCGACAGCCCGTCGAAACCGGTATGCCACGCGATCACCAGGTCAGCGCCAGAAGCACCATCAAGCAATGCGAGCGTGCCACTCGGGCGCACGGGGATCAAATGCCGAAGGCCTTCGGTGGCCGCGAGGCGCTCGGGCGATTGATCACGAATCTTTTCTACCGCCCGCTTGCGTTTCGCATCACTTGAGCGTGTCCCTTCGGGAAAAATTACAGCAACATCTGAAGCGTCAAGGTCGGCTGACAGTCTGGTGACCGCTGCAAGTTCATTGGCTGACTGTTGTGAACCCCGATCAACGAAATAGTTGGGCACTCGCAAACCCACAATGTCGAGGCACGGATCCCACAACAACTCACGCTTCAACACATACCGGGGCGATAACCCTCGGTTGGTACATACGACCCAGGCAGAGACCAACGAGTCAGCGAGACTCGCATGCCGACACAACACCACCGCATTTCCCTCGTTGAATGCGTCAGCGTCGTCGACATCGATCGATGCACGCATCGCAATACGAAGACCGGTCATCAATTTGCCAGCCCACCAGCCCATCAACCGATAGTGCAGAACTTGATTCTTTGATTGGCCTGACATCCACAACCCAAGCGAAATGAGCACTCCAGCGCACTCAATGATTGACCAATACCATCCGAACAGCAGCAGCCGAGCGAGAGGAAACCGCCACCGCAACCGCACAGCGTCAATGGCAATCGCGACAGCGATCCATATCGGCGCGCTTATCGTTGTGACGATCGCCACCACCAACAGGGCGCTCACACTGATCGAACGTCGTTTCAGTCGCGCCTGAAACGAGGCGTAATCAGGACGTTGTTGTCGACTCATGAGGATTTAACGACCCCGAACGGAACCCTCCAAGGTCAACGGTCACATATCGGAATCCCAACGCAAGTAATCGTTGTTCAATGTGGCCTCGAGCATCGATGACGCTCTGCAGGTCACCCTGCTCAACTTCGATGCGAGCGACTTCGCCATGATGCCGTACACGGCACGAACGGATACCAAGGTCGTGCAGCACCTGTTCAGCCCGCTCCACCTTCGAAAGAAGTTCGACGGTCACCTCGGTACCGAAGGGAATTCGACTCGCAAGGCATGCGGCTGCTGGTTTATCCCATGTTTCGAGGTTGAACGACCGGGACAGTTCGCGAATCTCCACCTTTGACAGACCTGCTTCAACAAAGGGGAATCGCGCTCCGGCTTCAGATGCGGCCTGCTGTCCTGGACGGTGGTCATCGAGATCGTCGAGGTTGACGCCTAACACCACCGTCGCCCCAGAATCGACAAACGGCTGAAGAGCATCCATGAGGGCTGACTTGCAATGAAAGCATCGGTCGATGTCATTGCGTCGATATGCGGCCTGCTCCATCTCATCGGTTGTCACTGCGACCCAGTCAAGGTTCCATGCCTCGGCGAGACGCGAACAGTCGTCAAATTCAGAGCCGGCAAGTGATGGCGATACCGCTGTTACCGCGGTCGCAGTTACACCATCGGTAGAGGCGGCCACGTATGCAAGAAGAGAAGAATCGGCTCCACCGCTAAACGCGACGACCACATGCCGCATCTCTCGAAAGGCCTCACGGAGGGCTGCCAACTTGTCGGAGAGATCAGCGCTCAGCACAGTTGACGCAGCAGTAGGTCCCACGTCAATATCCTGCCAGATCAGCACCGACCGTTTAGGACGTTGCCCGAGAACGAGCCTGCCGAATTCGCTCTTGTGGGTCGAGGTAGACCTTTCGCAGGCGTACATGCGCCGGAGTTACTTCCACGCATTCGTCACTTGCAATGAACTCGAGAGCTTGCTCGAGCGACATCTGCCGGTGAGGGGTGAGTTTGACCGTCTCGTCTGCCGAGGAAGCTCGCATATTCGTGAGCTTCTTCTCACGACAGATATTCACTTCCATATCTCCTTCACGCGAATTCTCACCGATGATCATTCCCTCGTAGACCTCTGTCCCTGGCGGAATGAGCATCGTTGAGCGCTCCTGAAGGTTGATCATTGCGTATGTCGTCGCCGGACCGGTTCGGTCTGCCACCAACGACCCTCGTTCGCGTGATTTGATGTCGCCCGCCCACGGCTCGTAACCCTCGAACACGTGGCTAATTACCCCAGTTCCGCGGGTTTCGGTCAAGAATTCTGTCCTGAAGCCGATCAAACCTCTCGCAGGTACAAGGTATTCAAGACGTACCCAGCCAAGGCCATGGTTTGCCATGTTTTCCATGCGTCCACGGCGCACGGCGAGGAGTTGCGTGACCGTACCGAGATGTTCTTCTGGCACGTCGATAGTGACGCGCTCAACCGGTTCGTGTCGCTTCTCGTCAATCGTTCGAGTGACGACCTCTGGTTTACCGACGGTGAGTTCGAAACCTTCTCGGCGCATCGTTTCAATGAGCACTGCGAGTTGCAGTTCGCCACGAGCAAGAACTTCCCATGCGTCTGGGCGGTCGGTTTGGTGAACCCGAAGCGAAACGTTTCCGATGAGCTCCTGATCAAGACGGCTTTTCACAAGTCGAGCGGTGAGCCGATCACCATCTCTGCCGGCAAGCGGTGAGGTGTTAATTCCGATCGTCATCGACAACGCAGGTTCGTCAACGGTGATGATTGGGAGAGGTGTTGGATGCTCAATGTCGGCAAGGGTTTCGCCAATGGTGATGTTGTCGATACCTGCCACCGCAACAAGGTCGCCCGCCGATGCTGATTCGACAGAGACTCGCTCGAGGTGCTGAGTGAGGAAGAGTTCGACGACTTTCGCTCGTTCGGTCGTGCCGTCAGCCCGACACCACGCGACCTGCTGCCCACGACGAATTTCCCCTTCGATCACTCGACACAGCGCGAGACGACCGAGATAGGGGCTCGCATCAAGGTTCGTGACCCACGCCTGCAATGGTGCTCCCTCGGTGAAGGCAGGAGCTGGAACGGTGCTCACGATCGTCTCAAACAGTGGCGTGAGATCGGTGCCGGTGGTGTTCTCCTCTACCGACGCCCAGCCCGAGCGACCCGAGGAGTACACGATAGGAAAGTCGAGTTGGTCAGCGTCAGCGTCAAGGTCGAGGAACAGCTCATATACCTCGTCGACCACTGCCGAGATTCGGGCATCAGGTCGATCAACTTTGTTGATGACGAGGATGACCGGCAGGTGCTGCGCAAGCGCTTTACGTAACACGAAACGTGTCTGAGGCAACGGGCCCTCGGCCGCATCGACGAGCAAGATGATGCCGTCGACCATGGTGAGCGCACGTTCAACCTCACCACCAAAATCAGCGTGCCCTGGAGTGTCGACGATGTTGAACGTGATGTCGTTCCACACCAGTGACGTGTTCTTTGCGAGGATTGTGATTCCCTTTTCGCGTTCGAGATCCATTGAATCCATGACACGTTCAGCAACGGTCTCGTTGACGCGGAACGCTCCCGACTGCTGCAGCATCGAGTCAACAAGCGTGGTTTTGCCGTGGTCGACGTGGGCGACGATTGCGATGTTGCGGAGATCTTCTCTCCTCGATGTGGGGGGCACAAGGAGAGGACGCTATCGAGTTAGTCGAGCGTTGGGCGTTCTCCGTAACGATCAAGATGGATTGAGCGCCGAACATCTTTGCGAGGCGCTCGACCAAAGTTGCCGGTCGGGTAACCGACGGGGATGTGAGCCGCTATTTCAAAACGCTCAGGGTCAGCACCTATGACCTCAAGAGCCTCCGCCTGGTACACCCGGATGACGGTGGTGAACGCTGTTCCGAGCCCGAGGCTTCTCGCAGCGATACAGAAGTTCTGCACCGCCGGATAGACGCTGCCGTCGAGGCGTCCGATGTCGACGACACCCTCTTCATCGTGAAACCCCCACGGGATGATCGGCTGCAAAAACAGCACATGAACCGGAACATCGCCGATTGTCTGCGCAAGATCTTGTGACGCTTTTCGTGTGCGTTCATAGGTCAGCCGATCGTGCTCGGAGCGAAAGACCGGTTCCGGCAAACATTTTTCGTAGCGCTCAAATGCCTGACGGTAAATGTCAGCAAGCGCGTGGCGTACTTCAGGAGATCTCACGACAACGTATTGCTGAGGCTGGACATTCCCGCCCGAGGGAGCCTGCTGGGCGGCCTCGAGACATTGCATGAGCATCTCGTCAGGAACCGGTGCGTCTGAATATCGACGCATCGCCCGAGTCGTGAGAATCGCGTCCATCGCATCCATTGTGAACTCCCTAAATCATTGATGACTCGAAATCGAGCCCGAGGTGGTGGCGGCCGAGTGTCTCAAAGAGCCGTGGGGCAACCATGATGTGCTGCGGGATCACCGAAAGATTCCGTAGACACCGCCCCAACACGCTGGTGTCGTATACGGCAGCACCGCCGGAAAGGCGGAACATTTCGGTGCCGATCGCGGCGGACTCTTCGACAACAAGCGCTGCTGCGCCTCGTATCCGTACCCGTGCCGCAAGGGGAACCTTCTCCCCCTGTTCGACGATGTGATGTGCCGCTTCGACGCTGCGGAATAACTCGCCTCCACATGAGTCAAGGCGTGCTCGAGAGCGGGCGATCACTGACTGCACCGATGACTGCTCAGCGAGCAGGCGTTGCGAAAACTGGGGTGCGCGCTCGTTCGCCAGGTGAACTGTCTCTGACCAGGCGCGCTCTGCGATTCCTAGGGCGACAGCGGCAACGCCAGCACCCAAGATGGAAAAATTTGGGAGAAGCACTCGTGAATCAGATGACTTCGGCGTCGCCCCCAGTTGAGGAATCATTCGTTCTGGCGGGACGAATACGTCGTTCATCTCAAAGTCAACTGAGCCTGTTCCTCGCATCCCCACCGTCTGCCAGGTGTCGTGCGCCTTGACATCGCTACGAGGGACCACGACCGTCACGCGTTTGTCACCGTCATAAGTGACCCCGGCTACCACCCAGTCACAGTGCGCAAGTCCGCTGCCCCATTGCCAACGGCCAGACACGGTGAGTCCGTCATCGGTGGGTGTTCCAACGCCATTGGGGGCAAACACACCACCAACCGCCGTTGCGCTTCCAAAGGTCGATCGCGCAACTTCGGTGTCGAGGAACCCTGCCAGCAGACAGGTCGATGTTGAAATCATCGAACACCATCCGGCGGCGCCATCATGAAATGCGATCGAACTCAAGGCAGCGAGCGCCGCCTCGGGCCGATGGGGTGTGCCACCGACGTCTGCTGGCAACAACATCGTGAACAGACCAGCGCCACTCAGCGCTTGCACGGTCGAGGGCGGTAGTGCTCTTGCGGCGTCGGCTTCGTCCGCACCCGCCGAAACAACTGGTGCTGCTTCTTCAATCGCAACGCAAAGAGGCTCGGTCAGCCAGTCAGCGTACGAGGAGGACTCCACGTCATGAGAGTAGATGAGAGATCACCACTCGGGCGTGCCGGCATCACCCACCGCCCGAAGGTGCCCACGGGCTTTCACTTCTTCGGATGATGTCTCGGCCGCTACGGTCTCAACAGTGAACGGTTGGAATATCGCAGACATTTTCGAAGAGATTGCCGACGCGCTACCTGAGAGCCTTGCGCTTGCGCATGGTGACGTTGCGGTCTCGTGGAGCGAGATGAACCAGCGAGCGAACGGCGTTGCCCAGCAACTTCTCGACTCAGGCCTCGTCGAGCAAGACAAGGTTGCTCAGTATCTGTATAACTCCCCGCACTACATCGAAAGTGTTCTCGCCTCGTTCAAGGCTGGGATGGCCATCGTCAACACGAACTATCGATACGCAGCGGACGAACTCGTCTACCTCTGGGATAATGCTGATGTTTGCGCAGTCGTCTTTCACGCAACGTTCTGCCCTCAGATCGAGGAGATCAAACATCGACTGCCAAATATTCGACTGTGGCTATGGGTCGACGATGGGTCACACCCATGTCCGGATTGGGCGATCGACTACGAATCAGCGGCGGCGTCAGGGTCACCTGCAAACGTCGAGGGCCCGTGGGGGCGAAGCGGTGACCATCTGATGCTGCTCTACACCGGTGGAACGACCGGGATGCCCAAGGGAGTCATGTGGCGCCAAGACGACCTCGTCGGCGCTCTCGAATCAAGCAATCGAAACAAGCTCCCCGATGAGCCAACGGCTGGAGTTGCCGCAGCTCGCCTTAACGGGCCTGGACCGAAAGGCCTACCTGGAGCTCCTCTCATGCACGGAACCGGCTTCTTCAACTCGCTCTCAACAATGTTGCTTGGCGGGTCAACCACCACGCTCACCGGGCGAAACTTTGATGTTGACGAACTGCTGTCGACCATTGAATCGGCGCGGATTAATTCGATCTCTATCGTCGGTGATGCATTCGCAAAACCAATGTTGCGAGCGCTCGATGCCAACGAGGACCGCTGGGATCTCTCGAGCCTGCGCGTCATCATCTCCTCAGGGGTGATGTGGTCGCGTGAAACCAAAGATGGGCTTCTTCGACACAACGAGCGCCTCATCATGGTCGACTCGCTCGGTTCAAGCGAGGCAATCGGCATGGCGAGCAACGTATCGACAAAAGATTCCGCCGAATCTGGCACCGGGAGTTTCTCGCTCGGGCCAAACACTCGAGTCGTCGCCGAAGATGGTCGCGATGTTGAGCCCGGGTCAGGTGAACGCGGCCGCGTCGCTCTTCGCGGGCGAACCCCGATCGGGTACTACAAGGACGAAGAGAAGTCCGCGGCAACCTTCCAGATCATCGATGGCATTCGCTACTCGATACCTGGTGACTGGGCCGAAGTGCGGGCCGACGGTTCGGTCGCCTTGCTCGGCCGAGGCAGCCAGTGCATTAACACCGGCGGCGAGAAGGTGTACCCAGAAGAGGTTGAAGAAACGATCAAGACTCACCACTCTGTTGCAGATTGCGCAGTCGTGGGGGTGCCCGATGAGAGATTTGGTCAAGCAATCTGCGCCATCGTCGAGTTGCTCGACCCTTCAGTTGACGATGACACGCTCGTTGAGCACGTTCGCTCGAGAATTGCCCGCTACAAAGCGCCAAAGCACGTCATCCGTGTCGACACCGTCGGGCGTGCCGTCAACGGGAAGCTCGACTACAAACGGCTCACGGCAATGGCACTCGATTCGACTGCCGGCAGTTAGCGACGAATAGCAAGGCCCCAACAGGCACAACCCCTGTTTTTGTTCCCACCGTTTTCCCAACGGCGTCATAAGGTCGGTAACGTGCGGGCATGACTGAAGCACTTGGATTCGACGGCAAAGTAGCAATCATCACAGGAGCCGGTGGGGGTCTCGGCCGCCAGCACGCGCTCCTCATGGCCTCTCGGGGAGCACTTGTCGTGGTGAACGATCTCGGCGGCGCGGTCGATGGCACTGGCTCCGACAAGGGTGCAGCCGACAAAGTGGTCGATGAAATCAAGGCGCTCGGTGGAGAAGCAGTCGCAGATACCAATTCAGTGGCGACGGCCGAAGGTGGCGAAGCCATTGTGCAGTCGGCGCTCGACGCTTTCGGAACAGTCGACATTGTCATCAACAACGCTGGAATCCTCCGCGATAAGGCATTTCACAACATGGACGAGTCGCTTGTAGACCCCGTACTTGATGTTCACTTGAAGGGCGCATTTAACGTCACCGGACCAGCATTCCGCGTCATGCGAGAAAAGGGATACGGCCGAATCATCTCCACTTCATCAGCCGCAGGAATCTTCGGAAACTTCGGCCAAGCAAACTACGGCGCCGCAAAAATGGGACTCGTCGGTTTCACCCGAGTTCTCGCCGTCGAAGGTGCACGCTTCAACATCGCTGCGAATGCGATCGCACCAATCGCGCTTACCCGAATGACCGAAGACCTCCTTGGTGACCTCGGACAAAAACTGCAACCCGACTACGTTGCCCCACTGGTGACCTACCTCGCCCACGAATCATGCGATGCAACAGGCCGCGTGTTCTCCGTAGGCGGTGGACGTGTTGCCGAGGTCTTCATCGGAGAATGCCAAGGATTCACCGACGCAAACTTGTCTCCTGAATCAGTTCGCGACAACTGGTCGACGATCTGCGACCGAGATGGCTACGCCGTTCCTGCGCAAATCGCTGAAGAGACCAAGATGTTCGTGGATGCTCTCCGGTGACGTCAACGGTTGCTCTCACCCGGCCCGATCGGTCGCCGCTCATCCTTCACCATCTTGGTGGTTCTGGCGGGGAACCTCTCTTCATTTCGCATGCAACGGGCTTTCACGGCCGTTGTTACCTCGAAATGGCAGCGCATCTGTCGTCTCGCTGGAGCGTGTGGGCCGCGGATTATTCCGGCCATGGCGAAACCCTCTCCGCTGACGACAGCGTCACGACGTGGGAATGTTTTGGGGAGGACGCCCTCACCGTTGCCCGTCACCTCGCTCCTCACGGCGGGCTTCGGGCGTTCGGGCATTCAATGGGCGGAGCTGCGGTACTTCTTGCCCATCTGAAAGATCCGACAGCGTTCTCGCAACTCGTTGCCTTCGAACCGATTGCTCCCCCACCAAACGATGACTTCGATGTCGAACATCTTCCAATTGCCGTTGGGGCGGAGCGTCGCCGACCAACCTTTGATAGCGCAGAGGCCGCAATCGCAAACTACGCATCAAAGCCACCTTTAGGGATCTTCACCCAGCGTTCACTCAGTGACTATGTGAACTATGGAGTCACATCGAATGACGACGGCAGCGTGTCACTCTCGTGCACCCCCACGTTCGAAGCGTCGGTATTTCGAGCTGCCCATCGAAACGAACTCTGGCAGTCACTCCCACAGATCGACCTTGCAGTAAATGTGATCGCTGGCATCGTTGAAGAGCATCAACCATCGAACTTTGCGGCCGGAGTTGCAGAGCGCCTTCCAAACGGCTCATATCACCCTGACGAATCAATGAATCACTTTGGGCCCTTTGTCGTGCCGAAACAGGTCGCGCACACGGTCGAAGATCTGTTGAGTAGCACCAGTGCGTGACATGCATCTGGCAGGCTGTGCGGTATGAGCAGCTACGCGCCACCGACCACGCTCTCGCCTTCGCGTATCGACTCATTTCTTTCTTGCCCTCTTGCGTTTCGATTCTCGAGCCTTGATGGACTATTCGACCCACCGACAGAAGCGACCGTGCGCGGCACGATGGTCCATCGCGCACTCGAACACTTCTACGCCGACACCGCGGCTCAACTCGACGCCGAACGCATGAACGATTCGGTCGATCAGATGTTGACCGAATTCAAACACGACGACGACGTGATCTTTCTTAAACTTGAAGGTGAACGGTTTACCCGACTCGGAGACGAGTGTCGGAAACTTGCGATGAACGCGTTACGGATGGAGGATCCATCAATGGTGAATCCAATTGGGCTTGAACTTCGTATTGAGGCCGAATTTGACGGCTTCACACTGCGTGGAATTATCGATCGTCTCGAACGAGACAACGATGATCGTCTCGTCATCACCGACTACAAGACCGGTCGTGCCCCGAGTCCATCATTTGAGAAAAAAGCACTAGCGGGCGTGCATTTCTATGCCCTGCTCTGTCAGCGAGAGTTTGACGAAGACGCAACCGAACTACGGCTGATGTACGTCAAATCGTCACAGACAATTACCACTCGCCCGTCGAGCAAGACGATTTCATTCACCGAGCAACGACTTACTGCTGTGCATCGAGCAATTTCTCAAGCCTGTGCGAGCGGAGAGTTCGCGACTCGAAAGAGTGCTCTTTGCAAGTTCTGCACATTCTCATCGTGGTGCCCAGAGTTCGGTGGCGACCCCCAACTCGCACTCGTTGAGGCCCCTCGACGCAACACCACTTCACCCGAGTAAAGCGATGTCGAGTTCGTCAATCTCTCAACGTGCCAACGCGTTCGATGATCACCTTGATCGCGCCTACCAACCACTTCGAAATGTCGCTGCGCTCAATGCAGTCATGGTTGCAGCGAGCACGCTCGGCGATTGGAGCCTGATTTGGCACATCACGAACGCAGCTCGGGGAGTGGTTACTTTGGAGTTTCGACAAATCATTCTCTTGTCGTGTCTCTTGGGCGTTGAAAGTCTCATCGTGAACCAAGGATTAAAACGCGTCTTCCGTAGACAGCGCCCAACAGAACATGGCGCTGAAGGACTCACGGTACGAAAGCCACGAACGTCGTCCTTCCCGAGCGGACATGCCTCAGCAGCAGCATTTTCTGCGGTTCTACTGTCAGCAATGACAGGCGGATGGTGGATCGCTCTGTGGGTTGCGCTTGCAACAACTGTCGCCCTGAGCCGATTCCACGTGCGTATTCATCACGCCACCGATGTAATTGCCGGCGCGGTAGTTGGCGCCGCCCTTGCGGGAGTGGCGATTCCGCTGCTGTAATTCAGCCGGCGAGCAATCGACGAACGTCAAGAAGAACGTCCGTCACTTCGTTGGCTGAGATGAGTTCACGCTGAGTAAGACGCACCAGCGATTCGTCGATCACAGCAATTGCTGCAGCCGCATCGATCGTCAAACCACTCTCGCCGAGTAGTTCTGTCTCATCGAGAACCGCTGTGCTATTTGCGCTACTTTCAGTCATCGCTTCCACCGTATCGCCCCTGCGGGCATCGTGCGCGCATGATCGGCGATCTAATGTGAAGAGTATGGACTTACAAGATCGTCATGTCGTCGTTACTGGAGCCGCCGGAGGTATCGGGTCTGCCCTCGCCCGTCGCTTTCACGCTGCGGGAGCTCGTGTAGTGCTCGCCGACCAGAGGTCGCCCGATTCGGTTGCCGAAGAGTTACCCGGCTCGATTGCGCTCGCCGTCGATTTATCGACCGAAGCTGGCAACATCGAACTCATTGATACGGCTGAGCGCGAGTTTGGTATCGTCGATCTGTTTTTTGCGAACGCTGGTGTTGCGCTTGGAACCGACCCAATGGACGACGAAGAAATCTGGGACCTTTCCTTTGCGATCAACACGCATGCACACCGGTGGGCAGCTCGCCGATTGCTGCCAGCCTGGCTCGACCGCGGAGAGGGCTATTTCTGCTCGACGGCGTCGGCTGCCGGCCTCCTCGCCCAGATCGGGTCGGCACCGTATTCCCTCACCAAACACGCCGCTGTCGCTTTCGCAGAGTGGATGTCAATTACGTACGGCGAGCGCGGCCTCAAGGTGAGCTGTTTATGCCCACAAGGCGTGAACACCGCCATGTTGAATGCCGATTCACCAATCGGTACCGGCGGTGACGTGGTGAAAGCAGTTGGCGAGGTGTTAGAGCCTGCTGACGTTGCAGAGGTGGTCTACCAAGCGATCGTCGATGAGCGATTCCTCATCTTGCCCCATCCTGAAGTAAGCGATTATCTGAAGTTCAAGGGTTCTGACCCGCAGAAGTGGATCACAGGAATGCAGCGACTACAGCGTCGCACCTTGGGCTACTAATCCCCTATGTCAGCGGCCGAACTGCGAAGCATCGGCCTTCGCCAAGGCGAACGGGTGCGCTTCAAACGCCAAAATCGTTCTCGCTGGACCCATGGACGCATCGCCTCGGTAGGTGCCGACGGAAGCATTCTCGTCCACGACGCAAATGGAGCGGCACGATCGCTACGACCTGAAGCACTTGAAGTCGAGCGCCCAACTCGGCGCGGCCGCCTGACGTGGCGAGGGGTTGATGAGGTGGCAACAACCTGGGAGCAACTCGACCTGTTCAAAACAGACTTGTAAGCCTCCTTGACCCAATGGCGTCCGGCGACCCATGTGGTACGCCCGACCACCAAAACCCGCCCCTGAGGCGCACCTGCTGCATGTTCCTCCTTCCATGACCACACGGCAGGCGACGACGATCCAACCACTTTCACGGTCGAGTAAGACACCTCTGTCGCAGCAATTCGAGCACGAGATGCGCCCCGAACAGAGTGAACTGACTGCAGATCTTGAGAACCGAGGGCGTAACCTCAGGGTATGACCAGCACCTCATCTTCTCAAAGCGGCCGAGAGATCGTCATCGTTGACGCAGTTCGGAGCCCTATCGGACGCCGTAACGGCGGTTTTACGGGGATGCACCCCGCATCTCTCCTTGGCAAAGTGCAACGTTCGCTCGTCGAGCGAACAGGCATCGACCCATCGGCAATCGAGCAAGTCGTTGGCGGCTGCGTGAGCCAAGTTGGTGAGCAGAGCTTCAATGTGACCCGCACGGCATGGCTCGGAGCTGGCCTCCCGATCGAAACAGCAGCAACCACTGTCGACACCCAGTGCGGCTCAAGTCAGCAGGCAACCAACCTTGCTGCTTCACTCATTGCTTCAGGCACCACCGATGTTGCGATGGCCTGCGGCGTTGAGGTCATGAGTCGCATCCCGATCGGCATTAACTCCTCAAAGAAACTTGGCCTCGGCGTACCGATTCCAAAGGAATACTTTGCTCGCCTCGAGATGACATCTCAGTTCGAAGGCGCAGAGCGCATTGCTGACAAATGGGAAATCACTCGCGAGGATACCGACGCCTTCGGCTTCGAATCGCAACAACGAGCTGGACAAGCTTGGAACGAAGACCGATTCGCCGGGCAGTGGATCTCGGTCGATGCGCCAGTTCTTGATGAAGAAGGCAACCCCACTGGCGAGACCGCTGCAGTGACACGCGACGAAGGCATTCGCGAAACATCACTCGAAAAACTCAGTCAGCTGAAGCCAGTGGCACGTGAAGACGGTGTGCACACCGCAGGAAACAGTTCACAGATTTCTGATGGCGCGGCAGCGGTGCTGATGATGACAGCAGAGCGCGCAGAGGCACTCGGTCTTACTCCTCGAGCACGGGTTGTCGACACCTGCCTCGTTGGAGTCGACCCTGTTCTCATGCTCACCGGCCCGATGGATGCAACTCGCCGCCTCCTCGACCGCTCCGGGCTCTCCATTGACGACATCGACAACTTTGAAATCAACGAAGCATTCGCATCGGTCGTTCTTGCGTGGGCGAAAGAAGTCGGCGCAGACCTCGCCAAGACCAACCCAAATGGTGGCGCAATTGCGCTCGGCCATCCACTTGGGGCAACCGGTGCATTCCTCATGACGAAGTCGCTCTATGAACTCGAGCGCACCTCAGGCCGCTATGGCCTCATTTCGATGTGCTGCGGTGGTGGTCTCGGCACAGGAACACTTATCGAGCGCATCTGAGACGCTACCGAAATCGCATTTGGTGAGAACTCCGTGCGCGTTCTTGAGATCAAGCCGAATACCGCGTACCTCTCCGAGATGCGCGACGCCGCTGCTTTCGGTCAGAAGCAACCTTGGGCTCTGGCGAGCCTGTGAAACTCCTCGAGGATACATTCAACGGTAATGAGCGAACTCAACGAACGCCTGGGCTTTGCCACAAACGATCGCGTCCTCATCATCTCCTGCGATGATTTTGGTCTTTCGCACTCGTCAAATGAAGGCGTCATTTCCGCACTGCGAGACGGAGCCGCAACATGTGCGTCGATCATGGTGCCTGCACCATGGGCCCGCCATGCCGCTCGACATGTGAGCGAGACAGACGACATCGGTGTGCACCTCACGCTCAACGCTGAACACGAGTGCTACCGGTTTGGGCCGCTTACGCACGCTCCCTCTTTGCTATCTGGAGACGGAGGCTTTCCGTCAGCCATCGACGATCTTTGGGAGCACGCCGACCCCACTGAGGTGCGTCGCGAACTTCGAACACAGGTGACACGAGCGCAGGCATGGGGCATTGATGTCACCCACCTCGCACCGCATTTGTCGGCGATCACCCTCCGACCAGAGTTTTTCGACGCCTACCTTGATGTTGCGGTCGAATTTGAACTCCCCATCCGTCTGCCGTCAACCGTGACCGCCGCGGAGGCAGGGTTTCCGTATCGCTCCCTTGCGGCAGAAGAAGGAGTGCTGTTCCCGGATTTCTTCAATCATGATTGGCGTGCGGGTTCACGTCAGCGGGTGATCGACACGATCGCTGAGCTTCCGTCAGGGGTTACCGAACTGCACCTACAGCCCGCAGTCGACACCCCAGAGGTGCGGGCGCTCACTGACGACGCTGCTGGATGGATCGACGACTACCAATTCCTTCTTGGACCGGAGCTCAACGATGCACTTGCGGCTGCCGATGTACACCTCATCGGCTACCGCGAGTTGCGCGCCGCAATGCGGGCCTAACTGGCCTCGCTGACAAGTCGTCCGATGATCGCACCGGCGTCACCTGAAGAAAGTTCATTAAACAGCGCCCCAGTGCTGCCCGCCGCTTTGAGTTGACCTCTCATGAATGCCACGGTCGGGTCAAAGCCTGTTTCTTGGGCGACCTTGATCGGCACCGTAATTACGAGATCGGCTCCATCGGGACCGTCGACGATCTCGTTTCCTTTTGAGATTTGCACTCGGTATTGCACAGTGAGCGACATCGGCTACTCCTTACGTTTCGCTGACGACTTGTGCCAACCCGTCGAACAGGGACGTTTCTTGATGAGAGATAGGCCCGCACCGGTTCTGCGCAAGAATCCAATCTTCGCTCGGATACACCGTGGCAAGTTCGTCGTCGTTGAGACCGAACCAGAAGAGAGCCGCCGGGTCAACCTGCGTTGCATGAGCGCGAAGTGCTCCAGTGCGAGCCCACATGTACGAAGAGACATTGACACGGGTGGTGATGCGCTCGTCTTGGCTCGGCCGTGAGAACCAGTTCTCATCAAATGGTGACTCCCCATGCTTTGCCAGCAGGGCTTCATGAACTCGCTTCAACCGTTCGATTGACCATGCCGAGTAATACAACTTCGAGGTCACATGCGGCGCGCCCATCTCGGGATATGCAGCGGGGTCGGCTGCTCGCTCAAATGCGACAACGCTCACGTCATGCACTTTGAGGTGATCTGGGTGCGGGTACCCCGCCTGATCGTCTGAGTAAGTGATGAGCACATCTGGCTTGACCCGCCGAATCTCCTTAACGAGACGCCCAACCGCTTCATTGAGGTCAGCCATATGGAAGCACTCCGGGTGGTTGTTCGATGGGCTTTCTGCCATACCAGAGTCGCGGTACCCGAGCATGATTACCTCGGAGAACCCAATCACCTTCGCCGAAGCCTCAAGTTCTTTTGGTCGAACCTCGGCGAGCAACGCTTTTGTTTCAGATTCGTCAAGACCTTCGAAGGGCTGCCCTGGCTCTCGGAGTAAAGGATTCTGCAGATCGCCCTCCTCACCTCCGGTGCAACAGACCAGAACCGCCGAGCACCCCTGCCCGACATATTTCGCAATCGTGGGAGCGCCTTTTGATGCCTCATCATCAGGGTGAGCGTGAACAGTCATGATGACCGGAGAGCGCATTTGCTGGTTCTCATCAACGTCAGACACAGTCCCGAGGCTACCTGTAGCCTGCCGGTATGAAGAAGAGCGGGCGACGCCAGCAGCGAACGCTTGTGGCTATTGCGTTGTTGTCGTGCTGGACATCCCAGTCGTGTGACACGAATGACGGTCGCGAAATGAAGCCACCTCAAGCATCTTCAGCGGCAACACCTGGACTCATCCCGCACTAACTCCAAAGATATGAGCGAACTACCTCCTCCTCACTCCCCCTCTGTGGCGCCGGCCGATGATTCCCGATGCCTTCGCCACCCTGACCGCTCGACGGGAAGGCAGTGCACTCGATGCGGTTCTCCTGCGTGCAGTGAGTGTCTCGTTCGGGGATCGATTGGCAGTTTGTGCGTTGCATGTCGAAAAGCGTCAACGCCAAGTGCAACTACCCGAATGAGATACTGGCAAGCATCACAGGGTTTGCTGATCGCGAAGGTCCTGATCGGCCTCAACCTTGCGGTCTTCGTCGCTACTGCAGCGATTGACTCTCGAGCGCTCAATGGTTCGCTTACTCGATTGCAAGTCGATCTTGGACTCAATAGTTCGTTGGTGGCCCAGGGGCCGACCGAGTGGTATCGGATTGTGTCATCGGGCTTCATTCACTTCGGGCTCCTGCACATCGCCTTCAACATGTACTTGCTGTACCAGCTGGGGGGAATGCTCGAGGTTGCTATTGGCCGTGTGCGGATGCTCCTTCTCTATATCGCCTGCCTCGCTGGCGGTTCATTTGGTGCACTGTTGCTGCAACCAGATGGCCTGCATGGTGGTGCGTCGGGTGCAGTCTTCGGGCTGATGGGGGTTACCGCCATGGCGTACCAGCAGCGGGGAATCAATCCGATGCGAACGCAAATTGGAACCCTTCTGCTGCTCAATCTTGCAATCACATTTCTCGTTCCCGGAATCTCCATTGGAGGGCATTTAGGTGGTGCAGCAACCGGCGCTCTCTGTGCCATTGTTGTAACCGCCCCTCGGCAGACTTCTGTACGAAAAGAACGTCAACCACTTCTTCTGGTCGCGATCTTTCTGGCGGCAGCGGCTGGGTGCGTTGTTATCTCTGGTTGACCAACCGAACCTCACCCCAGTCGCTGAACTCGAATTCTGCTTCTCTGTCACACCCCTCGTGCACACTCATGGCATGTCAACTACAGAGCCTGAACACCCGCTTCAACTGATGCTGTTGCCAACATCAGACCTCCCCGAGTGCCTTCGCATCGACGACGTCACCCGCATCACCGGCTTACGCCATATCAGCGAATTGCGAGCCGAGCTCGAACATCGACGCATCGCCCGCAACGCCGCCCAACCAGCTGCCTAAGCACGCACCGGTTTACGCCCCAGCTAGCGCTCTCATTGCCTCACGCTGATCAAGTTCTTTGTCGAGAGGCAGTAGCGCGAGCGCTGCAGTTGTTACTCCGTTGTCGAGGTATCGACCGATCTGTTCCCGACATTGATCGGGCGTGCCATGCACGATCAGAGCGTCAACAACTTCATCTGAAATCGCAGCAAGAGCGGCTTTGCGATCTCCTCCGGACCACGCAGCCCACATCCCCTCAAGTTCAGGGCCACGTCCCAGCCATTCCTGGAACTTCGCATACACCGGCACATTCATATATGCCGCAATCGCAAACTTTGCGGCCTCTCGAACGACCTGAGTGTTATCACTCGGGCATACGAAGATCCGAGCGACAATCTCACGTGACTCGCCACCCGCCGCATCATGAACAATCGATGCCACCTGAGGCACATCATCAGCACCGAGCCAGTTGATGATCGCTCCGTCGCTCTCCTTACCCGCAAGGCGCAACATCTGCTCGCGCAACGCTGCAACGAAAATCGGCGGAGTGTGCTCAGGACGAACTCCAAGCCGGAACCCGTTCACCGAAAATGTGTCAAATTCGCGGCTCACTTTCTCGCCCTCGAGTGCCTCTTTCAAGAACCGCACCATGTCCCTGACCTTCCGGTAGGGCTGCTCAAAGGGAACCCCGTTCCACCGCTCAACAATCACGTTGCTTGATGAACCAATGCCGATGCAGAAGCGACCTGGGGCGGCATCAGCCATCGATGCAACAGATTGCGCCATGCATGCTGGTGCACGCGTATACGCCGGAATAATTGCCGTACCGAGCCGTAGTCGAGGTTCCCATGCGGCGGCGAGCGCCAAGGGGGTAAACCCGTCTGCACTGTCGCTTTCTGCACTCCAGATATCGGTGTAGCCAACGTCAGCTAACTCATGCAACCACTCTTTGTGACTATGGAGAGGCCCGGGAAGAGGAACTGTCATTCCGAAGCGGCGGTCGAGAGTGGAAGTTTCACTGGCCATATCGACACGGTAGTCATCTTCACCAGCCACAACCGATGCGACTCCGAGCATGGAGGAGAACCGCAGATGACTAACATCGGTGCTGTGAGAGTTCCATTAACCGTCAACGACTTTCTTCAACGCGCCGAACTGGTGTATCCCGATCGGGTCGCAATCGTCGACGAGCCTGATCAGCCCGCTGATGATTGGGGTCGAATCGATTATCGCGAAATGGCGCGCCGAGCACGGGCAATCGCCGCAGGCCTCGACGAACTCGGCATTGGGGTCGGCGAACGCATTGCGATGGTGTCGCACAACTCAGCTCGCCTACTCACCGCGCTCTTCGGTGTGTCAGGTTCAGGTCGAATTCTTGTGCCTGTCAACTTCCGGCTTGTCGCGGAAGAGGTGTCGTACATCGTCGAGCACTCCGGCGCCCGCATTCTGCTCATTGACCCCGAACTTGAGGAAGCAATGCAAGATGTCGAATGCGAGATGAAATGGATCATCGGATCTGAAACCGATACCAAGTTGATGCGTTATGACATCGAGCCCGTCGCGTGGGAGCCAGATGAAGATGCGACGGCGACGATCAACTACACCTCAGGAACAACGGCTCGCCCGAAAGGCGTGCAGCTCACACATCGCAATGTGTGGCTTAATGCTGCGATTTTCGGCTGGCACATGGGCGTTGACGACCGTGACGTTTACCTGCACACCCTCCCCCAGTTCCACTGCAACGGGTGGGGAATGCTGTACGCCACCACCGGAATGGGTGTTCGACATGTCATTCTGCGAAAAATTGATGGCGCAGAAATTCTCCGCAGGATTGAATCTGAGGGCGTGACGCTGATGTGCGCAGCTCCCGCAGTCCTCAACACCGTCCTCGATGCAGCTGCCGAATGGGATGGTCCAATCCCGGGCTCCGGAAGAGTTCGCATCGTTGTCGCCGGTGCTCCGCCTCCCACCCGCACCATTGAGCGTTGCGAAACAGAACTTGGTTGGGAGTTTGTACAGATTTACGGTCTGACCGAGACCGCTCCTCTGCTAACCATTAATCGTGGCCGCGAAGAGTGGGACGACCTCAGCTCGGCTGACCGAGCAACGATGTTGAATCGTGCGGGCGCACCAGTTGTCGGATGCACTATGGACGTCTCTGCCGATGGCGAAGTGCTGGCCCGAGGCAACATGATCATGGAGGGCTACTGGGAGCAACCCGAGGCCACGCAAGCGTCAATCCCGAACGATTTCTTCTATACCGGAGATGGCGGTCACATTGATGAAGCCAACTATGTCACCCTCTCTGACCGCAAGAAGGACGTCATTATTTCGGGTGGCGAAAATGTGTCGTCAATTGAAGTTGAAGATGCCATTTTCCAGCACCCCGATGTTGCAGAGGTTGCGGTGATCGGTATTCCTGATGAGAAGTGGGGTGAACTCGTCACTGCGCTTGTGGTAACCACTCCTGGTTCGTCGCTCACAGAAACTGACGTCATTGAGTGGACGAAGAAGAAGTTGGCGGGCTACAAATGCCCGAAGAAAGTTGACTTCAGAGACGAACTCGCTCGTACGACGACCGGAAAACTCCAAAAGTTCAAACTCCGTGAGCAGTACTGGGCAGGCCACGACCGCCAAGTTAACTAGGGCTCAGACCGCCGATGTGGAAACGGCTGCGTCGAGGACGGCCCGCGCAACGAGATCGGTTCCAAAGGCAGTGAGAATGGCGAGGTAGAGCAGCCCGGTCGCCGCCATCACTGCAGAGTATTGACGTTCTCTCAGCGCAGCCTTGGTGACAACGACCAGCACGATCGTTGTCAGCGCGCAGGTCACCCAGAACCATCCGAGCACGCCACCCCAGCCATCGTCGATTGAGCCGTTGAGAACACTTACCATCCCAGTCGGTGCTAGCAGCACCAACACCTCGAAAGGCCAGACCTTCCCAAGAAGGTCGACCAACTCGTTGAGGTGTTTGCGAGGCAGCCCGGGTTGCACGAGATACCAGTGACCGAGCAACATCGCGTTAGTTACCGCCCCCAGGAACAGCGAGCCAACGAGTAGCCGCCCAACTGACAGAGTGTCGGTCAAGAACCCATCACTCGCTGCGGCGAGCCCCGCTGCGATGAGACCGACAACGCCGATTATCGCCGGAACAAGATCAAGGATCGGATGGAATTCGCGGCCCGTAGCGGTCCTCGTTGTCGCACGGTCAATACCGGTCATTGCCGCAACGCGCTCAGATCGACGGTCGAACTCTTTCTGAGCTCCGCTTACACCCGCTGACTTCCTCACAACCGATGACACGAATGCGACGCCAATTGTGACCGCGACAAGAGCACTTGCCGCATCACGAACCAGATTCGATCCGTAAAGATACCCTGCGATGACTGCTCCCGCAGCGAGCGGGCCATAGGTGAGACGGAGCATCCAGCCGTATCCGAGGCTCACTTCACGGCGCCGGGTCGTCACCCACCCGAGCAGCATCCCACCCGTCGACCATTGAAGAAGAAACGTCGAGGCCTCAAGCGTGATTGGCGCCGTATTCACCTTGGGCAGGGTATCTCGTTCTCATCGGACAACAGGTGTGACGTTCAACCCCGTAGCCTGAAGCCACGATGCGACTATCGACTTTCATCATCGTGCTCTGCTCGAGCATCACGCTCTCCTCATGTGCACTCGGCCCTCGGCCTACTCTCGTCGAAGATCTTCCCGTCGGCGACGTAAATATTGTTTCTCTGCTCGACACATTTGCTCTCGTTGATTCAGCGGAATTCACGGCCGTATATCGCATCAACGTCAACTACGGAAATACGACCGCAACGGCGATCGTGACGCAAGGAGAGCAAGAGAGGTCGATCACGATTGGTGACACTCGCTACTTGATCGAAACTGGCCGCACTCGAACCTGTGACCTTGAATCTTTGAGTTGTTCCCAAGGCCTCGATGACACCAAGGTCAGCGACCTTCAAGTCACTCACCAATTCTGGTCTCGGGCAACTGAGCAGCGTCTGCGCATCGACGCCAGTCGAAATATCGGTCCAAGCGAGGCATATCTTGCTGAATTTGCCAATACCCAGGTCAATTGTGTCTCAGTGCCTGTGGTGGGGGGAACAAAAGTCTACTGCGCAACCGATGAGGGTGTTCTTGCCCATTACGCCGGGCCTGACCTTCTTATCGAGCTCACCGCCTACTCGAGAACCGTCAATCGCGAGTTGTTCTCGATCGGCGGAACGTAAACGATCAGACTGCGTGAAGATTGTGGTCAGCCTCATTTAGGCTTACCGGGCCATCATCGGTGGCAACCACAATGTCTTCGAGGCGCAGACCCCACTTGCCTGGGATATAGATTCCGGGCTCGACGCTGTAGGCGAAGCCGGTCTCTACAACCCGACGGTCTCCTGACACCATGTAGGGGTCTTCGCGCTCTTCCATGCCAATCCCGTGACCGGTTCGATGCACGAAATACTCTCCGTACCCGGCGTCAGCGATGATCTGTCGGGTGACAGCATCAACTTCTTCGCACGGAACTCCGTTGATACCGGCCGCAACCCCTGCGGCCTGCGCTTCCATCAGCACGCCATATGCCGCAGCGACATCAGAGGGGATCTCACCAGTGACGACGCATCGGGTGATGTCGGAGCAGTATCCGTTCATCGTGCCACCGAAGTCGCATAGCACTACTTCTCTAGGCTGGATGACCCGGTCACCCGGGTGATGGTGCGGGCTTGCTGCGTTTTCTCCTGCGGCGACGATTGCGAAGTTCACTTTCTGGTGACCCCGATCGAGAATGCGTTGAGACAGATCTGCTGACACCTCTGCTTCGGTGCGCCCGATGAGGGGAATCGCCCCAGACTGCAACTCTCCTGCAATCTCATCGACGGCTCGGGCCGCGGCCCGCAATGCTGCGATTTCAATTTCTGATTTTCGCATTCTCAGATCGCCGACGACCTCAACGGCACGCTCCCAACGCACTCCAGGCAAGCGATGGGTCAGGCCAACAATGAACCGGGCCCATGTCTGGTCGCCAACTGCGATGGTCGAGCTGCCAGAGCAGTCTTGTGCAACGAGATCAAGTGGCTCAACGGTTTCGTCCCACGGCACGAGCTCAAATAAGCCTGGCATCTCCTGAACTCGAGGAGCTTCTAATCGAGGCACGAAGAGCAGAGGAACTCCGGCGGAGTGGACGGCCAGCATCGTGAGGCGCTCAAGGGGCATCGCGGTGTACCCAGTGAGATATGGCAGGTCATGTCCCACTGACAGCAGCACCGTATCGATGTGCTTTTCCCCCATGCGTGCTCTCACCGACGCGAGGCGAGAGGCGAACTCTTCGGCTGAGTGAGGCGTCGAACTCATAGCTCTAGTCAAGCAGTCGTGCGGTCATCAACTGAAGCACGGCTCAGAGAAAGTTGAACCGCCGTTACTGATTCGGCGGCGTGGTGACTCGACCGCGTCAGCGGGGTCGACTCGATATGTCGGATACCCATCGACTCTCCGACCTGTTTCCATTGCGCAAACTCGTCAGGCTCGACCCAACGAGCAACTGGAAGGTGATGTGATGTCGGCCGAAGGTATTGCCCAACAGTCACGATGTCGATCTCAAGGGCCGCAAGGTCGGCGAGCACTGACTTGATTTCATCCGCTGATTCACCTAACCCGAGGATGAGCCCTGATTTGGTGAGGAGCCCTTCGGCCTTACTTGCTGCGAGAAACGCGAGGCTTCTTGCGTAACCGGCTGACGGTCTCACCACACGCTGTAGGCGCTGCACTGTTTCGATATTGTGATTCACCACATCGGGGCGCTGGGCAAACAGCACTCTCCATGCCTCGCTGTTACCCGCTCCGTCCGACACAAGCGTCTCTATGGTCGTGTCGAGATTCAGCCGACGGATGTCCTCAATGCATTGGGCAACGTGACTGAAGCCGCCATCGGGGAGATCATCGCGCGCAACCATCGTCAACACCACATGTCGAAGCCCGAGCGCTGCGACCGCTTCTGCGACTCGGCGAGGCTCGTCAGCATCGATACCGTCGGGTTTCGAGGTGTCAACGAGGCAGAAACCGCAGGCCCGCGTGCAACGATCTCCGAGCACCATGAAGGTCGCCGTTCCGTCAGCCCAGCATTCGGAAAGATTTGGGCAACCTGCGTCTTCGCATACGGTGACCATGTTGTGATCGCGAAGCACTTTTCTCGTGGCCAACACTTCGGAGCCGTGGTGAACAACGGGCCGCAACCATTCTGGCTTTCGCTCTTCTAGCGGCAAGCCATCGTCAAGACCAGCGGAGCGAGCACGAGAGCGCAACCGCACAGGCTCACCGGGGCCGGCGCCTCGTGAGAACAACGAGAGGTCGGTCACCGATGTCCGCCACTGGACATCTTGCCGGTCGACCCCACCACTTCCCCACTGCGCTTCGGCGGCATCCGCAACCGCTGCCACGACGTCTGACATTGACACCGTGAGCTCCTCCTCGGCGAGCGACGTAACGGGGCGATCAGGGATGCCGCATGCAACGATGTGTTCACGCATGTAGGCCATGTCGGTGGTGACATTTAGAGCGAAGCCATGCAACGTTCGCTTACGAGCAACGCGGACACCAATAGCCGCAATTTTGCGCGGATTCGCCGATGAGGCATCGACCCATACACCCGGATAACCGCGGAGGCGACCGGGGTCGCTTGCGCCGAGTTCACGTAATGCGTTGATGAGGACCTCTTCGACCGCGAGAACATGTCGAAGCGGACCTGCCCCGGCGGCGAGCGAAAGAATCGGGTATCCGGTCAGCTGACCAGGGCCGTGGTACGTGATGTCACCGCCTCGATCTACCGCAATCAGCTCGGCACCAACTTCTTCCGGAGTGCAGCGTAAATGTTCAACCAGATTCGCATGTGGTCCGTAGGTGAAGGTGTGCTCGTGCTCGACGAGCAACAAATGGGAATCGCTTCCTCGGTGGAAGCCGCGTTGAAGTTCGAGCGCCTCAGCATAGGGAACGCGCCCAAGCCATCTCACCCGGAGCGGGCGCAGCGTGTCGCTCAGAGTTCTGCCATCCAATTGCGTGTTTCCAAGATCTCTTTTACGCGACGCAAGAAACCAGCCGCATACGCTCCGTCGAATGCACGGTGGTCCCAACTCATGGCAAGGTTTCCAACGGGATGCACCACAATCGCTTCGCCGCCGTCTGCGAGATTTGCGACGACAGGTTTGCGCACAATCGCGTCGGTCGAGACGATACCGACCTGGGGTTGATTAATGATCGGCATAGTGAGCACCGACCCTGCAGATCCGTTGTTGGAAATGGTGAAGGTTCCACCCTGGATCTCATCTGGGCTCAAGCGTCGATTTCGGGCGCGATCGGCGAGGTCGTTGATCTCTTGAGCGATCGCCCGAAGACGCTTTGTCTCGGCCCCTCGAATCACTGGAGCGATCAGTCCTTCGTAGTCGAGATCGACTGCGATACCGAGGTCGATATAGCCGTGCACGACAAGTTCGGACCCGACGACACTTGCGTTCAGGTGGGGGAATTCTTGCAGGCCGTCGACGAGCGCCCGTGCGATAAACGGAAGGTATGTCAAAGAGAATCCTTCGGTTGCTCCGAAGTCATCTTTCACCGCTGACCTCGCGCGGTCGACGTTTGCGTAGTCAACTTCCACCACGCTGAGGACGTGCGGCGATGTTGCTTTGCTGGCAACCATATGGTCGCCGGTGAGTTGACGAATTTTTGATAGCGGCACAACTGTTTGACGGGCTCCTGCAACTGCAGGGGCAGTTGCGGCTGGCGCCGGTGCCGGTGCCGCTGTGGAGGCTGGGGCCGCTGCGGGATTTGGGGCGGAGGCCGGTGCGGGCGCCGGAGCGGCATTCGACCCAGCCTCGTCGAGGTGGTCGAGAATGTCTTCGCGGGTGATGCGCCCGCCAGGGCCCGTGCCGGTAACTGCCGAGGGGTCGATTCCGTGCTCATTGACCAATCGCCTCACGACAGGAGAGAGCAGCCGAGCGTCGTTTTCACCCGCTGAACTCGCCGGTGCTGGAGCTGGCGCTGGCGCCGGCACAGGGGCTGGAGCCGATGCTGGTGCAGGAGCGGGGGTAGGTTCTGGGGATGGCGCAGGTTCGGTAGCCGGTTCTGGCGCCGGTTCTGATGCCGGGGCAGGGGCTTCGCCATCATTCGCAACGACGGCGACGATGACTCCGACATCGATGGTGTCACCCTCCGCTGCTCGAATTTCGGTCACAACTCCGCTCACCGGGCTAGGAACTTCGGTGTCAACTTTGTCGGTTGATACCTCGAACAACGGCTCGTCGGCGTTCACCACATCGCCGACATTTTTGAACCACTGGGTGATAGTGCCTTCAGTAACCGTTTCACCGAGTTGAGGAAGTGTTACGTCTGCCATGTCATCTCCAAATGCGTCTTCGCGTCGAACATCAACCGTTAAATGAGCGCCCCGTCATTGAGAGCATCGTTTCGCCGAACAGCTCGCTCAAACTCGGATGGGGTTGAATGAATGCGGCAACCTCTTCGACGGTCGCCTCCCAGTTCACGGCGAGATACCCACCAGAAAGTTGCTCGGTCACCCATGGACCCACCATGTGTACGCCAAGAACTTGGCCCGCGGAGCCATCGGCGTTCTTCTTCGCAATGACTTTCACCATGCCATCGGTCGAGCCAACGATCTGGGCGCGGCTGTTGAACTTAAATGGATGTTTTCCAACAACGACATCAAGCCCGGCGGCCTTCGCTGCGTCTTCACCCGGGCCTGCCCACGCCACTTCAGGGTCGCAGTAAATTGCCCATGGGACCCGCTCATAGTCGACCGGAAGTGGTTGCTCGCCGAGCAAGTGTTTGATGACCATCACTGCTTCCGCGTAGGCAACATGGGCGAGTTGCGGGCTATCGATGAGGTCGCCAATTGCGTACACGCCCTTTTCGGTTGTCTGACAGTATTCATCCGTCTCTACGAATCCGCGTTCGTCGACGTTGACTACGGTTGCTTCGAGTCCAAGAGGACCGCTATTTGGGCGGCGACCAACCGACACGATTACCACATCAACGGCCACTTCCGTACCGTCTTCAAGGTGCACCACAGTGCCGCCATCGGCCTGCGGCGTGTGCCCAGTGACGCTGACTCCAGTGCGGATGTCAATCGACTTGCGTTTAAAGCTCTTTACAACAACGTTTGCGACGTCGGCATCAAGGCCAGGCAATATCTTCGGAAGGCCTTCAAGAATCGTGACGTCAGCTCCGAGGTCAGCGAACGTCGATGCGAATTCACATCCGATGGCGCCGCCACCGATCACCGCGATTCGAGCAGGAACAGTTTCGAGTTCAAGCACCTCATCACTCGTCATGATCGGGCCGCCCGGGTCAAAACCGGGAATTGTCCGAGGAACTGAACCTGCTGCGAGCAGCACTTGAGTTGCAGAGATTTCGGTGGTCGATCCGTCTTCGTGACGGACGTCGACGCGTCGGCCGGGCCGAAGCGACCCCTCCCCGTTGAAAACGGTGACTTTCCTTGCTTTGCACATCGCCCCAATGCCAGCTACGAGGCCTGCAACAATTGTTTGTTTGCGGGCTTGGGTCACTTCAAAACGCACCTGGGGCGATGATGATTCAATTCCGAAGTCTGCTGCGTGTTGCACATGCCGATGCACTGCCGCAGTCTCGAGGAAGGCTTTTGCCGGAATGCAGCCTCTATTAAGGCAGGTGCCTCCTAACTTGTCTTTCTCTACAAGCGCCACCGACAACCCTGCTGACGCCCCGTAGAGGGCAGCCGAATATCCTCCAGGACCGCCACCGATAACGACGAGATCAAAGTTCTCAGACATCAGATGTCACGGTATCGGGTCTTCAGTCGCTGCCAATACCCATCGCCCTCGTTCTTCACCTCGTGTGACGATGAGCACAGCCGGTTCTGATGTCTCAGTCGACAGCACAAATTCGATCTCACAAGAGGTATCAGCGTTGATGACTGCAACACAATCGTTCGGCTCCGCGTTGAGCGGGACCCCACCACTTATGACTGCGAATGAGTCAGTCACCTCTCGGTCGTCGATTCCTGACACCTTTAATGAAATGCGCTGCATAAGACCTTCCCTCGAGGCACTGGAGACGACAACTTGAAGATCTCCAACCTCAACCCGATCTCCAAACTCACTTGGCGCCGCCGTTACGTCGTTCGTTCCAAGTCGGACGAAGAGGCCAATTCCTGCCGCCAAAATGACGATTGCGCATCCAAGTGACAGCAGGAGGAGCGTTCGGGTCTTCACACGATCAGACTACGCACAGATAGAAGAAGTTGAGATCTCCATGTACGTTTGCGATCGTCATGGGAAGCAGATCCAGCGTTTCATTTGTGTGCGTTGCAATGTTGGTCGCCGCAGGGTGTGCCTCTGGCACTGACTCAACCCAACTCGTCGATTCCTCGGAGCTTTCGAGCGCCTCGAACTCCGCGTCTACATCACTAGAAACCGACGCTGAACCAACACCGTCGACAACACCCGAGGCCACATCGACAGTCATTGAACCGACCAAAGAAGCCACCCCTGAGATCTATGACTGGTCGGCATCCCTCGTTGGCGGAGGTTCTATCGATCTTGCGGGTTACGCCAACACTGCCGTCGTACTCTGGTTCTGGTCACCGTATTGAACGACTTGCATGAGAGAAGCCCCCTCGGTCGAGGAGGCATCACAACAGTGGAAAGAGTCCATCGACATCGTTGGCGTTGCGTGGTCAGGGGACGAAGCGACGTATCTCGACTTCATCGACAAAGGCGGGCTTACCTTCCCCAATGTCGATGACACCAGAGGAGACATCTACGACCGCTTTGGTGTGCCGTATCAGCCCGCTGCGGTCATCATTCGCCCAGACGGGTCCAGCGAACTCCTTCGAGGTGTGTTCGACGCTGACCTCATCGAGTCGCTGCTCTAGCGGGATTTTGCCCGCACAGTCTGACGAACGCCTCCTGCTCCACTTAGGTTGACGGCATGAACATCGTCATCTCAGGTGCATCCGGGCTCGTCGGAACGGCCTTACAGGAACGTCTCCGCCTCGAGGGTCACTATGTGACAAATCTCGTCCGGAAGGCACCTTCCAACGCCAACGAATCGCAGTGGGACCCAGTAACGGGCTCGATCGACACCGACGTGATAGCCCAAGCAGACACGGTCATCAACTTGTCCGGCGCAGGCATTGGAGATCGTCGCTGGAGTCAGTCGTATCGGAAGACACTCCTCGATAGCAGGACGCTCACCACGTCTCTCCTCGCATCCACGTTGGCTTCGCTTGCGAACGACGGAACGCAACGAACATTGCTGAACTCCTCTGCGATCGGCATTTACGGCGCACGAGGTGATGAAGAGATCAACGAAAACAGCGAACACGGCGATGGCTTTCTCGCCGACATCTGTCTCGAATGGGAAGCCGCAACTGCCCCCGCCGAAGAAGCCGGTATTCGCGTCGTGCATCTTCGAACCGGCATCGTCATATCGAAACGTGGTGGAGTACTGAAAAAGCTCCTCCCCTTGTTCAAACTTGGGTTAGGTGGACGACTCGGATCGGGCCGACAGTGGCAGAGTTGGATTTCAATCGATGATGAAGTTGGAGCGATTGTTCACCTACTCTCAGCGTCAACTGAGGGGGCGGTGAACCTCACTGCGCCAAACCCGGTGACGAATAA
>MDTA01078745.1_pt1 | contig 41568 bp, 36 predicted proteins | sample 811151 | NCBI WGS metagenome assembly MDTA01 (sample SAMN05326648, study PRJNA326480) | marine metagenome | isolation source: seawater | place: Indian Ocean: South | collected 2010
AAATGCCCTAGCAGTAGTTGCTACCCACGCCCAAGGCGGCGCTTCCCAAGACGATAAAACCTTATTGGCCTTGGAAGTGCTCTAGCAGTTGCCGATCGTATTCGCCTGGGTGTTTTTAATCTTCGTTCTTCTCCCGGTAAAAGCTGCGCCGCTTTCCAACGCCGCCCACGCAAACGGCATCCGTTTCCACTTCAATCTCGCGAGCTAGAGCCGTCAGCGATTCCCGCCCTTCTTTGAAAGCTATTTTAACCAGTTGGTCTGAAACTAGGGCCTTGTTCAGCTCTTCTAACAGTTGAGGCGTCAATCCGTTCTTACCCACATGAATTGCTGGTTTTAGTCGTTGAGCGGCGCTTCTCAAAGCAGCTTTCTCCTTAGTGGACAACTCTATCATTGGGTTCCTACTTGGTCTAATCACCCAGCTCCGTCAACTGAAGGATATTCTAAGTTGAAAGATCCATCGCTCCAAAAACGTTGATTTCGTTCTGCGAACATTGCAAAAAGCTCGGTTCCATGAGTCGTGAGACCTGCACAATTGCCGCTTTCTACAAATTCGTTCCACTGCCAGACTTCCAGGATCGCAAAAAGCCTTTGCTAGAATTTTGCGAAGCCCAGGGCGTGAAAGGGACCATCCTGCTTGCCGAGGAGGGAATCAATTCCACCATAGCCGGACCAAGCGATGGAATGGCGAACGTCTTAGAGTTCATTCAATCGGACCCAGCCATTGGAAAATTGACCGTCAAATATTCAGAAGCTCCGGAGATTCCCTTTTATCGAATGAAGGTTCGGCTGAAAAAGGAAATCGTCCGCCTGGGACGACCCGATGTAAATCCCAATGAAAAAGTTGGGGAATATGTTGATCCTGATGACTGGAATGAGCTGATATCCGATCCGAACGTTACTCTCATTGATACGCGCAACGACTACGAGTTCGATCTTGGCACATTTCAGGGAGCCGCCAATCCGAATACTAAAAACTTTCGCGAATTTCCTGAGTATGTGGATACAGAACTTTCCGACAAAAAGGACCAGCCGATCGCCATGTTCTGCACAGGCGGCATTCGTTGCGAAAAATCGACTTCGCTTCTGTTAAAAAAGGGGTTCACACAAGTGTATCATTTAAATGGAGGCATTCTCAATTATCTGGAAAAGGTCGATCCCGCTGAGAGCCTCTGGCAAGGCGATTGTTTCGTTTTCGACAATCGGGTGACGGTGAACCACCAACTCGACCCTGGAGAATTCGACATGTGTCACGCTTGCCGACACGCAATTTCAGAAGAAGACAAGGCGTCGCCCAAATACGAAGAAGGCGTTACCTGTCCCCATTGCTTTGATTCGCTTACCAACGACCAACGCCAGCGGGCCCAACAACGGCAAAAGCAAGTCGAGATCAGCCAAAGGCTCCACCGAAAGCACATCGGCATGACCGCCGAAGAGCGTCGCGCCTGGCGAGAGGAAAAATTGGATAAGCGGCGTCGCAAATCGCCAGCGGACGGTTCCACTGGTTGAAAGGAAATTCTATTGGGCCGATCTTCGCTTCGGCTTTTTGATGGGCGTCCACATCCGGAGTAAATATTCCGAGAGGTTGAGCATGCTGATCTTTTTGCTGCCCTCATGGATAACTACCTCCCTGAATGGAGACTCAAAACGCGATCGCTCTTCAAAGTACTCCCAGAGCAAGCTGTTAAGATCCAATACTTTTGATTCGCGGCGACCCCCTCGCCTGTCGATATCCAGAACCCGCGCCTCCCAAAAACGCTTCTCTTCTGCATGGTTTTCCAAATAATCCATCAAGATGCGTTCGTACCGATTCAAGCTCATTGACTACACAACTAGATAGCGAAGCAGGAAAATCAATGGAGAAGAGGGAAGCCGCTCTAGGCTATCTGCGTGAGCGCGATGGCTCGTATCGATTAACGAGTTCCAAATCGCGATGCAAATTGGCAGTGAATTGAAGCAGAATCGGAATATCGTCCCTTCCATCAAACTCTTTGACGATACCCATCTTCAGCACCTTATTGCGAACCAGCATATAACTTGTAGTTGCAATTAAAGGACGTTTGAAAGCCTGTTTACTCCGTTTCTCCGAACCGATGAATTCCGACGTATAAAAGTAGGTCAGACGAAAATCGTTTTCTTCCGCGACGATCCAGTAGCCATCAACAAAATCCTCCATTTCTTCGTCGCGCCCAAACTTGAAAGCGATGTAGTCATCAAAGGATTCGAACTTTTCCCGATCCGCGTACTGTTTCCTTGCCTCGATTATGTTCTCTTTGATGGTATTCTTGAAGGCCTCGAAATTGACTTCATTGAATACCGAAAACGCGTACCGCTCTGGTACCCAAAGGAGGACGAAGTTATTCACGAACTCGGAGCCCGTTTCCTCAAAATAACGCTGGTTATAGAAAATGCTGGAGAGCGTGTATCCAGCTTCCCCTTTCGCAGCATACTCTTCGTATAGTCCTTTTACTTCCAACCCGTTTTCCCATCCGCTGTAAAGCGGTGGATACAGTCTAGCCACTCCCGCCTTGAAACCCCACTGCTTGCGATACTCAACCCCGTTTTTGGTAAAACGGTCATCGCCTTCAAGGGGGATGCGTATCGCCTTTTTAGGCTCCAATTTCTTTTGCCTGTCCTGAGCCTTCGGTTCTTCCGGAACCCTCTCTTGGCTGCCGTTCTCCGTCTGGCCACTCACATCTAGCGGCTGGTCAGCAGAATCTGCAGATTGACCAATCGACTCGATTGGCCCGGCGGCGAAAACCCCCAATAGAAGAACGCATTTCGTGGTCCATCGCCACAAGGGCTTTAAAATCTGCTCACTCGAGTTGATCATGGAATAATCCCTGTTCGAACAACGAAAAGTAGTGCTCAACACTTGCAACTTGGCAAGCAAACCCGGGAAGCAACCAATCCACCCTGCAAGCGCTAGTGTGGAGATTATAAGCGTATTCATTGAGTAGATGCGCTTATCTGGCTTTCCGAAATCCCTCTATGATCCCGTTTTCCTTGGAAATAGCCGTTAAGCAATGTCCACCCTAGCCGATTGACAATTAACAGAAGACGCAAGACACCCAGGAATCTAAAGGCTTCGCCATCTTCACTCGCCACACCCTATCAACCCTATTTCGTAGTTTAAAAACCAATTGGGACGCGTGCAGATTTGAAAGCGACGATCACCCAACATCGCCATCACTACTTCATGTGGGCGAACGTCTTTTTAAGAAGCTCGAGATCACTGGCTCCCTTCGTCTTCTCCTGAGCTGAATCGATGAGATCTCTCTCCATTTCGTTTTTAGTGGGCTCCTTATTTTGGTAGTAAACGCCAAACTTTCCGGGCCACTCTTCTTCCGCCAGGGCAAGCGCGCCAGCCATATTGGTTACGTCATGCTCGTCCTCGTCTATCACGTCAAACGCGCCTCCCTTCCGAGGCACGGCGGCATCGAAAGCCCCCTTGTAGAACTCCACGCATTCACTCAGGCACTCGACAACTGAAAATCCATCATGCTGAATCGCTCGCTCGTACATTTCCATCATATGCTTGATTTGCATAGCGTGCGTGCGTGCCACAAATGTAGCCCCGCTTGAAAGCAATTTACGCATCGGATTCGTTGGCCGATCAATAGCTCCTGTAGGATCGGTCTTAGAGCGAAAACCCTGGGGCGATGTCGGCGAAGTCTGCTTCTTGGTAAGACCGTATACGAAATTGTCCATTATCACGTATGTGAGCCGGATATTTTTTCTGCCGGCATGATCCAGATGGTTGCCTCCGATAGAAAATCCGTCGCCATCGCCGCCAAAAACGAACACATGCAAGTCGTCTCGACCCAAGCTCACGCCAGTCGCGAATGGCAAGGCTCTCCCGTGGATAAAGTGACCACCGTGCGTATTCACAAAATAAGGAAAGCGCGATGAACAACCGATTCCAGCTATGGTAACAATGTTCTCCTGTGGAAACTGCATTTTCTCAAGCGTCTTGAAAAACGCTGCCAAGACGGCGAAGTCTCCGCACCCGGGACACCAGGTCGGGTGGTCCGCGGCGATGCCTTTTTTCGTTATTTTACCGCGCTCGACGGTTGCTGGGGCTGGGGATGCGCTCATTTGATGTAGGCTTTCTTCTAAAAGGTTTGTTTTCTGTGCTGTTAATGGGGACCGCCGTTAACGGGATTCGATCCCTTTGATAATCTCGCGGATCTTAAAAGTGAGGCCATCCGTTTTGGCTAGGCTGCGAATGGCGGGATTGCAGGTATTCGCCCTCAATAGCGTCGCCAATTGGCCGAAACCGTATAGGCCCTGATCATTCATCTCAACAACGATGATATCCTTAAATCGATTGAAAATCTCGCCCAAGTCATTCGGCAAAGGATTTACATAGCGTAGGTGCAGATGTCCCATTTTCTTTCCGGCGCTTCGTTGTCGGATAACCGTTTCCCTGATCGGTCCCCAGGTACTCCCCCAACCAACGACTAAAGTATCGCCTTCTTGATCTCCAAAAACTTCGGTCGCATCCAATGAATCGGCAAACGCTTTGATCTTGTCGCGGCGTTTCGCCATCATCTTGACGTGCATTTCCGGGTTGGCAGACGGGTGCCCAGTCTCGTCATGCTCCAAACCTGTCACTTGAGGAAACTTGCCTCCTTCTATCCAGCTACCTGGAGGAGCATGCCGGGTAATTCGATTCAAGTCGTAAGGCTTGAAATCGGCTGGCCGATCTTCCGTGCTCAACTTTGGCTCGACTATCAGGCTGTCCAAGTCTGGCTCGTCGAAGGCCTCGATACGAGAGGCCATGGACATATCTGACAGAACGAAAACGGGCACGCTGTAGTTCCTGGCAATCTTCGTAGCCTCCAATGCCGTGTAGAAGCAGTCCTCAACATTCTGGGCGGCCAGCACTATTCGAGGGCAATCCCCATGGCTGCCATAGATCGCCTGCATCAAGTCGCTCTGTTCGACATTGGTCGGGAGCCCCGTGCTCGGCCCGCCTCTCTGGATGTTGATAACGATGAGAGGAATCTCCGCCATTGAAGCCCAGCCCAACGATTCCAATTTCAAGGAGATCCCAGGTCCAGAACTTCCTGTTACGGCCAAGCGACCGGCATAAGAGAAACCGATAGCGATCGAAGCGGCTGCGATTTCGTCTTCCGCTTGAACAAACGTGCCCCCGTACTTGGGCAGCTGAGACCGTAGCATCTCCATGATGGTTGACCATGGCGTAATCGGATAACCAGCGCCGTGTCGGACTCCTCCAGCCAAGAGCCCCAAAACGATGGCCGTGTTGCCATCCATGGTCACTTGCGGAGGACCGGATTCATCGGGAGCCGAAAAGGCGTAGTACCGATCCATGACATTATCGATCGGATACGAGTAACCCGCATCGAAGGCTAGGTTCGCATTGCGGAGAATATCCTCGGATTTGGAGCCAAACCGTTCCTTGAAGATTCCCCTAAGCTTGTCGACATCCAGTTTGAAGATCCGGGCAAGCAATCCCAACGTGAAAATATTCTTTCCCTTTTCCCTGGTGGATCCGCCTAGAGCCTCCACCGTCAATGCGGCTATTGGTACGCCGATCTTGAGAAATCGGTTCTCTTCTTCATCTAGCTCGACGTGATCCGAATCATAAAGGAGCACGCCACCATCCTTAAGATGAGAGATGTGCTCGTCGTAGCTGTGCTGGTAAAAGGCTACCAGAAAGCCGGCCTCATCACCAGCCGAGAGAACTTCCCCCGTGCCCATGCGAACCTGGAATATAGACGGCCCGCCTGAGATGGTTGCCGGAATCGTCATGTAGGTCATGACTTCCTGAGCGCTTCGACCAGCCAATCGAGCGAGAAAACCGCCAATCGATTGAATGCCGTCCTGCGAATTACCTGCTAGTCTAATGACCGCGTCTTTAATGAGTTCCTCCGACGGAGGTGGGGATGCAGAAGCCTCTGTAGACATTTTATTTCGGAGCATTAGTGGCAGGAATTTGCGCAGTCAATCCGTTGGTTACGATTTTGGGAATTATTCCACTGATTATGCCTCAACTTCAGGCCCGGTTTTCAACTGAGCTTCCCAAACCTTCCTAATTACGAGCTTATCGGTAAAACGAGATAGAACTCGAAATCGGTCGACCGAGGCGCCACCAGGCCAACGCAAACCTGGCTAATCCTGGAAATCCGGCCACAAGAACCTTCTGTATCAGAGAATTCCTACAACCAGTGGTTTAGAAACACGACAGTGCTTGCTCAGTAAATAACGTGTGAATAACTTTTAGCGTTTTTACTTATATTTGGAAATCGGTGACCAAGCCCTTAATGGAAGCTACAGAAGAACGCGAAATCGCAACGGAGCTAGACTGCCCTCCCCTTGATCTACTATTCCATCGGTCACCGTGTATTCGATACCAGGATGTTCTTAGAACGTCACTCTCGGCAATTCATTGATTCCCTCGAAATCCCAGCCTCGAAAGCCATTTCACCGCCTACCAGATCCTTTTACCGCATCCTAGTTTCAGGAGTCGGCTTCCAATCCGCCAATGTCGAAATCGGAGTCTCCAATAGATAAAGACAGTTTGAAGACTTCGCGTCCCGCTATCGAAGAGCTCGGCGGGACGCTCTTCATGCTTGCAGTGGTAAGCGATGAGGATGATGCGGCGACTTTGCGAGCGGATTTAAAGCGGTCTCGATTAGACGAATACAAGCTGCAACGATGCACCACGACAAACGACGCTCGCAACATGCTTCGAGCTTGCGCTTTCGACCTGCTCATTCTCCAACTTGACGAATTCGAGAACGCGGAATCGGAAGTGGAACGGTTTCGGGCGGTCGGGTTCGAGAAGCCCATCTTAGGACTGATGTCGCGCAGGCGCTTACAGCGCTCCGATTTTATAAGGCCGAGCGGAGTCGACGAAGTCGTTTGTATCGATGATCTTTCACCTTCGTTAATCGAATCATCTATCCGGTCGACTATCCATCGGGCTACCCTGAATTCCGAGAGGGCTTTACTGGAGTCGCGCCTAAACTTATCCATGCAAACAGCCCAGATGGGTTCGTGGACCTACTTCCCAAGACGAGATCGAATCGTTTTGGATCCCATCGCTTTGGCATTGCTGAAACTGCCTTGCAGCCCCGCAGAATTGCCCCTGGACGAAATCGTCGAGCGGGTCTTCCCTGAGGATCAATCCACCCTTTCCGAAGCTTTGGAACGCTTTCCGCTAAAGAACGACTTGGTGGAGTGCCTCGTTCGCGTAAACGGGGACCAAATGCCTTTGCGATCCCTGGAATTGAAGGGGCGAATCTGGAAAGGAAACGCGTTTGAGGAAACTTCTATCATCGGGGTCATTCGAGAGATTCCCAAGGCTAACGAGCTCTACGAGAGAATCACCGAAGCCAACCAAGCCATTCAAGAGGCCCTGGAAGCGAGAGAAGATGCCTTCAGGAAAGCAGACCAAAAGTTGAAGGCTCTGGCCGAAGAATTCTCTTCGACCAAAACCGATGCGAGCGATACCGAGCAAAAAGAAGTCCCTCAACGTCCTCCCAGCGAAGAGACCGATACGACAGGTTCAGAAAAGGATGCTCCGTCGCTGGAGTCGGAAGAGTCTAAAGCGGCCACCCCAGACGAAGTTCTCAGCATCGACAAGAAAACGGCCTATCAGGAAGTCTCCAAGTCGGTAGCGAAAAAGAAGGATTCCACCCCTAAACAGGAGTCCCTTCCCTTCGATTTTGCCCAGAAGCCCGTGGCTCACTACAGTCCGCCGAATCCAGCCAAAGAGGGCTTCATTGGCGCGGCGATGCGGTTGGTCGAAATGACCCGCAGCGAAAACGAAATCGACGCTACTATTTCCATCGAGGACGAGCATTCCGTCGAACTCGAGGAAAAGCAGGATCTGCTCTTCGAGATTCTCAAAGAACTGCTGACGAATGTCGCTCGCCATTCACAAGCTAAGATATGTATCGTTTCTTTATTTCGCGATGAAGACGAGTGGGTCCTGCAGGTTGAAGACGATGGAGTCGGGCTCGACGAGAAGCTTAAAAGCGTCAATGCGCCCCTAAATAAGATCGGTCTATTTCAGATTCGCACCCAGCTCGCGTTAAAAGGCGGGCATCTGGATATGGTGCCGGCTTCGCCCAATGGCCTGATTGCTCGTGTACGCCTGCCGGTGTCAATTCGGGACGCCTCCAAGAACACCTAGCTGATTTCAAGGTCCCAGGTTTCCAGTTCGAGGTTCGCTCGACATCAATTCGCCGTCTTGGCAAGAATGAGAGGAAACAATGGCGTTGATACAGCAGTATTTGACCGAAACATGGGCTCTTGTAGCGGAAATGGGCCCTTACCTGCTGCTCGGATTCCTCGTAGCCGGATTGCTGCATCGCTGGTTCCGCCAAAAGTGGATCGAGCAGCGCCTTGGGTCCCCCGGCTGGAAATCCATCGCTTACGCTTCCCTCGTTGGCGTACCCATGCCCCTATGCTCGTGCGGCGTCATACCGGTCACAGCTAGCCTCCGGGGGAAAGGGGCTAGCAAAGGAGCCGCAACGTCTTTTCTGACCTCCACGCCCCAAACCGGAATCGACAGTATCTTGGCCACCTACGGCCTGCTTGGTCCGCTGTTCGCCATCTATCGGGTCATCATCGCTTTTGTCTCGGGATTGGCCATAGGAGCCATGGTCGAACGGTTTGGGCGAAAAAACGAACCCGTTGAAAAAAAATCCAAAAGCGATGATCCGGATCAAATTCCCACTTGGAAACAGAGTGCTCAATACGGATTCTTAACGCTGCCAGGAGACATCGCCGGCTCGCTAACGATTGGATTTCTCCTCGCCGGATTGATCAGCGCAATGGCTCCAGACAACCTGCTGGCGAATTTGCCAGGCGGCGTCTATTCAAGCATCCTGCTGACGACCCTGATAGCGACCCCATTCTACATCTGTTCGACCGGCTCCATTCCCCTAGCGCTCGCCTTGATTGAGAGCGGTCTTCCGGTGAGCGCGGCTCTAGTACTGCTAATCGCCGGGCCCGCGACCAATATCGCTACAATCACCACGATGCGAAATACCCTAGGGAATCGCGAAACGTTTATCTACGTTGCCAGTATTGTAGTTTTTTCCTGGATAGCGGCTTTGTTCTTTCACGAATTTCTGGATACAGGAGAATTTCACTTCGGGCATCATCATATGCATGGATTGACGTTTTGGCACCGTCTTTCGGGGGCTGTCTTGATTGCCATGCTAGGCTTCAGTTATTGGAAGATGAGTCATTCGAGCAACTCGCTATCCGATGGCAAAAAACCTGCGTACCGCGAATCCGAACTGGCAACTCTAACTATCCAAGGAATGACATGCAGCCATTGTCGGGAATCCGCAATCGAAGGCTTGAAAAGCCTTCCTTTTGCCTCCCGAGTGGATGTCGATCTGAAGTCGGGCCAGGCGCTAATAGGCGGAACCGATATTGACTCCGAGGCTGTATCCAGAAAATTGGCGTCGTTGGGCTTCACGTCCAAAGGATTTTCGTTGAACCACCAAGATCGTAACGGGTGATGATTCGATACAAACCTCCATTGGGGCAGATCGCCCTGCTCAGCTTAATCCTTGTCGGGACAAACGTACCCAAAGGAATCGCTAGCGATGAGTTCCAATTCGAATCGTTTTTAGGCGAAGCCGTTTCCGTAAAGCAGTGGCCCGTATTCATAATTACATCTCATTCTCCAGATGATCTTAAGGAAGCTCTAAGATGCGCCACCTTGGCCAATACGCAGAAAAACGCATTTTGGGTGATCAATTTCGCCTGGGAGCAGTCCGACAACCTCAAGCGACGAGCCGCTGCCAAACTGCTTAAGCAGGATTTCATGAAGTCCCACTCCACTGTGCTCGGCCCCGAATTTAGAGGCGCAGACCGCATGGTATTGATCGATGCCGATGGCGAGATAAATTGGAGCTGCGAATCATTCCCCAACGATCAAGAATGGAAGCGCGCGCTCGCGAACTGGACTAGCCAATCTAGATCCTGAATCGATGAATAACAAGGCCCGCAAAACGCAAAAGGGCGGCGGCCATCGCAAATGGGACCCTCGCCCGATCCAATACCCTCAGGACCTTCCCATCTCTAAAAGAAGAGATGAAATCATCGATGCCATTCGCGAGCATCCAGTGATCATTCTTTCAGGCGAAACGGGCTCGGGAAAGACCACTCAGATCCCAAAGATGTGTCTCGATGCAGGAAGAGGATGGAAAAAGCGGATCGCTTGCACGCAACCTCGTCGGGTTGCAGCGCTCTCTATCGCTAAACGTGTTTCGGAGGAGTTGAAGGTCGATTATGGACGCGAAGTCGGATCCAAAATCCGATTCGCCGACGAAACCAGCAAAGAGACGCGGATAAAATTTCTGACCGATGGTATGCTCCTCGCGGAGATTCAATCGGATCCATCCATGATGGAGTACGATACCATCATCATCGATGAGGCTCATGAGCGAAGCCTTAACATCGACTTTCTTTTAGGCCATCTCAATCAGCTCCGCAAACGCCGAACTGATCTCAAGATCATCATTACGTCCGCGACCATCGACATCGAAAAGTTTTCCAAAGCCTTCGGCAACGCGCCGGTCGTTGAAGTATCAGGAAGGGTCTATCCCGTTGAAACGGTGTACGCTCCACTGGACGAGCTACTGGAAGACAGCGGCGACTTCACCGTAATCGATGGAGTCGCGGAATCGATAGACAGAATAGTTAAAGACTTCAAACAAGGGGATATTCTCGTCTTCCTTCCCACAGAGAAGGACATTCTCGAAGCCAGGGATCTGCTGGAAGGCCGGTTGGGCAATCGCTTTGACATCCTTCCTTGCTTCGGTCGCCTATCCAGTGGGGACCAACAGCGGATTTTCGCTTCATCCAAGTATCGGAAAATCGTTTTAGCCACGAATATTGCTGAAACGTCGCTAACGATTCCCGGAATCCGTTTCGTTGTCGACTCCGGACTGGCTCGAACCAGTCGCTACAATCCTAAAGCTCGAATCAAGCGACTGCCCATAGAAAGGGTTTCACAAAGCAGCGCCAATCAACGCAAAGGTCGCTGCGGGCGTGTCCAAGATGGGATTTGCATACGTCTGTATTCAGAGTCTGATTTTGATAAGCGTACAGAATTCTCGATCCCGGAAATCCAGAGATCAAACCTGGCAGAGGTGATTCTCCGAATGGAAGCGGCCAAGCTGGGAGAAATCGAAACCTTCCCCTTTATCGACCCTCCCTCACAAGGCGCCATCAAATCGGGCTACGCTCTGCTGCAAGAGCTTGGAGCTATAGATGACAGACGGAAGCTTACGCCTATCGGGAGAAAGCTAGCAAAACTGCCTATCGACCCAACTGCTGGACGTATGCTTCTTCAGGCTGAAAGAGAGGGTGTAGTGGAGCAGGTTCTCATTATCGCATCCGCTCTTTCCATACAGGATCCTCGCGCGCGTCCAATGGGGAAAGAGGAAGCTGCTAGAACGGCCCACAAGCGATTTGTTCATCGCGAATCGGATTTCCTAACGCTGCTCAACATTTGGGAATCCGCTCACGATGAATTTGAACGGCTAACGCAAAACAAGCTCAGGAAGTTCTGTAAAAAGCACTTTCTTTCCTATTTGCGGATACGCGAGTGGATTGACGTAAAGCGTCAGATTAGCCGTTCTCTGGCCGAGTTCGAAAAGCGCCAGAAAATCACGCACCGGATTCCCGAATACAAAAATCTCAAAGAAAAAGCAGAGCTTCGGAAATTTGGAGGAATCGAGTACCGAGCCATTCATACCTCGCTAGCTACCGGACTGCTAGCCAACCCTGGCAGAAAGGAAGAGCCGAATATCTACCTCTCAACCGGAAACCGGAAAGCAATGATATTTCCTGGCTCAGGTCTCTTCAACCGCAAAGCCTTATACGCGAAAAACAAGAGTCAAAAGAAAGAACTGGAAACCAAATACCCCAGCCCTAGTTGGATTCTTGCCGGGGAAATCGTGGAAACCAGCCGCCTGTATGCCCGAACCGTTGCCGCAATCGATCCCACCTGGCTCGTCCAGATAGGGGGAGCTGCTCTAAAGCGCTCATACAGCCAGGCAGGATTTGATGCCCAGCAAGGGCGCGTTGTCTGCTTGGAAAGCGTGCGTATCCACGGACTGGAGTTACAACGCAAATCAGTATCCTATGTTAAGATAAATCCTAAGGAAGCCACGGAAATATTCATCCGGGAAGCCCTTCTGAACGAAGATTTCGAGGCTCCCTACGAATTTGTAGACGCAAATCGAAAACTGAAGAGCCGCTTTCAAAACGCTCAGACCACTTTGCGAATGCAAAGTTGGATTGGAATCGAAGAGGCAGCCTACCGGTTTTACGAGAGCCAACTGGAAGGCATAGGCTCTCTGGCCGATCTAAATCGCTGGCTCAAACGAGCAGGCTACCATTCGAAGGAATCCCTAATCATGTCTGAAAAGGATCTCTCTCCGAATCCCGATGAACCGGTGTCTCTCTCGGCCTTCCCAGAAACGACGTCCTTGGAAAATACCGCATTACCAATAGAATACCAATACAAGCCGGGAGAGGAAGACGACGGCGTTACATTGCGTGTACCGTATGAAAAAGCGAAGTTCGTAGATGACTCTACTCTTGATTGGCTCGTTCCCGGACACCTGGAATCAAAACTCCTGCATCTTTTAAAATCATTGCCCAAAGAGCATCGCAGGAGGTTGCAGCCTCTGTCTCAGACTGCCGCGATCATTGCTTCCAATCTAAAATCCGATGGGCTGCCTCTCAAAGATTCCCTGAAAAGGTATCTCAAATCTGCCTACGACATCGAAACCTACGATAGTGACTGGATCGGCGACACGATCCCTCGCCACTTGCAAGTTCGTGTGCAGGTTCATGATTCCAAGGGTGAAACTGTAATAGAAGAACGGTCTGCTCAGCGTATCCATGAAATTATTGATAACAGAGCAACCTCATCAAACTCATCTGATGAAAAGACTGTTGTAGAGATTTGGAAACGGGCTCGAAAACAGTGGGACAAGCCCGTCCGAGAGCTTTCCGATTTAGGCTCTTATGAGAAAAAGGTGACTATCGGCGAGCGTAACGGAATTCCCGTATTGGCGTTCCCTGTGCTGATCGCTCGCTCTGGCGAACTGCGATTGTCTCTAATGGACAACCTGGACCAGGCCCGTAGCCACAATCAAATGGGAATTGAAAAGCTAATCGCGATTGAGCTCCGAAGAGAGCTTGCCTGGATTCAGGAAGACCTACGTGATCTAGCTAAAATCGGGCCAGCAATCGCAGCCTTTGCGCCCTTACAGGATATTCAAGACCAAGCTTACGACCATCTAGTTAGACTTCTCTGTTCCCATGATATAGATACAATAGATCCCATTCGAATTCAAAAGGCGACAGACGAAACGAAAGCATTGTCCAGAGGCCTTGCTTACAAGCTCATCGATCGATTGAGAGAAATATTGGATATTAGGCAATCGTTGATCGTAGACGAAGGACTGCCTAAAGCATTGGCGAAAGAAATCCACCGACTAGCGCCTCCAGATTTGCTAAAACGGACACCACATTGGGCTTTCAATCGACTTCCGTTGTACTTGAAAGCGATCAAAATGCGTCAGGCGGCCCTGGATAAAGATCCGCAACGTTATGAGGAGCGGCAATCCGAAATCGATGCTTTTCGCAATCGACTCCAGAAATTGGAGGCGCCATCTCGTATTAAGGAAGACCTCACCTGGACAATCGAAGAATATGAATTGTCGGTTTTCGCTCAAAAAACAGGCACTGCTTTCCCTGTATCTGCCAAACGGATTGAGGAAAAGTTTCAAAAATCAGGTGAATCAAACTCTCGGCAAACCAGAGGCGCCAAGCCCGAAGCGCGCGACAAGGTGATCGACAAACCCACGAACGCGGACCTCCAAAGCCTAAAATCGCTGTTCAGCTAATACCACTTCCCGCCCAAGGTCTAACCTTCGCGCCTGCCAAAGCCGCCGCCGCCTGGAGTTTGAATTTCAATGGCTTCGCCAGCTTCAAAGGTTCGCGTTTCGCTTCCGGACATAGAAAAGCGATTACCGTCGAGGGTCACCTTCCACTGTTCTCCTAGCGCCCCGTTTTCTCCACCCTCCATGCCAAAGGGAGCCTGCACTCTGTGTTGGGTCAGTAGGGATACTTCTACGTTTTCGGTGAAACGTATACGTCGACGCAACCCATCCCCACCATTGTGGGCGCCTTTGCCTCCTGAATCGGCGCGCAGCGAAAATAGCTCTACTCGAGCCGGATATCTCCACTCCAATATCTCTGGGTCGGTAATCGACGTATTCGTCATGTGAGTATGCAATCCGCTCGCCCCACTTTTGTCGCTAGTGGCGCCCTCTCCACCCGCGATGGTTTCGTAATAGCTCGCTTGGTCGTTTCCGAATATCAAATTGTTCATCGTTCCTTGACTGCAAGCCGATACACCGAATGCTTTCAATAGCGTATCCACGATTCGTTGACTCACTTCTACGTTGCCGGCGACCACGGGAGGACACTTTGTTAGATCAGACGGAAATCGAGGATTGAGCATCCCCTCGGGGATTCGTAATTCCACATCGTCTAGCAAGCCTTCATTCAACGGAATGGAATCGCCCGCGAGCAAGCGCAATACGTAAACAACTGCGCTCGTAACTATAGCAGCGGTCGCGTTGTAGCTGCTGTTCTGCTCATTCGCGCTTCCAGCAAAATCGATGATAAGCTTCTTCCTGGAAGTCTTAATGCTCACGGCAATTTCCGCTCCATTGTCTAACCGCTCAACGACTTTTCTATCTGTATTCAGATTTTGATTGATCGATTGGGCTACTGCCAGTCTCGCTCGCTCTTTTAAGCCTCGCATATAGCCCACCGATCGATCGAAGCCTTCACTGGAAATCAGCTTCTCTAGCTCGCTCACTCCGAATCTCACGGACGCTAGCTGCGCCGCCAGGTCCGATAGATTTTCTTGCAAATTCCTTGTCGGGAAAGGGAAATTCTTAAGAGCCGACTTTACTGGCTCCCAATCTATCGTTCCTCCTCGAGCAAGATACATTGGCTCGATCACCACTCCTTCCTCTATCAATGATCGCGCCCTAGGCGGCATCGATCCGGGAGAAATTCCTCCTAACTCTGCATGATGGGCCCTGTTCGCAATAAAACCGATTCTCTTACCATCTTTCGAGAACGCAGAAGCGACTAGCGTGATATCGGGCAAATGCGATCCTCCAAATCGCGGGTGGTTGGTTACGACGATATCCCCGGGTCCAATGTCGAGCGCCTCGCAAACGCTTCTGACACAAACGCCAAGAGCTCCTAGGTGCACTGGAATGTGGGGAGCGTTTGCGATCAGGAAACCTTCTGCATCCAGTAAAGCGCAGCTGAAATCCATCCGTTCTTTGACATTGGTTGAAAAGGCGGATCGCTCCAGCAGTCTCCCCATCTCATCCACCAATGAAAGATATCGATTTGTAAACAACTCCAGTTGAGCCGCCTCGAAATCTACTGATTGGCTTATACGTTCTTCTTTCAATCTGGCCAGCTTCACTGTCCCACGATCCCCTAATACTGCTTTCCAGCCATCGCCTATGTATGTAGTGCTGTATTCATCCTGAAGCGACAGCGGGCCCTTCGCCCAACTGCCATGCAGAGAGTCTCTTGAAGCGAATCCCTTGCTTTTCAGTTGGGTATCCAATGATTCCGGGAATAGCTCCTCATCTACAGCGGGCATTCTTGTGGCTACCGACACCTTGAGCGAAACGACTTCGATCGGCTGCTTGGGGAGAAATCCGTACTGCTTCTTGAAGTCTTCATGGAACGCCGCTTCTAATGATCGCGAAGAGTCCCAATCGACAAGCAACGACGCTTCCTGTCCTTGGAACCTCAACTCAACCCTAGCCGTTTCACGTTCAAGGTCGCTCGGGGATACCCCTTGAATTACTAAAGATCTTTTTGCTTCTGATTCGAGCTCTTCAATCCATTTCGGTATCCCTATTTCACAGATAGATAGGGTTTCCAGAATCTGTCGTTCGGAAAACTCCTCCATTCTCGAATACTTCAACCCCAATGCGCTCAGCAATCCAGCATCAGAAGGCAGCAAAATTGTATCCATACCTAGAATATCCGCAATCGCGCAGGCATGCAGCCCACCCGCGCCTCCGAATGCGACAAGGGCATACTCAGACGGCGAATAGCCATCCCGAAGGGAAATACTACGTATGGCATCCGCCATTCTCTCGTTAGCGATCTCCAAGAAGCCCTTCAAAATCTCCTGTTCAGTTAGGTCCTCTTCACTCCGACTATGAATCTCCGAAATAACTTCTTCGAGTCGATCGGCAGCGGCTTCAGGGAAAACGGGTATGCTAAATTCGGAAGGATCGAGTCTGCCCAGCAACAAATTAACGTCTGTCAGTGTCAACGGCCCACCCGCGCCATAGCAAGCCGGTCCAGGCGAAGCTCCGCCGCTTTCAGGCCCAACTCGCAATGCCGCGCCGTCGTACCAGCAGATCGATCCTCCTCCAGCCGCGACTGTTTCAATTCGTAGTGAAGGAGCGTATACTTTGGCATTCCCAATGGTCTGCTGAAACTGATAATCGAAACGCCCATCGTAGCGAGACACATCCGTGCTCGTGCCTCCCATATCGAATGCAATGAGGCGACGGGCGCCCGCTACGGTACCGACTCTACTGGCTCCCACAACACCCCCCGCAGGTCCGCTCAGCAAACTGTCTTTAGGACGATAGCGGGGCCGAGAAACCAGTCCTCCAGAACTAGTCATGACGGATAGTCTAGACTCGCCTACCGCCGATTCAACAGCATCTAGGTAAGCTCCCATGATAGGGGCCAAATAGGCATCCACGACAGCCGTTTCTGCCCGTGGCAAAAGCTTAATCATGGGAGCCAATTCACTCGATACCGAGACTCGATCGAAACCAGCTTCTCGCAAAATCTCGCCCGCTCGGCGTTCGTGGTCGGGATTTCGATAGCTATGGAGAAAGGCTATGGCTCCTGTTGTGATTCCATTTTCTATACAACTCAACGCCTGTTCCTTCAAAGCAGTCTCATCCAATTCAACCAGAATCTCTCCATCGGCATTCAACCGTTCTTCAACTTCAAATACGGAATCGTGTAACGGTTGACGTTTGCGGATGCCCAGCTCGAACAGATCGGGGCGCCTTTGATCGCCTATTCTCAATAAATCTCGAAACCCGCTAGTTACGAAGAAAGCGATCCTCGCGCCTTTTTCTTCAAGCAATGCATTGGTCCCTCGCGTGGTCGCGAGTCTCATCTCCAATGGGGGCAGCGATTCATTTAATCGCCGTTTCGTCAATAATCGGATGGCTAGTAGCGGAGCCTCTTCTGGCGACTTCAAAGAACAAAGAGCCTGGTCCAACAATTCGGGCATATCCTCGCGTAGGAAGACGATCGATTCCTCGGCTCTCCACGATTCAATCAAAATGGGGGCAGCGGCTCTACCGTGGAGATCTAAGTTATAACCCGCAAAAAAGTCGTCTCCTACATCAACCGGCAAGTCGATACGCAACGCTCTGGGACCTAACTGCTCTAGTACACGCCCGCGTATCGCAGAATTGGATAGCGTCTTCGATCTCAGCTCACCTCCTTCAGGAGATTCAGCTAGGCAATCCGTAAAGGTGCCGCCAGTATCTATCCAAAATTTCCACATAATAGGATGCGAATGCGCGCTCGACCCGCAGGGAGTCGCTACTCGAATGCGTTCTCTTCAATCAGGTCCGTCTGCGTTTCCCAAAGCCGAGCATAGTGACCTCCTTGAAGAATAAGCTCTTCGTGCATCCCCTTCTCGATGATCTGGCCTTTGTCTAGCACGACAATCTGGTCTGCCCTTCGTACTGTGGAAAGCCGGTGAGCAATAACCAGCGTCGTTCGTTCTTTGACCAGATTGTCCACCGCACTCTGTATTTTAGCCTCGGTCAAAGTATCGACACTCGAGGTCGCTTCATCGAGAATGACTAACGGCGGGTTCCGAAGGATCACTCGGGCAATCGTCAACCGCTGCTTTTCTCCCATGCTCAAGCGGATGCCCCGCTCCCCGATACGCGTATCCATCTGGTCAGGAAGGCGAGAAACGAATTCCCAAGCGCTGGCTCCCTGCAAGGCGGAAACCAGCTCCTCTTCCGTCGCTTCTTGCTTGGCGAGTTTCAGATTATCTCGCACAGTTCCATCAAAAAGGAACGGATCTTGGGCGACGACCCCGATTCGCTTTCGAAGATCGATTAGGTCGAACTCTCGTACATCAATCCCATTGATAGTCACTGAGCCCGAGCCCACGTCATAATAGCGTTGGAGCAAATTCGCTACCGTAGATTTTCCGGCGCCGGTATGCCCGACTAGGGCGGTCACGCCTCCTCGTTCGAGCTTCAGTGAAAAATTTGACAACAATGTCTCCCTTCCTTCGTATCCAAAATTCACTTCACTAAAATCTATCTCAAGCAATCCGCTCGGAAACCGGGCAGGCCGCTCCGGGCTTTGGATATCCACAGGATAATCCAGCATCTCAAATACCCGTTCTCCGGATGCCTTACCCGTAGCTATCAAATTGTTCAAGCCATTCAACTGGCTCAAGGGCATGTATAGCATGGCGCAATACTGAAAGAACATGAGAAAGTCCCCCGCCTCAAACCGATCCGGTTGGGTCGCGAACAAGTAGCCTCCATAACCGACCACGGCCACCGTACCTAGGCTAACCACAAAATTGGTGGATGGTCCGTGGATTGACCAGCGAAACATGGACTTAAGTGTGAAGGCCCGTAATTCCTGGCAACGCTCGTCAAACCGGGCCTTTTCCTGATCCTTCAAGGCGAAGGAATTTATGAGACGGTTTCCTTGAATATCCTCAATCAACAAGGAATTCAATTCTCCGGCGGCCGATCTGACCTTCCTCCAATTCTTCGCCTGGGCTTTGAAATGCATACGAGCCATGATCAGCATTATCGGGACCGGCAAAATCATGAGGGTCGCCAATACAGGCTCGAAATAGAACAGCACTGCAGCCGTACCCAACACCGTCAGTAATGCCGTGCTTCCTTGCTCCGTTCCATCGAGTATCACCCTTTCTACGTCTTGCACATCCTCGATCACCCTCGAGGCAATATCCCCCGATTTTCGACTATCGAAATAGCCGATCGGCAGCTCCATCAGCTTATCATGGAGATCCCTCCGCAAATCTACCAGGACTTTCTGCTCAAGCGTATTATTAACCCGGATACGCATTGAGTTGAAAATTTCTCTGAAAAAGAAGCATCCGGCAATAGCCAGTACTGCCCACCACAGATTCGCCAATTCCCCTTTTGGCAGTACTTCATTAACGACGTGGCGCGTAACCAACGGTACGACCAGCATGAAGAGTGTACTGGCGACAGCCAGCGTCAAGGTGAGCCAAAACAGGGGTTTGTAGCGAAACAAATAGCCCGAAACTCTCCATATCGTCTTCATCTCCTCCCATACCTGCTCGAAGCATTTCCCATGACAAGCCTTTAGCGGGTTCCAAGCGGGCCGTTTTTTTGGTCAGCAGTTGCCCTGCAAGGCAATTGCCCCCTCCCCCAGCCGCGAGTTTGACTCCCGCAACGATTCCTATGATGACCTTGCCTGCCAATGTCTGAAGAACGGATAGATTGGGATCAGCTCGTCCGAATTAGAAAGCGATTTCTGGAAATAGAAGAAAATCCAGGGGTGTACTGGGAATCTGAGGAAGATCTTGCCCTGTACCATCGTTTTTTCGGGCAGCGTATCGGCTGGAAATGGAAGGATGCTATCAAACAAGCCAAGCAAGCGGGCTGGCTTCTTCACTCCCAGCGGATTGTCGATTGGGGGTGCGGCACTGGAATTGCGTCGCAGACCCTAATCGAGGAGATCGGAACCAGTAATATTGAATCAGTCACCCTTTGGGATCACTCACGCTTGGCTGCGTCCTTCGCCAAGGACAAACTAGTGGCCCATTTTCCCAATCTGTCTGTGAACATTGCGGAAGAATCCGAGTTCGAGGAACTGAGCAAATCGATCGTTCTCGTGAGCCATGCCCTCAACGAGTTATCGATCGAAGTTCGCTCGGAACTTAGGAAACAACTGAGTCGAGCTCAGCAGTTGTTTTTCGTCGAGCCAGGAAATCGCAGGTGCAGCCACTTGCTTATCGAGCAACGCGAGGGATTAATCGACCAATTCAACCCAATCGCTCCCTGTGTCTGCAATCAAGCTTGCCCCATGACTCAAGAGGACAACGCCCATCATTGGTGCCACTTTTTCGCGAAGCCGCCAATAGAAGCGTTTACCCGCTCGGACTGGTCCCGTTTTGGCCGAATAATGGAGATAGATCTTCGCAGCCTTCCTTACAGTTTCCTGGCTCTCGATTCAATCAGCCTGGCTAACGAACCCGACGATCGCTCTCTATCGCGTGTGATTGGGCGACCTCGGCAACGCAAAGGATTCGTTGAGTTGCTTTCCTGCGATCGGAACGGCCTCAACCAATACCAATTGCAAAAACGGGACAACCCCTCTCTATGCAAAAGCATCAAGAAAAACAAAAGCGGCTCGCTGTTCACTTGGTCGTCAATTGATGGAGACCGGGTCCTGGAAGGCAGCCCAGCGAAACCTGCGGACGACCAACTGAACTCTGGCTAAGGATAAACGTGACGGAAAAAAGCAGTCTAGAGCCACCCCAGGAGAAGCGGAACGATCCTCTCGATATACTGTATCAAGATGATCATTACGTGGTCATAAACAAACCTCCAGGCCTACTTGTTCATCGAACGAATATAGACTCAAGGGAATCTCGCTTTGCAGTTCAGCTGTTGCGAGATCAATTGCTTCGTCGCGTGTTTCCTGTTCATCGCATCGACAAGCCCACGTCAGGGGCGCTCCTTTTCGCATTGGATGAGGAGGCCTTGATTCGGGCACAGTCAGCGTTTGCTGACAATCGGATAAGCAAAAAGTACCTGGCAATCGTCCGAGGCCATCCACCAGAGTCGGGAATCATCAACCGCCCTTTGCGCAAGCTATTGGACAGCAATCGCAAGTCGAAAAGCGAGAACTCTCAAGCTTCGGAAACCCATTACCGAACCCTCAAATCCAGCGAGCTCAACTATCCCACTGGTTGCTATCCCACGACTCGCTACTCGCTCGTTGCCCTCTCGCCTCGCACCGGACGTCGACATCAGCTGAGACGGCATCTCTCCGGCATCAACCACCCCATTATCGGCGATACCTCGCACGGCGATTCTCGCCAAAACATTTCCTTTCGAGAACGGAATGGCTTTCTCCGCTTGTTTCTTCACGCCTCCGACTTGAGCTTCAAACATCCCTTTACCAATGAACCTCTATCAGTTTCGGCCCCGATTCCCCGAGATTTTCAGGACGCAATAGAAGCTTGTGAACTCGAGTGAGGGACATTCGTTTTGCAATCATATGAAACACCCATTGTCTGTGCTTTGAACCTGTGTAATGAGCTGGCCCATAACGACTATAGGATTCGACGCCGACGACACCCTGTGGCACAACGAGAATCTTTTCGAAGACCACCACGAAAAGTACTGCGAGCTCCTTTCTGAATACCATGACTCCAGCACCGTCGAAAAGGTGTTGTACGAGACCGAGATGAAAAATCTCGAGCTATTTGGCTACGGAATCAAAGGGTTCACCCTGTCTTGCATTGAGACCGCTATCCATCTCACAAACGGGGCAATCAAGGCAGAAGAGATAAGACGCATAATCGATCACTGCCGACATATGCTTGAACATCCCGTGGAATTGTTCGAAGGCGTCGAATCGGTGCTCGATACGCTCTCTTCCAAATACCGGCTTATCCTCATTACGAAAGGCGACCTGCGCGACCAAGAGCGAAAAATCGCCAAGTCTGGCTTGGCCCAGTACTTCGACCACACGGAAGTCGTCTCTGATAAGAATGTTGAATCCTATGCCCGCGTGCTCGAACGCAGCCAAGTGCCGATTGACCAGTTCCTGATGATTGGGAACTCTCTAAAATCCGATATACTCCCCGTCCTGAACCTTGGTGGCCACGGCGTCCATATTCCCTACCGCATCACTTGGGCCCATGAGCGTGTGCATTCGCCCCCTACCGACCACAAAAGTTTCCACGAACTGGAATCCATCAAACAGCTTCCAGGATTAATCGAATCTATCGTTCCCGCCAATGGATAGACTCAATCTCTTTCCTATTCCCAAATCGCTCATCCTGGGAAAGGGAAAGCTCCCCTACGAGCGTCCGCTGGCAATCCAAACCGACCAGGATCCAATCGCTCGGTTTCAGTCGGCGATCAAAGAAGTTCCCTTTTTAGACGAGTCACTCAGATCATCGACCTCATCTCAGTGGCGAATTCTATGCCGCCTGACCGATTCTGGGAACTTCTCTGACGAGGGGTACCAACTACGTATCTCGTCTAAAGGCATAAGTTTAGACGCCAGGACGGAAATAGGTTGGTTCCGTGGTCTCACTACCCTGGGCCAAATTCTAGATCAAAGCCCCCATGCCCTTCCTTGTCTTCAGATCGATGACGGTCCCGACATTCTGGAGAGAGGTTACATGCTGGATATCAGTCGCTGCAAAGTGCCCACTCAATCTACTCTGTATGAATTGGTCGATACGCTCGCTGCATTGAAATACAATCAACTGCAACTTTACACCGAGCAAACATTCGCCTATCGAAACCATCCGGCTGTTTGGGAAAATGCTTCTCCGATAACCGCAGAAGAGATCCAGTCGCTAGATACGTATTGCTATAATCGTTACATCGAACTAGTTCCCAACCAAAATTCGTTTGGACACATGGATCGTTGGCTACGACACGATCCCTATAAGCATTTAGCTGAATGTCCCAACGGCTACACGCATCCCTTGCTCGGTCCTCTTGAGTGGGGAGGCACATTGAAACCCAATGATGAATCGATCGCTTTTATCAGAGAGCTCTACGATGAGCTGCTCCCAAATTTCCGCAGCTCTCGAATAAACATCGGCGGCGATGAACCTTGGGAACTCGGCCAAGGCTGGAGCAAAAAACTCGTTAACAAGCAGGGGAAGCATCGCGTCTATGTCGACCATCTCTTGCGGATACACGATGTCGCGGAAAGCAAGGGCAAGACGATACAGTTTTGGGGAGATATCGTCCTTGAAGCGCCTGAACTCGCCCGCGAACTGCCAACAAACTGCTTAGGAATTATCTGGGGGTACGAAGCGAACCACCCGTTTGGCGAGCAATGCCAATCTCTTGAGGATACTGGAATCCCATTCTACGTCGCTCCCGGAACGACCGCCTGGAATAGCATTGGTGGACGTATCCATAATTCCATACTTAATATTGAAAAAGCTTGCCATAAGGCAATCGACCATGGGGCTCAAGGAATCCTCCTTACAGACTGGGGAGACTTTGGCCATCATCAGTTTTCCTTCACCAGCTACCACGCCATTGTTTGGGCAGCGTCATGCTCATGGAATCAGTCGCCAAAGGAACAACTAGATATCAATGCGGGCGTCGACTGGATCTTTCTTCGCGAAGGATCCGAGGTTGTGGCAGAAACAATTTCCGAACTCAGCGAAATCACCAACTCATTTAAATATCAGCCGGATAATCGGACTTTGCTCAATGATTTGCTAATGTCCAATGGACGGAAATTGAAGGATCACTTGAGACACACCAGCTTGCCAGAACTCGAACAATGCCGACAACAGTTGAGGGCGTTTAAATCGGCGTTAGAATCAACTCAACCATCCTGGGAATCCAGCGATCTCGTCGCCCAAGAACTGATGTTGGCAAGCATGCTTCTAGAATTCGCGAGCAGAAAAGGGCTCAACGCTATCTCAGAGATGGATGAAAGTTTGCAGGAAGAGCGGGAGCGACTCGTGACTGAATATAGAACTCTCTGGTTAGCTCGAAACAGACCTGGAGGCTTAGACGAAAGCGCAGCCTATCTGGAGAACGCCTGATAGCGTGTCTAGCAAAGGTGAAAATCGGCCTACGGGCGGGTTCAGCTTACGTGGATGAGCCCATATGGAATGCGTGCATCACAGATATCCAAAAAATAGCTACTCCCGCAATAGGGATTTCAATACCTGGGGATCCGAGGCTGGTTCTTTGCAAGCGTAATTGTCACAAACATACACAATTGGCAAGGTATCGCCTCTAGAAAAATCTTGATACCGGTCATTCCGGGATACTAGCCAATCTGATTCAGAATCCAAATAGGCAATAGAGGAGTGACGTTTTCGATGGGCATATGCCGTTTCGAGCAATTGCTGGCTTTGTGGCGAACCGCGTTCTCCGGCGATAACAATCCGTTGCACTGGCTGCAGCATTCGCATCGCTGCTACAAGCATAGTTGGCATGGATCGCGGAATCCGCGACCAACGGCTTCGAAAAGCGTCGATTGTATCAGCTGCATACTTACCGTATCTATCATCTCCAAAAATGCTGGCAATTTTTATCAAAGCTATCGTCGCTAAGGAATTGGCGGACGGTTCTGCTCCATCGTAATCGTCTTTAAGACGGGCGATCAAACTCAAGTCTCCATCACTGCTGCTAAAGAATCCGCCCTCATCTTCATCCCAGAATCGGTTGATCAATTGTTCGATGAGCGTTTCCGATCGTTGTAGCCATTTTAGGCAACCTGTAAATTCATATAAGTCAAGATAGGCTTACGAGAGGCAGGCGTAATCTTCCGCGAACCCCTCTGTTTCGCCTACGCTCTCGCGATAGGTCCGAAACAATGTCGAGGAAGACGGTTCGAACATTCGGTCCCAAACAAATGTCCCAGCTGTGGCAGCGAGCGCTAAGCTAGTCCGATCCCCACTCGATTGATACAGTCGGCAAGCTCCGGAGATCATCAATCCATTCCAGGATGCCAACACTTTGTCATCCAGATGTGGTCTCGGTCGCTTATCCCGAGTTATCTTCAAAGTCTGAAGGCAATGCTCCAATCTCTGGCCAACTTCTGGAGGCCCCAATCCTCGATTGGCCGAAATCATTTCAAAATTTGCCGTCTGGAAAAGAACGTTGGATCCCTCTAGTTCGCCATGGGGATCCGACTCCCGCCTAACGTTCCCTTCGCTCTGAACTCCATACGCTAGTTTAAACAGATCGAAGCTCTCTTGCCCTAGATGATGCAATAATTCGCTCGATTTCCACACGTAAAAGGCCCCTTCCCTGCTTGTCGACGGATCTTCTTCTAATGGACTATCCGCATCTTCGGCCGAATAAAAGCCCCCTTCATTCGCAGTCAACTGATCCTCCACATAGCCGACTATACTTTGAGCGATTTGGAGGTAGTCCATTTTCCCAAAGAGCTTGAATGCGCCTGCATAGATGTTCGTCAATTGGCCTTGATCATAAAGCATCTTTTCGAAATGGGGAACGTGCCAGTACGTATCTACTGAATACCGATGGAATCCTCCTCCTATATGATCATAGATCCCACCCATCATCATCGCGTCTAGTGTTTTGCCAATCAGGGTTTCCAACCGATCGCTGCTTCCTTTTGCTTCTGCGTATTCCAAAAGAAACTCGATATAGCCAGGCATGGGAAACTTGGGAGCGCTTCCAAAGCCTCCTCGATCCTCGTCAAACTCCTTCGATAGTTCCTCATAGCATACGTCCATCGACTCCCAATTCAGAGATGGATCTGACGATTCGTCTCTAGTAGAACTTAAGTTCAACGTATCCACATACTTACTTGCTTGCTCCAACAGCTCCTCCCTCCGAGCTGCCCAAAGTTCGCTAATTCTCGATATCAGCTGCAAAAAGCCTAACCGCCCGCAACGGTTGTCAGGGGGAAATAGGTTCCTCCATAGAAAGGTTTCCTATCAGGCGTTAGCCAGACGCTCATGGGCCAGCCACCGCTACCTGTAAGGGACTGAACATAAGCCATATAAATCCTGTCAACATCCGGACGCTCCTCGAGGTCGACTTTGATATTGACGAAGCGGTCATTCATTTCCGCCGCGCTCTTCTCGTTTTCAAAGCTCTCATGAGCCATCACATGACACCAATGGCAGGTCGAGTAGCCTATCGATAGAAAAATAGGAACGTCGAGATCCCTGGCTTCATCAAAAGCCGGCTCGCTCCAGGTTTTCCAGTCTACTGGATTATCGGCGTGCTGCAGCAAATACGGCGAGCGACTATCGGCGAGCTGGTTTGGAATCTTCATAGAATCGCTTGCGCAAAGAATTCGGAGTGAGAGTTCCAGGGCCGACCAAGGCAATGCAAAAAGGGGAGACGAATCTCGTCTCCCCCTTTTATTATCCCCCCAACAAAATTCTTGAAGCCTCTGCCTTTAATATTGCGAAATCGTGTAATCTTCGTGTCGCACTCGGGCATTGCCGCCTCGCGATTGCAGCACGCTAACTCGATCTCCTGTATTGAAAGGCGGTTCCTTCATTTCCTGGACCACGACAACTGCGCTACCATCGTCCATTTCTATAGTGATTTCCTGAGCCAATTTCTTGGTAAGCGATTTCTCCACTTGCTGACCGACGATCGCTCCCGCAACAGCGCCACCAGCGCTCGCCAGTATTGTGCCGTCACCACTTCCAATTGTCGAGCCTACCTCACTGCCCATAATTCCTCCACCATAAAGTCCCAATTGAGAACTCTCGCCATCAATCATTACATTTCTAGCGGCAACCACTGTCCCCAAATCAAGCGTCTGCGTCGTGCCGGCTGATGACCGCGGCACCGTTTCGTAGCCGCCCGAGGCGCAGCCGTAAAGCAGCGCTGCTAGTATCGTTAGGGGAACGAGAATTATTATTCGGACTGATTTATTCATGTTTCGTTTTCAGTTCTGCTCTCTGATTCGCCGATCCCCATTGATTGGATTCAATATCTGATCGACCAACCCATGTTTCATTCCTCTGGAATCTCGAATCCTTCTGGCAAGTAAGCGCCCGTATCAGGATCGATATACGGATCCTCGTCCGCATGATAAACTCTGCCCGCTCCACTCAAGCTCGTATCCACTTTTACAGGATCTCCAATATTGAACCACGGTTTCCTCAACTCTTGAGTGACGACTATCAGACCCCCCGCATCCATTCGAACGGTCAGCTCTTGCGCCCGCTTGGACGTTAACGCCTTTTCCACTTTAGGGCCGATTACCGCTCCGGCAATGGCTCCCCCAGCCGCTCCAGTGGCGGCCCCCGTGCTCGGATCGCCCAGACTGCCGCCAATCTGGCTGCCAGCAACTGCCCCAGACAAGGTTCCTGTCGCCGTTCCGACAACGCTGCTTCTTCCATCTATTATCACTTCCCGAACGTCGACAATGGTTCCGCTTTCTAGCTCTTTAGCCATGCCAGTGACCGTTGTCGGGTACCGGGAAGACGACTGGTTGGAATTACACCCTAAAAAAATTAGTGAAAATGAAACGATCAGGAAAATCGTACAGAAATTCATTGGCCTGGAGAGCATAACAACTAGATCATACGCAACTGATTCGGAAAAGGATCCTACTTTTTCAAAATCGACCAACCAACTTCTTGCGCGAAATTTCGATCAATTTTCACTACGACGCTTAAAAGCGCTTATTCATATCCCAATAAGCAGAATGCGAAGTAGCAAAACCCCTTTCTTCTTTCCCCATGAAAACGTCCCCAAAGCCCATCCATGTTTTTAAGTACAACCCTCCTCTAAAAGTAATAACGAATGATAGGAATGCAGAGTTGGAGTCCGATTCTTTCCTTTTCGCGATACCCAAGCTGAAGCGGCAGATTGCCCATGATCGCGTCACTCGGTATTTTCAAAACTCGGGGAACATTAGACGGGGAAGGCTAGACTAATTTAGTTCAGATCGGACCAAGAGACCCAACCTGGTCTACTCTAAACGATGTGAACACGACCCGAGAACAATGCTCCGGGCGCGGACCTCTTTAATGATGATACACTCCATCGAAACTCAACTTTCTGTCATCCCAGACCACGAATCTAGCCAAAGCGCAGATGCCTCCACCCTGCTCTCAAGGACTGGAATTCAAATCAAAGCATCCGATGCGGCTAGATCTTCCGACGGATTCCGTTTTGTGGCTGATCGTAGCCAAGACGCAAAATCTCTCCTCGAAGAAAACGGTTTTTCTGTTAAGACTGAGCCCGTTATCGCTCTCCAGGTTAACCGCGAGAAAGGGCGATTGACCCAGATGACCCGCTCACTGATAAATGCAGGAATCAGCGTGGACTATGTCTACCCCTCATTGGCCAACAGCCGCGAAACAAAGCAACTTATCGTGAAAGTTGCTAATGTTCCGCTAGCTTCTCGAGTGCTGACAGAGTTGTCACGCGATTCATAGGCAGAAATAGAGGGCGCTACGGTCCGAGCCAAGAACGCCGGATCCTCACTCGCTTTTGAGCCAAGCTTCGCCGTCTTTCATCGTCGCTTGCACGCGTTCAGCCTGTTTCAACTGGCTGACAGATCTCAAAATCGCGCCTTTCTCGTCAGCGAGAATAGCGTATCCACGATTCAATGTGGTATCCGGGTTCAAAGACTGGAATCCAAGAGTCAGTTCCTGGAATCGATTACGCATTCTGGACAATCGACGTTCCGCAGAACGAGTGAATCTATTTTCTAAACTAGCCAAAACCTGCCTACTTTGAACCGCCTTTTTATCGGGACGCGTCCTCAAAAAGTCTGACTTTGCGCCTGCCGCTTTTTCCCTGAATTGCCCCATAGATCCTCTCGTTGCTGCCTGAAAACGGCTATCCAGCTCGTCCAATTTCAACTTGGCAGTTTCGATGCTTCGTTGTGGGGCTACTGCCCGCAAACGAGCAGCGAACTCCTCTAGGGATCTTCTCGCATCTTCTATGCGGGATTCCAAGGCCTCGACAATACGTTCTCGGACAGATTCTAGCTGGTCTAGGAATTCCAAATACGAGCTGCTTATCAGTTCAGCAGCACCCGAAGGGGTTTCCGCTCGGACATCCGCTACAAAATCACTCAATGCAAAATCGATTTCGTGACCCACAGCAGATATGGTGGGCACAGGCGATTCCGACAAGGAGCGAGCCAAGCTCTCGTCATTAAAGCACCAAAGATCTTCTAGGCTGCCACCGCCTCGACCCACAACCAGCAGGTCCAGACCGGGCAATTTCGCTGCTGTCCTTAGGGAACGAATCAACGACTGGGCAGCGTCGACCCCTTGTACTTTCGCGGGAAAAACCGTGAGCCGGCCAGACCATCCCCGCCTCTTCAAAATCCGAATGAAATCCTGAACGGCTGCCCCGCTCGGCGATGTGATAAATCCTACATGCCGAGGAAACTCTGGGAGCGGTCGCTTTCGGTCTTTGTCGAAAAGCCCTTCCGCTAACAGTTTCTTTTTAAGTCTTTCAAACTCCCGGTGCAATCGCCCTTGACCGGATTCGATGGCAGCCCTGGCAATCAGCTGATACCTGCCATGCGGTTCGTAAACGCTCAGCTCGCCGTAGATGAGCAATTCCATCCCGTCGCCTATCTCGAAATCCAGGCTCGATGCGTTGCCCCGAAACATGACAACTGGCAGCTGGGCATTCTCGTCTTTCAAAGAAAAATACAGATGCCCACTCGCCTGCTTCCTGAAATTGGAAATTTCGCCGCGGATCCAACCCGGGCCGATCGAGCCCTCCAAGAGTCTCTTTATGCGCCGCGTGTACTCGGTTACTGAATACGCTTCATCGTCCTCAAACTGATCGAGAAAAGATTTCATCAACCTATTTTGGGATCCAACGATTTACGCTTCAAGCGGGCTCTCAATTGACGCACTGCCAAACTCAAAGCGATAATCACGCTGAGGGCCAAGAGGATCATCGTCGCGTTTCCTTTGAGGAGAGCATCGCCAAACCAAACGATGCTGAAGGCGATGCTGAGATTCAAAGGCACCGAAACCGCCATGTACCAACCAAAGGGCATTCGAGCAAGTCCAAGCAGATAGTTCTGAAGAGGGAAAGGCATCCCCGGGGTTATTCTCAACAGAGCTGCCACGGTGACCATGGTCTCTTTCGTCATTTCCGGAACGGTGTATCCAAAGCGGTGAACCAGTCTCTCAAAGGGCGGCCGAAACCACTTGCCAGCTACTAGCCAAGAAATTGCCATATTTGTGGAAAGAGCCAGACCGCTCCCCAGCAATGCCACGGGCATATCGTAGAGCGCTCCGGCCAAAATGAGGAACGGTGAAACCGGGGCCCAAAGAGAAGGGAAAATAGCCATAGCTGCGAAAAACGGTACCGGACCAAAACTCGCTGCCCAATCAACCGTCGCTTGAACATCGAATTCCAGTATCCTTTCCCAGTAGATCCCAACGACAATCATCCCCGCGACTGCCGCGAGTATTGCCAAACCAATCAAGATCTTAATTCGGGAAGAAATCACGGCCCCACCCAATTGCTATCGGACTAGAATGGCAAAGACATTTTGATGGACCGATCGTCAGGCCAAAAACTTGTATTGGGCCATTCAAGACAATTCGCCAAGATTTCCCGTTGCATTCAGTCTCGTCGTTACTAAACGTTAATCGATCCTGATGACCGATTCAAAGAAAACGAAGCTTCTCATAATCGATGACGACCAAAGCCTGCTTGATCTCATCCAGGTCATACTCGAATCAGCTGGCTTCGAATCAACGACCGCCAGCAACGCTGCTGACGCTTTGAGGATCATTGAAAGCGGTGGTACGGACCTTGATGGAGTCATCCTCGATTTGAATCTCCAAGACTTGCCCGGCGAGCGCATGATCGAGGATATCAAGAGCCTCGCCCCTAGATTGGCGATATTCATGACGTCCGGCTGCTTGGATGAGGAAATCAAGGAACGCCTCGGGGAACGTCAAGTAGAAGGCATTATTACGAAGCCATTTCGATCAGCTGACTTGATTGAGAAACTCGCGGCGGGCTTAGAAAGCCACCGCGTGCAGGAGCTCTCACGCAAAGGTGCTTAAGTTTTTTCCTACTGGTCCACTTTCGTAAGGAACGCCAGAATACAAGCCCGATTCTTCCCCCACTTCGAACACATCTTCTCGGTTCTCATCAGCCTTATCAAGAGTAGGAAACAGCCTGGCCTCCTTTTCCGCTTTCTCTCGCATTTCGCGAAGGTGCGGAAAAGTTCTTTCCAAAATATTCTGTGGATAGAGCGGTTCCATGCTGTTCTGGTTTCGATTCCATTCGAAATCCGGCAAAACGCCTCAATCCCCTGAATCGGAAAAGCTCCTGGATCCTTAATTCTCGAAAACAATATTATTTGAACGCTTATTCTTTATTTTCATATTTTACTATTGTACCACAGGTTGCTATAGTCATTCGAGAATGGTTTGGCATCGATTTTTCCCTTGCACAAGGGCCTTAAAGGATAGGCTTCACTGACCGATGAGGCCTCAATCCTAGTGGTCATCATCTAGGTTTTCCCCAAAATGATCCTCATTCTTTACATTTCTCTCATAGAATCCAGGGTCAACGATCTATCGAAATCTAGCGCTTACAGTCAACAATCGGCCAAACTCGGCTCGATTGCCCGTCTGCAAAGTCAGTAGGTTGCTCTTGAATACGTTTGTGAGGATTTCAAAACCGTTCTAAGAATTCTCCCTCTTCTCTATTGCGAAAGACGGATTTCTCATCATCGTTCCCTATGACCGCAGCCGCCATGACGGAAAACGAAAAATTGGCCCTATTCAGCCTGATGGACGATCCCAGCCCTTTTGTGCGGAAGGAGCTTCTCAACACGCTTGGGCAAATGGGCAAAGAAGGCTTAGACCTGTTGCAAGAGGCAATCAACGGGCCCAATCGTATTCTTAGGTGGCATGCAGCCAAGATTCTTTCTAACCTGCAATCCTCCAATCCAGCGCAGGAGTTTCGGACCTTCATTCAAGAGATGAATTACGAAATGGAATCCGGCTGGCTCATGATAAGCCGTGTTGCCTATCCCAACTTGGATGTCGGCGAAATTTGCCAACGACTCGACGCGATAGCCACCCGCTGCAGAGAATTGCAAATCAAACCAACCACCGCTCGCGAGCAATGCCTGGTTATCAATAGAGTTCTCTTTCACGAGATGGGCTTTCGAGGAAATGCCGAGCGCTACACGGATCCCGATAATAGCTTCATCAACTGCGTCCTGGAAACCAAGCGTGGATTGCCGATCACTCTTTCCGTGCTCTACTTGCTGATTGGACAACGGCTCGGGACGCCCATAGAACCCATCAGCGCTCCGGGTCATTTCGTGATCGGCTGTTTCGATGAGCAGGCCCCTTTTTACATCGACCCATTTGAGCGGGGCAAATTTTTGACAGCAGGCCAGATGCTAAAACGTATCGAAGAATCAACGCTCGCCCCAAGTATCGGGCATTTAGCGCCCGCTTCTACGCACGAGACCCTAGCTAGAATTTGCCGAAATCTCTCTCGCCATTACTCCGACAATAGAGATTTATCAATGGCAAACCTTTTCCAGAGTTTCCTAAAAGAGTTCAAGGAAGCTTACGAGAAACAAGTTTGAGATTTCCTCTTGGGTGCTAAAGACGTGGTCAGCTAATCGACGTCGCTCGAACCCAAATAAATTTGCTCGCCCAGCAGGCGGCGATCCCGTTCTTTCTTGAAGATGGTCTCATACGATTCCGAAGTTACCTACCAGCTTCGCGACCTAAACGATTGGAAATATCCGGGGACGAGTCTAGCGGTTCTAGGATTTCCTGTGCAGCATTCTATCAGCCCGGCAATGCACAATGCTGCCTTAGCCGAGCTTGCCGCCGAAGATTCCCAATTCGATGCTTGGCGCTACTTTAGGTTTGAAGTGGAACCAGAAGCACTGCCCGAGGCGTTGCCGCTTTTTTTTCAAAAAGGATTCTTTGGCCTAAATCTCACCGTGCCCCACAAAGAGATCGCCCTCGATCTCATCGAGTCCATCGACCCAAATGCCATTGAAATCGGGGCAGTTAATACGCTGAAACGGAACTCTTCGGGATACCGAGGCTACAATACTGACGGTTACGGTCTTTCCAAGGGCATCGAGGAAGGGCTATCCTCTAGCCTCGAAGGCAGCGACGTTGCAATCCTTGGAGCAGGAGGCGCTGCTCGGGCTGCGGCTGTTCAAGCGCTTCGAAGTGGCTGCCAATCGCTTTCAATAGTGAATCGAAGCGCCGATCGACTCGAAAACCTAGTCAATTCGATACAGAAAATCGCTCGCGAAAAAGGCATTCCGCTTAGCGCTTTCAGCCCTCAAGATCCCGAATTGAAGTTCGCCGAGAAGGTCTTGGTTATAAACGCCACTTCACTTGGGCTTAACTCTCGGGACCCCATACCGATACCGGAGGAATGCCTTCCTCCGTCAACAGCGCTCTATGATATGATCTATTACCCGCGAACGACAAAGCTCATGAAATCCGTATCCGAACGAGGAGGACGTGTTGCCAATGGACTTTCTATGCTCGTCTACCAAGGCGTCCGAGCGCTAGAGATTTGGAGCGATCGTGAAATTGATCCTAGCCCCATGAAGAATGCTGCGAATTTGGCTCTGGCAACAAAATCGTAATCGATCTCAAGCAATCTTATTTTAGATGCTCAGCGAACTTCAATACATTGATCAGGAATTTCCGGCCGTGATCGCGTCTATCGTATTCGTCTTCGGAGCATTAATCGGTAGTTTTTTAAATGTATGCATCTATCGAATACCCGCCGAAAAATCGATTGTGTCTCCGGGATCGACTTGCGCCTGCGGTCAACCGATAAAGTGGTTCGACAATATCCCCATTCTGAGCTGGTTCATATTGCGAGGCAAAGCCCGTTGTTGTGGCGCCGCATATAGTTTCCGATACCCCTTCGTCGAGTTTCTGACCGCTTGCCTGTTTCTCGCATCTTGGATTCAATATCCGTACGCTCCCGCCGCTTGTCTATGGGTACTGGTTTCTCTGCTAGTCTGCGCGACCTTCATTGACCTAGACCATATGGAGATTCCCGATCGATTCTCTATCGGCATGGCGCTCTGCGGTCTAGTAATGTCGGCGATTGTCCCTTCGCTTCACGGAGCAAATGAACCGATCTACGCCATGGCCTCCTTGAGAGGCTTGTTCGAGTCCGCCGTTGGCATAATGATTGGATCCGGCATGATACTCTGGATCGCCCTTGGAGCCGAAACCGTGCTGCGCAAAGAAGCGATGGGTTTCGGCGATGTTAAGCTCATGGGAGGAATCGGCGCCTTTCTAGGCTGGCAGGGAGCCACCTTCGCATTGTTCGGCGGAGCGGTGATCGGAACCGTTGCTCTACTATTCTGGGCTCTTATCCGGGCAACGATCGCCCGACCGTCGCAAAAAGAGAAGTACAAATCCGATAACAGAGGTTTAATCGGGCGCGAGGTGCCATTTGGTCCCATGCTCGCTTCAGGGGCGTTGATCTACGCAGTGCTTCTCAAAGACCCCGTAGATCTTTATCTGTCACTAGTTTTGGATTTGTTTAGTTAGAGCTTTCAAGGATACAGGCTCCATCCGCGGAATGGCATTCCAGCGTTTCTGGCTCTTCGCCAAATCGGCCTCGATATGCTGACGCCACCGACTCGGCATAGATTTTCGTAAAATCCGGTTTCGCCAGCGCCATTACAGCTCCCCCGAATCCGCCTCCCGTCAGACGGGCGCCCAACACTCCGGGCATGGATCGCAAAATATCGACCAAGAAATCGAGCTCCGGAATGCTGTTTTCAAAAAGATCCCTAGAACTGGCATGCGACTGGAAAAGGAGCTTGCCGGCTTTCTCCACGTTTCCTTCCACAAGCGCCCGCTTAACTTCTTCGACGCGGTAGATCTCTCCAACTATATGCTTCGCGCGCTTTGCGATCCTCTCGTCCAGCGAACCTTTTGCATCCTCCAATGTATCCATAGATACGTCTGCCAGGCAACTGATTTCAAGACCTGCCTTAACTAATCCGTTTACCGCCTCTAAACATTCTTCATGCCTTTTTGAATACAATGACTCTACTAAAGCATGCTTTTTATGCGTATTGAATATCCATATACTCAGATTTTTCCCTAACGGAATAACTGAAAATAGCATATCCCGGCAATCGATATGCACTAAGCTACCCTCTTCCCCAAAAGCTGAAACACCTTGATCGAGAATACCGCAAGGCACCCCAACGAATTCGTTTTCCGCTTCTTTACACGCGACTGCCAACTCTTCCAACTGAACCTCCAGTCCAAAGCATTCGCAAAAGGCCTTTCCTGAAGCCAACTCCAAGGCAGCGCTGCTAGCTAGACCAGCGCCTGTAGGCAAATTCGAATCCACAAACAACTCAAACCCGCCCTCGGAGTCCATCCCTCTTCGTACCAAACAATTATATACGCCTATTGGATAATTTACCCACGAGTTCTCTCCCTCAACTGGAGAACTCAACTCGTTGAGTGTAAAGAAATCCGAGCTTTCGCCCGATGCAAACCGGAAGACGCGCTCCTCTATTCTCCGAATCGCTACGAAAATCCGACGATCGATAGCCACTCCAATTACGGGGCCAAGATTGTAGTCCGTATGATTTCCAATAAACTCGACTCGCCCGGGAGCCGCCGAAACTACAGTTGGATCACTACCATATAGCTTCAGAAAACTTCTCTTTATTTGATCGATCGATTTCACTCAACTGGACTAGGAATGAAAATCCCGCAGCCAGAATGCCAAGCTGCGGGACGAATGAAATTTGCTTAGCCTTGATGGCCTAGAGTTGCTCTTTGAGCCCAGCGCCTGGCTTAAACTTGATCGCTTTGCTAGCCTTGATCTTCAAAGGAGCCTTCGTCAATGGATTGATGCCGGTGCGGGCATTGCGGCGCGTTACTGAGAAAGTACCGAACCCAACGAGCTGGACCGCCACCGCGTCCTTAGCCGCTTTGTCGCTTACCTTAACGGTTTTACCGGCCTTTTTAACGGCGGTCTTGATGGAGGCCAATACGGCGCTCAACGCTTTCTCTGCATCCGCCTTCGAGGCGTCACCAAGATTGTTTTGAATCTCTGCGATAAGTTCAGACTTTGTCATATAGATCGGGATATTTAGTTGATATTGATTAACATTAAAATCGTTCCATTATGGAAACGTCTCGAATCGAATCTTCTTATACACGAGCGTCAAATGAATTGTTCGTCTTCCTTCAAATATCTTTTCCTCCTGCATCAGGCTCCGCTGAAGTCCCGCTGAAATCATTCGGAACCACCCCTTCTCTTCCGGCGATGACTATTTCCATCAATTTCTTCAACGCCTCGAGTCGACTCATTCCCCGCTCCTCAACCCATTGATCAGCTCGCTTTGACAATTGCCTCGCCATTATCTTCGCTTGAGACGGATTAGCCCCTCGGGATAGAAAGACCTTCTCCAATTGCTCGATCTCCTCACTCGTATTCATTAATTGGCTGCATTCCAATCACCTGAAAACCTTTATTTCGCTTTGGCCAGCTACACTGAACGATACGGCCCCATCCAACGAATGCTTAACCATAGCCGAACCAATTAATTCAGACTTGTGCCCTAGGACTCGTCTCAGCTCGCCGGCCTTCCGGCCTTCATCGTCTATCAGCTCCCAAGGCCCTTCACCTTTCGGGGTATTCGAAACCGTTACACATTGAAGCGACTTTCGAGCAATTCCCATTGAATTCAACCGAGCCATTACTTCTTGTCCAATGTAACAGCCTTTTTGATGCGAAACACCGTCTTCGCTCAATCCTGTTTCTTGAGGCAAGTCTGCAGCTACAACATCTTTACCCACTTGAAATCTCCGGTCTTTAAGCGCCGCAACTGCTACGTCTTCTGTATTCAGGATACTGATTTTTTTGTCCTCAAGCTTTTCCAGCAAAAGCTGAATCTCATTTTTTTCCGTCATGAGAACGACCTCAACATTCGGCTCTTCACTGCGCCGTCCCCAAAAAGCGGCCCTCGATGGCCCCATTGAGATTCTTTCTGGCTCTGGCTCGTCTATCTTCAACAAGTCCAATCCCATCTCAATCGCCTTTCCCCAAAGCGATACGCCCGTAGCGAGACTTTCGCTCGTCCGCGTTTCCACTTCGTCCATGATGATCCGCTTCTCTAGATTTTCCTGCATTAAAGAAGTGGGCGAAAAGTAGCTGATCGCCCGAAATCGGTCTTCGCTTTCCTTTAGCAAGAAACTATCGGCCTGGATCTTCCCTTTCGCATCGAGCCAAAGGCCATATACCATGGACCCAGCCGAAACGCGAAGATCCTGCGAGAATTGCCCCTGAAGAAAGTGGGCGGCATCTGGACCCTCAACAATCAAATCTCCTTTTGGCTGATAGATGTGAGCCTTGGATTCAGTCATAGGTCGCCGGATTGGAAATTTGCACAAATTCGAAAATGAATATTGACAGACACCAGAGAATTCCTAGCAATTGCGGTCAACAACAAACACTTTCCCGCTCAGCGGGATTTTGGGGTAACTAAGAAAACGAGATGGCGGGCAGCTTAGGGGTAGGCTGCCCGCCTTATTTTTTCCTTTCTGGAACGCCTCCAGCCACCGTAGAGCGAATTCGCCATTGAAATTCGCCTGAGCCCGCCAACTATCGCGGCCGTGAAGAAAACCTCCGACATCAATGTCACCCAAACGGCTGCCCTCCCGGCCCCGCGAGAGCTCGTGGAAGAAATTGCTAAAAAGGATTCTCAATCGGATTTCATTTCCCAGTCACGGCAGGAAATTCACCGAATCATCTTTGGTGACGATCATCGGCTCTTGCTCGTGGTGGGGCCCTGCTCGATTCACGATACAGATTCTGGCTTGGAGTACGGTCGTCGTCTCGCCGCTCTCAAGGAACGGGTGAACGACCGCATTTGCCTAGTGATGCGGGTCTATTTTGAGAAACCGCGCACCTCGCTCGGCTGGAAAGGGCTGATCATGGACCCAGACCTAGACGGGTCTGAAAATATCGACAAGGGACTGCGAGTTGCCCGGAATTTTCTTCGAGACATCATCGACCTCGGAATCCCTACCGCCACGGAACTCCTAGATCCGATCACTCCTCAGTACATCGCTGATCTTGTTTCCTGGGCCGCTATCGGAGCTCGAACGACCGAGTCGCAGACCCACCGGCAAATGGCCTCCGGACTATCCATGCCAGTCGGTTTTAAAAACGGAATGGACGGCACCTGCCAAGTAGCTATCAACGCAATCAAAGCCGCAAGCGGCGTTCAAACCTTCCTGGGCATTAACACCGATGGTAAAGCTTCCGCAGTGACCACCGCGGGCAATCAGAATTGCCATGTGGTACTGCGCGGCGGCACCGCCGGACCAAACTACGATGCAAACAGTGTGGCCAAGGTTGTTGAAGACCTCGAAAAGGCTGGTTTGAAGCAGGCCATTATGATCGATTGCAGTCACGGGAACAGTAATAAGCAGCCGGAACGTCAACCCGAGGTTCTCGACGCTATCATTTCTCAGGTCGAAAACGGAAGCGAAGCGATCATCGGCGCCATGGTAGAGAGCAACCTTGAAGCAGGTAACCAAAAGTTTCCAGCTCCCTTGGAATCCTTGAAACGCGGTGTATCAATCACCGATGGATGTATCAATTGGGCCACGACGGAAGCTTCCATACTGAATGCCTACGATCGTCTCGCGTCTCGATTCGCGTCCGCATAGAGAGTGTTCAATTAATCACAAATCGCCGATGGTAGGGCTGCTTGTCCCCAAGCAGCCGCTTCAGATCTTCTGTATTCCGCCAGTTGGGACCCTATCCCTACCTTCCTCTAAAAAATATTCTCTAAAAAAGCATTAACCGCTTTGCCATTCGCTATAAGCTACCGGGATTTTCCAGGCGCCTTATCCTTTTTGATCGCTTGAACCCAGCGCCCTGAGCTAGAACCAGACTAACAAACTTATGAAAGATCCCATCCATGTTGCCGTGACCGGCGCCGCCGGCCAAATCGGATATTCTCTACTGTTCCGCATCGCGTCGGGACAGTTGTTCGGCCCAGACCAGCCGGTCGTTCTCCGCCTCATCGAGATCGAGCCAGGCATGAAAGCTCTAGAAGGCGTGGTGATGGAATTGCAAGACTGCGCGTTTCCGCTTCTGAAAGGTATTGTTCCCACTGCCGATCTCAATGAAGGATTCAGCAAAGCGAGCTGGGCCCTGCTTGTGGGAAGCGTTCCCCGGAAAGCGGGAATGGAGAGAAAGGATTTGCTCGGCATCAACGGCAAGATCTTCACTAGCCAAGGGAAGGCCATTCAGGATAACGCCGCCTCTGATATACGAACCCTCGTCGTCGGAAATCCTTGCAATACCAATTGCCTGATCGCCATGAACAACGCTCAGGACATTCCCAAAGATCGCTGGTTCGCCATGACCCGTCTCGATGAAAATCGAGCCAAGACGCAGCTAGCGATCAAAGCCGGAGTCGATGTCGATGCGGTCAAGAACCTCGCTATTTGGGGCAACCACTCTTCTACAATGTATCCTAATTATTTTGACGCGACGATTAATGGCAGCCCAGTTCCAGAGGTGATTACCGACGACGCTTGGTACACGGAAACGTTTATCCCTACCGTTCAGCAACGTGGAGCCGCCATCATCAAAGCTCGCGGCCTGTCTTCTGCGGCTTCCGCAGCTAACGCGGCAATCGACACGGTTCGGTCCATCGTCAATCCCTCGCCAAGCGACGATTGCTTTAGCGTCGCTATCCACTCTAGTGGAGAGTACGGTATTGAACCTGGGCTGATCTATTCGTATCCGATGAGAAACGGTGGCTCCGGTCCTTCAGTCATCGAAAGTCTGGATATCAACGATTTTAGCCGCGAAAAGATCACCGCCACCGAAAACGAGCTCAAAGAAGAGAAGTCTATGGTGAGCGACCTGCTGCCATGAGACTCGACCGGTATCATCAGATAGGGAGGACCGGCTCGGTCCTCCTTTGTTCAGGTGATTTTGGAGAACGGAGTCCGTCCTCCTCACCCTAATCAATCATCTCTGGAAGGCATCTCTTTGACATGCAAGTCCCTTTGCGGGAATGGAATTTCGATGTTGTGCTCCTTGAAGATGTCCCAGATTCCTAAATACAAGTCGCTGCGCACATTGTTCACACCCGCCGAAGGGTCGCGTATCCAGATTCTAAGCTCGAAGTCGACACTGCTATCTCCAAATCCCATAAGTCTGACAACTGGACCTGGCTTATCGAGGACGCGGGGGTGTTCTTTAGCAGACTCGAGCACGAGCTTCATGACCTGCCTTGGGTCCGATTCGTAGGCCGCTCCGAAGGGGATCTTGATGCGCACTTTTTCATCGCTGAACGACCAATTGACCACTTTCTCGGTGATCATCATTTCATTGGGGATCAAGTGCTCAGTCCCATCTCGCGTTATGACTGACGTGTATCGAGCCCCCAAGGTGTTAATCCACCCATAGGTTTGGTCCACTTCGATCACATCGCCCGGCTTAATCGAGCGGTCACCCAAAAGAATGACTCCGCTGATTAAATTGGAAATCACTTTCTGAAAGCCGAAACCCAAGCCCAAACCGATCGCTCCGCCAAGGACCGCGAATGCGGAAAGATTCACCCCCATTGAACTAATGGCGAACAGGATCGCAGCTACCGCCACTACAACCTTTATAATCTTGAGCGCTAGCACTTGCAGAGCCGGCGATACACTCTGCATCCGCTTGACCTTTGATTCCGACGCCCGAACCAGCCAACCGGTCAAGGGAATCAAAATCAAAATGGCGACTAGCCCCTTAAGAAGCGTAAGGACCGTGACCTGAGTTTCGCCACCTTCTGAAATTGGGAACAACCGAATGCCATTCAATCCCTCGCTAATGACGCTCCAAATGCCCAGAAGGTTAAGTATGAGCACCATGGCCAACACGAAAAACAGCGTCTTGAAATAGACTTGCTGCTTGATCCGGCGTGGCAAAGCCCCGGAAACCAGCCACAGGGTAGCGATACTCGCTATCGCTCGCACCAGAATGTAGTTCGGCCCCTCGCCCAGCCCAGCAACCGCATCATTCACGGCGGCAGTCGCGTTGGCATCCAAATAAAGGGAACCCGACCAAAGCAAACCGACCAGAAGCAGACGAAATAGATTATCGCTCACCCAATCGACGGTGCCTTCGACCCAGTCATCTCTCTCCTCAATTGCCTCCGTCAACCGCTTGAAAAGAGGTTTCAGGCCCAGTGTAATGACGTAGGCCAACAAAAACGCGCCAGCGATACTCCCTAGTTGGATAAGCAGATCCTCGCCAACGAAAACTTGCTTGAACGAATCCCACCTGGGAGCGACCGCGTCCACCCACAACTGATTGAGCCATTCGTTGAAGTTAGCAGCGAAAAGGGGACCGAAAGATGAAAACATGGCACAACGCTTAATGGGCCCTGTCTTCTCATTCAACTTGATTTATCCGGCTCTGCTGTCGATAAACCCAGTCCGTTCTTTGATTTGGCGCAATTACGCACCACTAAACGTAACCGACAAATCCGATCCACGAAGGAAACTTCTTCCTTCTTAATTGCTGCGCCATCTTCACTGCGCTTCGTCATACTTCTTAATTTACCAGGGGGTGTTCCGGATTCGACCTTAAGTTGGAACGTCTGGCTGCATGTCGAGGATGATGGTTGGCCTCGTTAAAATATCCATCGCACCTATAA
>MDTA01049244.1_pt1 | contig 41546 bp, 66 predicted proteins | sample 811151 | NCBI WGS metagenome assembly MDTA01 (sample SAMN05326648, study PRJNA326480) | marine metagenome | isolation source: seawater | place: Indian Ocean: South | collected 2010
ATGGAACAGAGAGCTAGATTCCATCCACATCAAACTCCCGGGATTAGGGCAGCACAGAAGATCTATGCTAAGTTTATTGAAGAGATGAAGCAGATAACCAAGTCTAGAAGGAACTCTCCTGCATCAGATTTTGATGAAGTAATCGAATACATATTTGGAGTAAGTGAGGAAACACAACATACACTGTTCAACAGGCTAGTAAAACTGATGGAAGAGTCAGGAGAGATCGCTGAAGAGGTTCTAATCAAAGAAGGATACAAGCCATACAAAGAAGCAGGCAAAGATGGCGTTGAAGGCGAGATCGCTGACGCTATAGTTGTGTTGATTATGGCCTTTGAGCGAAACGGTGGGACACCCGAAGAACTCAGTGATTTGTTAGCAAAGAGCATCGGCAAGGGTGGATTGGGGCAGAAATCCAACCCAGCTAGAACTCCAGAGGGCAGAAAGATACCAAAGAAGTATCTCAAAGGCCTCACCAAGATAGAGATGGCGATCGCAGCTAAGGAGATCGATAAGGGATACAAATATGATCTGAATGATCCCAAAGCATACGAAGAATGGAAGTCAGACATTAAAGCAAAGGCTAGAGGATATAAGACGGTTCCTAGTAAGTACAAGAAGAAGTTCGTTAAGATGTATGGTCCATTGCCAGAGAAAGGAGACTTCTTGACAAAGATAAGTAAAGCCACCGGAGTTAAGAAGAAGATTCTAAAGAAGGTACAAGATAAGGGTCTAGCAGCATGGACTACAGGGCACAGAGTAGGAGTGACTCCCCATCAATGGGCAGCTGGAAGAGTATACTCATTTGTCACATTAGGAAACACAGTAATGAAGGGAGGCAAGAAGATGGGTGATTACTCACTAGCAGTTGAAGCAGGACTAATTAGTGATAACCCAAGCGAGGCAGATTTCTTTCCGGGTCCTACAAGAGTAGCACCATACTATATGACTGCACAGACTATTCCTATAACGGCACTACAAAACTCAACTAGACATGACTTTGTTGAGGAGGAAGAAGATCCATTTGCTGATCAATTCTGACAGCAAACCTTCTAACCCGCCCCAAGCCTGCTCACATCATGGTCCAACTGTCAGGGGTATTTCTCCAGTCATTCCGAGACCGCCATTCAGTTGTTATCGGAAGAACTCGTAGCGGTAAGACAGTATTCACAGGTAAGGTGCTTGAGGGGCTTCAAGAGTTGAACACACATACAATCTTCGTCGATCCTAAACACGACAAGGATTTCGCACACCTAGGAACGATATGTCATAGCCCTATACAAGTGTATGAGCAACTCCTTCTGAAGAATCCAGCAATTGTCTTCAGACCATCAGCGGACGAGAATAAGAAGGAAGAGCTAGATCGAATGGTCGAACTAGTCTTTAGCTTACAGAGGAAGGCTGGATTCAAGAGAATCAAACGAGTCATAGCAATTGACGAGATACAATTGTTTGCTAAGAAGGGCTCTTCTAAAGCAATTGAAATGATCTGGACAGTTGGTGCAGGTCTAGGTATTGTTGGTATGGCACTAACACAAAGGATACAACTGCTAAACGAAACTGCTTGGAGTCAATCAGAGAACAAGGTTATCTTCTGTATTGAGGATCGTGTTGAATACCTCAAGTCAAGGAACCTACAGCACTATGTCGATCTTCAAGAGTTCTTTAATGACTCAGTGAATAAGTATTGGTTCTATTACACTAGAGGCGATGGTGAATGGAAGAAGCATAAACCGGTTTCTTTGAATAAGCCTAAAAGGAAGGGATCTCTCACCCTGTCCAGATGGTAGTCACTATAACAGTCCCATATGCGAAAGGCCCCGGTGAAGATATTGGGGCGATCAGATTCTTAGAGAGTCTTGAGGCATCGTTCAACTTGATGGATATTCCTTACTACACAATCAAAGGAACATCTCCAAGAACAATGTTGGATCTTTCCACGAGCGCAGCGAGATCAACACAATATACATTAGAACTATCATCTAGCCTAGTAGTATCTAGTATACATATAGATATCCAGAGTTATAGTAATGATTCCAAGAGGTTCATGGATAAAGAATCGATAAACAGCGATATAGTCTTTGGTATACTTCCGACATTCACTGATATCAATTTCATGGAAAGAATTGCCAAGTTATCAGAAGCATTTGCTTATCCACAGGTAAGAGAAGTCGATATGGAAATGAACTATGCAAGTGGATTAAGTGAGTTTATTTTTGATACACCAAGTATAGTGATCAAAGTTAACGAGGGTAGCGTGGATCTCTTCCCTGCCCTCGCTGAGGTTGTTGCTGAGGCGGTTGCGAGGGAGGTATCCCAAAGAATGCAGCAGGATTCTCTCGAAGAAGAGCTAGAAGTCTAGCCACACCAGAATTAACCGCATGAGATCTATCACGGAATATTCGCCTTGCTACAAGATCATCTATAGCATCGTATAATTCACGCTCTAGAGTCACGGTGACAGGAACCCGCTTAGACAAGTTTCGCTCTCGGTTAAGGCGTGACACGATACTCCCAGTCACTCTGTGTATATGACAGTTCTCCATCATACGGTGTATGACAACATCATAGGCTTCCTTATATGTACCCCCTACATCGGAAGGTTTGATCGGCATGCCACTACAAGAAGTAGTTATTCTGAACCCTCGTCGTCGACCAGCTAAGAGACGCGCCGCTAAGCGTAAGTCTTCTAGTACTCGTAAGAAGACGACTAGAAGCCGTGCGTCGGCGAAGAGAAAGGCATCCGTCAAAAAGAAAAAAGGAGGAAAAAAGATGGCAAGAAGAAAGACCACCCGAAGAAAAACCACGGCGCGTCGTAAGTCACCTGCTCGCAGAAGAACTGCACGCAGAAAGACCACTACTCGTCGAAGAAGAACAAGCCGCAGAAAGCCTGCAGCTCGTCGAAGAAAGACAACCCGCAGAAGAAAGACTACCCGTAGGAAGTCTCCTGCACGCAGAAGAAAGACCACGAGAAGAAGAAAGACTACTCGTAGGAAGTCTCCTGCCCGTCGAAGAAAGACGACCCGCAGACGCAGACCTGCACGAAGAAGAAAGACAACCCGCAGACGCAGACCTGCACGCAGAAGAAAGACTACTCGCAGACGCAGAAAGTCCCGAAGAAAGTCCCCTGCACGCAGAAGAACTGCTCGCAGAAAGACTGCTGTTCGCAGAAGAAGATCTGGCAGAATGCTCAAGATGAAGGGCGTCTCCCTAAAGGGATTCACTGGATTCGTTAAGAAGCATCTTAACCTGAAGAACTTCGGTGCGATCGGTCTAGGTCTAATGGCACCTCAAGTTGTTGGCGGACTTTACCAAAGAGTCTTCAACATGCTCGGAAACCCCGGCAGAAGAGTTGCTGACTTCATCGGTACAACCAACGGCCAATACCTAACTGGTGTTGTCGGTACTGCTGGACTGCTTTACGCAGCTAACCGCATGGGAATCCTAGATGACAAGGTTGCTCTAATGGCAGCTGGTGTAAGCACATCTGTTGTGCTTCTAAGCTACCTGTCCCGAACAATCGGCGGCACTGTCGGTGCATACATCCCTGATGTCTTCAACCCAGTCTCTGGAATGGCTGGCGGATACATCGGCGGATACTCCGGCGGATACCTTGGCTACCTAGGTGACGCACACGGAATGGACATGAGCGGCGGACACGACTACATGGGTGCAACTGAAGACAGAGTCTTCGGTATCCCATCAAGTGTCGGCAATGTAAATGTCTTCTGAGTGTGAACACGCAGGCACAGGAACAAACAAAGAACCATCTCTCTTGAGATCCCTTAGCAACTCCGGTTGCTTCGGATCGTCTCTATGAGAGATGTCCACCCATAGTGATATGGGTAAGCTCTGAGTACTATCAGGGGTTTCTAAGGAAGCCCCTGATGGTACCGACCCCTTCATTCATCAGCACTAACTAGTTTTCTCTTGGCGAGCCTTCGCCATAGTGCTACCCCTACTATTATCCAAAATAGTAGCTCTGCTATTACTAACGCACTAATGCCTGTAATAGCTGTGACTTCAATAATCTCATTCTTATGATCGAACGCATTCATATCGTCAGTATCCTCGGCGGTTGATTAGTTCACTTTTCTTCTGTTGTTGTATGTATGCGTCAATACTCTTAGCATCTATAAGATCGCCACTAATGTATTGTCTAACTATACTTCGTACATACTGAACAGGCTTCAACCCCTTCAATTCACTTTCCTGCACAATAGTATTCCAATCACTTAGTGGAAATCTGATTGATATCTGCTTAGATGGAACCTTCTCCGCCATGGTCGGAGGACATAACACTTTAACATAAAGATACCGCATGAATCCCATTGAATCCCAATCGAACCAAACTCCTTATATCTAACCGGTGTATCGGACAAATTGCTTAAGTCGGCGAGTCGGCACAGACAGATAACACCCGAAACAAAGATAGCGGCAAAAAGAAAAAGGAGGAAAAAAGAATGGAACTAAGACCATATTACGATAGACCAACAGGACAAATCAAGAACTATTTGTCTATCATTGAAACAAAGATCTCTGCGAACTTCCCTCACTGGGGTAAGGGTTCACAGGGCGTTTGGCCAAAGGGCGACTACGGTAAGGGTATCCTAAGAGCTGATCAATTCAGCATTCTAGGAACTTACGGTCAGTGGCTTATCCCGTCAAGCGGAACGGACGGAAAACCTAACTCAGTTAGCGTGGACAGCTTCGGATGGAGCTCAAAGACTCTTTCATTTAAGAGCCTTGAAGAGTTCTTCTATCTGATCATGGGTATTCAATACCCTGTGACACCATTGCTCATTACCGAGCATCAATGGCAGATCAGCGGTATCGAGACTCCTGTATTGGATCAACAAATCTTCGAAGTACTTGAGGAGCCTTTCGTATGGTACGAAAGCCCTATTGTCATCGAGCCAGAAAAGAACATCGTCTGCAACCACCGTGTAGTAGGCGGCGCTGCTAGCTTCGGAAACGGTACCATCGCTGGTGCTGAGAAGTGGAGAGTAATCGGTAGCGTAGTTGGACAGCACCACGAGCTTATTCAGTTGACCCAGAACATTGGCGAACTTTCGTGAGGCTCATACGGAGATACTAAAGGAGGTATGAAGTATGGCATCATTAGGAGGATTGGATGTCGCTTATGGCGCATCTATGCAAATCGTACGAACCAATGTACTATGTATGAAGCATAATGAAAACGCAGGATCAGAAGACGCTACACTAGCATCTATGCAAAAGGTACACAACCTTGCTGTGCAAAGATTCCCATCTCAACTAAAGCCTGACTACACATGGTGGTTTAACGCTAACGCTACCCACGGTAGTGCTCTAGCAACTCAAACCACATCCATGTTAGGAGGTATTCTAGGACAGGACGGAGTCGCAATCGCAGACCCACTAGTCGACCATGTGCAAAACACCGGAAATGGAAACTCTATCAGCTCTGTCCCAGTGGGCGGAGAATTGACCAGAGGAGCTACCGGTAGCGGTGTAAGAGGCTTGTCTGTTGAAGCAATTCTATCAGCAGGTGCAGTTCAAATCGTAGCTGGCAACTCAACATCTGAAGATCTGTTTGCAGGTACTGTGACAAACGATGGAGCTGGCGAAGACCCAGTAGTGACATCGCTCAACAGTGCATCAACAATGCACAGCAATCTCATGAGGCGTGTAATCGACAGAGACACAACTGGTGAGGCAGTTCACCCGGTGACAAGCACTCTAAGCTTCTTGCCATTGTTGAACGATCTGACCTTTGCTGGATCAGTGACTGAAGCTGAAGCTGCAGGTCTTACAGACGGCAGCGAAACTGCAGACACTGCAGCAAGCTCTCTAAGCGCATTGAAGACTGCACTCGGCGGCGGCGCAGCTGTCCTGAGTGTTATCAGCTTGTGCAAGGTTGCTTGAATACGGTTGAAACGAATCAACAGCAGGGAAACCTTAGCAACTCCGGTTGCTTAGGACGCACCCACAAACAGACCGGCGTAAGCCACGGGCCCAATTAGGCTTGCGAAGGTAAAACTAAACTAGACCCCTATCAGGGTCGTCTAGAGGAACCTCGGCAACTCAGGTTGCCTTGGACCTCCTCAAAGACGGCTTTGGTAGGGGTCTTTTTTTTATTTTCAAAAACATACGCCATCCAACACCGTTATATCTATCGGTCTCATCGGATGGACTAGTAGGGGCGACTAGAAAGAAAGATCCCGAACCACCCACAAAGAAAACAAGGTGAAAGAATATGGCAAATGCAAACCAAGGACTAAGACCGGGGAACGCCTTCGGTCGACTAGCAAATATAAGTTATGACCAACCAGATACGCAGCACATCGCCCTCAAACCGGGCTACATTGCTCGTATCAGAGACCGATACCATCTGGTAGTAGCAAAGGAACCGATCGCGGTTGACCTTTACTTTACAGATACTCTAAATCTCGGTGAAGATAACGCAGGAAATCTTGACGGAACAGATGGTGCTAATGCTATGCAGTATGGTGTGCACTCACTACAAGCATACTTCGATATTGCAGATAACGCAGACCCAGCTGATGTCAAAGGAAACATTCTCAAGCCTGACTATGACTCTGGCTTCTTGTCCTTCAAGGATCTAGAGCCTGACGCAGGTAATCTATACCATCTGTGCCCAACACTACCACTTCAGCCAAAGTATATGAATGCCGAAACCGGTGATTGGCACGCAATGACAGAGGTCTCTCCTAACGAAGGAGGAAAGCCTATCGGATTCAAGGGAGACGGAACCTCCGAACACCTAGTTCAAATTGGTACTGTGTCACCTCGTATCATGATCAAGCACCCTGCTGGTGTGCCAAAGCATGTTTTGGATAAAGCAACAGAAGGAAACTCTGGTACAGTGCGCTCTGAGACTGCTCTAGAAGGCGTTAACGGATTCATTGACGGATCCATGTCCTCTCCAGAGGCACCTAACTGGGATTACGCTCTTTGGATCGAGCATGGTGAGAACAATCTTCCTACATTCAAGATGGTTAACGACTCTGACGAGTACATCATCGATGGAAAAATCAGACTCATCGGTTGGAAGTATCGCATCCTAGAACTAACGCAAGAGCAACTTAGTGTCTTCAAGCAGAAGGCTGGCGGTCGCCTAAGGTTCGTTATCATCAACAGCACTGGTCTTCCGGTTAGTGGTTCTATGCTTGCAGACTACTTCCCTAAGTGATTAGTGTAAGTGGTGATAATAAATGGACGATGACTTTGACGACATGAGACCCTCTGTTGTAAGTGCGACTTGGATACCCGAGGTAGCTGACTCACGAAAGAGACTCGTTCGTGAAGATAAGCGTGCTATTACTGTTAGAAGCCCACCGGGTCAAGTATCTAGTGGAGAAAGCGTCGAAGTTCTAAACATCAGAGAGGCTGGAGATCTAATCTCTTTGAAAGTAGTCGTTGATAACCCATACGCATCGGTCTTTCTAGAGATCGATGATTGGAAGAACCGTGAGCCTAGAGGAGAAACTCCTGCAGAATTACTCATGGCGGGTAGGACTAGCAGATCAGATAAAGAGTTCTTCGTGATCGATAAGGGGCCAGATGGTGGATACACTATGGTATACAACCCAAAGATGCCAGAGAAGTATAACAATAAGCTCAGGATCGTTATCCATAACGGTATCAAACCGTCTAGAGATGTATTCGGAAATACACTGCGATATAGTTCTAGGGGCGGATTGCCAACACCTGCAACCAACGGATTCGCAGGAGGAGGAAACTTTCAGCATACTGGATTGGGTGGAGCTAGCTTAGCGACAATAGCAAATGCAATGACTAACCCTATAGGTAGTAGTCCATATACAGTAGGTAATGTATATAATCAAGACATATATGATAATCCTAGCCTTATAGTGGGCACAGACCATCCGTATCAGGGAATAGCAGGAAAGCCCATCTTCACAGAAGACGCAGCAACCAAATCGACTACACTTAGAATAGTCTTTAGTCAGCCCGGGCAAAAAGAAGCCGGTGCAGCAGGAGCAATGGCAAATGCTGCAACACCTAACTCAGTTCAGTTCCCCGGCAATCCGACAACTGGATCAGAATCACAGATTGCTATTTATGCCAGCACTGACGAAGTAGCAGATGAAGGAACCCCTGCTCTCACCAATATTAGAGTAGGGTCTAGGCTATTCATACGAAACGGGGATACAATTCACTTCCCCGGCGTAGTGACACACTTACAAAGAGAACAGGGTAATGAAGCGATACCATTTACAGGAGGCGAAGCAAACGGCGCTTATCTGGTCACCTTATCACCGGGATTACAAAGCATGCCTGCAAAGTTCGATCTAGTCGCAGACGATGATACTAGATCGATAGGCATCGTCACTTCTCAAGCGGACACAGATCCGAAGTTCTTATTGAAGAGTGTTGAACTCAAGCGTATTAAACGCGTATCTTATGACGGGTGATATCATGGCTTACAAAAATCCACTTTACGACTTTGCAGACAGAAGACCGGTTATCAGTTTTCTAGTGGTGCCAATTGCGCTACACTTCGCAGCAACTGGTGCATACTATATGCTAAGAAGCCTAAAGACTGGGTCGCCTATCGGTTCTGTAGGTCTCAAAGCTGGTGAAGATCAGAAAGAGAACCCTCTTTCTGCACTAGGTTCAACAACCATTAGAAAGCAAGGTGGATCAGATCTAGATCTTGTGTTTAGAGCAACAGCTTCACCAAGACCAACAGGCCCCGGAACAGGAACATATGAAACCGTAATGCCTTCTCCTACTCAAACACCAGTTAGATATGATGCTCAATACCACTCTCAGGCTTGGCTAGATGATCCAAATCAGGTACAAAGAGAGCGTGCTGTCACGCAGACTCAGATTTACCAAGAAGATATCTCTGTATTTAATGGCCTAAGTGGTATCAGAAAAATAAAGAGATGATCAAATGTACCCAAGCAGACAACTAGGAGTTATCTCCTTTAGCGAGGCCATGTCCTACGGTAAGAGAGCTCTTCCTATTGGTTTAACAGGTATGTTTGCAGGAGCTATTCTTTACCCCATGGCGTCTTTACTCACCGCAGGGGCTACTCCTAGTGCCAAAGAGTTAGGAGTCGATGCAGTTGTCGGTGCGGGTGCAGGGTTTATTTTGGCAGAGGGGATTGGGATCTTAATCAAAGCAGGACAAGATGGTCGTATGGGCAAGACTTCTGTAGCTGCACCTATGGTATTTGGTGGTGGTGCAGCAACTGCTACTAAGCTGATAAACAGGCAGGCCCCAGTGAAAACCGTCTTAAGTGCGGGCGCGGTAGGCATGTTCGTCGGGGGGCTTGCTGGACTAGCCTATGACTATATGAGGAATTGAAATGGATCCATATTACGCACATCAGCATACATTCGGACCTTCGCCTGAAGGTGATCTTTTTGGTATCGGTAATGCGCCGACTTCTTTGAAAGATCTCAGGCCAGTTAAGATGATCGATGTTCTTAGATCAAAAGATGTTAAACTATGGGGAATAGGCCATACACCTGTCGATATGGTTAAGGCTAATCCACCATTGACTGCAGGAACTATCATTGCAGGACTTGCTATCAACTATGCATTAGGCAGATATGTTGCTGCACCAATTATTTCAAGAGTGACAGGAGAAAACTTGTCTAAGAGTGTTAGAAATGCAATAGGCGTCACCGCTATGATGATTTGAGGGGTACGAATGAGCTTTGTTAAAGAAACCAAGAAGTTCTATAGAGAACACCCATTCTTAGCAATATCATTTGGAGTCACTGCTGCATTCATTACATCTAGAATGTACTCTGCAACCGTTAAGGAAGAAGGAGAGTTCTGGGAAGTGAGAAGCGGTGTTGCAGGTATAGGACACTTAAACAAAGGGCAAAAGCAAAAACTTAGTCAGATAGAAAAGGAACTGATGAAGGCTTCTAGTATGCACGCTTCACAAGCAGAAAGGATCAACCAACTAGGAATGACTACATCGACTTCAACCAGCACTTCATCATCACACATACCTGCAATTAGAGAAGGTACAGGAGAACCTTCTATGCCTATGCCTGTAGCTATTATGGGCGTACCTAGCTCCATCAAAAGAAGAATCGCCCAAGGACATGATCTAGCGACAGACACTTACTATGAGGGAACTCACAGAACTGAATCTGCGCCGATCGATGAAGTTTCCAGCATGGCTGACCTAATGGGCATGGGAAGTGCCAACATGGCTGGTCATGGGTGGATGTAATGCTTCACCCAAAGCAAAGAAAGCAACCCCGTTATCACGAGGGTCTTGATTGGGAGGAAAAGAACCTCACCAATGATTTTATCGATATCACTCGTATGGCACTCGATGATAGATATGCTAAGAACGCTGCTCCTCTAAGCAAGCGTCGTAATGGTGTTGGTCCAACTCAAGGATATATCCCCGGCCTATTCGGCGGGCATGACATAAATCAAGAGTTTGTTGAAGATGTGGCTAAAGAAACAGCATTTGTAGTAGGCGTAAAAATGGCTGCTAAAGCTTTCGTTGTACTAGTAGCTGCTAATCTAATCAAGTAAGCTAGGTGCTAATAGGATCTATTAACTCGTGGTGGTTGCACACCAAGCAAATAGATATCCGACTATCACCCTGACAGGTTATGATTACTTCTTCGCTATCGCATCTTTGACAGCGCAAGGAATCACCTATCAATTACTTACTTACTCGTTAAGATTACTCTCAAGCAAGAGGGCAGAGTTAAGAAGGCTAGTGACGCCATCTTCGAGATCGTGGTTGCTGATCTCTTGTGCTAGTACGCACTTCTTTCCTTGTAGCTCAATTGTAATACTCACATTGGTTGTTTTGTTTTCACGCATTTTGTTCACATCCGAGGGTCTCGCCCTCAACTTATAGGTAGCTTGGCGCAGTACTTATAGGTTGCCTTACTTAGACTTCTTTTTCTTGAATCTAGGAAGCTTCTGTTCTTCTTTAGTAGGCTTCCATTCTATCTTACCAGCTTCCTTACCTTTGCTGATCTTACGGACGGCTCTATGTCCTCTTCCAAATAACTCATCGTCTTTGTTATACTTCCTACCAACGCCACGAAGCCCAACTGCTTCTTCGTTAGACCATGTAAGAGCGTGCTTTTGTTGATCGTCCTGTTCCATAGGCCTTCTAAAGCCAAACACTTCGTCATGCGGATCGCCCAAGCAAACATTGTTTGCTACTACATGAGACCAGTCGCAACTTGGGCACTGAACCTTGAGAATGTGATTCCATGGCTGAGTATCTCCACGACCGGAAGATCTCTTACTTTCAACAACAACATTATGGAACAGTCTTGTTTCTGTATGACCGCACATAGGACACGGTAAAGGCTCGCCCTTTAGCCCAGTCATTAACTCTCCATCGAGAGGAATGTTCTTCTCGGCAATATCCTTACAGATAGGACACTGCTTACGCTTATTCCACTCATTCGCTGTGATCTTTTCGTCCATCTTGACTCAACTCCATTACTAACTCCTGCATCGAATCGAACATTATGTTTAAATCCAATGTTCGGGCCAAGTACAGAATCGCTCTAGGATCTCCATCATACTTGACCGCCATAAACCCATCAGAGTTAGCCGCAGCAAACACAAAGTCCTCAATTCCTTCTTCCTTAAGATCATCAATGAATGCAGAGATCTTAGCCAATATTACTTCATTAGTCACCCTTTATCGCCTCTTTCATTTTCTTAGTGAGTATAGATAGTGCTTCGATCGTGGCCTTGTCATCGAACTGATAGTAATCCATTGTCGCTACACACTTTCTGATAGCGTGTGCGTGTTCTAGTGGGGCTTCTCTCCACTTGCTGAAATTGCTCTCAACCAGATCACAGAATGTCTTTTGATGTTCGACCCAGCAACCATGACACATTACTACGGCATCTTCTGCTAAAGCGAACTTAACAACCTCTTCGACTTCTTCCCAATCTTCACCACCAGAGAACTCATCGGATTGATCAACCACTCGTTCTCCGACATACTCCGCATACTTCGCTCGCTCTAATACATGGCTTCTCGTACCCTTACTACACACTATACACTTCGCATATGGAGTAGCGACATCATCTCTTGTGATCAGGCTCATATCCCCTTCCATCATTATTGGGGACTTAAGCTAATCCATCGGAAGGCTTTTTGTTAAGGGCTACCTCCGATTGACTATGGCAAGAGACTCAGGAGTATCCCCATCAGCACCCCATGTCAATTTAAGTACTAGTGGTGGCGTCAAAAGACCACTTAGTGGACAGGAAACAACAGACGGTGTGGCATTGCTAGTAAGTGACACTGGAAGAACCAATTTTAGTACAACATCACACCCTAAAGGAACCATTAGCACAGCAAAGGTAAAGCTGAGCGAGATCGCACTTAACAAAGCAACCGTTATCTCCAAAAGAGGGTTCTTATTGAAGGCAGATAGCTCAAACTCAGGTACTATACACATTGGTACGACGAATGTTAGCACAACCAATGGTATGGTATTAGAAGCAGGAGACTCCATCTTTATTGACATAACCAACTCCGATAATATATACTTAGTAGGAAGCGGAGCTGGACAAGGTATATTCTGGATGGATATGTGAGGGAGGCTAAATGGGTTATGCAGCCAGCAGTGGTATCCTCATCAAAACTTCTAGCGGGTTTCAAAAGGTAAAGAGTCTAGAAGGAACAGGTATCACCTTTTCTAAGAGTGGATCTAAAGGATCTCTGACAGTCACTGGTGGCGGATCAGGGATAATCACTGCATTTGCTGACCAAGACGAGCATCGCATCGTCACGAGCGGATCTAGTGTTAATGAGCTTCAAGGGCAACAAAACCTAACATTCAATGGATCTAATCTAAGCGTCACAGGCAGTATTACTGGAACAGGCACTATCGGCACCACAGGACGAATCATCTCTGGTGTAGCAGCTAATGGGGCTATTCTTGACTACACTGGTGGAGTGGGCGGAAAGCCATTTGCTGTAGTGACTAGCAGTCAGGTTAAGTTCTCGGTATCAGATGCAGGAGCCGTTGATGGGGCAAGCGTCACTGCAACTGGCGCTGTTGAAGGTGGTAGCCTTACAGACGGAACTGCCACAGTTTCTTCTGGCGCTATTACAGGTGCTACATCAATTGGCGCAAGTGGAACGATCACAGGAGGTACTCTTACAGACGGGGCATTCTCTGTTAACTCTGGTGCTATTACAGGCGCTACATCAATCGGCGCTAGTGGAACGATTACAGGAGGTACTCTTACAGATGGCGCATTCTCTGTTAACTCTGGCGCTATTACAGGAGCTACATCAATCGGTGCAAGCGGAACAATTACAGGAGCCACACTTACAGACGGCGCATTCTCAGTTAATTCTGGTGCTATTACAGGAGCTACATCAATCGGTGCAAGCGGAACGATCACAGGAGGTACCCTTACAGACGGCGCATTCTCAGTCAACTCTGGTGCTGTCACAGGAGCCACTACAATTGTCGCAGGAACTAGCATTACTACAGGAACTGCAGATGATGGAGTTATTGTCACGCCCACTACATTCAAAGTAAGAGCAAGTAGCGCAGATAAATTATCTGTGACTGCCACAGGTGCGATCACCTCTGCAGCAGCTATCCAAGGAACTAGTCTTACAGATGGAACTGCTACACTCTCTTCTGGTGCATTAGCAAGTGCCACTACAGTGACAGCTTCTGGTGCTATCACAGGAGGCAGCCTTACAGACGGAACTGCAACAGTTTCTTCTGGCGCTATTACAGGGGCTACTGACATAACCGCATCTGGGGCAACCACAACTGGAACTGCAGTTGTAGGTAGCGACACTTCAGCAACAAACTCTGTTATATTCCCACTGACAGTGACGCATACTTCCACAGGCACTCCTGCAGCAGGGCTTGGTGTAGGTATAGCATTCAAGAGCGATTATGCGGATCACACCGCAGAAGCGGAACAAAATGAGGTAGCTTCAATAGAAGCAGTAGCAACGAATGTTGGCGCAGGTGCCGAATTGTTCGATCTTGTATTCAAGAACAGGAATGGCGCTGCTCCTTCAGAAAAGATGCGTATCACTTCAACAGGTGCCCTTAAGAGCATATCAGAGATAAGAGCAGGGACTTCGCTTGTAGTCGATGGTGGAGGCGCTGGATCGCATACAGGAACTGGAACCATCATTAGTGATACTGGAATTACATTTGTTGTGAGTGATTCTAATAAGCTATTAGTGTCGGCAACTGGTGCGGTGACTTCTGCGGCTGCAATCCAAGGACTTAGCCTTACAGATGGTTCTGCCACGATTAGTGGTGGTAGCCTTACAGGAGCTACAAATGTCACAGCTGCTGGCACAGTATCTGGAAATGTTGTAGCAAGTGCAAGCACAATCTCAGCTGGTACAACTATTACAGGCGCTACTCTTACGGATGGCGTATTCTCTGTTAACTCTGGTGAAGTCACAGGAGCTGCTGACATAACGGCAACTGGACTTCTTCGTTTAACAACTACAGGATCAGGACTTATGATGCCTAATGGCCAAGGAGGTATAGGAAGAATACCTTTCATTGATCAGATACCTAATGCTGCGGGCAACTCTGCTCTTATCGATGTATTCTATGCGAGTATGGGTGGAGGTGTATTTAATGCACCAGATGATACAGCTAGAATATACACAGCAGGATTCACTGGGTTTGATGATGGTAGCGTTTTTGAAGATCACGGGCTTTTATATAATCATTCAGTTGACTGCACTTCAGGCGAGAATGTAGGCAGACAAACGATGCTGATTGCTAAGGGTGGCGCTATTACAGTAAGAAATGCATTCGTTGATGAGGGGGCTCCACAGTTGCCCGTAGGAATTAGTCCTGTATATACTGTAGGAACATTTAATCTCAATGGCACTCTCAATACTAATGGATTTACATTGGCTGCAAATAAGGCATGTACTATGATCATATCTTCAAGGGACGGTGGTAATGGCGAGAAAGCTATGGTGCATGTATTCGGAGATGTGACTGGACTGTGATATTATGTTTATGATGGGACATGGTGCTGCAGCTCAAGCCACTAGTGGTGGCGGTGGTAGCCCCGGAAACACTTACGGTACACGGCGTGTAGCACCATTTACTGGGGCGGTTAGTACGCATGCAGGTATGCATGTTCTGATAACTGACACACTAGTTGACCCCAGCCAAGGAGATCCCAATGTTATCTCTGGGCTTGATTATGGGTTAGATGACGCAGCAGGTGTTGGCGTTCAGGGGATAGGTATAGACGATTATGTTGCAACAAATCCTGACTTCACTCATGAAAATGCTACAGCATACCATACTATAGCCATAGGCCAAGTTGCAGTGAAAGGAGAGATTAACATACCAGCTAATTCAGAATATGAGTGGAGAATAGTTGTTATATCCCCAGATAATTCCGGAAAGGCATCTTTCCAATGCAGAATAATCAATGATACTACAGGCCTTTGGGATGGGAACAACTTCAGATTTGATGGTTCAGGCCACCCAACCCAAGCCAATGCGACAATCACTGGAACTAATCCAGCGATGTTTAGAGGGACTTGGCGAAATGAAGCCCAAACTACAGGGTTCTTCGTTATGGCTTTTGGTGTCAACGAGGGAGGTACTGCTTCAACTCAAGCAAGCCCAGAGCAGCAAGTTGGCCTAGGATCAGGAACACCTTCATATGCAGATACAGCATATCTTAGAGTCAATATAGTATAATCATGTATAGGGGGATATAGTATATGGGATATATATCAAAAGGTAAAGGAGCTATAGGAAGACACGGCTTCAAATCGATTATCGGCGTATACAATAAGGGGTCTTCTGCTATACCACCAGTATCTGCAGTATTCAGGCCAACCGGTATGGGAATTGGTAAAGAAGATCAGTTATCTGCACAGTATATTGTTGATGGAGGAGGGGCTACGACTGTTTTCTTAGCGCAGAACACAGGTGCATTGCATAATACATTCTCTTTAGGAGCTCAGTCATTAGACCCAGCCAACCCCACAGTCGCTATTGGCGGATTTGGCGCATTAAGGACAGCAAACTACCCAGCAACAGTTGTCGATCCATTACAAGTAGGGGTATTTCAATTAGTGACAGATGAGCCATCAATATGCACAATAGATGCAGTCGGTCCACACGCCCCTGAGGACACTGTCGCCGGTAGCGCAGTAGCCGCTAACGCCGGTGAGATAGGCCACCAATTAGCCGCTCAGGGTATAACACTAGATCCTACTGCAATTGGGGCTGGCGCTACGCCGTCACTTCAAATAACATACACTGGAGGATCGTTCGCTACTCAAGTCCAGAGAACTTTCACAATAACATTCGTGGCTTAACCTTTAAGGCTTGAACCAAGTTGTTAGGGTTCATGGAAGGATCCAATGATGGCTCAATTAATATTGAGTTAAACAATGAAGAGATGAAGCAAGAGCTTATGGTTGAACTAACTAGAGGGCAAGTTCTCGTGATTAACGAGTTCTTAGCCAATAACCTTCAACCTAAGGGATATGGTATGATTGAGTTCGCTTACGATCTATTCACTAGATTGCGAACGGCACTCGATACACCAGTTAAGGAGCCTTTCATGCCAGAAATGGATGAGACGCCAAGAGAGGAGCTGTAAATATGGAACAAGTAAATAACTCAACAGAGCAAGCAGGAGCAACCGCCAGAGCAGTATGCATTCATATTGCTAAGGAGATGAGCGAACTAGTAAAGCATACACTAGGACCAATGGGGCTAGACAATATGCTAGTCGATGGTATGAAAGATTCAGTCATTACAAATGACGGTGCAACGATTGTTAAAGAATCTGCTATCGACCACCCAGTAGCAAAGGTGATTATGGAAGTTGCTAGAACACAAGAAGAAAACTGCTATGATGGAACTACATCTAGTATTATTCTTACAGGCGAACTTATGGATCAGGCATCTTCACTTCTAAAGAAGAAGATCCACCCATCAAAGATCGCTATGGGATATCAATTAGCAGCAGTAAAGGCAGAAGAAGTTCTCCTAGATATGGGTCTTGAAGTCGACGATGAAGTCCTTCAACTAGTAGCAGAAACTGCAATGACGGGTAAGTCAGCAGAATCTGACAAAGAGCACCTAGCCGCAATTTGTGTTGATGTAGCACAAGCAACAGATCTGTCTAACATCAACATTGTAAGCAGAGCTGGAGGCCGTATCTCTGATTCGGTTGCTATTGCCGGTATCTTAGTCGATAGAGAAAAGTGCCATCATGATATGCCCGACACTGTTGAAGATGCTAAGATTGCTCTAGTCAATGTCGATATCTCACTACCAGAGTTTGCCAAGGCCATCAATGTCCAAGTGCAAGACAATCAAGCGGTACAAGAGTTCATCGAATCCAGAAAGCAGCAATTAGCAGATATCGCAACAGGTATTATTGAAACAGGGACTACAGCAGTATTCTGTATGAGGGATATCGATCCATTCGTACAGGAATACTTTGCTAAGCACGGAATCTATGCGGCAAGGAGAGTCGCCAAGAGTGATCTTGAATCACTATCCATGTCCACAGGTGCTAGGATTATATCCAACCTAGACAATCTCACTAAGAAGGATCTAGGTTCTGTCGAGTTGCTGGAAGAAGTTAGCGTTAACGACAAGCCACTCATCAAGGTCACAGGAACTAAGTCTAGTAAGTCTGTCAGTGTCCTTCTAAGAGCACCCACACAACATGTGGTTGATGAAGTTGCTAGAGCCTTTGACGATGCAGTGGGTGTTGTCAGCGTTGCTCTAGAAGATAACAGAGTACTCCCCGGTGGAGGTGCACCATACATGGCACTAGCAAATGCACTTAGAGCCTATGCACTAAGCGTAGGAGGAAGACAGCAGTTAGCTATCGAGTCTTTTGCTAAGGCACTAGAAGTTATTCCAACTACACTAGCACAAAACAGCGGTAATGATAGCATCGATACGATGGTAGCACTAAGACACGCACACAATGAAGAGGACGGATGGAAATATGGGGTAAATGTAAATACTGGCGGTTCCTCGGACATGCTAGAGGAGAGAGTGGTTGAACCGAAGAGAGTGGTCGCACAAGCGATCCGATCCTCGGCAGATACCGCATCGCAGTTGATTAGAATAGAGAAAATCTTGTCGGCTAAGAAGAGCGCGGAGTTTGGAGATGATGGATTCGACTACTGAAGAGAAACTTAAGGAAGCCCTTGCCGTTCTAAACGGCACAGGATATAGCTTCATGCTTATCGTTGAAGATGAACATGGAGTTGCTGTTTTTAGCAACAGCAAAGGAGATAGACTATACCTAGTAGGAGAGAGTGATTAAATGCCAATACCACCACCAAGAAGCCCGATACTTGACTTGCACTATTCCGAAGATCGGGGTGCAGGCAATGATACGATAACGAGAGAAGAGATGCTTGAGCTGCAGCGTGAGCAAGAAACCAGATTGATTGGAACCTTTATGGTACAGTCATTGTTTCTAGGCTTAGCGATTCTTCTATACACCGAATGGCAGTGGAGTCAGTTTAGCGACCCTATCTATTCCGCACTATTCTATGCAATCTTTGGATTCTCACTTCAAGCATCCATGTATTATGTCTATAGAACGATGTTTGAAGACTCTGCTAGCCACAGACGCAAGTTAAAGCGCACAAGAAATAGACATAAGAAGAAGATGGCAGATTACAAGTATGGAATCGAATCACAACAGTTAGATATGCTTATGCAACAACAAATGAACCAACTACAAGCACAGCATGCATTAGCAGGGGCTGATGGATACATCGATAATAGTGAAATGCAGATGCTAAAGGCACAGTATGATGCATTAATGAATACTGCTGTGCAAGTCGATCAGCAGGCAGATAGAACCGTTGACTTTGAACAATTGGCTAGACAACTCGGCGTTGATCGTTTTCGAGTAGGTCCGATTCCCCTCGGACCCAAGCTGACAGTGACACAGGCACCAACTACACAGATGCGAGTTGCCCAGCCTGCGGTTGCCCAACAGCAAGCTCAGTCGTTAGATCTCACCCCAAAGGGGACACAGGATCAGCCAACAGAAGCACAGAGACAAATGGCGTGAGATGCGAAGCGATAACTAAGTCAGGCACACAATGTAAGAGGTATAGCGATGAAAGAAGGTGCTGGCAACACATCAATTCTTAGCTGCCCGGATTGTAGTCAGACAGTTAAAGCACCACTACATATTATACCATGCAGTCACTGTGGCTATTATCAAGGGGCACCGCCATGAGGGATCTATATGGGGCTAATATTCAAAGATACACAAGATGAACAAGCAGCTGCAATGTATGAGCAGATACACCTAGGTAATACATGGCAGTGGAGATACGCTCGAATTAAATGGGGCATTACTACAGCTGTAGCTACTGCATGTGGAGTAGTTCTTACAGCGGTGACAGACTATTGTATAGTCAAGTTCACAGAACACGCTGGTATAGTCGGGTGGTTGTTAGGGTGATGATGAATGTCGGGTTCTGCAGAGATAGTCGTAGCGCATGGTCTATGGCAGTTCTTGACTCACAGCGCTACTTACTTCCCAGTTCAAATATCGGTAATAGGGGCGTCAGAAACAGGAAAGACCACTCTAGATCGACAACTCACAACCCGTGGCGAGATCAGGGAGATGGGAGAGAAGGATCGGACGCACCACAGAAAGGGCAGATTCACAGGGTTATACAAAATGCCAGAGCCAACCAAGAAGCGTGTGAAGTCAAGTGGACTGATGAAGACAGTCATAAGCAGAGATCTTGGTGGGCACATAGAATATCATTCAACATGGTTAAGAGATATGATACAGAGAAGAGTATCGACGGTGGTGGTTGTAATTGATCACAGACATATGCAAGACGATCGTAATGTGGACAACCAAACCGCTTTGGGTTATCTTGTGCAAAGTCTGGCCAAAGGTACCAAACCAAGAGGCCTGTCTTTGTGGACAAGGTTGCGGGCAAGGAACTGGTCACCGAAGCGCATTCTTCTCCTAGCCAACAAAGCAGATGAATGGATGTCAGAGGAGGATTACAAAATGTGGGAACAAGGTTTCATCAAAAGGCATCCTATCTTCGATGTCTTTAGAGAAGACCTATACACACTCCAAGGTATCCACATACCAGTCTATATCGATGCTATATCAGCAAGATACGATTGGAATGTTGAAGATGCTTTGATCAAGGGGATGAATATATGAACGAACAGGACTTGTATAATCAAAGAATGTTGCAGATGATGCAACAAATGCCGCAGCATGGAGAAGAGGGATATAACGATGTAGTCGCACAGGTCGACTTCAAGATGTCAGATCACCCGAATCCAAAGAAAGCTAGAAGAAAGAACATTAAGAATGCAATAAAGGCACTGCAGCCAATGAAAAGAAGCTTCTTATCGCCAAGAAGATATTGGTTTGGTGGTAAGTATGCAGTTTCTAAGCCATACCAATGTGTAGTTGATGGGACTAATTGCATGAATGCAGATTACGGAGATCTATTCGATCAATACTTCCGAGATCCACATACAATGCAACTCAAGCCGTTCAAGGCATGGTCAGGTGTTGTCCCGGGAACTGGAAGGCAATTACAAGGCACTTACTGTCCTCAACACATGATGCTGTTTCACAAGTTAATGGAATGGATCGAACTTGAGGAGGCGGAAGCAGACCCGAACTTTTTCCAGAGGATGGCTAAGAAGGGAGTTGCGTTTGTTCCTGTTAAGCGACAGGCAAAAACCGAGCCTGAGAATCCTCTTATCGTTAAGTGGACTCCTGTGTTTATTGAAGCGCAGAAGGACGGTATCCAGATCGTGCACTATACAAACCCAATAACAGGTGAAAACGATATCACAATGCTTGTTTTCGATAACAGAACTCTAGCAGCTACAGCGCCAACAGGAACCGTCTTGAAAAGCATGGATATGGCTCAATACCATCAGGTTATAGAGCAAATGGGAAAACAGCAGTGAACGAAGACGCTATAATGAAGTACATGGTGGGAGGTACATGGCACTCTGGAATAAGAACACCGGAAACGCAGCCGCATTGACCCCGCCGGGGACGGGGAATGGCGCTATGCCTAGCCAATTTGGTATGTTCGCACAAGCAGCAGCTGATAGTGGACTAACTGACATGGCCATGGCTCAAGTCGATTCAATGACAGGCGGAATGAAGAATGAGGATCAGGTACAGATGTTGTACCGACTTATGGCAGTGCAACCCAACGAACTATCGTTGTTTTTCTTGCACTACCCTGAGTTTATGAAAGAAATGGCAGCGTTGATTGCGTTGATTATCCGACAGGAACTATACAAGTGGTTCTCTAGCGGTGCTCTTCCAACGACAATCAATACTGAGAAGGCAATGGAATACGCATCTATCACACAAGAGAACATTGATGCGCAGATCGCTAAGGTCGTTCCTACCGCCCAACTGCAAGCAGAAGTTAACCAAGGCGATATGCAGGCTATGCAAATGATGAATGCAAACCAGCAGAATGCTATGATGGGTAATATGCAACAGCAACAGATGATGCAGCAGCAACAATGGCAACAACAGCAAATGATGATGCAGCAGCCACCACAGAGACAGGGATTGAGTGGAGCCCTAGGAAACTTTGGTAGCAATCTGATCAGAGGATCTCTAGGCTTACCTCCAGCTCAACCCCAAATGCCTCAACAGCAAATGGGATATGGACAGCAGCCTATGATGTGAGGGGGCATAGTAGTTGCCCAGCATTCCTCCAGCAGGTGTTCCTGTATCGAGCTACCCCAAGTTCAATAGAACACCAACTCAATTACAGATAGTCGAGAAGCTAAAAGAAGCTCAGAGACTATTGGAGGAGGAAACTAGGCACAGACAACTCGCAGTTGATTATGTTGAAACTAAGGCTATGTTCTTTGGCGCAAAAGTAGCCATAACGAATGTACTGGATGAAATGTGTCTAAAATATCGACTATATATGACACCCGGTACTCTGCAAGCTGAATGGCCAAGGCAAGCAGGAAAGACCTTAGTATGGGCTGGCCGAAAAATAGACGATGAAAATATCAAAAATGCTATAGATGAACTCTTAGCAAACGAAACACCAACAGATGGAGACGGTAATGCATTACCTAGCCTAGCAGATATACATAAGGTAGCTAGAGATCAACTAACTATACTATTCATTAATATAATCAAATATCATGAACTACAGATAGAGAGATCTTTCGTATTAGATCAGATAGCAGTATTGTGTATCAAGTCTATACTATTAGGAGAAGCTCCAACACCAGAAGTAATCAGTATATTAAATGATAAAGACCTTGGGCCTCGATTGTGGTTTCCATTCAAAAACGACGGAAAGATAATGTCATTTACTGATACGCTCGCAACACGAGGCTATGGGATCAGTGGAGATTACGGGTTCCAACCTACACCCATCATTGACACTTGGCTTACAGGGCAAGAGTATAGAGCAACAGAGCGCAAATCTCGGGATAAGTTCGACGCCCATCGTGGTAATCTTAGAGTAAAGTATGTGGAAAGGCCATTTGGTGATGTAAGGTTATTCAAAGGCATAAACGGTAATTTTCCTAATTCGAGACAAAACGGCGTTCTCAACCATAATAATGCATTCGTGAGTCAAGGGATGTACATGAAAAACAGGCCTAGTCTAAACTATCTGGGTGTTCTAGAGCGGGAGTTTGGCTTGGTACGGTTTAAGAGTATACCTTTGAACTTCAAAAAGGTCCCAAGTGCACCAGATGTCTTTTATGCAACAGATACTCTCATCTCATTCTATGCCCAGTCTTTCAAGACTAGAAAACCAGAAGATTTCTGGGCATTTTGTTCAAAGTATAGATTAGTTGGTGAATTAGGAGGAAGCAAAAGTGTTTTGATTAGACTGGTTGAAGTCGATCCAAAAACTTCTGCGCCTAAAGGAAGGGGAACCATAGCCGGTATTATGACTGCAGGATCATTTTCACAGGCCGAAGCTGAGATAGGAAATGCCGTAAGCGCAGTTGCATCAATGTATCACTACATACTGCCTTTAGTGAAGGGAGAGGTAATAACAACATCTGCCTCCAATATGCAGAATTATCTTGAACCACAGAATAAGAAAGCACAGTCTATGTGGGTGGGTATACCTAACAAGGCAGCTCAACCCTATGTTGCTATAGTTCGTGAGAAGTGGAACTGGCCTGATTCTTTCCTTCAAAGAGAAAAAACAGGACAGTGGAGTAATGAGTTTAAACCTACATCAATCTCAAAGGCTTCTATTATACGCAACTCTCCCTTCCTTCAATGGGCATCTAACGATCCTGACAAGCGAATGCTGTCGCTTAATGACCCTACAGGAAACGAGCAGCTCCCAGAATCTATGCTACCGTTGGTATTTGGTCCCGCCAAAGATATACCGGGAGTTAACTCGATCACTCAAATTGATTTCATGCTTCAGCCAGCAGGTGCACTAGACGCTATGATGTTGATAGCAACCCCGGGCCCCAATAACCCGGTAATGCAAGCGATAAAGGATGTATTCTTCAAAAGAGATATTGTTGAAGACTCTGGTGACAGTTTCAAAATCAACATTATACAACAAGGTACAACGACCAGCTTCGAGCAGAAAATGGTTCAGGTTAAGAGAAATCTAGAAGTATTGCAGACAGTATTAACATCTCCGTATCTTTACTTAGAGGGAAGGGATCAGGCCTTAGTGCCAACTGCGCCAAATAGTGATAGATCAAAATACGGGATCTGCGTAAGCCAACGCGAGATGGACTTTGTTAAGTCAGTCTTAGACAAGGCACGATGGCCTAAAGGCGTACCAAAGGTTCTGTACTCAACACCTGTTGATGATGTAGCTGATATACCATTGGCTACCGCTAGGATGAAGAGTGCATTATCCTCGACAACATCATCCCCGCCCAAACTATCACCTTTAGCAGAATTACCACCAATCAACTTACAATCAACCCCGTCTGTTGACGACAACGGTAATCAGTATGTCACACTGACTATGAAAAATGGAAGAGGATTCCCATTACCAGCACTCTCAGAAGAGGTACCTAGAACGCTCATTTACTCAAATGAGAAATCTGGCATCGGCTTACATGAAATGTACACCACATTCAACTATATCTGGTCTAGAGATGCTGCAGGGATATACACAGGAGTCAAGAGCAAGATCAAGGGAACACTCCCAGATGTTGAAGTTAGTCGTAAGATAACACCTACACAACAAGAAATACAGAATCTCGAAACAATACAAAGACAAAACGATACAGATGTCGCAGCTATAGTAAGCGTGTTAGCTATCGCAGGCACAGGCGTGCTACTATTCGCTAGGGAGAGAGGATTTTTCAACAGCGGGGATTGACCGACTATTTTAACAGTAAGCACATCATGGGGTATCACAATGGTAGGCAGTAGGACTCACTTTCACTCGATTGCTAGAGAGTTTGGCTCATTGCCAAACGGCTCTCTATCAGCATACGGTGCTATAGGAGAAGCCTCACAATATCTAACAGCAAATGACAGAGCGAGAGCCTCAAGACCGAGGGACAGCGGCCAAAAGAAGCCAGTAATGAGGCCAAAGACTAACGGCGCAGTCATAGAGACTCATGAAGCGCACACATCATTCGGTTGGTCGACAGTTTATCTGATCGCAGCTAACCATGGGTATGTTGTCGAGTTCTATTGCCCCAGAGATAAAAGAATGAAGATTCATGGAACTTATGGCACTATGGAAGAAGCCCAAGGACAGGTGGAAAAATTGAGGAATAATCTAAGAGAATATGGAATGAAGAACCCTTCAGCATTAGGAAACATTGGTGTAATAGGTGCAGGTGATCTATCTGTGCCTCTTATGCTTGCATTAGCGTCAGTATACATTGGATTAGACTTCCCGGGGGCAAGATCAGGGGCTAAACTTGTCAAGAACTTCATTAACGAGCCTATTCCAAAGATACAGACAGGTCTCCTATTCATAGGAACCGCTGCGATCATTATGAAACAATTTCAAAACGCATAAGGTGATAGCATGAGGGGAGATCAGTTTTTCAACATGGGGTATGGTAGCATGGATGAAGATGAAGAAGATGAAGAAATGGATCTTTCAGGCTTTATGGGAGGCGCACCATCTCTAGAAAGACCAAAAGTCACCCCAAGAGCTAGATCCAGATCATCTAATATTGGTTCTGGACCCGAATCAACAGCAGGACAATCCCCAACACCTAACCCTCAACCTATTGGAACTACCGCAAATGTAGGATATAACTACAATGTCCCTGCGGCAAGTGAAGGAGGCATACTATCTGCACTTCACCCACTACAAGCAGACGATGGCGCACTATTAGGTCCTAGAACCAGCGTCATTATGAAAGCTGCAGGAATGGGCGGAATGGTACTTACAGGCATGTATATGCTAGGTAAGAGAGGTTCTGGTGGTTCAGGACTTGCTGCAAAGACCATTATGGGCGCTTCTATTGTTTCATATACATGGCCTGTAGTTGGCTGGGATAGAGGCATCCTGAGCGGAATTGATAGTGGATTAGGAAGAAGAGGACTATCCACAGCACTACACATCGCTCAATTAGCGTATCTAAACAAGATGAAGAATGACATAAAGAACAGAGGTTTAGGGGCTTGATTACATGGATAACTTACAGAAAGTAGGAATATCTGGCCTTATTATGATAGGATCGGTTGCAGGAGCCACACTTAGCGGTGTGATAGGTGCATTTAGCGACGGCTATTTCCTAGGCAGAGAGCGTAAGAAGGGCGTCACATACAAAACCATCGCCAAAAGAAATGCAGCTTTAGGCGCAGTTCTTGGATCAGTAGCAATAGGACTATTCTTATCAGCCAAAACCGAGGAACCTGTTCAAGGCATTAGGCTAAATGGATTGCCAGCTCGACAAAATCGCATCAACATTTATTGAGGGAAGTATATGGTATGGTTCGGCAATTCTCAGATGGGCAACATTACGCAGGGTCTAGGACACTGCGGTTGTGGAAGGCCTAAGTCTAAGAGAAATCCAAATTGCTGTGGTGCATCAGAGCCCACAGTCCTTGGAGCGATCCAAAGAGGAAAGACTAGATACACTAATGCTAGAGCAAAGAGAATGAAAGCAGGCAATTTAGGCTATCCCGGCCAAAGTTATGTTGATAGGGGCAAAGAAGGCCTAACAAATGCAAACAACAAGCTAGCAAAGTTGTATGAAAGCGAGTATAGAGACCACGCAGCTTTGGTGAGACTGAATAAGAACCACTCTGCAGAGTATGAAAGATACAACTCACAACTGTTGGCCGAGCAAAGGGTACTACAAAGCCAATATGATGTGCTAACAAAGGATAGAGCGAAAGCACAGTCCTTTAGAAGCTCACTAATCACCGCTCTCACCACTAAAGATCCAAACGATCAGGGAGAAGTTATGCAGACAATCAAGAACTGGAGTGCTAGTTCGCCTTTAGTCTCAAATGGATCTGTATCTTCGTCGGCCACTCTAGACACTATCTTCAATGAACTCGATGAGTTAAAGGGCAGAATAAAGCAAGCAGAAGATGCAGCAGCAGCTAAGCTCCTTGAAACTAACACCAAGATAGAAGAATCCAGAGCAAAGATGAACGAACTTAGAGACACCATCGCAGATCAATACTTCATCCCCGGTAAATTAACCACAGAGAGAAAGCTAGTGGGCTACAGTAGCTCCACCTTAGCCATAGGGGGCATTATTGGGTTGCTATTCATGTATAGATACATGAGTAAGAAGGCAAAGAGATCCCCCGGAAAGCAAAGTGCAGAGTTCGCTGTATTTAGCTAATCAGTTAAGTACAATAAATAAGGTGGATCAATCATGCCAAGAGGATCAGGTATCAACAAAAAGTACAAGCCAACAGGGGCTTTAGCAGACATTATAGGAACAAAACCCGTGAGCTACGCTCAAGCTTCTAAGAAGTTGTGGGATCATATTCACGATGAAGAACTACAAGGTGAGAAGGGAGACGGCCACAGCGTGTCATTTAATGGCAAGAAGTATGTGGGCGGTCAAGTAATCCACTGTGGTGAATGTCCTATGATGAAGAAGTTCTGTGGTGGCAAGAATAAAGTCGCTATGGTACAACTTGGTAAGTTCTCCAAGAAGTATATGAAAGAGATCTAATCGATCTTAGCATCTTCTAAGTGCCTATTGATGATGTGATTGATAGCGCTACGCATAGCGTTAACTCTGACTAGTTTAGCATCATTACGGCTCATTTCAGGGTTTAGGTGATCGTAGTAGCCCTCCTCGTGATGGACACGATAGTGGCAAGTGCTACAGAGAGGTATCAACAACTCAGGCTCTTGAGATATATGGTGAAGTTCTATACACTCCATACTACCGCAGATGGTACAGTGCTTAGGATCAACCCGCATTGGTAGTTTCTGTGCCATACCTATTCCTCAGAGTCTTCTTTGCCTTCGTAGTATAACTCAACGCAGGCTTCGATCATTACACCCAGCCCTGCGATAGCCCAGAAAACATCGCTAGAGAGTTCTAACCAACCTACGACCTTGGCCATTGAGAGGATCGTGATCAGGAAACCGATCGCAACGATAACTTCGTATCGAATAAGATGCCTCTTAATCACTAAATCACCTGTCCTACTACTCCTGCAATGACAGCTACTGCCATAATGATCTGTGTAATACGCCAGTTCTTCTCTATACGGTCGCTCATAGCATCCAATTTAGTCTCTAGACGCTTCTTATCCTCTTCTGGTAGCTTGATGGTAAGGTTTAGTTCACCTCTCATTAGCTTACTCCAGTCCATAGCTACATCAGTGCCCTGTTTGACACGCTGCTTGAATGTTTTCTCTTCTTTCACCATAGGAATCTCTCCTCAAAGGGTGCCTTAGCATTGACGAATATGAATGATTTGTGTAATTCTGCTGGGTATTTAGGCAGTTTAAGCCTCTTGAACATATCTGGGGTTTCTGTGCAAAGAACCTCAATGATCGGCTTAACATGGGTCGGGCAGACGATGTCAGGAATACATCCACAGTTTAGTCTTACTTCTGTCCAGAAAGGTATTCCTTGTGTAAGTAAGTAATTACATACTTCAAAGATTTGTCTTCTATGTTCATCTGTATGCTCCTTGTTGAGCCTCACTGTGTTCATAGGGTTCTTATACGAACCATTAACGAAGTTCCTAAAGAAGCTGTTCACTAATGCCTGATCATGTGAGCTTAACTTCATCTAAGTTCACCTCTGCTGTCTCTGCAAATGCAGGTAATTGCGCATGCATCATGTTAGTGACCCTTCCACGCAGCTCTTCATCGCCATTAAGCAACTGATACATTCTGATCACTAGGTAGCTAGCGGCAGTCTTATGGTGCCTACACCACCATAGAGGGTCGTTTTCTTCTGCTTCTTTGAGTGAAGTCCTTTGACTCCTTGCCATTACTTACCCCTCCAGTAGTGCAAGATATGGTATATCTTCTTCTCCTTAAGGCCGGTTTTCTTAGCGATCTCAACCACAGAGAAGCCTGTGGCCTTCATAGTCTTGATTAACTCAAGAGTGCCGTGATCTTCATCTGGTTGTAGCGTCCCGTTATCATCGTATTTGTATCCAAAAGGGGCGGCACCAGATTGCTTATCTGACGCTTTGATACCCGCACGAATACTTAACGATCTTAGCGACTTGTAATATTGCTTAGCCTCGACTGTGCTTACAACCTTCTTTGCTGCTTCTGTAGTTGGGGAGGTGCACACACCGATCCACGGAGTTAATACGCAATATACCTTAGTACCTGCGAATAACTTATTCATATGATTATTAGATAGACCTTCATAGGAATATAGTATAACTAGATCATAGTGCTTTATATCGGCTAATAGATCATCTATACCATTAGGGATATCAACCCACCCGTCAGCATATACCTCAGTGATATCTCTTAGAGCAGGATCTAGCTTATCCAAATTGGCTTTCAGATAATCGAATAGCTGATCAAAATCATATTCCTTTTCAGCTGGTTTATAGATATACGCAGCGACCTTCATTGTGAAGCCTCCTTATATCGCCTATATCCGTCTTTGAGATTGTTTAGATATCGAGGGTGAGTCTTTTCAGCCCATTCAAGGAAGGCTAACTTCTCTTTGTCAGACATCTCTATCAAATCCGGATTCTCCTCTATCAACATCCCATAAACCTTCATTTGAGCGTGTATCTCTTCTTCAACCGAGAGTTCATTGGTCATATCATTCATCTCTATAGATAGTCCTAGTCACTGGTTGAGTCCAGCGACCATCTTGGAAGGCAGGATACCCTAGGATATTCCAGCCTTGGCTCAGTCGGTCATTTACATGCTTTATCAGCAACTCTAGGTTGCCGTGCGTCACGATATCGTATTCTTTCTCTTGTCTTTGTACCATTTTACATTCCTCCATCACGGTTAGTATAGGCCTCCGCTGAACTGTTCGTGCCACCAGAGAGCCAGTATACCGACCATGAATATGATAATTGTTAGTGGAGGGTTGATAGTTAGTATTCCATATACCCAAACATAGGGGTCATACCACTCTCCACTAGTGCTTGAAGCAAACGAAAGGACTAGGCAAATCATACCTATGGTGAAGCCTAACTGTTTAATTCCGTCAATATCCCATCCTCCAAACGGATCCTTAAGCATCTTCAAAGTCCTCCATAAACTCAATATGGACATTAGTCCATGTTCGACCGTATAGAACATCGGTGATAGTCCCTTTACTAACACCAAACTCTTCGATCAGTTCTTCTATAGTCCACAGATCTCCACCTGCGTCTCCTTCATAGTATAGTTCGAGGATCTCATATACGCTGTCCTCGGTCAGCTTACTGCGGTGGTTATTCTCGCCCGCTACTCTGCCGGAAGCAGAAAGATCGTCCATATTGTCGTTATGATCACCTAACTTGAAGTGATCAGGATTGCAACATAGACGAGTGTGACATTGGTGAAGAATAAACTCTTCTGGCTCAATGTACCCTCTGTGAATCATGTAGTTAAGGCGGTGAACAAAGTAGTTCCTGCCTGACTTCTTATCACAGTGTCTCTTAACATGGATGCGTCCATAGCCTGACTTATCCGTGCCTCCTGTCCACAATAAGCAGGGAGTATCGAGAGGACCCTGTGTTGATTTAATCTTCGATTGAAGATTGGCTACAAACTCATCGTCTGCACACAGTTTCTCGATATGTTCCCTACTCATCGCTTCCTCAACTCATCTCAAAGTTCTCTTTGTAGCATATCTCCTTGAAAGAACACATCTGGTCACAGAAGTTCTTTTCGGTCATGCCAGCCTTCGCCTTAGTCTCTCCACCATAAATAGGGCGACAAGGGAAGTATCCATTTTCGTAGTCATTCAATAGGTCAGTTGACTGAACAAAGTACTCTAGATCATCTAATAGACGATCAAAGTGCTTCTGATCAAGCTTCACTTCGATGATACGAACATTTGGACTGTAAGCATCACCTGTTTTGGCCTTCTTCTTATCAACGATGACATACCTGAAGGTATCAGTACCATGCATCTTAGCATACATGACTGGTTGAAGTTCACCTAGGGCTCTAGCTTCTGTCCATACTGCTCTCCAGTAGTCTGACGCTAACTTCAGATCTCCTAGACTCTCATCATCGAAGATGAAATCAGCGAAACCACGAATACGCAACTTAGTACCGTCCTTAAGCTCGATCTCTTTGCATAGTTCGACTTCAGTGGCCTTTACATCTGGAAGATTAAAGGGTTCACCGTAAGGATCTTTACCTGACTTGAGTGCGTTAAGGAAGCCCTTAGCCCACACTTTCAGTTGTTCTGTTGCTTGCATAATGTCTGCCTTATCACAAGGCTCTTTTGTATTCCAATCTCTAGGATCGCCTGTTTCACATCGGCTTTCAAAGTCCATTGCTATGAGTTCGACCAAAGCGTCGATATCTTGGACTCCGCCACCCATGTATTCCTCAAGAGAGATCTCGTGAAGACTCAAGCCCTGCAGGTTCGCTAGGCCATTGTGAGTCTTCTCTCTTCTTACATACTTGTAATAGAACTTCTTAGGGCACTCGTTGAATTGCTTGAGTTTAGACGGTGAGATATCCGTCTTTTCCCAAGCTCCAAACTCGCTATCTGGGTTAAATGCAGGCATGATCATACCTCCTTAACCGCAAGCTTTCCTTTCATAGGTAGTGTTAGACCTGCTTCATAGCCCCAGCACATGGCTTGGGAGATAGCTGCGTATCTAACACCTATCTGGAAACCCGATAGATGATCCTGTCCGCCTAGTTTTTGACGAGCACGGCCTTCTGTGAAAGCCTCAAGGTATTGCTTGACCTCTTTCTTACTCATAAGAGATACTAGATCCTTATAGAATCCGTCCTCTGCTTCTAGAACAATCTTATAGCTCATGACCAACTCTCTCCTTGAGACTTCAGGTAAGCCTGTGCTGCACTTGTAGTCTCTTCACCCTTGACTTCGCTCTTCGCCAACCACTTGACGAATTGCTTACCTCGTGGGCTCTCGTTGTACAAGATGTGCAGTGTCTTACCGTTGTGAACTCCACCCTCGATAACATAGTTCTCTGGGGCGGTTGCATCATCACTAGGCTCAAAGACAGGTTCTTCAGCAACTTCCTCAACGACCAGTTCTTCAGGTGGGTTCTCGACCTCACCTTCTAGCAGGATACAATCCTTTGGTCGGACAGGAGTGGTTTTACCATCATCTGCCTTGAGCGTAGCCCATGCATTCGTTCTCTTGACGATCGTTCCGACAAGGCCGTCCTTGCGGGGATCATCAGCGCACGACACACGCACACGCATACCAACATCAATACCGCTAGGTGGCAGGGAATCATCATTTGATTCCACCACAGGCGCAGGTGCGGGTGTTGGGTTTTCGTTCGTTCTTTTTGCTTCTAGCTCAACCACTGCTTCAACAGCGGTCTTGCGCATTTCATTGACCTCTGATAGTCGCTCTTCCGCTACCTTGACCCATGCTGGCTTGCCAGCGATGGTGTCCAGAGCGTCTGCGCAACGCTCTAAGGCTACGGTCATGCGAACCAGAATGTCTTCTGGGTTTTCAATATCCATATCATATCCTCCGTGCTTTGCAGGAGCTTCCGACAGTCTATAAGGTTTGCTGGGAAACATAGATTCTTAGCAACATAGTTAGATGGAATAAGAACACTCTTAAGTCAATTCCTCTTGGCTTGAAGTGCGGGGCTTCCCTTAGGATCACCTATCTCTCTTTTCAGTGTGCTTCTCCACTCTCTCTATCTCATTTGAGGGTAGTTCCCGCAACTTTTTACCCCATATAGGGGGTTTTATGCCTATTTTAGCCCTATAGCAAACCGTGTTTGCTTGTAGTAATCTGCCCAGTTAGCAAAAGTATTCTGTCTGTTAGACCGGTTTGCTTAAGTACCCTCTCTATCTAGGGTAGTTTGAGGCGAGGAATTACTAGCAAACTTAGATTCCACGAAACTATGTTAAGGAGAAGAGAAATATGAGCGAACATGATACAGGCACTTTGTACAAGAAGACTAAGACAGGAAAGATCCAGCAGTGGAGAGCGTGGGTTGAGGAACACGATGATATCGAAGGGGCATATGTCCTAAAGGTTGAATCTGGTCAGACAGACGGTCAGAAGACCACCACCGCAGGACAAGTGATTACAGAAGGTAAGCAGAAGCGAACCTGTAAGCAACAGGCTATCTTTGAGGCTACATCAAAAGTGAACAAGAAACTAGACGAGGGATACTTCCCAACGATTGAAGAAGCAGAGACTAACATCGTCATACGACCTATGCTAGCGCTGGCATTTGAGAAGCGTAAGCATAACATCAAGTGGCCAGCTATCGTACAGCGTAAGTTCGATGGCGTAAGATGCTTAGTCAGGATCACACCAGATGGCGTGACACTAGAATCACGAAAGGGTAAGCTATTCCCTCACATGAACCATATCAGAGAAGAGGCAAAGGTGCGCCTAGAAGCATATGCGAAATTAACCCCTGTCAAGAGCACACCTTCCGAGATCATTCTTGACGGTGAACTATATTCCGACACACTAGGTTTTCAGGAATTAGTAGGCCTCGTCAGAAGAGAGAAGATCAAAGAAGGTGATAACGAAAAGCGCCTTCAAGTTAACCTAAGAGTATATGACTGCGTTATACTTGACGACCTCGATGCTACTTTCACTACACGATATAATGCTATAACCTCTATAGTAGGAGAATCATCTATCCTATCTATAGTGGAGAATATAGAGGTAAAGGATGAGGTTGATGTTATCATTAAGCAGGCACAATTCGTATCAGAGGGATATGAAGGTGCTATGGTTCGTAATAAGGATGGTAAGTATGGACTCGGTAAGAGAAGTTCTGATCTTCAGAAGGTTAAGTCGTTCCTTGATGGCGAATATGAAATCATAGGATTTGAAGAAGGCTCAGGAAACGATGCTGGTACAGTTATCTGGCAGTGCCGAACAGCGCCATCAACTGACTATCCTTATGGTAATGACTTCATGGTAAGACCTAGAGGCACCAGAGAGCAACGCCGAGAATGGTATGAGAATGGTACGCAGTATATCGGTCGTATGCTTACGGTTCGATATCAAGAGCTAACTGACGATGGTATCCCAAGATTCCCTGTCGGTGTAGCGATCAGAGATTATGAGTGATTAAGATGGCTCTAAAGTGCCCAAAGTGTGGAAGTATGGTGATGGAGGTTATCCCAGTGGATAACTTCAACACCAATTCACCTAAATACCGACTCAAATGTCGTCATTGTGGTGAGGATATGCCGAGAGGAGTGTGGATCTGATGGAGAGTATAATCCTGTTTGTATTCTGTATATTCGTCCTGCTAGCACTATTTGGCCTATGGCAGCACTGTATGTATCAGATGATATGGGGTCCAACCGAAGGCCTAGGTGAAGAAGAATGACAAAGTGGAGGATCATAAACGACCCTAGTGCAATATATGAGGCTTTAATGACACATAAAGGAGCGATGGATGTAAAGTATAAGTGTCCGAAGTGTGGTAAAGATAGAGCAGTGACATGGTTGTTTCCAGATGGAGTTATGGAGTTCACAGATAAGTGTTGTAATACAATAGTTAGATTAGATCCAAAGGAGGGAGAAGAAGAATGAATGAGTTATTAGTCGGTATCGTGGGCATTATTTTGCTATACATACTAGGGAACCTGCTCTATCCAGAGCTACCACATAGAGCTATCCAACAAGAATTGATCAAGTGGGAGGAGGAATAAGATGCCTCTTATGATAAAGTTTAGCGACTTCTTGGATAAGCCCAAGGATCCTAAAACAGATTTTGTTCAATGTAAGTTTGGCAGCACTAGTTGCACCCATGAGGCTACGCATAAGAACAATCATGGCGTTGATATGTGCTTTGAGTGCCTGAAGATAAACGCTAAACAGCAACAGAGGCAACCTAAAATGGTGCTAAGACAGCCTATGCCGCAGTACGGAACCATCATTCCTCAGGAACTATATGATCAAACCCACGATGGTGATCGTATGACACCGGCAAGTACCCATAGAATGATGCAACAACAGCAGCAGATGATGCAACAACAGATGCAGATGATGGGTAATATGCAACAACCTAACACCCCAGCACATTTTGGTGATCAGTCGCTCCCTAGAAATGCTGGCTTCTTTGGAATGTCATGGAGAAGTATCGTAGGACTACCACCAGAAAGCGAAGGGAGTGATTGAAGTGTGTCATATATGCAGAGCAGCTAAGGTGTTAGAAGAGGCAGAAGAGGAGGAAGAATAATGGGATATAGAATAGAGTGTTATTCACCAGAAACAGGTTGGCTACTGTATGGATACGAAGAAGAAATGGAGAGGGCTCGTATGAAAGCGGCTAATGCATTCATAAATACCCGCCATACTATGATAAAGATCGTGGAGGGTAAGCTGTGAGAGCAGTCACATACGCTAGGATTTCAACAGATATGCAATCTGAGACTTCTATAGAAGAGCAGACTAGAAGGGCAAAGCAATATGCGGAGATGCGAGAGTGGGATCTCGTTGATTCGTTTCAAGATATAGGCTCTGGTATGAACACAGAGCGTGAAGGATTCAAAGAAATGATGGAAAGGATCGATGAATGGGATATTGTTATCGCATACAAATTAGATCGTTTCCATAGAAGTTCATCTAACGCACAGGCATGGGCGGCAAGTATAGGAAAGAAGGGTAAAAACTTCGTTGCTATGGATATTGATGTGGATACATCAAAGGCTATGGGAATGGCTATCTTCAAGATCATCACCACTCTCAACGAGATGGAAGTGCAAGTCACTAGAGAGCGAACCACTATGGGGCTAGCTGCTGTAAAGAACAGTGGCCGACATGTAGGAAAGCCCCCGTATGGATATGCCTCTGTATATGCTAGAACAGAAGATGATTCAGACAAAGGCATCTTAGAGCTACATCCTGAGGAGGCAGATGTAGTATCAATGATATTTGACCTCCATGATAGAGGCAATACGCTTAGCGATATTGCTGGTAAGTTAACAGTCGCTGGCCATAAGACCCGAACAGGTAAGCCTGTGTGGAGTCCTGTAGTCATACAAGGTATCCTTGATAGAAAGATGTTCTATGAGGGGCACTACTATGATGGAGACAATGAGATGAAGAAATATGGTTGGCCGACTATCTTATAGGAGTGATGAAAATGCTACACGAGAAAGGAGAGAAAATGATTAGGGACCTCAAGAGTATCGGTGCGAAGTTCACATGGACTGAATGTGAAGACTTCCCCGGTTCTCCTGAGATACACCCAGATACCGCAACAGATAGAAAGATGATTATGGACTATCTTGATGAGGTACAATCTGCAGAGGAACACGCTTACAGTCTAACTGTAGGCAGTGGAGGCATTGTGGCCAGATGCAAAAATGATGAATGTAAGGAGGTTCAGATCGTCAATACGATGAATGAAGGACACCTGCAGGCAACGCTAAAGGACATGGAACAAATTGAGTGCTATAATTGCCTAGAAGTAGGACTTGAGACACTGAGTTATGTTTCGTTTGAGTTCAGCGATCTTGATGAAGAGGGGTGGGTAATGTATGACTAAGTTTGATTCAGTGATACTATTCGATGTATTCATGCCTAATGGTGAACCCGCAGGTATGATAGTCAAGCTTGAAGGCGATGCAGCAGATGCTTCTATAGAAAATCTAATGGATGTTATCTCTAGAACCGCAGGTAATTTGATGCATGGGGTGTCCTTCGATAAGGCAACTGTTGTTGATCTCCACGACGAGATCATATCCGATGCCTTTGTACCAGAGAATACTTTGGCTGAACACATGGGACCAGATAAGTCAATGCCTCACCCAATGGACAGTTCTAAGAAGTGTTGGATGCGACATGTACTAACAGTAGGTGCTTCGGAGGAAGAAGAGTGACATTTAGTTTAGACAGCTGCATATATGTCACTAAGGGATTTGCTACCATCAATTGGGAGACAGAGGATGTATATGTAGTGAATGTTGATACATCGGCTTATCAGCTCATACAATCAGCTGCTGATATAGACATATACGCTGTTGAATCAACTGCATACGCAGTGGCGCTTTCTTACCTAGGGTGATCTTATCCAGTCAGTGAATCTGGCTTTATCGGCATCAGAGCGAACACTGATCGTGTCGCCTATGCATTGTAAGCCATACGATAGTATAACTCATCCTAGTGATGTTCTTCGTATGAGATATCCTATAGCCTATTCTCATCTAAGAGGGGCTATTGATAGAAAGGAGTTATCTAAAGGAGATATACTGTTATCAGATACTAGAGAAGGCAAGGTAATATGCTGGATTATCATACACGGCCAGAGTGCAAGACGATTTGATATGGATTCTATAGAGTCATGCATAGATAAGATGGTTGAGGCTGGATTGCCAGAAGACTATGACATGGCATTCCCTGCTCTTGGCTTCTATGAAGAAGACGGCGTTGATATGTATGATGTTGCTGATTTGGTCTCTCGGAGACTAGAAAGTGGCAGAAAATTGGATCTTCATCTATACTATTAAACCAAACCTAAAAGTATCAAGTATAGTATGTCGTGTCGTGAGTGCGATAGCCCTAGAGGATGTCAGCGAAGAATTAAGCAGGCTATATCAAGCAGTTGATATGCTTGTAAAGGGAGGCCCTCAAGCCTGCGAAGAAGCATTTGAAGTGACGATCAGAGGCAATAAAATGACTGTCGCATCTATGCCTATCGAAGAAAGAACATTCTATTTCATTGTTAGCGAAGGTGAGGAGAATTACATCGCCCTCAGATCCTCAATTTTTCCAGAAATGGAGATCAGATTGCCCATGCCGACATACCTTAGAGTCGGTAAGACGGCTCTAGGAAGTGAAGATCTATGTTGAATGATGGTATGACTTTCGCTATGATGACACCTGTGTTTGCTCTCAGCGTTGAAACACACGATGATGACGAGTATGAAGATGCAGTTTATTGTGAAATAGACGATTGCGAATGCGAATCATGCGTTGAGTCTAGAGGTGGCATAAACCCATTTAGTACCATAAAGCTAGGTGTTCGTGTTGATAATAAGATGCAGATAGCTAGATTAACCCCAGAAGAAGCTTGCGAGTTAGCTGAGCAGTTAATTAGGTACGCAGAATTAATCAACGATTTAGCAGAGGAGGAAGAAATGGATGAGCTTGAAAGATTCTCTTAAACGAAGTAATAGGCCGCCTTATACTTCAGATCCTGCATATTACGAGCAACTCAACGACGAGTTAGGGCATTATTACTATCACCCTTCTGATTACCAAAGGGCTATGACGACATTCCTTAAGAAAACTAAGAAGGAACTATCTTGGAAGGACTTTCAAGAGAAAAGACCGCTTCTAAGTACATTTCTCATTAAGATCTTCGGAGATAAGGCAGTTGATGCCCATCTGATACTGGATTTCGACATATCTGAGGAAAGAGCAGGGGACTTATTAGTGGCCTTAGAGGACTTCGATTTTGACGAATATGCTAGGATTCGGGATTAGAATCCGTTAAGTACATGTGAAAGTGTGGTATTGATATGGCCAAGTACTATACATACGAGGGTAAGCAAGTCGGATATATCCGCAAAATGGTGGACGAAGTAGTAATGATTGAAGAGGCATGGTCTTCTGAAGTGAACAAACACTTCGCAAAGCATGGTTATGATGAACTTTTGAGTCTTGTAGCTACTATTTTGCAAGAGAAGGGATTCCCAGCAGTCACCCGTGCTCAAGCATGGATGATCCTAAACGATGTCACAGGTAAGGGTGTTCCAGAGGCACTAAGAAACTATGATGCAGATGAAGAGTCCGGAAAGGGAACTCTTTTCGCTGATCTAACTAAGAAGGCTAAAGTCGCTGCTGCACAAGCGGCAGATGGAGTAGCTTCTGCTGGTAAGACTGTAGGTGGCGGTGTGGTAAGCATCGCAAAGGCTCCTGCTAAGGCTCTCAAGAAGTCGGACAGCGATTCTGACGAGTGATTTTCCGTAATTCAAGTGAATCTTTAGGGTATGTCTAAATACCCTCTCGACCCACGACAATTGATGAGAGAAAATACGAGAAAACAAACTGTGCCGAAGATGGATTTTCTGCGCTATCTAGCGCTTACACGAGGTATCCGTAAGGATCCAAGGTTCAAACTATCCAATCAAGAGATAGTTAATGGAATGGTGTATTTCAGAGACGCTGCAGCTATGAGAAATCTGCAGGAGATCATACAGGCACACAATACAGGCTCAGTCCCAGAGACTGAAGTGAAACTGCAACAAGAGGCTAAGAATGAGTGGATGAGAAAGTCTGACGGTATTACTGTCGAGATGACACTTGATGCTCTTGAGAATGTCCGTGGACCCGATGGTAGCGGCACATACACAGCAAGATGCATCTCATGCGCTGAAAGAGGCGGAGATTCTGACTCCAATCACCTTCGCTTCCACCCAGAGAAGGGTCTCCACTGTTTTGCCGGTTGCTTTGCACCGCAGATACTAGGCCTAATCAGAATGAAGACTATGGAGGGTTCTAAGTGAATATATTTGTTCTATCAGAAGATCCTGTCGTAGCAGCACAGATGCAGTGCAATAAGCATGTAGTCAAGATGACATTGGAAACAGCACAAATGCTATGTGCCCCATTTGAGAATGGTAAGGCACCATACATGAGAGCACACTATAACCACCCCTGCACCATCTGGGCTAGAACTAGCAAAGAGAACTATGAGTGGTTGATAACACACGGTCTTGCACTATGCAATGAATACACCTTCAGATACGGTAAGCGTCATGCTAGTCAAGATGTAATCATCTGGTGTTCTGAAAATATGTGGAGGCTAGACCTTCCGTCAATCGGTCTCACAGAGTTTCCAGTAGCGATCAGTGCCGATCAAAAGTGCAGATCCATACCTAACTTTGATAGACTGACTGTAAAACAGAAGTATCGAGCCTACTATCTCTATGATAAGAGCCGTTTTGCTAAGTGGACAGGTCGCTCTGTCCCAGAGTGGTGGGCTAGATGGGTTAGACTAGGAGGCGTTTAAGTGATTATCAGCACAGGGAGAGAAGATAAGTGGGCAGGCAGTGACATTGTCCTCAGATGGCGAGAAGAGAATGATGGTGTGTGGGTTAGGCATCAAGAAGTGGTGACAGACTTCAGACCATATCTTTTCGTCAATCCAGATAACTTCCACCAGAAAGACGAGAAGAGCAATCAGTTCCCTAGAAAGCTAAGAAGTCATCAAGTGAAGTCTGCTATCAGAGAAAAGTATCGTGATGCGGTGATTTATGAAGAGGGATATGAAGATGCATCTGGTAATGTTCTATGGAAAGTGGAGCTAGAGTCTCCTGCCTTTATTAGAGGTTTTCAGAGAAAGTTCTGGCCGACCTATGAGGCTGATGTGCCTTATGAGGACCGATACCTCGTCGATAGAGTCGATGAGATCAAGAAGTTTCCTATGAGAAAGTTCTTTTTCGATCTTGAATCACTGCAATATCAACAAGGCGAGCAGCCAGAGCAGTGCCTTAGACCAAACGATCCTAGAGATAGACAAGCAATATGCGTCATAGGCGGCTATGATAACTTCACAGACACATACTTTCAGTGGATGTGGAATGACGATACAGAAAGGGATATGAAAGTAGTCAACTATGAAGGTCGAGATGTTATCCTATACACATTCACTGATGAGCAGACTATGCTACAGCACTTTGTCGACTTCTTAGATGAAATAGATCCAGATGTGATGTTAGCATGGGGTCTTGGATTCTATGATATGCCCACGCTCTATAGAAGACTAGAGTCCGTAGGTATTGGTGCTAAGTCGCTATCCCCAAAGATGCTAGGTAAGAACCGTTTTGTTGACAGGCCTTACTTCAAAGGAACGCAATACAGGCCAGAGTATCAGCCGATCAGAGGTCGCATTGTAATATCACTAGAAGTTCTCTTTGAGAGAGTCTATTATGACTCTAAGTCTGCAAACCTTCCTTCTAAGAAGTTAGATGTTGTTGGACAGAAGTTGTTCAAGAAGGGTAAGACAGACTTCCGACCTAACTTCTATGACCTAGAGCAGATTACATGCGACCTAGGTATGTTCTATAACTTCAGAGATGTTGAGTTGATGGTTGAGATCGAGGAAAGCTACAATCTCATAGAAGGTCAGCAGAATCTGCAGGCTCTAGCAAAGTGTCAGTTTAGTTCCACTCTTAGAGGATCTCGTTATGCTAGAGTGTATTTCATGCGTAAGGCGTCTTTCAAGCAGAAAACAGGCTGGGAGAACGAGCATGAAGAAGATGAGGATCTAAAGGGTGCCACAATCCTAGATCCAGAAGAGCTAGGCACTATCGGTCTGCATAAGAATACTGTTATTCTTGATTTCGCAGGTCTGTATCCTAGTATGATGGTTGCTTACAATACAAGCTTTGAGACTAAAGTGCCTAAAGGACTAGAGCATGAAGATGATATCATAGGTGATGGTTGTAGGTTTAGAAGAGACCCTATGGGTGTACTTCCAGCCTGTGTCATTGAGTTAGATGAACTAAGAGATGAATATAAGAATCTTAGAGCAGAGGCAGCTAAGACACATGGTAAGACCTCAGATGAGTATCGTAAGTGGGATGATGCACAGAAGACTGTGAAGCGCCTGCGTGCCACATTCTATGGACTTATGGCGCTTAGTGGCTATGCATGGGGTGATATTGATATCGCTAGAACCATCACATACGGTGGTAGGACTGCTCTGAAGACTATCATAGACAAAGCAGAGAGTCTAGGCTTCAAGACTATCTATGGACACACAGATTCTATCTTTGTTGCACTGGGCGATGATCTCACACCAGAAGAGTGCGCACAGAAGTCAGAAGAACTTGGCGTTATCCTCACAGAGGATATACAGAGGATCCTCAAGTCTGATGCAGTCGTCGTTGAAGCAGAGTTGATCATGGATAGGTTTTACCTTCCTAGACGCAACAAGTATGCAGGTCGTATCATCTGGCAACCGGGGAG
>MDTA01086855.1_pt1 | contig 41395 bp, 40 predicted proteins | sample 811151 | NCBI WGS metagenome assembly MDTA01 (sample SAMN05326648, study PRJNA326480) | marine metagenome | isolation source: seawater | place: Indian Ocean: South | collected 2010
GCCTGGGCTCCGGAGTAATCAAACTCGCACGCCTGCCCGATCACGATGGGGCCGGCGCCCAGGATCAGGATGCTTTGGATGTCGGTACGTTTTGGCATGCTTCCCTACTTAGATAACGAATAACGCCACCAACTCGTGGACCGGGGTATTCTCTTGTGTTTTCTGGCCCTTGCATAGATTGAAGATAGCTTCCGATAGGTACATTGGGTAGCTCGTAAATGAATCCGGTGGCGGATTTATTCGCTTAAACACCTGGGATCTAAAAGTCTATTGGAAATACCAAAACATTCCTGCGTGGAAGTGGCACAACCTCCAATTCAAAACGATACTTTCCCTGTCTGGATACTACTTCTGACAAGGGAGAGTCACCATGCTGCGCTTTACCCGGTGTATTTTACTTTGCTCGGCTGTATTTCTGTCAGGCTGTCAAACTTGGCGAATGCTGGACATCGAAGAGCTCCCCCCGCCGGCCGCACTTCCGGAGTCGAGTATTCCCGGCGAAGTTCAGGTGTTCTATTGGGATAACATTTCCGGCTCTTTAGTCGAGGCTTTGACTGCCATCGATGCATTCACGGAAAGCCCGGATTCGACGGAACTTTTAAGTGAACTTCGCGGTGCAACAAACAGGGGAAACAACTATGGTTCGCTTGTTCGGGGCTATATTCTTCCTCCCACAACAGGTTTATACACGTTTTTCGTCAGCGGGGATGATGAAACCGAATTCTGGTTGAGTTCTTCCCCTGATCCTTCTCAAAAGCAGCTTCTTACCGAAGTACCCGGATGGACCGGCGCGTTGGTCTACACCAAATATGCTTCCCAAAAATCTGCCGAAATCGAGCTGACTGCCGGCAACCGGTATTATTTTGAAATCGTCCACAAGGAAGGTTACGGCGGCGACCACTTTAGCGTGGCATGGGAAGGGCCGGGACTGAGCCGCGAAATAATCTCTGGACGAAACATTGCCAGTTTTGCCGGCACGCCTGATTCAGGGGTGTCGGAACCGGGAAAGGGGGCTGAAGAAAGCTATAGATTGGGATATTCAGTGGGGTATCTCGATGGCTCAGAGGACCTTGCGTTCAGACCCAGTTTTCCACCCCTTGATGGAGATCAGGACGGAATTTATGACAACTGGGAAACTGTTCATGGTCTCGACCCTTCGTCCCCCTCTGACGCTAACTCCGATCCCGACAATGATCTATTGGTAGCTGCAGATGAGTTTTTACTTGGCACTTCAGAAAACAACCCGGACACAGATAGTGATGAAATCCCGGACGGTGCTGAATTTGCTTTTGGATTAGATCCTCTCAATCCTTCTGATGCGCAGGGTGACCTCGACGGAGATGGTTTCACCAATCTTCGAGAATACCTTACAAATACAGATCCTACTGACGACGCATCCATGCCAGAAGTCGAAGAAGAACCAGCCTCTGGCCTAACCTATGCCAAGGGAGTTGTCGGACAGTACTTCGAGGGCATTGATTTCAACCAATTCCTGACGGCACGCAACGACAATAATATTCAGTTCCAATCAAGTTCCGGCTCTTTTGCTGAAGAACAACCGAGCGACAACTTCAGCTCCAGATGGTTTGGTGAATTCACGGCACCGCACACTAACGGCAGCAGAAGTTACACTTTCAGAGTCCGGACTGACGATGGCACTCGCCTCTATGTTAGGGCAGAGCCGGGCATCTCTGCATGGCGGGATCAAGGTGCAACAGTTTACAAGACAACTGTGTCGCTCGAGCCCAAGCAAACCGTCAATCTCTTGATGGAATATTATGAGCGAGGGGGCGCAGCGGTAGCCCAGCTGTCGATCCTGGACGATTCAACAGGAACCGAACTGTTATTCAGTGATGTTGTAAGGTCACCAGACCTCAGTGTGCCATCCGAAACGGATACCGACGGAGATGGAATGCCTGACACCTGGGAGCTGCGAAGTGGTTTATCACCTTGGTGGGATGATGCCAGTGAAGTTAATAACGACTCCGGCGTGACCAATATTGATGCCTTTAATTCTTCGCTCAGCCCGTGGACGCTGCAACCATTGGCCTCACCGGAAAGCCCCAAGGTTGACGACGGCTCAACCAGCACACCGGCTCCCTCTGAGCCAGATACTGCCTCTGTAACCCTAAATTGGACGGCACCACTAACACGCGTTGATGGCAGTTCGATCTCTCTGAGCGAGATTCAGAGTTATGAAATTCAATATGGCAGTTCCCCTGAAAGCCTACCTAATACGGTCACGGTTGATGGTAGCCAGACCAGCGCCGAGGTAACCGGCTTGAGCCCCGGCACATGGTATTTTGCCATCAGGGTCATCGACACAGACGGACTTACAAGCGAGAACTCGCAAATACTGACGCATACTATTCAATAACTTAGATCGAAAACAGGTGAACGAACTCATGAACCGGGGTGTTTTCCAGAGTGTTCTGCTCATTGCAAAGTTCGGAAATCACCCTGCACTGCTGCACAGGGAAACGGGTTGCAAGGTTTGTCCTGAACTTTTGCTCGAGCAAAGGCATCCCCTCCTTGCGGCGTTTCCGGTGCCCGATTGGATATTCGACAGCGACCTGTTCCGTGCTTGATCCATCTTTGAAGAATACCTGCAACGCGTTGGCGATCGAGCGTTTATCGGGCTCAAGGTATTCCCGCGTGTAGCGCTCATCTTCCACGACTTCCATTTTTTCCCGAAGCGTATCTATTATTGGGTTGCTTTCATGGAAATCATCCTCGTAGTGCTCGGCGGTAAGATTGCCAAAAATCAACGGTACGGCCGTCATGTATTGCAAGCAGTGATCCCGATCTGCGGCGTTTGCCAGCTTCCCGACCTTGGAAATGATTCGGATCGCAGATTCATGAGTGGTGATCACGATCTTATTGATTTCGTTCAGTCGGTCTTTAACTTCCGAATGTAAGATAACAGCCGCTTCTGCTGCGGTTTGAGCATGAAACTCCGCCGGGAACGATATCTTGAACAGAATATTTTCCATTACGTAGGATCCAAAATCCTGTGGGAGCGAGAACTGGCGCTTATTTTCGGGCTTTAACTTCTGGTCTTTATTGGTTTTACTGAACAGAACGTCGTAAAAACCCCATTGAGGTGCTGTCAGCACTCCCGGAACCCCCATTTCACCTCGCATCGCAATATCCGCCAGTCGGACCGCCCGTGACGTGGCATCACCCGCGGCCCAGGACTTCCGCGAACCGGCGTTGGGGGCATGACGGTAAGTCCTCAGGGATTGTCCGTCTACCCAGGCATGGGACAGCGCAGAAAGCAGCTGCTCTCGGTCCGCGCCCATTAGCCGGCAAGCCACCGCCGTTGAGGCCACTTTAACGAGCACCACATGGTCCAGCCCGACGCGATTAAAGGAGTTATCCAGGGCCAGAACACCCTGGATCTCATGGGCCATGATCATGGCTTCAAGGACCGTTCGCATGGTTAGAGGTTCTTTGCCCTCAGCAACCCGTTTCTGCGAAAGGTGGTCTGCAACAGCCAGGATAGCGCCCAGGTTGTCCGATGGATGCCCCCATTCAGCCGCCAGCCATGTGTCGTTGTAGTCAAGCCAGCGAACGATGCAACCGATGTCCCAGGCGGCCTTCACCGGGTCCAAGCGAAATGGCGTTCCGGGTACACGGGCACCATGAGGGACCACTGTACCTTCGACGATTGGGCCGAGGTGTTTGGTACATTCGGGAAAGCGGAGAGCCAGAAGGCCACATCCCAGGGTGTCCATCAGGCAATAGCGGGCGGTGCTCCAGGCTTCTTCACTGGTTATTTCATAGGTGAGAACGTAGTCCGCAATTTGTTGCAGAACTTCGTCGTAATCGGGACGTTCGTTGAGATCAAATGTTGCAGACATAGGGGCCTCCTTGCCCCCACTATAGATTCGGTCAGAAGCTATCGCCAGGCACCCTCACCCAACCTTCCATCAAAACCCGCGCACTGCGGCTCATAATGGCTTTGGTTGCGGTCCATTGGCCATCCACTTCCTTCGCTTCCGCGCCAACGCGCAAGGTGCCGGAGGGATGCCCGAAGGTCACATGGGTTCGGTCGCCACCGCCCGCGGCCAGGTTCACCAGGGTTCCGGGAACCGCTGAAGCGGTTGCAATAGCCACTGCAGCCGTGCCCATCATGGCGTGATGGAGCTTGCCCATGGAGAGCGCGCGGACCAGAACGTCTACGTCCCTTGCCCCGATGCTCTTGCTGCTTGAGGATACGTAATCCGAAGGCTTCGCCACGAAGGCGACTTTCGGGGTGTGCTGGCGGTTAGCCGCTTCCTCGATATTCTGGATCAGCCCCATTTTCACCGCGCCGTGGGCCCGGATGGTTTCGAACCGTGCCAGGGCTTTGGGATCGGAGTTGATGTCGTCCTGCAGCTCGGTGCCTTTGTAGCCGATGTCCTCCGCGTTCACGAAAATGGTCGGGATTCCGGCGTTGATCATGGTGGCTTTCAGGGTGCCTACACCGGGCACTTCCAGGTCATCCACCAGGTTGCCGGTGGGGAACATGGAGCCTTCGCCGTCGGCCGGATCCATGAATTCCACCTGAACTTCGGCTGCCGGGAAGGTTACGCCATCCAGTTCGAAATCACCGGTTTCCTGCACTTCACCGTTGGTGATGGGAACGTGGGCGACGATGGTTTTCTGGATATTGGCCTGCCAGATACGCACGGTGCAGGTGCCGTTTTCCGGGATCCGCTCTTTGGCAACAAAACCGCTGTTGATGGCGAAAGCGCCTACAGCAGCAGTGAGGTTGCCGCAGTTGCCGCTCCAGTCCACGAACGGCTTGTCGATGGAGACCTGGCCGAACAGGTAGTCCACGTCGTGATCCGGCTGCGTGGGATCGGCCAGGATCACCGTTTTGCTGGTGCTGGAGGTAGCGCCGCCCATGCCGTCGATTTGCTTCTGGTAGGGGTCCGGGCTGCCGATGACTCGCAGCAGGAGTTTATCCCGGGCTTCGCCCGGGGTTTGGCACGCCTCCGGCAGATCTTTCAGCCGGAAAAAGACGCCCTTGCTGGTGCCGCCACGCATATACGTGGCGGGGATTTTGATTTGTGGCTGGTGTGTCATGCCGCACCTTCCGATTGCAGGAAATCCTCCGCAAACCGCTGCAACACACCGCCTGCGCTGTAGATGGACACTTCTTCAGCGGTATCAAGGCGGCAGATAACCGGAATGCGCTCAGTGCTACCGTTCTTCCGATGGATAACCAGCGTAAGCTCCGCGCGGGGCGCCGGGGTGCCTTCCACGTCGTAGGTTTCGGTGCCGTCGATGCCGAGTGTCTTACGGGTAGTGCCCTCCTCGAACTGCAGGGGCATCACGCCCATACCGATCAGGTTGGTACGGTGAATCCGCTCGAAGCCTTCGGCGGCAATCGCTTCTACACCCGCCAGGGCAACGCCTTTGGCGGCCCAATCGCGGGAGGAGCCCTGCCCGTAGTCGGCGCCGGCGATGATGATCAGCGGCTGTTTGCGCTCCATGTAGGTCTCGATGGCCTCCCACATGCGGGTAACCTTGCCTTCCGGCTCGATCCGCGCCAGGGAACCCTGCTTCACGTTGCCGTTTTCGTCCCGGACCATTTCATTGAACAGTTTCGGGTTGGCGAAGGTGGCACGCTGGGCGGTCAGGTGATCGCCACGGTGTGTCGCATAGGAGTTAAAGTCTTCCTCAGGCACGCCCATCTTGTGCAGGTATTCACCGGCTGCGCTGTTCATCAGGATCGCGTTGGAGGGCGACAGATGGTCGGTGGTGATGTTGTCCGGCAGCACCGCCAGCGGGCGCATGCCCTTAAGGGTCTTCTCACCTACCATACCGCCTTCCCAATACGGCGGGCGACGGATGTAAGTGCTCTGCGGACGCCACTCATACAGCGGGTTGGTGTTGGCCTGGGCATCCCGGGTGATGTCGAACATCGGGATGTAGGTGCTGCGGAACTGCTCCGGCTTGACGCTGGATTTCACGATGGCATCGATTTCCGCATCGTCCGGCCAGATGTCCTTCAGGGTGACAGGATTGCCATCCTGGTCGTAGCCCAGCGCATCTTTCTCGATATCAAAACGGATCGTGCCCGCGATCGCGTAGGCAACCACCAGCGGAGGTGAGGCCAGGAACGCCTGCTTGGCATAGGGGTGAATCCGGCCGTCGAAGTTCCGGTTACCGGAGAGCACCGCCACGGAATACAGGTCTCGGTCGATGATTTCCTGCTGGATTTTCGGGTCCAGGGCACCACTCATGCCGTTGCAGGTGGTACAGGCGAAGGCCACCACACCGAAGCCCAGTTGCTCAAGTTCCGGCAGCAGTTTGGCTTCTTCCAGGTACATCTTGACCGTTTTGGAGCCCGGCGCCAGGGAGGTCTTCACCCATGGCTTGCGGGTCAGCCCCAGCTTGTTGGCGTTACGGGCGATCAGGCCTGCAGCCACCATGTTGCGGGGGTTACTGGTGTTGGTACAGCTGGTGATAGCAGCGATGATACACGCGCCATCCGGCATCTTGCCCTCTTCCTGCTCCCATTCACCGGCGATGCCGCGTTCTGCCAATTCGGATGTTGGCAGATGCGCATGGGGGTTGGAGGGGCCAGCCAGGGTACGGGTCACTTTGGACAGGTCGAACTTCAGCACGCGCTCGTATTCAGCGTTCTTCATGCTGTCGGCCCAGAGACCGGTTTCCTTGGCGTACTTCTCAACCAGAGCGACCTGCTCGTCTTCACGACCGGTCAGCTTCAGGTAATCGATGGTCTGGCCGTCGATGTAGAACATCGCGGCGGTGGCGCCGTATTCCGGAGTCATATTCGATATGGTGGCACGGTCGCCAACGGTAAGGCTGTCAGCACCTTCACCGTAGAACTCCAGGTAGGCGCCAACCACACGTTCTTTACGCAGGAACTCGGTGATGGCCAGCACCATATCGGTACCGGTAATGCCAGGCTGCAGCTTGCCCGTCAGTTCAACGCCCACGATATCCGGCAGGCGCATCATGGAAGCACGGCCAAGCATAACGCTCTCGGCTTCCAGGCCACCTACACCAACGGAAATAACACCCAGGGCATCCACCATAGGCGTGTGGCTGTCCGTGCCCACGCAGGTATCCGGGAAAGCAACACCGTCACGGTTCTGAACCACCGGGGACATCTTCTCCAGGTTGATCTGGTGCATGATGCCATTGCCGGGGGGAATCACGTCTACGTTCTTGAACGCGGTCTTGGTCCAGTTGATGAAGTGGAAACGGTCATCATTGCGGCGGTCTTCGATCTGACGGTTCTTCTCGAACGCGTCTTTTTCGAAACCGGCGTGCTCAACGGCCAGGGAGTGATCCACGATCAACTGGGTCGGCACTACCGGGTTGACCTTCGCAGGATCACCACCCTTCTCTGCGATGGCATCACGCAGGCCGGCCAGGTCCACCAGGGCGGTCTGGCCGAGGATGTCGTGGCACACAACGCGAGCGGGGTACCAGGGGAAGTCCAGGTCGCGCTTGCGCTCAATCAGCTGCTTGAGAGAGTCCGTGAGCATCTCCGGATCGCAACGGCGAACCAGTTGCTCCGCCAGGATCTTGGAGGTGTACGGAAGCTTTTCGTACGCGCCGGCCTGGATGTCTTCCACGGCCTGGCGGGTGTCGAAATAATCCAGGTCGGTGCCTGGTAACGGCTTACGATATTCGGTGTTCATGGGCGCTCCTCAATCGGTACCCACTTGGCATCCGCCGGGCCTGTATAATCGGCACTTGGGCGGATGATGCGGTTGTTGGCGCGCTGCTCTTTCACGTGGGCGGTCCAGCCGGAAACCCGGGACATCACAAAGATCGGGGTGAACAGTTCGGTCGGAATGCCCATGAAGTGATAGGCGGATGCGTGGAAGAAGTCGGCGTTACAGAACAGCTTCTTCTCGCGCCACATGACTTCTTCACAACGCTCGGAGACCGGATACAGCACGGTATCGCCCACTTCTTCCGCCAGTTTCTTGGACCACTGCTTGATAATGGCGTTGCGCGGGTCGGACTCTTTGTAGATCGCGTGGCCGAAGCCCATGATCTTTTCCTTGCGCTCGAGCATACCCATCAGGCCTTCTTCGGCCTCTTCCGGGGTCTTGAACTTCTGGATCAGGGCCATGGCCGCCTCGTTGGCGCCGCCGTGCAGAGGACCACGGAGCGAACCGATGGCGCCGGTCACACAGCTGTGAATATCAGACAGTGTTGAGGCACACACGCGGGCGGTGAAGGTGGAGGCGTTGAATTCGTGCTCGGCGTACAGGATCAGCGACACGTTCATGACGCGCTCGTGCAGCTCGCTGGGCTTCTTGCCGTGCAGCAGCTCCAGGAAATGACCACCGATGGAGTCCACGTCGCTCTCGGTTTCGATACGAACGCCTTCGTGGGCAAAGCGGTACCAGTAGGTGATGATCGACGGGAACACCGCCAGCATACGGTCGATCTTGTCGTCTTGCTCACTGAAATCTTCTTCGGTTTCCAGGTTGCCCAGCATGGAGCAGCCGGTACGCATTACATCCATAGGGTGCGCGTCTTTGGGGATCTGCTCAAGCACGGTTTTCAGGGCAGCCGGCAGTCCACGCAGGCTCTGGAGCTTCTTCTTGTAGGCGTCCAGTTCCTGCCGGTTCGGCAGTTTGCCGCGCAGCAGCAGGTAGGCGATTTCCTCAAACTGGGCCTTTTCAGCCAGATCGGCAATGTCGTAGCCGCGGTATGTCAGGCCAGCGCCGCTTTTGCCAACGGTACACAGGGCGGTTTCGCCAGCTACCTGGCCTCGGAGGCCTGCGCCGCTCAGTTGTTTTGCTTCAGCCATTGTTGTCTCCCATCTTATTGGAGCCTGAAGGCTGGGTCAGAAGAACACTTTCTTCTGACCCCAGTTTCAGCTCATTCTCAGTCTTGTGAAGGCGGGGTCAGAAGAAAGCGTTCTTCTGACCCCAGGTTCCGTTATTAGCCTTTGCTCTGCTGGAACAGTTGGTCCAGCTTCTGCTCGAAATCGTGGTAATTCAGGAAATCGTAAAGCTCCATCCGGGTCTGCATCAGGTCTACTACGTCTTTCTGGTCGCCCTTTTCCAGGATGTTCTGGTAAACAGTGAGGGCGGCCTTGTTCATCGCTCGGAAAGCGCTGAGCGGATACAGAACCATGTCTGCGCCAGCTTCAGCCAATTCCTTACGGTTGTATAAAGGCGTGGCACCGAATTCGGTGATGTTGGCCAGGATGGGCACGTCCAGGGCTTCAGAGAAGGCTTTATAGTGCTCAAGCTCGGTGACCGCTTCGGCAAAGATGCCGTCAGCGCCAGCTTCGATACAGGCCTTGGCGCGCTCAATGGCAGCTTCGAGGCCCTCTTTCTGGAAGGCGTCGGTGCGGGCCATGATGAAGAAGTCTTTGTCTTCACGGGCATCCACAGCGGCCTTGATGCGGTCGACCATTTCTTCCTGGGATACGATTTCCTTGTTCGGACGGTGGCCACAGCGCTTCTGGGCAACCTGGTCCTCAATATGGACAGCGGCTGCACCGGCACGTTCCATCTCTCGGATGGTACGGGCGATGTTAAAGGCGCCACCCCAGCCGGTATCAATGTCGACCAGCAGCGGTACGTCAGTAGCTGCGGTAATACGGCGAACATCCTCGACCACATCGTTCATGGTGGTCATGCCCAGATCCGGCAGGCCGTAGGAGGCGTTCGCGACACCGCCGCCAGACAGGTAAATGGCCTGGTGGCCCACTTTATCGGCCATCATGGCGGCATAGGCGTTGATGGTGCCGACAATCTGCAGGGGCTGGTTGTCTTTGAGCGCCTTGCGGAAGCGGGCGCCGGGGCTGAGTTTGTTGGTCATGGTGTTGGCCTCTTCTCTTTTGGATTCTTGTTGTCGGATTATGACTTTGGCTAATCCGACCTACGTTAGATGGTGATTTCGCCTTCCTGGATTTTCTTTTCGATGTTTTGTCTGGCGGCATTGATATGTCGCTTCATCAGGAACTCCGCCAGCTCGCCGTCGCGCTGAGCGATGGCTTCCACGATTCGCCGGTGTTCGCCGAGGGCCCGTTTCGGACGCCCGGTGGAGGTGCTTAGCCGGTAACGGTACATGCGCACCATGTAGTAAAGATCACCCAACAGCATCTGGGCCAGTTTGGTGTTGCGGCTCCCGGTGGCGATCCGGTGGTGGAAGTCGTAGTCGCCTTCGGCCTGGTAATAGGCCTGGCCCTGGGCTTCGTCGATCATGCGTTCGTGGGTGTCGAGTGTCGCCTGGAGGTCGGCGATTTCCTGATCGGTCATGCGCTCGGCTGCCTGGCGGGCGGCCAGTCCTTCCATGACTTCACGTATGCGGTAGAGCTCCATCAGCTCGGAGGCGCTGACGGAAACCACCTTGACGCCGGCATGGGGGCGGCGCACCAGAAGGCCGCGGGACTCAAGGCGGCCCAGGGCTTCCCGGAGCGGGCCGCGGGTGAGATCGAACCGGGAACAAAGCTCCAGTTCACCGATCTTTTCGCCCGGGGCCAGCTCGCCTTTCACGATTGCCGTTTGCAGACAATCGAAGGCCTCATCGGCGCGGGTGTAGGTAGGAGACAGTAACTCAGACATAGTTTGTCAACAAAACCTGATTGATTTTGAGAAAAGCTACGCCTGAGCGGCCATATTGTCAACAATATTGGCTAAATTGAGCCTGTGATTGTTTACAATAGATCCAGTCAATCAATAGAGCTTTCGCTCAGCAACCGGTGGCGGGGTGTACTGATAAAGCCAGGTTTCGGTAAGCGCCTCGTTGCCCAGCCTGAGGTACAGGCGAATATTGATGGGTTCAACCGAGTCATCCGGCACCAGGTCAAACATGGCCCGGTAACCGTCGATTGCAGACAATGGTCTGGCGGACGTGATTTCAACCTCTCCGCGGCTCACACTGATAACCGGCTCAACATCCGCGTCCTTGCTGAGCATCTCCAGGGCGCCGCCAGCAAAATCAACGGCAAAGCGCCTTGAAAAATAGGTGCGCTCCTGACCCACGACACCGCCCAGCCCGGTCCGGGTTGCCTGCACCGTAGCCAGCTCATAGGGCCGTAAGGGCGCTTGCTCGCCCCAGTGCAGGCGGTAGCTGTAGAGATATTCCTGCCCAGGCAGTAATGGTTCTTCCGGATGCCAAAAGGCGACGATGTTATCGAAGGTTTCATCAACAGTGGGGATCTCAACGAGATCCACACTGCCCCGCCCCCAGTCTCCGCGGGGCTCCACCCACAGGCTGGGGCGGCGGTCGTAGAACACGCCGTCATCCTGGTAGTGGTCGAAATGTCTGTCCCGCTGCAGCAGGCCAAAGCCGACGGGGTTTTTATCCTGAAAGCTGTTGAACCGGAGATTGACGGGATTTACCAGCGGCCGCCACAACCATTCGCCGTTGCCGTTGCGCAGTGCCAGGCCATCGGAATCATGTATTTCCGGCCGCCAGTCATAGCCCATGCGATCGTCATTTTCCCCCACCTGGTACATGCTGGTCAGTGGCGCGATGCCGGCCCGGGTGAGTTCGATTCTGGGATACAGCGCCACGTCCACATCCATAACCATGTTACGCCCGGGGTCGAGCACAAGCGCGTAGGCGCCCGTGGTGCTCGGTGAATCCAGCAAAGCCCAGACCCGCAGCAGTTGGCTACCCGGTGCCGGCTTCTCAAGCCAGAATTCGGAAAATCGGGGAAACTCTTCTTCGCGGTCCATACCGGTGTCGATCGCCAACCCCCTGGCGGACAGACCGTATTGCTTCTCGGATCCCACTGCCCGGAAATAGCTGGCCCCCAGGAAGGCTGCCAGATCCAGGGCGAAGTTGTTGTGATAATGAACCCGAAAACCTGCGTAGCCCAGACCTTCTGGCAGATCGCCCAGAGGTTGTTCTCCGCCGTATCGGAACAGATCCTGTCGATAGGCCAGCTCACTGGCCTCGCCATCAATGACCTCGTGGATTTTTACGGGTTGTTGGAAATACAGCCCAAGGTGGAAGAGCTGAATCTGGAAAGCGGTATTGTCGTCTCGCCAGAGCGCCCTATCAGCGCGAAAAGCAATGGCCTGGTAATCGTCCCAGGAGAGGTTTTTCAGGGATGGGGGCAAGTCACCTTCAGGGGATACATACGCCTCAGCGGCCAGTGCCCTGGCTCTACCCTTTAGCCAGGCAAAGCTGAAGGCACGGGGCGCACTGCCAGACACCGGTTGAAGGCCGGCACCGCTAAGAGGGGTCGCCAGCGGTAACGCGCCGGCACTTATCAGTGCTCCCAGGCCTTTGATCAGCGTTCGTCTGTCCATTTCTATCGCCCTCCTTTGCCGGGCTATAGATTGCCATAGAGAAGATCACGTGGACTATGTACGAACGAGAAATAGCAGGGAGCCAAATCCGGTAGAGGAGGAATCAGATTGCCAATGACATTGAGAAGGAAACATCAGGCCTGGAGGGCTTGTCCAGTTCGTGGCCGGATACATCGAGAATCCGGCCAACACTCATGCGGGCTTCAAAACCAGGCCTGTGGACCTGCAGCGCAACCTCGCCCGTGCTCGCGTTGAAGCTCTCTTCCCTGCCTCCCGAGGAAGCTGCCCAACCTTTCAAAACCGAAATCATGACATTGGAATGGGTCGTGTCCGTGAAAGGAATGGCATAACCGGGACTGCGAGCATCGACACGAACCCACCCGCCTTCTGGCACATGGAGTGACTGGCCGTTAAACCCGCGCATCATCGATGGGCCTGCAATCTGAAGCTTCTCTGAGGACACAAGGTCCTCCGGAGCAAACTGGTACCGGCCCATCACTTCCATATCCCATTGAAAGAGCGCCCGGTTCACTGAGGCAGAAAGAGCCAGCTTGTGGTATCGGTTGCTCTCATCACTACGGGTTGCTGTTGTGACCGATTCACGATGCTCTGTCCCACCGAGCGCGGTAACACGGGTTCCTGCCAGGAACCCGCCCGGCAATTCCCGCTCTCCAGAGCATCGCAATGCAAAACTGGACAGCTGGTAGGAAGTGTCCGATACCCAGGCCGAATCTTTATAGGCGTGTTTGACGCCCTTGGCGTGGCTGAACACACTATCGACTTTGATCCCCTGCCATGACATCAAGGGGCGAGAACCGGAGATTTTCATTCCCTGATACTCGCTACGGGAATCGGTTCGCAGGCCGGCGTTTTCCTCCACACCGGCGTACTCGGAGTTTTCCACCGAAAACTTCAGGTTGGTGCCTGCGACGGGGAGGGAATACTTGAGACGAAGTGTCTGTGAACCTGATTGTTCACGGCGGGCCACAGAATCACGGAAATCCACTGCCAGGTCATGGCTCGACCAGAGAATGTTATTCCCGACCAGATTCAGGCGCCCACTGGCGCGCTCATTGTCGTGAACGGAGCTGCCGGAGAACTTGACCCGTGATTCCAGATAATCGGCAACGGAGTTCCACAATCTATCTGAACGCTGGTCGAGGGCGGATAGAGGGTTGACCACATAATCTGGCAAAGAGGCTGCGCCGGTGGAGGCGCACCAAATTAGTGCAAAGAGGCAGAGAGATCGCACAACAGACGCCTGGTCAGATGAATCTTTAGTAATAGTGAACTTTAAGTAACTCTCGGTTCTCAGGCCATAGCCCTTTGCTAAAACTTACAATTTTCAACACGGCCCTGCATTTGTGGTTACAACTTGGGTAAACTCGGCACAGTTTGTGAAAGAGAAAATTCCCACGGACCAACGCAAAAGCGTTGACCAGCCCACAGGCCGTGAAATTGAACATCAAAGGACGAACGATATGATCAAAAAATGCCTGTTCCCCGTTGCCGGCTACGGCACCCGCTTTCTCCCGGCTACCAAGGCGATGCCCAAGGAAATCCTGCCGGTGGTGAACAAACCCCTGGTTCAGTATGGCGTTGAAGAAGCCGCGGAAGCCGGTATCCATGAATTTGGTTTTGTTACCGGCCGGGGTAAGCGGGCTATCGAGGATCATTTCGACATCAGCTACGAGCTTGAGCACCAGATTGCGGGCTCCGGCAAGGAAGACCTACTGACCTCCATCCGTGATCTGATCGACCACAACAGCTTCGCTTTTACCCGGCAAAATGAAATGAAAGGTCTCGGCCACGCTATTCTCACCGGTCGCAACCTCGTAGGCGATAGTCCCTTCGCGGTTGTGCTGGCCGATGACTTCTGCATTGGCCCGGAAGGTGAAGACGGCGTACTGGCGCAAATGGTGAAACTGTATAACCAGTTCCGTTGCTCCATTGTTGCGATCGAAGAGGTTCCGGCCGACGAAACCCACAAATACGGTGTGATTGCCGGTGAATCCATGAAGGACGGGCTTTACCGGATTACCGATATGGTGGAAAAGCCGGCCCCGGAAGACGCCCCGAGTAATCTGGCAATCATCGGCCGGTATATTCTCACGCCGGACATCTTCGACATTATCGAGCGGACTCCCGCCGGTAAGAACGGTGAAGTCCAGATTACCGACGCCCTACTCGAACAGGCGAAAAACGGCTGCGTACTGGCTTACCAGTTCAAGGGACGCCGGTTTGATTGCGGCAGTATTGATGGCTTTGTGGAAGCCACCAACTACGTTTACGAGAACATCTACAAGAAAGGCAAGTAAAGAATCCGGGGCGGTATCAGTTGCCCAGGATCTGAAGAATCATTCGCCGGTTTTCCGCGCTTGTCCTGCGGAACCGGCGAAGCAGTTCCACCTCTTCCCCGGTCAGTTGTACCTTCTCAAGTACTTCTTCCAGCTCGGCCACCGATGCCAAAAGCTCATCACTCTTATCCAGGGCAATACCGGGAAGTTCAAGTTGCCCGTGGTCCTCGGGCTTCTCTGGCTCCCAATGCTGCATGGGTTGCGCATGTTGCATGGCCACTTACCTCGTCATCCAAACCGGGAAACCTGTCCCGATAATGCCCTGCGAAGTGAATCAATCCGGAAATGTAACGTACATATAGCTTTGCACACAATCTGCCTATACTAAAGGAGTCTTCGCAGCTCCTGGGCAACAACCAACAGGCTATTTATGGCGGCAAGAACACTGGATATCGACTCGGCATGGGAGTTGGTGCTTAGCGCAGTAAACCGCAGCAATGTGACACTGCCGTTGCCGGGAACCGACAAAGAAGCAGTAAAACTCAATGGACACGGCGCTTGGCACCTGATGCAACCGGCCACGGGTGAAGCGAAGGATCTGCTCTCGGTGTTTCTTCCCCTGTGTCGGCCGGTGCCAGCGGATGGTCGCCCCAAAGTTATCGGGCAGCTCGGCCAAAGCCTCGATGGGCGAATTGCGACGGTAACGGGACGCTCGCGCTTCATCAACGGCGACGATGGGATTACGCACCTGCACCGGATCCGTGCGCTATCCGATGCCGTGATCGTTGGTGCCGGCACCGCCGCCACCGACAACCCCCGTTTGACCGTACGGCGCACCAACGGTCGCAACCCGGTACGCGTGGTTATTGATCGTCATCACCGCGTGCCGGACAGCCATCACCTGTTTACCGATGGTGCGGCCCCTACCCTACGATTGGTGGCCGGTCGCTATGAAAAAGACAGGAATCCGTCTATTGAATCCGCTGTTAGCGAAATCCCCTGTCTTGGAGATGCGGACGCCAAAGCCCCCGTCGATCCGAAGCTGATTCTTCAGGTACTGTCGGATTTCGGGCTAAAAAAGGTGTTCGTGGAAGGTGGCGGCGTCACCGTCTCATCATTCCTCAACGCCGGCTTGCTGGATCGGCTTCACGTAATGGTCGCCCCCATGATCATCGGCAGCGGCAGACCCGCCTTTTCGCTCCCGGAAATCGATTTTCTGGACGATGCGCTCCGGCCAAGAGCGCAGCTGGTCAACCTTGGAAGCGATATGCTCTTCGCCCTGGATTTCTCCCGAGAGGCATAGGCCGGTTTAGCGACTGGTGAACAAAAACACAACCCCGGGCAAGCTCGAAACCAGCACCAGCGCCCCGTACCCCACACTGAGCGCTACCCCCTGCTCCGCTGGCAATCCGGCCATGGGCCAGATCAGCGCTGCGGCGCCCTCCCTGATTCCCCAGCCGGCAACCGTCAGAGGTATGACCATGCTCAGAAGCAGAATACTGCCCAGGCCGACAATCAACCCTGCCTCCGCCCAGGTATCAACGTAACCCGCACCCCAGGCCAGGCAGAGAAACACCCCCAGATAGCTCGACAACACCACCAGCGAAGAACCGATCTGAACCGGCAATACTGAGCAATCCAACAACGACAGATACAGATCACGCCGAAGGCGCTGCAGGTAATCGGCAAGGCCCGCTTTCCGTGCTAGCCATGGGGCTATGGCAACAAAGAGAATGCCAACTCCAAGCCACGCCCAGCCATTCCAAAAGCCGGCAGTAAGCTGCCCCGAACCAAACAGCCACGCGATGGAAACTGTGACAACCAACGCCAGCACCAACTGGCCCGAGAGCCGCTCGATGGCGACCCCGTGGACAGCCGCGAGACGTTTACCGGCACCCTCGCCGTGGCGCCATGCCCGGTTAACATCACCAAGCACGCCACCGGGCAGAACCTGGTTCAGGAATGTCGCCAGATAGTATTCTCGCACGGCAACACCATAGTCCAGGGACAATCCAAGCCTCTCTGCGGTGTAGCGCCAACGCCAGGCAGAGAGCAGCACCTGGACAACGGTGAGTACCAGTGCGGGTACCAGGATAGAGGGAGAGAAGCGGACGAGCTCCTGCCAGAGCGCGCTGGTATCGACAGAGCGAATCACGAATCCAATGACCAAAACCGTGAACAACCACCGGGCCACCAACCGAACCCGCTTTTGACGCATCTCCCTCAAGCCAGCTCCCCGGTTGGCAGAGCCAAAAGGTCGAGATGCCGTACGACGACGTTCAGGCTGCCCTCAGACAACTGATGGTTCCGCGTTTCCAGCCAGAGGTTCAGGCGGTCCCTGTCTCCCGGAGATTGCTCGATCGCCGCCTCGGTCCATCCCTCCATCAGCATCCGGGCCAACGCCTGATCTTCACTGCCCAGAGTCCAGGGCGATTCCGCCAATTTTACCTGGTAACCGTCTGCATCAAGCAGCCGCTTCAGCATAATGGGAGCCTCGGGCCCAAGCGCCGCACCGGTGCCTTTGTCCCCGTGCTGATGCTGGTTCACCAGGGTTCGAATCAGCTCATCATCGGGATGACCCGGGGACAGTTCAAAATGCCCTGCGTAGCTTAGCGCGATAAGTATTGCTGAATTTCTGCTCGCCGCCGCCTGACTGAGGGCTTTCAACCAAGTATCGGAAACAAGATCAATCAGTGCTGACGCCGTGACCAGGGACACCTCGGGGGGCAGGTGCTGCTCCATATTCTCCGGTGACAATTGCACCGCGCGCGTTTCAAAAGGTACATCCAGCACATTTACACGCTGCCGGGCCTCGCGCAGCAGCGCCGCGTCCTGATCCAGGGCAAGCCAGGCTTGCGGTACCTGTAGTGCAGGTGCCAGAAACAGGGCGTTGGAACCACGGCCGGTGCCAATGTCGACAATCTGCATGGGGCAATGAATTTCAGACGGCAGGCTTTCATAACGGTCGAGCAGCCACCGGTTCAGTTCCGCGGTCAGCTCTATCGAGCGAGCGCGATGATCTGCCGGTTCCCGGGCCGCCAGCCATTCGCTCTCGAATTCTGAATGCTGGTGCAGGCTTGCAGGAAATCCACTGAAGTATGCCAATGCCTCGCAAAAATCCCTGGCGGTATCGGCCCATGATCGAACCCGCCTGGATTCCCTCGCAGCCAGTTTTCGTGCATGTTCGAGCTGGTACGGATCCTCCAGCCAGTTCCTGAGTCGGGCCTCGAGAGCCCTGATATCCCCGGCACAATACTGCACCACGCCCGGTCTTGCGGAGGTTTGCGCCAGGGCGCCGCCATCGGAGGAAATAATCGGCAGCGCTTCCGCCAACGCCTCGTCGATCACCATGCCGTAGCCCTCATAGAGCGAAGGCATGACAAAAAAGTCGGCCTGCGTGTAGAGATCTGCAAGCCCTGAGTCGTCCACTTCACCGACCAGGGCAATCCTGTCTTCAAGACCGGCCGCGGCAACCGCCCGACGTACCTGGTGGCTGTAACCCGGATCACGGCTGTCAGACCCGGCCAGTGTGCAGCGCCACGGTAGAGCCTTCAGTTCTCCCAGCGCTTCCACCAAGTGATGCTGGGCCTTTCTCGGGGACAGATGAGCGACGCATAAAATGTGAGGGCCGCTGCTTTCAGCGGGCTTGCTCCGGACTCGCGTTGTTTCAGCCCTGGCCACACCCGGCTCAGCTACTCGAATGGCCTCCGGCAGAACATCGTAATCCGCAAGGCGGGCGGCCGTGTGTTGACTGGTGGTAATAACGCCTTCCACGAAGCCGAGGGCCCGCTTCTCGGATTCCAGAAACCATTGCCTGTCTGCCTCGCTGAGGCCGGTCTCGTCAGCAAGCGGATGATGAACCAGCCCAAACAGAGTTAAACGTCGGGAATGCTTTTCCACGATCTCCGGCAGCCCGCCCATGGCAAGGCCATCAAGGACCACAGACGTGCCAGCGGGCAAACTCGCGAGTTTCTGATCCATCGCTTCGCAGGCGACACTGTCCGGACGCGGAAACTGCCCGGCCAAACCGCTCACCCGGGCCGTACAACCGTCTTTGCAAAGTGCTTCTACCAACTTACGAACATACCGGTAACCGCCGGTGTTCTGTTCCGGGTCGCCCGGAACGAGAAACTCGACCACTCCCGGTACGTCAGATTCCGGCATGGTAGCTGGCCCAGGCAATGTGAGATTCAGAGAGGGTAACTTTTAGGCTGACAATACCCTTTCCCGTCTCCCCCAATCGGCCCCCATGAATGGCCGCCGCCATCCGGTCGAACACCAGCTTCGCCATAAACTCCGTAGTGGTGTTCCGGCCTCGCAGTTCCGGTAGCTCGTCGAGGTTCTGCATGTTGAACTCTGAGAGAACATTCTTGAGAAGGTCGGAGGCCAGGCCGATATCCACGATCAGGTCGTCCTTGTCCAACTGGTGACGCTCGAAGGTCACATCCACCACATAAGTGGCACCATGCACTTTCTGCGCTGGGCCAAAGATCTCTCCATCGAAACTGTGGGCAATCATCATATGGTCCCGGACCGTCAAGCCGAACATAAACTCTCCTTAGCAGGTCATTATGAATTATCAGTAAACAACGCGATGGCAGAGTGTTTCCCGGCCATCGATCAGAATCCGTGCCATGGACTTTGGCAGGTCCTCGAACCGGCACTCACCGGTAATCAGCGCATCCAGGGCATCCTCACTGAGTAGTTCCAACGCCAGCGCCAGGCGCTTGCGATAGTCCCACCTGGGAACCCGGGAGGGCGCAATCTGCCCGACCTGACTGGATTTCAGGGTCAGACGACGCGGATGAAATGCAGCACCCAATGGTGCGGAGACCAACTGATCCCCGTACCAGCTCATTTCAATCAGTGTCGCCTCCTGCCCCGCCAGCCCCAGAGCCGTTTCCAGGCCCGATGGGTGGCCGCTGGCATGTATCACAAGGTCGTGATCGTCGGCGGTAGGTTCGGCACTAAAGGTCAGCCCCAGTTGTTCGGCAACGGTCTGTCTCTCCGGGTTTGTGTCGATAGCGGTAACCCGGGTGCCCGGAATGCGACTGGCCAGCCAGGCGACAAGCAAACCAACCACTCCAAGACCAACCACCGCGATTCGATCGCCGACCGCTGGCGATCCATCCCAGAGACCGTTGACGGCGGTTTCCATATTGGCAGCAAGAATCGCTCGCTCGGCGGGCAGGTCTTTCGGTAAGGGTGTGACGGCCGACGCCGGCACCCGATAATAATCCTGGTGCGGGTACAGGCAAAACACCGTTTGACCGACCAGTTCCACGGGCCCTTCAATCACCTTTCCTACGTTGGCATAGCCGTACTTCACGGGCCAGGGGAATTCACCGGCCTGGAAGGGTGCCCGCATCGCGGTGTATTCGCTTCTGGGAACACGACCGTGAAAGACCAGTGATTCGGTGCCCCGACTTATCCCCGAATAGAGGGCCTGGACCGTGACAGTCTCTCCTGCCTCCCCATCACCCGCCGGCTCCAGAGGCGTTTCCAGAATTTCGCCCTTTCCAGCGCCGGTTACCCACCAGGCCCGGGCGACGGTCTCTGTATTGGAATTCTCTGGATCACGTTGCAAAGGGAGCTCCTTTCCTGGCGTTGTTTTGCGCGGCATTGGAAACGGCCTTTCCTGCCTGAACCATCAGGTCTGAACGCGGTCAATGCTCGTAAGCACACTCATACATATCAACTATAGTCAGTGTACAGTGCGCCCGGGGTGTTTGATGCCTGCAAACCTATACGCTGGAGTTCAGTGATGGATTCTAACGGCCGTTCAGCTTCACATTGGGTCGCCCTCCCGCTGGACCTCGCCTGGGGTTTTGTCCTTGTAACCCTCTTATGTCTGGCTACAGGCTGGCTGGCCGGGCCTCCCGTTCTTTTCTATCTGCTGACAGTCGCACTCTACCTTTGCGTCTGCGGCCTGGTTTCCCGGGCCTGGCCCGAAAACCGCGACTTCGGCTGGGCGAACCGGGCAACCCTGTTGAGGGGTTGCCTCGTGATTGTCCTCTTCGCCTTGGCTCCCTTTGCAGAACATCTGACTGACAATCTCTGGTTGTATGGCTGGATGGCACTGTTGGCACTCATTCTGGATGGCGTGGACGGAAAAGTTGCCAGGGCAACCGGCTCCGAGAGCGACTTTGGCGCCAGATTCGATATGGAGCTGGATGCCCTGTTCATCCTCGGGCTCAGTATTGCCGTGCTGGCGTTGGGAAAGGCAGGCATCTGGGTGCTTGCCCTCGGCCTGATTCGCTACGCTTTCGTTGCCGCTGGCCACTTTGCGGATTGGCTGAATGCGCCACTGCCAGACAGTTTCCGACGGAAGACGGTTTGCGTTTGGCAGATCGTTACCCTGCTCGTGGCGGTACTTCCGCCAATCAATTCGCTGTTTGCCAGCACCACCCTGGCAACCGCCCTTGCTCTGCTGGTGTGGTCGTTTTTCGTGGATATTCACTGGCTTTATCAAAGGAGACATCACCATGATGTTCAATAACCGGAAAACCATTACCCGTTCTGCCCTTGCCTTGCCTGCGGTCCTCGCATTGAGCCCTGCAGCCTCGGCCGAGCCGCAAGATTTTATCGTCGACGACGAACACTTCTCTATGTTCTTCGAGATCATGCACATTGGTTACGCCCCGGTCATGGGCATGTTCCGAGAAGTGGAGGGCCAGTTCGTTTACGACGAGGAAACCATGGAGCTGAAGTCGGGCCAACTGGTATTCCAGAGCGACAGTGTGTTCACCAATCACAAGAAGCGTGATGAACACGTTCGCAACGAGGACTTTCTCGACTCTGACGAATACCCCGAGATCACTTTCACTGTTACCGGCTTTGAAACAACCGGCGAAAACACTGGCAAAGTAACGGGAGATCTGGAGCTACTTGGCCAGACACGGCCCGTGGTATTGGATGTAACCCTGAACAAATCCGACGTTTACCCCTTTGGCCACGAGGAATACACGCTGGGAATCAGCGCTTCCACCACACTGAAACGCAGTGAATGGGGTATGACCTATGGTCTGGATGGTGAAATGGTCGGCGATGAGGTCAAATTGCATTTCGGTTTCGAGGCGATACGTGAGTCCGGCATGTTCTGATTTGTCAGTGGCGATAATGTGACCCGCTGCACAACGCGGACACATTCTGTTACAGGATCGGGCCGGATTTTTGGGCTGCGGCGCAAAGCCCGTTATGTTTAGAACTACAACAATAATCAAGGGACCTGCCGCATGCCCGGTAAGGCTATTATTCTTTTCACAATCATAACTGCCGTTGTGGTTGGCACGGGGTATCTGCTTTCCGCCGACAACCACACCCGATTCAGTTGGTTCACGAAGCCGGCCAGCGACATCGGGTCCGCTTCTTCTCAGAGCCCAATTGAGACAGTCCAGCCGTCGCCCGATCCCGTGCAGCAACCCGAGCCACCATCGGACAACGCCCTTGGCTTTATGCTGGCCAGTGTTGCCGATCAGTACGCTGAAGCCACACGATATCCAGCCTGGTCGGTGCCTCTAAGCCCGGAACAGGCCCGCGCCTACCGTGGCAATCACTACGAGCCTGTCAGCCTGCCTCTGGAGGGTAACGGGCAATTCACAGTCACGCTTGAAAAATACCGGTTTACAGAAGGCGAACAGATTCTTGTTGCTGCGGCCATTCAAAGCCCTCAGGTAGTTGACCGCTCTCTTTCCGCAACCCTGGAGAGACCCGAAAGCCGTGATGCCGTCGCCAGCACCACACTGGAGCAAGCCGGTTCGCCGGGTTACTTCGAGGGCGTTCTGGCCGCCAATGAGTCACCGGGGGAATACCGCCTGATCGTCGAAGCCCGGCTCGACGGCAAACCAGTTCGCCACGCCTCAACGCTGACCGTCGAGCCCTACCTGGGGGACTTTGAGGGGTTGGGCAATTCCCGGGTCAGCGGCAACAACCTGATTATCCCCGTTCGGTTCTCTCCGGAAGATCCCGGCTTTTATGCGCTCTCGGCCCAGCTTTACGTCGGCCAGCGTCCGGTTGCCCAGCTGCAGGTGGAGAAACGGCTGGACAGCACTTCGGACACCATCAACCTCAGGGCCCACGGCACAGTGTTGGCGAACCAGACCGTGGACGGTCAACTTCAGCTGAAGAACCTGCAGATTCGCCAGCTCCCAGCCAGGCCAGGTGACAGAACCAACTACGCTTTCGGCCCCGACGAGGGCTACTCATTCACACCGCCGGACCTCGAGAGCCTGACCGATACCCCGGCGGTGGACCCCGAATCGGAACAACGGGCGGCGCTGCTCAGGCAGCTTGCCGACAAGTTCTGATGGCAGAGCGTGAGCTTTGCGCCGGCTGACGCCGGGCTGTACCGCCACAGAGTGGCGGAGAAACGTCTTGTGACAACAATAACTCAGCAAAGACGGAGCAACTATGAAAACAACAAAGATCGGAAGTGCCTGTAAGGCCGCCCTGGCGGTCGCCATCACCGGCAGCCTCTTTGCCGGAACCGCCCAGGCCCAACTGGCCGGGCACAATGTGATCCTGGTGCACGGCTTCCAACAGGAAGACCTGGCCAACCCTCCCGCCAACCTTCAGGAAGTGAAGAGCGCCGGTGAGGACTACTGGCGCACCTTCTGGCTCTCCCGTGCGGAGGCCCGCATCGACTGGGGCAGTGACGGGCGCGTTGAAGGTGGCATTGCCCAGCAGGCCTATGAACAGATGCGGCAGATCAGTCAGCAAGGGCTGTGCAATGACTACTGCATTGTCGTTTCCCACTCCACCGGTGATCTGGTTACGCGCTATCTGCTGGAAAACCAGGCTCGCTGGCTTCAGTCTGAGGGCCTTCAACCGCTGAAAATCCTGACGTCCCTCGACTACTCCGGCGCAGGCGGGGGCACAGAACTGGCCAACCTGGCCTTGAGCCTTGCCTACAACGACAGCTGGTACAATTGGCCCCTCAGGGCGGCGGTCGAAGCGTTCACAGGCATTGAGCCGGAACCAGGAAAACTGGGCGTGGTAAACGACCTTCAGACCAATGCAGCGCGCAACCTGGCGGTGAGCCCGAATTCGATCCCCAGGTTGCGCTTTGTGGCCGGTGGATCGTCCTACGGCGGAATTACCAAGCCGTTCATTGCTGGTACCGACGATGGCGTGGTCCCCACCCATTCTGCCTGCGGTGCAACCTCCGCATCCGGAATTGATTCCTGCTCCTCAAGTATCAGCCTCGCGGGGAAGGTAACCAGCCAGAATGGCCCAAGTGCTCTGTACTTCAATCACTACCCGGTACTGATGAACGAGGGTGTCACCCACAGCGGTGTGCTCGGTTCCGAGACAGGCAACATCTCCGTGCCGGTGGTCAACAACACCACCCTTGGCGGCCTGCAGGTTGATTTCGCCAGCCGCACCTATAACAAGCGTGCATGGTGGCAGTGGTGGGGTTCCGGTGACCGATACATCGAAGTGCCGGGTTCGGACCAGACGGATATGTCCAATCTGGTTTACACCACCCTGAACAACTGACTGCTCCTGGACAGATCAAACCAAAGGCTCAGGGAAGAGCCTTATCCCGCCTCGGTAATTCTACCCATCTTTCCTTTTTAGTTCGCAAACTATACATTGGTTCGCTTTCCCCGTTTGATTCACTCATTGCCGGCAAGCCATAACCGATGTCTGACACTCACAAATCCGATCTTCTTCTGGTTATTGTCACCCTGTTCGCTGCCATCAGCTGGATGTTCTCCAAAGAAGCCGTGCTGCTGATGCCCCCGCTGATGTTCATGGCCGCCAGGTTTCTGATTGCTGGCACGGTCCTGGCTTTTTTCGCCCGGCGCGCGCTGATGAAGCTGAGCCTGGATCAACTCCGCAGAAGCGTGGGGGTCGGCCTTGTGTTTGGCACGGCCATGACCTGCTGGGTGATGGGACTGGTTCATATTACCAGTCTGGGCGAAGGAGCTTTTCTAACCAGTCTGGGGGTTGTCATTGTTCCCATCATCGCCCGTTTGGTGTTCAAGGAGGCCCAGCCTCCGAGTACCTGGCTGGCCATTCCTATTGCCGTTGCCGGGCTTGCATTTCTATCCCTCGAAAACGGATTTCGCCCCGAAGCTGGCCAGATCTTCTTTGTTATAGCCGCGACGATCTTCGCCCTGTATTTCAATCTCAATACCCGGGCGGCCAATCAGAGAACGGTGATCAACCGGCAGGGCAAGACTGTAGAGAAACATCGAGTGCCAGCCCTGCCCCTGACAGCCATTGCCCTGCTCACCGTAGGTATGCTGACGCTGATCGAATCCATGATTATGGAACCCTGGCGGCCTACCCTGAATAACCTCTCACCAATGCTGGTATGGTGGGTGGTGGCCAGTGCCGTGATTGGAACGGCCGGCCGCTTCCTGCTTCAGACACTGGCCCAGAGCCTGTCGGCAAACAGCCATGGCGTCGTGATTCTGGTGCTGGAACCAGTGTGGGTTGCCCTTTTCGCGGCAGGTTGGTTTGGCGAGACCATGACCAGCATTCAACTGGCCGGCTGTGGCCTGATCTTCGCCGCATTGATCGTCAACCGCTGGGCAGTTTTGAGCAAACTGATCAAAGAGAAACTACGGAATCGGAAAACCGCATAAAAGAGGTTGACCGGCATCGGCTGAATCAGTATATTTCGTCCCCGTTGCAGGACACAGGACCATAGCTCAGTTGGTTAGAGCGCTACCTTGACATGGTAGAGGTCCCCAGTTCGAATCTGGGTGGTCCTACCAATTCTGCAAAGAAAGTCAGTTACTTACGCGCCTCGTGAGAACTGGCTTTTTTTCTTTCCCGATATTTTCCAGATATTTTCCCGAAACGAATCGCTTATACAGTGGTCGCTCTCCCCTGCTTTTCACGTATCCTCCAGAACTTCAACCAGGCGGAGTGAACACCGTTGAGAATCACCACAGCAATGCTCCAGGAGCTTGAGCGATCGATAGCCCCAGATGCCCAGGCCGAGATCCGAATCTACGCCGGCGGGTGCGACATCCGCGTGCGCTGGAACAAAGGATTGAGAGAAGCCAATCAGAACCTGGGTGCGGAGCAGCTGGCCCAGATCGAAGAGTTTCGTGAAGAGAAAATGCGGCATGCCTGGGACAAGCTGATTGCCAAGTTCCAGGGCTTGCGGGATATGAAGCCCCGTTACTGAGGCTCACGGAAAGGTAAGAGATATCGCACGCCACCTGGCGCACATAGCCGGCATTTCTTAATTGCTAACCAGGTAGACTGGCCACCGGTCTGAAGGAACAGGCCGTCTCGGACCAAAGCCGGCAGGGATGCCAGGCGAACGCGACACCTGCCCAGTGGTGTGACTACAGCGAGAGTGCTGCCTGAGACTATTAAGGGAGGGGCCGGAAGCCCCTCCCCTTTTTCACTCCTCGAAAGCACCAAGGATCTGGTGCAACACCTGCAGCACAAGCTCCTTTTCCTGTGCGAAGATCACCCTGAAAAACTCATTAATAAGAATCAGAGCATTCTTATCGTTCAGGTGTACTGCCTGCTCAATTGCAAAAATGAGCGTTTCGAGTAGTGCCTTTGCGGCTTTAAGATCCATACTTCTCTCCTTATTTTGGATCAGTTGCACACAAACAGGCACACGGGAGTACTGGAAATACACCTTGCATGGTGTATCCTAGAAAGTGCGGTAACGAAGTCGGCAAACTCAAACCGCTAGCTCCAGGCAGGCCTCCCGAGGCCTGCTTTTTAGTTTCTGACTTCACTATTCTGTTCGTCTCATCACCTCCTTTCTTTTGTCGGGCTTAAATTACGGTCGCAGTGAAATTAGGAAAGTAATCTTTACCCCTCTAATTTCTACTCCTCGCTCTGGATTCTAGTTAGATTTTCCAAAATCGGTAACTAATCTGCTACAAAATGCGACACTCTTTGGTGTTATTGAATAAGCCACCGGTCCCAGATAACGGATCAACTACTATTCAATCACAGATTTTCAAACTGCAACCCCAGGAATCCGGATACTCGCATATTAATAGTGCGCTTCCAGGAACTGTCAGCAGCAAATCCATTAAAACACAGATCCGGATTCTTCCAAGCGGCCATACCCAAGTCACTTGAAATCCCAGATTACCCGTTAAAAGAGTTTCCACAATCCCCGAAAAAGGGGTTACTAAAAAAGAATTTGCAAGAAAGGTCGACGTGCGAGGAGTGTGAACAGGCGGGCAGAAAGACTACTGAATGGAAAGGCGATCGAGAACAAAACCCTCTGCAGAATCTTGCTCGAGGAGATTTGAAATCACATCCGGATAGCCATCCAATTGGCTATACCAAACTGGAGATCGGTCGTTGGCCAGTTCTGGCTCATAGTAAACGAGGGAGAGCGCCTTTTGACCGTTAGCTTTCACTCCGGCGCCCCATAGCAGCCCCCTGGCTCCATACTCCGTGTTCACGGTATCGCCGAGGCTGTTTGTACTGGTGAAGCTATCAACGCCGAAACCCTGCGGGATGGACAAAGCGGCAGTCTGGGTATAGGTGTTGTTCCCCGAGAACGAATCGCCCTGCACCTGCAGGGTTTTCTGTTTCACGCCATCCATGAAAATGTTCACTTCTTCCGAGTCGCTATTGGATCCGGAAAAGCTCACCACCCATTCGTTGAATCCATCCTGAGTGTCATAGGGATCGTCCGCGCTGGTGGTGTACTCCGATGTGAAATAGTGGCACCAAATGGCGCAGAAGTTGAACCTGGCATCAATGGAGACAATCTTCAGTTCATTGTCGGTGGATGAGAACGCCTCGTTGATCGACTCGGAAAGCGTGCCGCTAGGCGTTGCCTGTCCATCGTCGGAAAACTGCAGCTGCGTTGTTGAATCGGAGCTGGCACTCCAAGTGAAGGGCGCTTCAGCAAGAATCTTCCCTTCGCTGGTGACAATCTGGGTCGGGCCCTCACTTGTTACAGTCTCGGAGAAAGACGACACGCCCTCACTGAGCCGCGGAAAATTCGTGTTCAGCCTGCCGGTCAAGTGACTATCCCGGTAAAGCGAATAAGCCGGAATCTTCTGGCTTACCTCCACGACTTCATCGCCAATGTATTCGTAATAGATGGGACGCTTGTTCTCGGAAATGCTGCGACTGGTGATCACTCGCCGTTCGATAACCTCTGGCACAATGTCATCCGAGAGGATGTTGGTGTAGTCCAAGGTTGTCGTTCCGATTATGTCGGCCTTATCCCACATCTTCAGGTAGCTGACACCAGTTCCTACATTGAGCCTCATCCGGTAGATCTGTTCTGGCAGCAGATTGCCACGGTTTCGGGCAGTGCAAACAGCCTCTTTGCCATCGCGGCTGAAATACCAGTCAGTGGTGGAGGCCAACTGGGTCGAATTGTAGAACGTGAATAGCTCTTCTTCCTGAGCCTCAGGGATGGGCCTCAACTGCTCATCGAGGGCAACTCGAACAACAGCGCCAGATTCCGCAAGGTATTTTTCTGCGTTAACCACAGCAACCAGGTATCGCTGGTCACCCTCAGTGTAAACGCCAGCGCCGTGCACGTTGTCACTGAACACCCAGAGCACTTCCCCGCGCATGAACACTTCCGGACCAGCCATCCAGTCCTTGCGCCAGTGCGCGAAATCGCCAGGCTGGTTCGGATAGTCTTTCGTATCTGGTTCCCCCACCCCGTGAACGTCGTACATCCGGGTTGGAGGCCCAGCCCATGAAAGAACAACGCCTTTATCACCGATCCAGTTTCGATACCCGTAGCGCTGAGGCAGACCCTTCTCAATGTTGTAAGAACCAGCCTTGTAGTTAAGCTTCCAAACACCGTCATAGCCATCTTCAGCGCCGATGGGCGGATTGATCTCCCCTAGTTCGGTTTCATACGGTTGGCCATGCACGATCGCGAATGAAACCTTGTCTGGCATCACCACCTGGTACCGGGAAACCCAGAACACAAAGCTGATATCCGAACAGGGCACTGGCTCTTTTTCAAAGCCAATCACCAACGGGCCAGAGTCAGTAAACCGCACCAACACGCGATCACCGTCTTCAAAGGCAGACCCGTTACAATCCATGTACTGGATTGGCACCGACTGATAAACCGCCTGCTGGTTGATGTTCAGCTGCTGGGCAGACGAGAAGGCGTCATCCAGGGTTACTGTGCAGGCATCACCATTCAGATCGCTGATCGTGCCCAGCCTATACCCGGGCCGCCATTTCTGAACACCAGGAAGGATGGCCAGGTTGAAGTACAACTGAGGCGCAGACTGGGCAATGTCCGGGAAAAGGGATCCATCTCGCGATGCGTCATAACCGGCTTCACCGCTAAAGCCTGGCTGGATGATCACACCCCGTCCGCCCTCGTCATTGAGATCCGCAAGGCCCACCTCTCCACTGAGTTCTTCAGTGAAGTCCGCGCACCAGGCGTCCAGCGTCTTTGATTCCGGTACCGCTTCGAGGAGGTTCCGGCGCTTGAGAAGCGAAAGGTTTTCAGCAATCAGAACGTCCCGCTGATAGCGCAGGCGCCCGATCGCCGCCGTTTGTTTGGCCAGCTCTACCTGGAGATCGCCGATCTGGCCCGCATACTGGTCAGGCGCCTGGCGATAATCATCGATCAACAGATCAATTTCACGGCGCAAATCATCGGCCTTCTCTTCCGCCTGCAACACCTCCAGCTTCTTTTCTGGAATCAATACGGCCAGCTCAGCAATGCGTTTGTTAACGCGCTCCAGCTCCGCCTTCACACGCTCCACTGCGTACTTCAGCCGAACCCGATACAGCCCCGCGCCTTCACTGGAAACAATCTCACCGCGAGACATCAGCTCTGCCCTACTTCACAAAACTTGTCAGCCCGGCTCACGTAGTAGTTAATGAAATCCACAGTGAATTCCGCGTTGCGGGCCTGAACCGTCATGCCGGGGCGGAGAAACAGATCAATGGAGCAGCGCGCACGAAACTTGCCATCAGAGAAGTTCAGAGATCTCAGGCCCTTCAAAGGCCTCGTATTCTGTGAGGAAACGAAACCGGGCCCATAACCGGAAACCGTAGCGGTCAGCTGCCGAGGACCCTCGTCATACCGGAAAGAAGAAAAGTCGGATCGCATAATCTCTTCAGAGCGCTCCGAACCATCGGAGAATCGATAGCCTTTGGACACGATCAACTCACCACCGGAACGCTCCTGAATCTCTTCCAGCCGGCCAGAGGCGCCAGGAATCACCGCCTGAAGATAGTTGGAGTTCTCGCCACTACGCGCTGTCGCTTGCCAGCTGGAAATACGGAACACGAGATCCGGGCTACCAGTGATGGTCAGCGTGTAGAATTCCCTCAGCTGGCGAGGATCCAGCCCTTCAGTCCAGTCCTGGAATCCTCGGAAGCCAGCAGAGAACTCCAGGCCGGCAGAAATTGAGCCGAACAAGCCGGCGGTCTCGCCGGTGAACGAAGCGGAGAACCCGAGGGATGCATTCAGAACAGACTGACTGCCAAGGATCCCGCTAAAGCTTGCGTCAAGATCCAGACCCGCCGATAGCTGACCTGTGTGGTGGGCGCCAGCGAGGGAACCGCTGATGCCCAAGCCCGCAGAAATAACGCCTTCGGTGCTTGCCGAACCAATCAACGCCGCACTTAACGGCAAAGTGGCATCAACAATACCCTCTGGATTTGAAGGTGCGCTGCCAGCAGTAAGGTCGATATTGGTTGCGGATGGAGCCGAATAACCGGCAGAGAGCCCCGAAAAATCGATACCGCTGACAGGAGGAGGTGAATAGCTCATAGCTACGGCGCCGGGAAGTCAAAGGCCAGATAGGGGCCATGGGTTTGGGGCTGATAAGGCGCGCCATAAAGGTAGAAAATGAAATAGACCTCGATACCGTCGTAGTCCTCGAACGTGAATGAGATGCTCGTTTCAGGCGAACTGGTCGAGTAGACCTCATCGACTTCTCTCTGAAGGCCAGACACGACAACCAGCGCATCAATGCTGTAACCGGTCACGTCGCCTGGCAGCGTCAGCCCCATATTCACGGATCGGGTGGTCATTATGCACCTCCGACCGTGATCGTCCCCGATGTAATGGCAACTGGCCCGCCCGATGTGATGGTGGCAGTGTTCAACTCAACGTCTGCCCCAGAGCCGTTGGCGCCTACAGTGAGATAGATAACCTCAGCGGCATCACGATCAAGGATTCTGGCCCAGCCCGCGGTGCCGCCGTTGTTGGCCGCACTGTCGTTGGTAATCGTTTCAAACGTGATTACGCCAGCGGACTGAGTGGCCGCCGTGTTGGTTAGCGCCAGCTCCGCCAGCAGAGTGTCAGTGATCGAACCGCCCATGCTTGCCGGCATTGAGCCATCATAGATTTCGATCATTGGCGTGGAAGCGGAGCCATTGGCGATGGCGGCAATGATATCGTTCGCGATTGTGGAGCGGAGTGCAGTAGTCAGCTTCATTGATCAATTCGCCTCTCAACAAGAACCACCAGCCGAATGGAATCAGTGGTTTCGGAATAATTTTCAGGGGCGCCGATAAAGCACCCCTCCTCAAACGCAACAATCAAACGGCCATAGGCCTTAACCATGCGGATAACGTTCTCCACCTGGTCTTTGCTTGAAGGAGTCCATTCAATGCTCAGCACTCGATCAGCATCCGAGTAACCGAAATCGTTGATCTCGGCCTCACCATCCAGCGTTGCTGTGCGCGAAACCCTGCGCGAAAAGTCAGCAAGCCCACGAGGATCCACATTGTTCACGGTCACCAGGCCATTCAGATCGAACTCTGGAGCAGTAATAAACAGCATCATCCGTTAAGCCTCAGTAGCAGCTCTTCGCCCTGCGCATTCATGCGCACCTGGATTCCCTCGAGCAGCGAAAACAACAGCGCCTCAAGATGGGGCTGAAGGCCATCGGCGGAAACCTTGATCAATGCGTCACCGTTCTGCAGCTGACGGGTTTTCTGGCGGATGTACTCAATCTGCGCTTCAGTCAGCTTGCTCTGGTCATTGAGGGATTGTTCGCGATACTCGTTTTCTTTGCGGATCTGCTCATTGATGCTGATCTGAGTCAGCCGGCTGGCATCATCGAAACCACCAAAGAGGTCCGTGATCGTCTTGCCCGTGCTTTCAAAGGTGTCGCTGATGGTGTTGGCAATGGCTTCCACTTGCTTCGCGTTGGCCTCTACTTCGGCAATGTCCAGGGAGATCTTCGCCTCGACATTCTTGATCCGCTCATTGCTGGCGATCTTCTCCATCTCGATGAAGAATTCTTCTGACTTCTCCACCGCCTTTTCGGTCTGCTTGGCGTTCTCCTCCATCGCTTTGCCGGATTTGACGATGGTTCCGGAGAAGGAATTGATCTTGCCGGTGGCTTCGTCGTAACCGAGTTGCAAAGCCTTGTTGTTGTCTGAGAGTTCTTTGGTGGTCTTGGAAACCTCTACCAACGCCCCGCCGCTACCGCTTACCGATTTCCCTAGCTCATCAATGGCAGTTGTTACTTCGCGCTGACTTCCCGAGAATTCCTCAGTCTTTTGGCGGGCTTCAATCATTTCAGCGGTGTTTTTGTTTATTGCGATCCGCTGCTCTTCTGTGATTTCGGTGGTGTAACCCATGGTCTGACCAAGGGTTCTATTCATCTCGTCGTAACGCTGACTGATTTTCCGAAGCTCTTCGGTTTCGTCCTGCAGCTTTTTGATCTCGCCAGTCGCCGGCGCGAAGCTTTCAGACAAAGCCCTGATTTCGTCACCATTGAAGTACTGGTAAATCTTGGCGCCGATAGAGCCGAATTCTTCATCGATCCAATCGTTGAGCTTTCCGCCAGCCCAATAGCCAGCCCCTAGAGCGAGGCCAATCAGGCCGCCCTTGCCAGCGGTGGTAGTTGCTATCGCCTTTACGGAGTTCAGATTACTAATCAGTGCCTTGAAACCCTGGGCCCCAGCCAGGGCAGTCAGGCCATTGCCAACGCTGCTGAGGCCGCCAGCCAGTCCGCCGATAGCTGGTAGAACCGTATCGATCGCTTTTCCGACACCAAGGATCTCGCCAACCGTTTTCTTGGTGGTGCCATCGAGCTGTTCGAATTCCTCAATCCCCTTGCCGATGGCCTGGAACAAAGGTTCCAGCCCTTCGGCAATACCGCTGGAGACCTGCACCAGTGCCGTGAACGCATCGACCACTCGCTGCATGGCTGACTGGAGTCCTTCAACTGTGGACAGATCCACGTTGCCAAACAGGCCTACGAACAAGTCATCAAGCTCACCGCCCAAATCACCAAATGATTCGAGCAAGTCTGAGAAGTCCAGCCCTGAGAGCGCTTCAGGGAAGTTTTCAGCAATAACTTGAAGCTTCTGGTCGATGTCCTGAGCAAGCCCTTCCAGGCCGTCCAGAATCGGCGCAAAGGCGCCATCGTCCAGTCGGATCTCCTCACCCAGGGAATTGAAGATGCTGGTGACGCTAGTTACAGCTGACCGGGTTTCATCGGTGAGGCGGCTCCCCAGGCCGATCAGAGCGCCTTCGACGTTGTTTCGAAGAGTCTGACCGAGGTTGGCCAGAGTATCAGACAGTTCCTGAGCAGCCGTTCCGGAAGCACCAGCATTGTTCTCAAATGCCGCTAGGTTCTGCGCGAACTTTTCAGAGGCATTACCTGCTAACGCGAGAACTACAGGCAAGGCTTCAGTCTGAGTGAATAGTTGGGCAATCAGCTCTGTGCTTCCGCCCGTAGCTTCAGCTACATCCTGAATTACGCCTGCGAAACCTTTGCTTTCCAGAGCGGCCGCATTGAATTCAATGCCCAGCTCTTTCGCAAGTTCCGTTGCCGCCGGAACTGGTTTGAGAAGAGAGTTGATCGCGGCCCGGATACCCGTAATCGCTTCCGCTGTTCCAGTACCGGTCTCTGCCGTGATGGTGGCTATCGCTCCTGCCATCTCATCGAACGAAAGGCCCGCGGCTGCAGCGATGGGCGCCAAGCGGCCAATGGCAGAAGACAGCTCCGGGATGGTTGTCTGGCCCAGCTGAACTGCTGTGAAGAACGAATCTGCATAGTCTCCGGCTTCATCGGCTGAAGCGCCAAAGGCATTCATGACACTGACCAGCGCCGTAGTCGTGTCACCCAGATCCGCCTTGCCCGCAATTGCCAGCTGCTCAGCCGCAGCGATCAGCTCCAGGGAATCCTTGTAATCCACGCCCGCAGAGATTGCGCCATAGGTGGCGCTGGTAATCTGCTCAAGGGAAGCAGTCGAGCGCTCCGAGTACTCCAGAATCTGAGCCTGGAAATCCCGTAGGTTGTCCGCAGGTTGCCCGATGAGAGTGGCAATCTCCCCGAACGCGGTATCGAAATCCTCCGACAGTTTCACAGCGAAGGCGGTGATACCTACGCCGGCGGCAGCCAGCGCAAGATCCAGCTTCACGATGCTGTCGGTGATATCGGCCAGAACGCCGGTCACGTTGCCGGTTTTGTTAACCAGGCCATCCAGCCCACGGCCAACCGAACTGATGGCGCCACCGGTGTTATCAACGCCGCCGAAGATCAGCTCTACCGTTTTCTTGAGGTCTGCCATGTTTTCTCCGGGCATTAAAAAACCCCGCCGGAGCGGGGTTCTGTGGAATCTGGTTTGATCAGCGGCAAACGTTATCTGCGTGCCGCTGAAGATCTCTTATTCGTTGCTCGTGATACCGCTTTTCGCTGAGAGTCCAGCCCTGAACCTGCTGATCCTCCCAGCGTTCCTCAGCGCTTTTCAGGCGGTTCTTCGCACCGGTGCAAATGTAATCAGGCCGCTCTTCGTAACCTTCCCGGATTTCGGCAACACGTTCCTGGTAACGCTGCTCAGCGTTCTGATAGCGCTCCTGAGCTTTGCGCTCTTCCAGTTCCCGTGCCTGGCGCACAATGTCCGATTCATAGGTCTGAGAGGTCGAGGAGCTTTTGGTGTTCCGGATCTTCACCTCTTCCTGCTGACCAGGTGGAGGCTGCGTCCCAAAGTGAACGTTGCCGTTCTCATCAGTCCACTTGTAAACCTGAGCAACGGCAGAGAATGAGAGAGTGGCAAGAAGGAGCAAAAAGAAGCGCATGGATTACCTCCGTGTAACAGTTGGTAAAACCTTAGCACATTACTTTTTGCTATGCGCTTCATACCAACGCGCCCACAAAGCAATTTCTGTTTGCGTCAGGTAGCCCTCTGGAAACACATCAGGCCGGATCTCGAACAGAAACCGGTTGTTGCGATCCGCCAGGGCTAGGCTTGCCTGGATGTCTGGGTCTTTCCAGAGGGCTTGCGCTTTACCTGAGCAACCTTACCCTGGCCTGTCAGGTTATAGATCTGATTGGACAGCTCTAGGAAGTCCGTAGGAAATGCCTCTGCAATCCGCACGACATCGCTACGTTTGAGTTGTGGTTTAATCACCGCCATCTCAACGTGAGCAAGTTTTTTGGCAAGAGCCGGAGGAGAGTTTTCACTAATACCCAAAGCTTCCAGCATGCCTTGAATCTTCTCAGCTTCACTGCCCGCCAATTTTTCTAGCGCCTTAACAAGCAGCTTGCTTTTATCCGCTTCCTGATCTGCCCTCGCCAGCTCTTCAGCGGTCAGGCCTCGCACACGGAATACCACCTGCACTGGCTTCGCGTCATCGCCCTCACCTTCAAAGCCACCAAAGCCAGCAGCCGTGAGTCCAGAGAGCGGGATATCCTCTGCCCGCTCCTGGAACTTCGCCTTGCGGAAAGCGGCAAGGTCGAAATCACTCACAGAGATACCTCCTTGCCCTTCTCATCCACGTTGATGGTGCAGCTGGCCACGATATCGCCACCTGCCGGGAAGGTCCGCGCGATGGAGAGAACACCCTGCTCAATGAAGTGCTGGGGCCGGTTCTTGTCTGGGTAGAAGCGGAAGTACAGGTTCTGCCCCTGAACACTGGCGATGGTGTCACTGATGCCGTCCGAGAGATCCACACTGAACGCGGCGTTGTTCAGGCTCTGGGAGCGGGAGTTTTTCACCCGGGTGTAGGTCTGCTTACTCGAGGAAGAATAGCCAACCTCAGATGGCACGAAGTCGTAAGCATCGAAAGCTTCGATAAACTCTGGAGTGGCGAAGCTGGCATAAACACCCTTGGTCACATTGCCGGTGTGGATCTTCTTCAGCGCGGAACTGAAGCTCACCTCACCATTCACGTAGTCAATGGTGGCGATCGGGAACACGGCGCTTTCCATGTGCACGTTCACCAGCTGGAAGATCTCGCCTTCTGTCACTGAAGAAGCGGTATCGCTGCTCAGGCGCACCTGGGCAAGTTCAATGGAGCCAACAGGGATCAGAGGCGGTCCGCCGGCATCGCCTCGAACTTCAGTGAAAGACGCGCCTTCCGTACCAGGAACAGCAGTCACATCGCCCGCACCGTCACATACGATGCTGTTGATCATGTGGGTTTGAGTAGAAGCGCGAGTTACGCCGATGGCGGACTGAGCAGCCACCGCCAGTTCAACACCCGAAACAAAGGCGGTGAATGCTGCGATCGCAACAGAATCATTTCCAGATGCCGGAGAGCAGGCACCACCGGTCACCACGCCATCAGCCCGAACCACAGGCGCAAAGCCCGCAGCCTGCGACCAAAGCTCTTCGCCAGATTCAAAGGTTTGTGCATCGCCGGAATCCGACAGTGCAGTCATGGGAAAGGCGTTCTGCCCGCCTTCAAATTCGAGCAGCGCGTTGTCTGTAGACATAGGGTTTCTCCTGGTTTTCAAGCGCCACCGGGCGCGGGGTTTGTCTGTCTGGAGGTGTTACTCGTAGGGGCTGGTGTTGCTGGTTTCGTAGACGATCTGGAAGGTCACCTGGATAATCATTTCGTCCTGACCTGGCGATGGTGAGTCCAGAACCGAATCCGTGTAATTGATGTGTTTGCAAAGGCCCCCAAGTGTCTGATCGCTCGCAAGAGCGTCATTCAGCAAGGCCGCAAGCATTTGATTCCCCTGCACGCTGGAGTTAATGGCGCGATCGCGCTTGGCCATTTCTCCAACGTTTAAACTCATTGTGATTTCGTATTTCCTATACTTGAGCTTCTCCGCAGTTTCAGCGAAATCCCAGATAACTCTGGCCGGCAGCTGGCCCCTGTTATCCAATTGCTGAGCACGATTTGCCCCAAGTCGAGTGGCGAAAGCCTCGACTATTTGCTCTCGAATACTGTCTGGCATCAGTACCCCCTCAGAATGGCATCGATCTCTTTCTCGAATTGCTGCATTTGGTACTGGCCAAGCGGATCAGCAAGATCCTCCTTAACATCCGTGAACACCTGAGAAAGTGAGGGACCGAAGAACACTGCAATTTTCCCCCCTCGCGGACCAGGCGAAGACCGTCTCCCGACAATCGCAACACGTCCGCCGCTTTTCGGCAGCACCATGTAAAAAGGCTTTCCAGTAATCTCACTGGTGCCACCAAAAAGCTTTGTTCCGCCGTCTGGATTAACTTTCACCCTGATTCCTCGAGGAGGAACCGGAGGTGGTTTTAACCAACTGACTTTATCACCGGAAATCTGAGAGTTAGTCGAATATCGGGAAAGAAGCACCCCCTCAGATTCAGTCGAAATTTTGGCCGAAAGCTTGTCTCGCGAAGCCCTAAAAATCTGCATCTTGCTTTTGATGTATGCGGACTTAAGGTTCACCTGTTTTTTGATCTCGACAGCACTCTGAGTATTAGCCTTGCCAACCGTTTTATTCAGACTACGAGCGAGAGCTTTAGGCACTCCGGTAGTGAGACCTGCCAGCAGAAGCTTGACGCCGTTAACACTGGATTGATCAACTTCAACCTGCATTAGCAAAATGCCTCGTCACATGACCGTCGTCCGTGATAAGCCCATCCAAGATCCACTCGCTTTGATCATCGGTTATGGTCACCCGGTCACCCAGGCGCGGCCTATCCACATAGCTCTTCCGGATCTCAATCTCATTCCGGAACGTCGGCATGTTGGTTTCATACACCTGGCGCTGCTCCACATCGCGATCCAGAATGCAGCGGATCTCAAAGCTGGCGCCCTGGTCATCGGTGTAAACCGCATCCACGGCGAACTGGTCATCAATGGCGGACTCGAGCCGGTCCGCCATTGAATCGAACTTGCTGGCCATTACTCGCCGCTGGCGCCGTCGCCGGTTTCGTCATCGTTTTGATCAACAGATTCCTGCTGATCCTTGATGACCCGAACTTTGCTGCCAGCCTTTTTAACTTCAGCGGCTGTCATCTTCACCCGGGTGCCGGCGGGAACTACCTCTTTATTCCCTTTGTTGTCGCGGTCTTCAAACCGCTTCACGAACTCAACCGTCAGGTTCTTGGTAGACATAATCATTTCTCACAATCGTTGGAGGGATTGCGGAGCCGGCGCTATGGCCGGCTCCAGATGTTTCGCCAAAATCAGTAGACAGTGGCGAAAGCCAACCCGTTGATTTCCAGGAAGCAAGGCAGGGGCGCAGATTGAGTCATGATCTGCTCAACGCCAGGATCTTTCTCAACCCAGTTCTTCGGCCAGTACTCAGCGGGCACGTAGTCCGCCTCGCCATCCAGAATGGCGCCATAGGCCCGCAGGCCTTCAGAGCCTGTGGAAACGATGGCCACGCCGTTGTCCGGAATAAACAGCTGCTTGTCACCATTGGCGTCTTCGTAGTAGCCCGCGTAGGTCCAAACTTCCGGACCAGAGCCACCCAGACGGCCTTTGAAAGAAGCCAGCTGAGTGCTGGGTGCCATTTCCAGAACGGTTTCAGAGCCACGCATCGTATCCAGCAGCCGCTTGTTGATCGTTTCGAAGCTGATGAACTTCCGGTAAGCGCCGCGCCCCATGATTACGTGAGTGGCCGGCGCCATCATCAGGGCGAACCAGTCTTCCAGATCTTCGTCTGGCTTCGCCGTGGTCTGATCCCAGGCTGCAGCACCGCCAGAGATGTCGATAGTGAGGTTGGGATCACGCTGGAAATCCACTTCGGACGTTGGGTAATCCTCGCCTTCCACGATCACCTTGCCAGTCTGGACGATCTGGGCAACCATCCACTCTTCCCGGCGCTTAATCTTCTTGCGCTGCTCATCCATGATATCCACCAGGATGGCTTGGCGGCGCTCACTGGTGGTCAGGCTGCCACCAATGGCTTCACCTGGCTGGCGCTTCACTACCCGCTTCGGATCCAAGAAGTTCTTCGGCTTTACGTATGCCGGAGTGAAGGATTGCTTTTGGCCGCCACGGGCACGCTGAGACTTACCGGCAACCATCGGGCTCACGAACGGAGCCAACTTTTTGTCGGTGCTCAGCTTGTCGAAGGAAATGGCTTCGTCTTCGAACTCAACCATCGCGGAACACAGCAGGTTAAGCAGAAAAGGGGTGAATGGGTCCAGCTCTCTGTAGACCCCCAGGAGCGTTTCAGTATCGTATGCCATGGTTTAATTACCTCTGTTTATGGCTCAAGGAATCGGCTTATTACTCGGGGGTAACCAGCCGGATGGGTGTACCGTCGAAGGCGCTCTTCTGAAGTGCAGCTGTCCAGCTTGCATCCCAGGTAAGAAGGGTCTTATTCAGCCAGCCACCGCGAACAAACTGACAACCAGCGGCTGCAGCAGAAGCGTCAACGTCATGAGCAAGCGCACCCACCGGCTTCTCTGATCCATCACTGGCCGTTTGTACAGAAAGCTTCAATTCTCCGGTTGCCGTTACGCGGCCAATCACAGTGCCGCGGGTAAGGTTTTGACCGGATTCGAGGGTGCCGTTGTCGAAATCGATCAGGCCACCCAGTACCAGGGAATCATCCTGGAATGACTCAACAGCTGAGCCAGCGAGAGGAAATGAGGTAGTCATTGTTCAACTCCTAACCTATGAATTAACCAGCGTTCGGGCTGGCTCAGTGAGTGGTAGGCTTGCGCCCGGTAGCTTTACGGTGAGAGCTCATGAGCTCCTGCAGCTCTGTTCTCTGTTCGCCGCCCTGCCCCTGGCCTCCAGCATCCGCCGCAATCTCTGGCTGCTTGGTATTGCCCATGGCTGCATCGAGCAGGCCTTGGGGGCCAGAGGCCTGTTGGCTCGGCTGTTCAGCAGCGGCCAGCATCTCCTTGGCATCTTCCACAGACATGGTGGTTTTGAACGCGAGGTGCTGAGCCAGCTTGTTGCGGCCTTCGGCTTCCTCACACTGCAGGATTCCGGCAATGCGGGCTTGCTCAGTGGCGGCAGCATCCGCAGCCAGCTTGGTGGTATCCAAAGTTTCCGGTTGCTCAGTGCTGGCTTCCGGGGCGGGTGCCGGTGCAGTGGCCGCCGGCTTGGTCTTTGATTCAACCGTCATAGTGCTAACTCCGATTGTCGTGGTGGTTTGGATGTAGTCAGAGAAGGCGGCCAGCATGTCGTGGCCATTGATGAGCTCGTCCGCGAATCCAACATCAATCGCGTCCTGCCCGGTATAGATGGCCGCCTCAGTGGCAAGCACATCCGATGCAGAGAGGCCGATGTGTACACCAACCATCTCCGCAAATTCATTGCGCAGGCGGTCGGATTCGGCCTGGAATCTGGCGAGCACCTGCTCCGGCAGGTTCTCGTAGGGGTTGCCGTCCACTTTGAAGGCGCCGGAGTGGATCAACGTCACATCAATGCCGTTGGCCTTCAGCTGCTCTTCAAAGCTGGCGTGCATCATCACCACACCCACGGAACCGGTCCGGGCGCTGGTGGTGGTGTATCGGTAATCGGTGGCGCTGTGCAGGGCCATGCCGGCGCTGCAGGCCATGTCATAGGAGATGGAAGCGATCGGCTTCTGGCCACGCAGCTCATTCAGCCGGCGGGCCGTATCAAAACAGCCAGCAACCTCACCGCCCGGGGTGTCCATATCCAGGAGAATCCCGTTCACGGTTGGATCCGCCAGGGCTTCCTCTACCCGCGCAATGATGCCGTCGTAACCGGTCATCCCGGAGTACGGCTGCAGGTGCCCGAACTTGTGAACCAGGGTGCCGGAAACCGGAATCAGCGCAACGCCGCCGAGTACTTCATAGGGCCGGTTCCGCGGCCGATCGGAGCCAAACGAATCCGCCCGCATCCGTAGCTTTTCCTGCGATTCAATCAGGCCAAACTCATCCTGCAGGCTGGCAACTCCCAACCGGGGCGCCAAGGCGCCAAGAAATACCCGGGCATAGCCAGGCTCCAGCAACAGCGGCTGATTCAGCACACGGGCTGCAATGTTCTGGTTTCGCATAGTTTTCTCCGGGCATTAAAAAACCCCGCCGGGGCGGGGTTTTGGCAGTGACTTCGCGATCAGGCCTTTGTGAAGTCCACGTAGAACTCATCGCCGGGCGAGAACTGAGCCGCAGCTTCTTTATTCACCGTACCCATTTCGATCGCACCGAAGGGCGTGTAACTGAAAAACCGTTCGTTCTCTTCGCTTCCACTAGTTACGGGCACCAGGTTTACGGTGCTACCACTCTCGTTCTGTGTAATCGTGTCGACTTTGAACTTGGCTCGAACTGACATCTTGAAATCCCCTAATTTGGGTTGTTGGAAATTGGTAGCAGGGGCTGGACTCGAACCAGCGACCTTCGGGATATGAGCCCGATGAGCTGCCAACTGCTCTACCCTGCTAAAACTCAGTTTTCGGCTACCGCCTCCGGCTCCTCCTGTTCGGGAGCAAGGGCCAACGCTTTCACCCAGCTGGGTGGCGGCAGGCCGGCTTTCTTCCGTTCATCCATCTCCCGCACTTGCTGGGCAAACACTTCCTGGTAATCCTCGCCCATCTTCGCCAGCTCTTTCTCATAGGTGGAAAGACCGGATTCAATCAGCAGGATCGATTCCTTCACTTCTTTCAGGCCATCGATGGCGATGCGGCCGGAGCCGATCCACTCGCAGTTGCACCAGGAAGCCTTCGCTTCGTAGAAGCCACGGGTGGCGGATCTCGGCAGGCGGATGCGCCCGCTGTCGATCGCTTCCTCCAGCCA
>MDTA01043630.1_pt1 | contig 41345 bp, 36 predicted proteins | sample 811151 | NCBI WGS metagenome assembly MDTA01 (sample SAMN05326648, study PRJNA326480) | marine metagenome | isolation source: seawater | place: Indian Ocean: South | collected 2010
TAGCTCAGTCCGGCAGAGCGCTTCCCTTACAAGGAAGAAGTCACAGGTTCAAATCCTGTAGCGCCCACAAGGGTTTTTTAGTATAAAAATTTTTTAAATATTCTTTATCAAAAATTTTTTAAGATTCTTTTTATGAATATGTAAATTCACCAATTCATATTTTTGTTCTTTAATAAATACAGCCGGCCCTTGTGTTTTGCTGAATGAAGGTTTTACTTTATCTTTTATTATTTCCCTACCAACGATATGATTTTCATTTGAATATCCCTTTGAAAAATATTTTTTATCAACTCCACCCAAGTACTGACCGTAAGAACCTGGGTCAAAAACAAAATTATCTTTTTGTCCAGGTAACACAGGAAGTAAGTTAAACAAGTCTGGATAAATTTTATTCACAATGGCTAAGGCACTCATTTCAGTAATGGTCTTGCCATCTAGATATTCATGCTCATAATCTTTTTTCTGTTTAAGAATCTCAAAAATATGGTTACAAATATTTTCATATACATTTAAATTTGCGACATACGAATAGCCAAATACTAAATTTTTTTCATTTAATGGTGTTATGTTAAATTTGTTTTGATCAAAACTTTTACTAATTTCATTATAGCTTTTATACAAAAGCACATCAGAATCGAAGTGGACAAATTTTTCAATATTGTTTTTTTTTGCTACTTCTAATATATAAAAAATTCGAAGCATAGATGACTTCCAAAGGCTTAATTTAGAATTACCACTAAACAAAGCATCTATTGCTCTTGTAGTTGATGACTGTACGTCATCAACTCTCTGAGAAATTGTATTGTGATACTTCAACTCTGAGTCTGAGCAAAAGAAAATTTTGGAATCTTTTTCACAATTATTTATTGAATTTAAACTATAAAAAACATGCTTCGGAATCTTGCCAGTGTAGTAAAAGATATAATTCATATTTTATTTCTCAACACTTTTCTAAATTTTTCTGGAATCAAATAGTAAATATTTTTAAAACCTTTTTTAAATTTTTTATTAAGAAATAGAGATGTAATATATAAAAACTTTATTATTTTTTTGTTATAAAAAACTACCGGTTTATTTCTAAATATAAAAATAAAATATTCTTTATTTTTACTTAAAGGGGTTTTCCATTTTGGTCCGTAAAGATACTTGCACACTTCTATTGAATTATTTGGTACATTGATAAATAAATCTTGAAATGAAACCTGATTTAGGGGATATACGTAATCTTTATTAATATACATCTGATGTCTTTTTTTTATTTTTTTACCTTCCCATCCAAAAAAATTCCAGTGATCAACCAAATATTTATCTGAAATTTCTTCATAAAAATAGAAATCTATTGGATATTTTTTTTCTAAATCTAATGATGAATAATATTGACAAAAATATTTAGTATTTAATGAAAGGATTAATTCAGTATCATCTAATTTATTAATTAATTTTTCTTTTTCGTCTAAATTTAGCATTATGTCAATGTCATCATCTCTTGTTATTAGCTGATCGTTTCTAACAAAAGAAAGGAGGGTCCCAAAAAAAATAAAGTAATCTAAATTGCTAATTTTTCTTATTACTAATTCTAAATTTTGAGAATTTATACTTTCCTTATTCAACATAAGTCAATTTACTTTTAAGACAAGCCTGTGGATATTTGGGTCTTCCACGAGATCGTCTACATTGTAGCTATTTTTATAAGGTGAAAAAGTTGTAGAAATTTCATTAAACAATATCTCCATATTTAAAGCATTCACTTTTTTCAGAAAAGAATTGGGGTTAACCAATCTTCTATAATGTTTACTATTTTGAAGATCTTTTTCAGTCATAACCCTAGTTTCAATGAGTAACATTTCTTCTATATTGTTTTTAATCCAATCAAGTAATAAGTCTTCTACCTGTTCACTGAAAGCATGAAAAAGAAATCTACAGTACGCATTTTTGTAAGAGTTCAAATTTAACAAATTAATATCAGCTATATCAAAATGCTGAAATGATAATTTTTCATTTTCTAAATGTTTTAGGTTTTCAATAGCAGTTTTACTTCCATCAACACCTAATGTCTTAAAACCCTGATTGGCAAAATATATCGAATCTCTTCCGTTTCCACATCCAATATCTATAACACTGTCTTTAATAAATGGTTTTGAGAATTCAGCAAAATCAGAATTGTTAAAAGGTTTGGTGTTTTTTGAGTAATATTTGTCCCAATAGTTATTCATAAATCAAACTTAATCTTTAAGTATATTAATACTAAAAAAAAGGTTAACGAGAAATGATTATTAATTCAGTGATTATATAAAAAAATATTATTACAAAGACATACATTCTTTGATGTTAATATTTTATAAAAGTGTTAAAGATTAAGAGTAAATTATATAATTTATACCTGAATTATTTTGGAAAATACTTCAGATTTCCAAGTTATCCTTATATTTCAGGAGATACCTTTCGTGACTTTTCAGACCATGTATATGATGAAGTAAGCAATTTTTATCCACATATGGTCAATGAAGGAGAAAGGGTATTTGTTAAGACTGACTTACTTGAAAAATATTTCAACACATATCATAAAGAGATTAAAAGCAGATATTACCTCATATCTCATAATTCAGATTTAAAAATTTCATCTAAATATAAAAAATTAATTGATGACAAAATAATATTTTGGTTTGCTCAAAATCTTGAAAGTGAATTTACAAAAAAAATTAAAATTATTCCAATTGGACTTGAAAATAGATGGAGAATTAAAAATGGAAGATTAAAACAATTCAACAAATATAAAAATATTTCAAATAATAAAAATGTTATCGTTCTATCAAGCTTCTCAACAAAAACAAATCCCAACAGAATAGAACTTAGAGACATTGTGGAAAATATTAATTACATCATTTCTGCTGAATCTGTTAAAACTCGTCAATACCAATCACTATTATCTAAATCTATGTTTAACATTTGCCCTGAGGGAAACGGTCTTGATACACATAGAATTTGGGAATCATATGCCATGAACTCAATTCCGATAGTCTTAAAAAATTCTTTTACTGAACAATTTAATAAACTAGAAATTCCGATGCTATATTTAAATTCTTGGAATGATTTATCAGATTTAAGTGAAGATTATTTTGTTGATTTATACACCAAGATAATAAACGATAAAAATATAAAAATATATAGCTCGTTTTTCTTCTGGCAGAATTATATGGAGGCTTTTAGTGAAGAATAAATTACTAAAAACAATTAATTTAACTTTTTATTATTCAGTAGACATACTTTATTCCGTGTTTGTAATATTTGTAAATTTGTTTAAATTAAAAAAAATTGGCAAACAAAAATTAACGATCGTGACAGCAGCTTCAAGTACACATGCAAAAAGTTTGATGCAGTTTTTAAACTCTGTGTCAAAATATTCACCTAATTCAATTGTTGAAGTTTTTAGTCTTGACCTTAATCCAACTCAACTTGAAGAATTAAATAGTTTTACTATTAACAATCGAAATATAATTACAAATATTTTTAAGTTTAATGAATATCCTGAGCATTTTAACATTATGAATCATAATGGATCCTACGCATGGAAAGGTGCAATAATCCATGAAGTATATAACCGATCTGAGGGTTTAGTTTTGTGGCTTGATGCAGGAAATCTAATTAATAATAATTTATTTTTTATAAAGGTTCTAATTTACCTTCATGGCTTTTTCTCTCCTATAAGTTCTAATCGTATAGTTGACTGGACACATCCCGATACTCTAAAAAAATTTGAAAATTTAGAGAAATATTATCAAAAGAGAAATAAAAACGGAGCGATTATAGGATTTGATGCCAATAATGAAGATAGTAAGTTATTTATAGAAGACTTTTATAAAATGTCTATTGATAAAAGCTATATATCTCCTGATGGTAGTAGTAGGGAAAATCATCGATATGATCAATCAATAATCTCTTTATTGTTTTTCAAACATTTCAATAAATTTATACCAAAAACATATAAACTTTTTGGTATTTCAATCCACAATGATATTGATTAAAGATAATCTTTAAAAAAACTATCTACTTGCTTTTTTGTTATTGCAGTTTTGTCTGATGCTTTTTCCCATTCAACAATTAATTTAACTATATCGTCAAGGTGAAACTTAGAGTTCCAGGATAGTATTTTTTTAGCTTTTTCAGAATTGATTGTTAATATATCTACTTCAAAAAAATTAGAATTAATAATTTCAATTTTTATTTGACTACTCCAAGCTTTAACAATTTTTTGAGTTATATTTTCTACTGTATATTTATTATTTAATTCGGAGTTCAAGTTAAAAATTTCTGAAATATTTTTCTTATATGAGTGCTCAGCCGCAAGTAAATAACCTGATAATGAGTCAAGTACATGTTGCCACGGTCTAATTGAACTAGGATTTCTTAAGTAAATATTGCTTTTACTTTGTAAAGAATTGATAATGTCTGGAACAAGTCTATTTTTGGCCCTGTCTCCACCACCAACTACATTGCCAGACCGTATGGTGGAGATATTTTTTCCTGAATGTAGCCTTGTATTAAGATATGCATTAATTACATTTTCTTTGCCTACTTTACTTGAACTATAAAATTCGTGACCTCCAATCTCAAAATTTTCTGAATTTTTCAAACTTGGATCTTTATACACCTTATCTGTTGTAGAAATTGAGATAGTTTTAGTGCTATTTGAATTATTAAATATTTCTAGAATATTATATGTTCCAATAATATTTGTTTCTAAAGTTTTAACTGGATCTTCGTGAGCCTCGTGAACAAGACTTTGTGCTGCAAAATGAAAAATAATATCACAATTTTCTCTATCTATTTCTTTTAAAATTTCATCTGAGATGTTTCTTATATCTACAAAGTATTCTTTTTCAAACAATGCTTTTGCATTTGTTTCTGTATAAATTCCAGGATATTCATAATCTGAAAGTCCAATTAATTTTGTACCAAGATGGCTGAGCATATATGCAAGCCAAGAACCTTTAAAACCAGTATGTCCAGTAATCAAAACTTTTTTGTCTGCCCAGAAGTTATTAATCATATTAATACTTCATTTTCTTTAATTGTTTTTCAAGAATCTCAAGTTCTCTAATTGTATCTACAGGTTGCCAGAATCCAAAGTGTTGAAAAGCAGACAATTGATTTTTACCTGCTAACTTTTCTAAAGGATATTTCTCAAAAATTTCTTTTTTTGTGCGTAAATATTTATCTACTTTTTTATTAATAACAAAATAACCTCCATTTATCCACCCTTCGTTTGCTTGATTCTTTTCACCGAATTTAACTACTTTTTTATTTTCGATCTCAAGACTGCCAAATCTTGCAGGCGGCCTAACTGCTGTAAGAGTTGCTAATGTTTTATTTTTAAAATGAAAATTAGCTAATTTTTCTAGATTAACATCAGAAATCCCATCTCCATAAGTTAGAAAAAAATTATCTTCCTTTAAATATTTTATACCTTTTTTAATTCTCCAGCCTGTCATACTATTTAGGCCGGTATATAAAATTTGGACGTCACATAAATTTTTGTATATAAATTTTGTATTTGATTTTATTTTCGAGTTTTTCTTGAAGTAATCTATTATATATTCATGCTTGTAACCACTTAAAACTATAAAATTATTTATTCCATATTTGAGATAATGTTCCATAATATAAATTAAGAGTGGCTTACCATTTGCCTCTATCATTGGTTTGGGTAGCTTTTGGGTTTTTTCCTTAAATCTTGTGCCCTTACCACCTGCAAGAATCATTGCAGTTTTTATCTCCATAAGGAAAAGTCTAACTTAATCCAAAACTATCTTTAAATTAATTTTTAACTTAAGAGTTATTCTTTAACTAGACTTTAATAAATATGAGTGAATATTTATTTATTATTGGCACACGACCAGAAATCACCAAAATAGCACCTATTGCCAACGAAATAAATTGCAAAATATTATTCACTGGGCAACACTTTAGTAAAACAATGTTAGATGGTTTTTTTGATTTAATTAAAAATAAAGAAATTATTAATTTAAACCTTAGAAATTTTAAAAACTTTAATCAGAACGATAGATTACTAGTTTTTGAAATTTCAAAAAAAATTCAAAATATCAATCCAAATAAAGTAATTGTGCAAGGTGACACTAATTCAACTTTGATTGGAGCTATTGCTGCTAAAGCTTCCAACAAAAAATTATATTTTATAGAATCAGGAATGAGAAGTTTTGATATATTACAAATTGAAGAATATAACAGAGTCATTACATCTCATTTGGCTGATATAAATTTTTGTAATCATATTACAAACAAAAAAAACCTTATTAATGAGGGAATCAGTAAGAATAAAATTTTTACCACAGGAAGTACTGTTTACTCATCTGTTAAATTAGTAGACTCGAATATAAGTCTCTCAAACGAAAAAGACTACATACTTTTAACTCTTCATAGGCCAGAAAATGTAGATAGTAGGGAAAATCTAATTAAGATTCTTAACACTATTGATAAACTTAACTATAAAACTATTTTTCCAATACACCCGAGAACTAAGAAGATTCTTGAAAATGATGATATCAAGAATATAAAAAACATAAACTTTATAAAGCCAAAAAAGTACAAAGATTTTCTCGATCTAATAAAATATTCAAAATTTATTATTTCGGATTCTGGAGGTGTTCAGGAAGAGGCTGCAATTTATCGTAAACCGCTTCTAATTCCCAGGGATTATACAGAAAGACCAGAAATGTTAGAAATTTTTAACTTACTGGTTAAAAATAATAAACAACTTTTAAATGAGTCAAAAAAACTAATAAATAATTCATCAAAACTTCAAGACTCGGTTTTAGATAGTAATTTACTATACGGAAAAGAAGACTCTGTTAAGAAAATAATCGATTTATTAAAGAAACACTAGTTTATGAAAAGTATTCTAAAATTCTCTTTTCCAATATTCGGATGTATATTGCTACCTGTTTTATTGCACATATATCCACCAAAAATTATTGCTGAACTCGATAAAAGGTTGTATTTTTCAAGTTTTGTTTTGGTTGTTCTTATACTCTTTTTTTATAAAAATTTTGAAAATTCGAACGAAAATATAGAAAAAAGACTGATTGAACTAACTAATAAATTACCTGATATAGTTTATTACTTCATTTTTTTGATATTTACATTAATTACCCAAAATTATTTACTGAACTATGAAACTCTATCTTGGGATATTCCAACGTATCTAGTTGCAACTTATGATATTGCAGAGGGTAATTTACCTTATACAACACAGTGGGAAACTAAAGGACCGTTGCTTGTCTATATATATTATTTCTTGTCTATATTGTCTGGAAAAACATATATAATCTTTAGAATTTTAAATGATCTTATTTTATTTCTTATTTCAGTAATTGTTTTCAAATTAGTAATGGTGGTTTCTAAAAATGAAAAAATTACAGCATTTAGTTCATCCTTCCTTTTCCTGACAATATTCGGGATGAGATGGTATATAAGTGAATTTTCAGAATTATATTGCTTAGTATTTTTAAGCTTAAGTTCCTTAGTTTTGTTAAGGACTACAGAAATAGAATTAAACAAATTATTTATTGTTAGTTTTCTTATTTCACTTTCAGCCTTGATAAATCAAGTAGCCATAATATTTATCTTTCCTGTATTTATTTTTTTGTATTTTGAAAAAAGATTGAATACTAAAGTCCTGTTTTACTTATTTATTGGAGGCGCGGTTCCACAAGCTTTTTTTGCATTACTTTATATGATAAATAATCAATTTGATATTTATTTTTTCAATTATTTTATCCTTCCATTTACATATGTGGGTGGCACTGGTGTAGAAAAAAACTTATTATATGAATTTACAGTATGGTTAAGAGAGTTATTTAATTATCAGAATTTTTTATATTTTTCAATATTTTCAACTGTTTGTTTTAATTTATTTCAAATATTTAAATACAAAATATCTAGAATTTCAAATTTGAATATGTTTTTGTATGTTAACACCCTGTTTGCATTCACTATATACTTTTTAGGTGGCTGGGGCTTTGCACATCATTTGTTTTATTTTGTTTTCTTTTTCAGCTTATTAGTAGCATGCATCAACAATAAAAAAAGTAAAGTTTTAATTTATAGTTTTGTAGTAATTTCTGGATTATCTGTATTTTTTCAAACATATGAAACATCAACATATAATTTAAGAAATTTTGAAAGCCTCCAGGAAAATTATCCTTTATATAAATTATCAAATGAAATAGACAGTTATTATGACGATTATGAAAATTATGAAATTTTTGCCTTAGAGTATGTTTTAGTTCTTTATTATCTTGAAAAACCAAATTTCTCTTACATAATTCATCCTACAAACCACTTTCAAGAATATATAACAAAAACTCTTATTGAATATAACAAGATTGAATTAGATAATGTAAATAATCTTTTACAAAAAAACCCAGATGTTATTTTATGCAACCCTGAAAGAATTCACATGGGAAAAGTATTACAAAATGAATACTTTAGTTGTAATTATGAAGATTATGCAGAAAAATATCTACAACTAGATACAAAAGTATACAGAGAAGATAAAAACATTGAATATTATTATGATAAATACAAAAAATTAAATGTTTTTTTAAAAAACAAATCTAGTTAAATATTTTGTAATTGAAATACAATACAACACTATAATTGTGAAATGAGTTTCTTAACTGTAGCTGATATTGAAAATATTTTAGGTAGAAAACAACATAAAGAACTTGTATCTATTAATGGTAAAAATTTAAATTTTAATAGAATTTTGATAACTGGATCAGGTGGAAGTTTGGGCCAAGCTTTAATAAATCGGCTAGCTGGCTTTGATGGAGAAATACTAGAAACAGACATAATAGACGGTTTTAAAAATTTGGATGTTACTAACGAAGAATCTGTAAAGAATACTATCAGTACCTTTAATCCTGACTTAATTCTTCACTTAGCTGGAGCAAAACATGCTCCAGAAGGAGAGATAGATACTTGGAACACATTCGAAATAAACACAATAGGTACAAAATATTTAATTGACTATATGGATAAAAAATGTAAATTAGTCCTAACTTCCACATGTAAAGCATCGAACCCAGAGGTTGTATATGGTGCTAGCAAACTAATTGCTGAGAGGATGGTTTTAAACATTGGTGGCAGCGTTGCTAGGTTTTTTAATGTAATAGAAACAGCAGGAAATGTATTTGAAATATGGAACGAAGTTCCTAAAGAAGACCCGATAGATGTAGCATCTGTTTGTGAACGACACTTTATTTCGGTTGAAGAAGCTATTGGTTTGATATTGTTTACTGCTGTAGAAGATCCTGGAAGATACATAGTAAATTCCAGTGCTTTAAATAAAATGAACGATGTTGCTGAGCGCTTATATCCAAACAGAAAGAAGAACATAATAAACCCAAGAAGAGGTGATAGAATTTCCGAGAAGTTTTTGGCCAGTTCTGAAAATATTGAGAAATATCTTCTTGAAAACACTGTAATAAAAGTAAATAGCATTCATGATGCTATTTTGTAAATTTGTTATAACTTTTCAATCACACTATTTATTATAATTTTATGCAAAACCTTGAATCACTTTCAATTTTTATTCCTCTATATAACGAAGAACAAGGGATTGAAAATCTTTCTAATCAACTTACAAAAATTGAAGATGTGTTGTCAAAATTATGTAGTTTGAATTTTTATTTAGTTGATGACGGAAGTACAGATAGTACTTATGAACTTCTTCAAAATTACTTTACAAATAAATCAAATTACCAAATTATTCAACACGAAGAAAATAAAAATTTGGGAGGGTTTTTAAGAACATCGTTAGAATATTGTAAATCTAATTATATAGGATATCTAGATAGCGATTGTTCGTATTCTCCAGAATTACTTATAAAAATGTTTGAAAAAAGCTTATCAAATTATGACATAGTTAATGCATCACCTTATCATCCAGATGGAAAGGTAGTTGGGGTTGATAAAACTAGACTATATCTTAGTAAAACTGTAAATTCTTTTTACGGAAACCTCATAAAAAAAAATATATATACTACTAGTTCAATTTGTAAAATATACAAATTTTCATTAATAAAAGACATTGAAATAAGAATGGAAAATTTTGTTTCAATTACAGAATTGTTTATAAAAGCTCTTCAAAAAGATTCAAGCTATATTGAATATCCTTGTGAGTTAAAACCAAGAGAATATGGATCGTCTAAAATGAATATATTTTCAAATATTTTTTCACACATAAATTTTATATTCAAACTAAAACAAAGAAAATTAAACTAACACGAACTTTATTTTTTTTCTAAAATACAAAGAGTGAAAATAAATATTGCAAATCCACAAAGAGAAATTATTAAATTTAAGAATTTCAAAAATCAATTGTTCAGCGAAGTGCTTTCTGGACGTTATGTAGGTGGCGAGCAAGTAGAACAATTTGAAGAAAATCTTAAGAATTTTTTTCAAGTTAAATATGCTACAACATTGAATTCTGGGACAGATGCGTTATTACTTTCATTAATTACTTTGGGCATAAAAGAAAATGATGAAGTGATTGTTCCTTCCTTCACTTATTTTGCAACAGTAGAAACAATACTTCAACTAAAAGCAAAACCAATTTTTGTTGATGTAGAAAAAGATTCATATGTAACTTCTGCAAAAAAAATAGAGAGCTTGTTGACTAAGAAAACAAAATGTATAATTCCAGTTCATTTATTTGGATATGATTGTGATATTAAAAATATCAAAAAGCTTGGTCAGAAATACAATATACCAATCATAGAAGATACTGCACAAGCATTTGGCAGTAAGAGTAGCAGTGGAAAGTTTTTAGGTACTCAGGGAAAAATTAACGCATTTTCAAATTATCCAAGTAAAACACTTGGAGGAATAGGGGATGGTGGTTTTGTTTTAACAAATAATAAAGAACTAAATAAATCTATTAGATTATTAAAAAACCACGGACAGAAAAAGCAATATGAACATATAATTCCAGGATTTAATTCAAGACTTGATTCAATAAATGCTTTCGTTCTTTTGAAAAAATTAGAAATTTTTGATGAAATTTATAATTCAAGAAAAAATTTTGAAGAATTTTATGTTAAATTTTTTCAAAATTTTGATAATATTTACTTTCCTTCTTTTAATGAAAATATACTTTTAAACAATTTCACAATTATTTTGCCCAGACAACATAGAAATAATATATTAAAAGATTTAAACCAGAAAGGAATTGAGGCAAGAATATATTATCCAATACCTATACATAAACAGAAAGCTTTATCAGAAAAAAAAGTTTTATACAAGAATATTGACTTGTCAAACTCAGAAAAGTTATCAAAATCTATTCTTTCACTTCCGTTTTATTCATTTCCAACAAAAAAAGAGTTGGCTTATTTAAAAACAGAGTTAACTAAGAGTTTTAAAAAGTTTAAAATTCAATAATTGTGAAAGTTTTATGCATAATTCCAGTATTTAATGAGGAAACCAATCTCGAAAACACTATTACATCAATTAAAAATCATAATCATGGAGTAGAGAAATTTTTATTTGTTGACAGTGGATCTACTGACAATTCATCCAAAATACTTGCAAATTCAGGATATGAAGTTATGAGATTAAAAAAAAATAAAGGCATTGGGTATGTGCTTATTAATGGCATTAAACATGCCATCAAAAACAACTTTGATATTATTACAGTAATTCATGGTGGAAACAAAATGGATACTAGGGATTTTAAAATTATTTTAGATCCTATCTTAAATAATCAGTGTGATTTTGTTTGGGGTAGTAGATTCCAACATAATTCTGCTAAAAATATGCCAAAATTTAGAAAGCTCTCTACACCAGTCCTAAGCAAGCTAGTTAGTTATTATTACAAAACTGAAGTAACAGATGCGACTAATGGATTTAGGGCTTACAAAGTTCAAGATATACTGAAGGTTCTTCCAAATTATGATAGGAGATGGTTATATGGCTATGGGTTTGAGGGGTTTCTTTTTGGCAAAATGCTAAATTCTAACTTAAGTTCAAAAGAGGTGCCGGTTACTATTACTTACAACAAGGGTGTTCGTCACACAAAAATAAAGCCAATAATAGATTATCCTTCGATAGTCGTGCCATATTTTCTCGCAAAAATAATTAGGTGATTGAATTATCTATATTGTTTATTAAGTTTTCAATTTCTTCTTTATTGATTTTAGACCTTTGAATTCCAACTTGATTTATTTTTTTGGGTTTTGCTGGAGACCCAGCATATATTTGACAACTATCTAATATTCCCTTACAAAAAGAGCCTGCAGCTAAAAGTGTAAGTTCTCCTACTACTGTTTCTTGGTGAACAACACTATTTGCTCCCAAATAAACTTCTTTACCCAGTACTGCTCTACCTAAAACTTTTGTTCCAGGGGCTATTATTGACCTATCACCTACTTCTACATCATGAGCTATGTAAGAATGATTCATAATGTAGCAACCTTCACCAATAAAAGTGTCTTTATCTGTACCTAAGTTTATAGAAACATGATCAGTGATTGTTGTATTTTTATTTATTACGAGACCTAATGTAACTTGGTTATTTATTATTTCTGGATTGGAACCTATAGAACAGTGGCTACCAATTTTTACATTATCATGAATAGTTGTTCCACTATATATAACTGTATATTCACCAATGATAATATTAGATCCTAATTCAACACCATCGTGTATAATTGCTGTTTTATGAATGTTCATCTTAATTATTAGTTTTTAATCTTTCTCTTCTTATTAATAATGGTAATGCTAAACAGTAAATTAGGTAAGTAAGAGATATTTTTGGTATTTTCAACTTACTATGAAATATACTCTTGTATTTATAACCAGATTTAACTAAATTGATACATTCTTCTTCTGTTCTTGGAATAACTTTTTGGCCTTTGTTGTTTTCAAGTTCTTGAATAGGTTCATATTTCTGATAGTTAAAAATATTTATATTTTTATTTTTTAAGTTTTTGGAATTATATATAACTCTATTTAGCTGACAGGTCATAACAATATCATTCATACATAAACTGGATTTATCAATATCCAATAAAGAATTTACTTTACAAGTTGGAACGTATTGACTTTTTACACTTACATAATCCTCATAAATTGGTTCAGAGTTAAATAACCCATAAATAAGAGAAGTAGAAAAAACAATTATTAGCAATAGAAGAATCCCAATATATTTAATTTTTTTTATTAATAAAGACATTAAAAAGGCAGCACTAATTAAAATAAAAAAGCTGTAATAGTGTGTTTTAAAAAGTTCGGCAGTAAATTTGTTAAAATTTCTTTGTGGAATGCCAAAAGCTTGCAACAAAAGAATGAACAAGCCAAAGAATGGCAAAATTAAGTAAATATTTTTTGGCTCTTTTGAGTAAAAGTAGACGATACATATATAAAAAATCATACCAATAATTAAAGAAATAAATTGTTTCCAATGCGACACATACCAAATACTTGAAAAATTTGTATCAGAAAAATTAAATGTACTTTGATCATTGTACGCGTACCACTGGAAATAGTCTCCAAATGTATCAAGCAAAACCATGCCGATAAGAGAGTCGGCGTGAGCATGCCTAAAAGGATTTGTTAGTAACTCTAGAAAATTAATGTTATATAATATGCTCACATCAGCAATGTCTTGCATCTCTACTAAGTTATTTGTATGCTCAAAAACATGCTTACCATTTGCAATATAATTTTCATATAAAATGGGAAATGCTAACGATAAAAAGAAGACAAATAAAATTAAAAATTTATAATTAAATATTTTTATTTTTTTTACTAAAACAACTATTAGGTATAACAAGAGTATCATTCCTAAAACCGTTGCTTTTGAAGTAAGCAATAAAACATTTGGAATAATTGAGTAATACAAATATTTATAATTTTGCTCATCAACATACAACTCAATTAAAAAAATACACCATGGAAGAAGCGCAAAAGCAAAAATTTCAGGCTTCATAGTTACTATTAAATTTATTGTTTGAGGAAAGAAATTTAAAACTGTTAATGATAAAAGAATATTCGAAATTGGATACTTTTTATAGATAAGCAGGTTGTATATTCCAACAATTCCAAAAAAATATAAGAATAAATTTGCTACTTGAATTGAATTGCTAATAATTTGTTGGGTAGAAAATAAACTAAACATTTCTCCTGAGAGTTCAATGAAAATAGCAACTATAAAAAAATAAGCTACACCTTGTTCCCTAGTAGTTACTCCATACTCGTTAAAAAAATAATGCAAATAATCGACGTAATATTGATAATCCGGTGATGTAGTTGATAAATAATTAATATTTATTTTATAAAATATAAAATATAAACTCATTAAAAACAAAATATAATGAAAAAAATTCTTTAACTTATTTTTGGTTTTCACTCAATTCCTCTATCTCTCTAAAAATAAAAATTAACTTCAATAAAATAAATGCAACAATAAATCTGACTGGCGACTCCATCTCCATTTCTCTCCATGCAGAAATGTATAAAAGAATAATAAATGTAAAGTTTAGAATACTAAAAATCAACATTGGATTTAAAAACCGTTCATCTGTAGTTTGCTTTAATAATATTTTATAAATAATAAAACTAAAAAAAACAACCAATGTATAAGTAAGTGGTTTATCTACAAAAATATTTTCAAAAATTGTTTGTAAATTTAATAACTTTAAATCTCTAAAAAGTATTAAGTCAAAAATTGTATCAACTAGATCTATTTGACTTAAGTGTGAATCAAGCCTCACACCATCTAACATTGTATTGTAATTTAATAAATTTAAAAAAATACATAAAAGTCCCCAAATTGATTTTTTAAAATGGTCTGTAAAAAATAAACTATACAAAACAACCAGTAATACAAACGAAGAAAAGAATTGTTTACTTAGATAAAGAAAGCCATATACAAAAAAAAGACCATATAAATTCAATTTCTCGTGAAATTTATTTTTAACTACATATTTATAAATATATGTAGTTAAAACTATAAACAAGTAAGACGAAATTGCCTCAGCCATTAGGGAATCTAGAAATAAATAACTCCAAAATGTGTTATTTAATACAAGAACAGCATATGTAACCATAAGCATAGCTTTGGATTTTGGTTTTAGACCTAACTCGTATAAAAAAACTAAAGTCATAATAAAAAATAACCTAGAAGTAGGTAAAGCAAAGTTATAAACTTCAATATTGAACAAAGCTTTGTAAGTTGATGCTTGAATATGAGGAATTAATTGGCCATAACCTTGTTCTGGGCTATTAATTAAGGAGAAAAAATAATTATTTTCATAAATATTTTTTACAGTTGGATACCAAACAGCTTCAACATCTCCATTGATATTAAGATTTAAAATTAATTTTGTTATTAACTGTTTATTAAGAACCTGTTGTAATAAATAAAATATAATCAAAACAGAAGTTTCTTTGTACTTTTTATACAGTAAAAATACAAATACCCAGATTGTTAATACAAAATAAAAGCTTGAACTGAAGCTTAAATTTTTATTTGAAAATAAAAAGATATTATCAAAAATAAAAAAACTACATATAAAGTAGACAAAGCCTAAAGAAATTGATTTTAAATTTAGTGTATCACTAATTAAGAAGCCTACAAAAATAAAGAACGAAACTGCAAGAATAAGTGAAGCTATTTCATATAAGCTGACATTAATTGCGCTTAAGTAATTAGATGAAGAATACAAATTATAAATAAAATTCACTAATAATGGAAAAGGTATTAACCAATACAAATTATTTTTAAGATATAATTTCATTTACTTCATTAATATTTTAATTAAAATAATTTAAATATACTTACTGTCTTATAAAATGATGCTTTACAAAATTACTAAATTTGTACAAAGACTAAATCTTTTTATTAACCATTTTTTCAGAAATTCATTTAACGAAAAAAAATTTTATAAAAGTTTAAAAAATGAAAATTTTATATTATTTGATTTGGGGTCAAATTTAGGAACATTTACAAAATTTTTCTTAAAAAACACAATTATTAAAAATTTAAAAATTTACTCATTTGAACCAAATAATGATTTATTTAGATTGCAAAAAAATATTTTTAAGCGATCTAAAAACATAGTGATTGATAATTTAGCAATGAGCAACAGTGTCGGGAAGCTTAATTTTTATCAGACAAAAATATCATCACAATCATCATTAAAAAATAATTGGATAGAAGAAGAAGATATTGAAAAAAGTTACTGGGTGCAAACACAAACATTAGATGGGTATGTAACTGCTAACAACATTGAAATAATTAACTTTTTAAAAATTGACTGCGAAGGTTCAGATTTAGACATATTAAAAGGTGCAAAAAATTTATTGAGCAGTAAAAAGATTCGATATATAAAAATTGAAACTTATTTTCAAGATGAAATGAAAAAGAATTTTCAAGCTATAAATAAATTTTTAATAGAGAATGACTATGAATTATTTGGAATAAATAATGTAAAGTATATCAATAACGAATTGCAATTATGTGATTCCTTTTACAGACCTAAATTTTCTTAAATCTTCTTGTTGTATTAAATACCAAAAATGATTTTATTAAATAAACAATCAGTTTAAAACCGTCTTTAAATCTAGAAATTTGAGTTTTACCATATGTTCTAGTTCTGTAGTGGATAGGGTACTCAATTATTTTATCGCCAGTAAATGCTGCAGAAAAAAGAAGGTCAAAATCACCAAAAGGATCATTCATGCTGAATGAGTTCTGCCACCAATATATCTTGTCTACTAATTTTCTTTTAAAAACTTTAGTACCACAAAGTGAATCCGTTAAATCAACATTTGTCAATATGCCAACAATTAACTGAAAAGCTCTATTACCTAATTTGTTTATAAATCTCATAGAGCCTTTTTCCATCTCGTAAATTAATCGTGTGCCGTTAACGAAATCAGCATTATTCAATTCAATTATTTCAAAAAAATACGGCATTGTTTCGGGATCGACACTTATGTCAGCATCAAGTATTGCAATAAGCTCACCATTTGAGACATCAATTGCTTCCCAAACAGCATTAGCTTTTCCTGTTTTAGTTTGATTAATTACTTTAATGTCAATATCTTTGTTTTCTTCTTTTATTTTTTTAGCAATTAATTCTGTATTATCTGAGGAAGTACCAATTGAAAAAACAATTTCATAATTCTCTTTATTTGGAATTCTAGAGAAAAGAGTGGGTAAATTTCCCTCTTCGTTTTTTGCAGGAATTATTATAGTTTTTGTATAACTTTCTTTTTCTTTCGTAACATTTCTAAAAATTGTGTATGTTTTAATACCAAATTTAAATTTAAAAAATATAAGTTCAAGTAAAGTATTTAAAAATGTTCCTATCCCAAATAATTTAAACGGGAAGAATTGTCTTGACGTAGAGTATATGTACTCTAAACCTATTCCATTAGCAACATTTTTTATTTTATCTTGATGAATGTAAGAATCCTTACTTGTTGAATCTTTTAATTTAATAAGTTCAAAAAATTTAGTGAAAAATCTCCAACGAGTATTCACAGAAGAAATTATTAATTTACCACTTGGATTTAACTTTACTTTTACAATCTTTAAAAATTTATATATATCGTAAGAATCTTCAATAATATCAGTCAAAAGAATAACATCATACTTTTTACTTATCTCTTCAATTGGTGAGAGCGTGTCCGTATTGAAATCAATCGGTACTATGTCACTTTCGTTGTCATTAATTTTTGTAAAAGATTTTTTGTTAACAATGTGCAATGTGTTTTCAAACTTTTGATACCTTTCCAGTTCTGAATTATGATTCTGATAAAAAGGTTTATTCGAAATTTTAAACTTCATTTTAATTATGTTAATTGAATTTAAAGCAATATTTCAATATATATTTTTTTAAATCAGAAAATAATAATTAATTACTATAATTTTTCTGTGTATCAAAAAATTAAAGACTTAACTTACCCAATTTTATTCATATTTGGAACCTTATTGACTAAACAACTAAACTTTTTGAATTATAACTCAACCGATAGTCCAGATTTTGCTGAATATTTTAAGTATTTTGAATATAATGTTGAAATTTTAACTTACAGCACACGTGAGCAAGGTCTACTTTATTATTATCTTCATTCATGGTATTTCTTTATAAATGATTATGATTTGAATTCTGAAAATTTCTTTATCTACTTAAACAAAAGTATACAAGAAGTAAACCTAATTATTTATTTAATTGGAACTATCGGTTTATATTTTTTATTCAGATTTCAAAATGTAAGAAAAAATATTATTTACCTGTCGTTACTTGCTTTAAATTTTTTTCCAGTTTCAATTGCTATGAGACTTGTTCTCAAGCCAGAGATATTAGGTTTTGCAATGCTACCGTGGCTAATTTTATGTTTTGAACTTTTTTTAAAAACCAAAAAAATAAAATATCTTCTACTTTCTTTCCCTTTTTTGGTAATTTCTATTTCCGCGAAAGGTTCTATTTTGGCTTGTTTTGGTATTTATTTTTTAATTTTCTATTCGAAAATATTATTAAAAATTAATAAAAAACAAATTTTTTATTTATTTTTAATTTTTTTAATTATTTTTTCATTTACCGTTTACGAGGATCAAAGTAAAAATAATAGAAACCTATTTGAGATTGAAAGTGGGAGTGTTTCAAGAGAAAATTATGACAACAAAGCTTCTTTATCTAACATTTATAACATAAATTTCTTTAACTTAATAACTTCACCGGTTAAAAACAACCATGCTAATTCTTTAGTCGCTATTACTCTACTTGACACATTTGGTGATTATTTTGACTTATATTGGGATAATGACTCAAGCAATTACTTTAAATTTAGAAAAGAAATAATTTCGCTTGAAACAAGTGAGAATATATCTCCTCCTACATATATGAGTAGTGATAAAAAATTGATACTATACACACAAAAGAACACTGATCTATATTTGAGAAAATCATTTGGATTAATCTTAAGTCTATTTTTTTTTGGTTCAATTATTAGATCATTATTTAACAAAAAAGATATAAAATTTACTTTAGCTCCATTAGTGGGACTATTAGTTCTCATTATTCACGCAATAACAGGTTTTCCGGTAAATAATTTTGATCCATCTGTAGGTGATACTTTTAAGACTCTATATTACTCATTCTTTGTGTGTTTAGCTTTTGTTTTTATTTTTAAAAATTTAATTGAGTCAAATAAATTTATGCATACAAAATTTATCATTTATTTGATTTCAATGATTTTTATCTTGGGTTTCCCAAAAATTAGTAATTATGAATATGAAAATTCTATTTCAATATTAAATAACTACTCTGAAATGTGTGAAATTAACAAAATATATTTTGATAGTAATTTTGAAGAAAATCAATATTTATCTTGTGTAGATAGTGATAGATTTGTTCCCAGTAATTTCGGTAGTTATGATAACTTTGAATACTTTAAAAATAGGCCTTTTTTTGGATTAATGAATCTTTTTAATTTCACCACATTTTTGGCTTCGCTAATCTACTTAATCGTTTCCTTTCGCACAAAACGATTAAATGAATAACTTTTCTTATTTAATATGAAATATGCAATGAAGTAGTAAAAAATCATTACTGAAATATAATTTAAAGAATCGTTTTTTATAATGTTAAATAAAATATAAATTCCAAAAAAATATTCTATAAAAGTAAAATATTTTTTATTCACTAAAGTTTTATAAGTTACATAAAGTGCAATTAACAGAATGCCGCCTATGCCAAAAAACAATAAGTAAGACAATATTGAGGAGTGAGGCAATAAAAGAGAACTTGTTTGTTTTATTGAAATTTCACCGTATAATTGTCCAAAATTTAAGGGTCCACTTCCAAATATAATTTCCAAAAATGTTGGGTTATATCTTGCAAAAAATATCCCCCAAAGCTCTGATCTATTGATAAGAAAACCTAAATAGCCAAAAAATCCAAAACTTTTCCAAGTAAATGTATTATTGGTAAAGTTGTCTGTCAAAAAATTAAAAAAGCTCGAAGTTCCATTTATATTAGAATAACTTATCGAGTTTAAATAAATTAAAGAACTTGAAGCATCATAAGACCAAGTAAAGTTTTGGTAACCAATAATAAATACTAGAAGAAAGAGAAATGCTGAACTTATAATTAATAATTGCTTTTTATTAAATTTATAATTTTTTGAAACATAGTACAAAAAAGCTATAAAAACTAATAACGATGATGTTCTATTGTTTGTGAAGTACAATCCGAGCAAAAGTGGGAACGTATAAAAAATAAATTCACTTAATTTTAAATAATTGTGAAAATACAAAAATATTAAAAACAACAAACCAATACCAAAAAATTCCCCTAAAGTTTCGGCGCTTGGAAATATGCCCCTCCAAGAAACTTTTGCTCCAAACTCATCTCTTAAAAATGGGTTTTGAATTGTAACACCATACCGCTGAAGGCCTAAATAGTAATAAGATAAAAAATTAAATAAAGGGATATTTGAAGCGATATAACTAATTGTTAAAATTAAATAAGATGCACTTACAATGTTCTTTGTCATTTTATAAATATCTATTTGTTTTTTTAAATTTTTTACTAAAAAAGCAACTGTAATAATTATTAGAAGAAAGTTTATTGACCACAAAAAGGTGGAATTCAGATCATATGAAGAACTAGTAAAACCTCTAAGTTTTGAAGGATAGAAAGAAAACCTAGAAGTGCTATTTAGCAACCAGATACTAGTAAATAAAACATAGATTTTTAGTAGCATTTTATTAGCACTTTTTGTAAATATAGAATAAAAGCCAAAATAACTTGTGAAAACTAAGATAAGACTTGTATTAAAACCACTGAAAACAAAATTTAGTAGGAACAATATTGGAATTAAATTGATACTTTCATGCAATCTTGGCAAAAACATACTTATGAATATAAAGATAATTGGAAAAAAATAGAGGAATAAATATAAGTAGGTATTTCTTTCATCCAAATTTAAACCAAAAATCTTATTTTCATAAAATCTTTTTTCAGCATAAATTGAGAATGTGAATAAATAAGTCGCACAGAGTATTGCTAAATACTTCAGTATTGTGTTTTTTTTGAGAATTTCTTTTTTCCTCGGAATATAAGATAATAAAATAATCCAAAATAAAGCTTGTAAGATAAAGTTCACTAAAGTATTGGTACCAATTGAAATATAAAAAGTTGAATCAATCTCAGTAAGTCCTGAGATTTTTCCAAAGCACGATATCGAGCTCGATTCATTAGTTCTGAATTGATAGTGATTTTGATAAATTGTATTCGGGTTGTTTAGAAGAAATTCAACAAAAGATACTGAACATACATTAACCTCATAAAATGTTAGATCTTCCTGGCTTGGTTGTGGGGGTATTTTATCATCAAGATAATTTGAGTTACTCCATGGTAATATAACTAAAATTACAAGTAATAGTCCTCTTAAAACATAGTTTTTTTTAAGTTTCATATTTCATATTTTTTGTTTAAAAAATACCATATAAACATTAGTAATAAGGAAGTGCCTAATAAAATAGTCTGTAAATTTGTTTCAGCTATTAGTAATGGATTGCCATCCCAGCCGCCTGAAACATAATGCTCACATTCTAAAAATGAATTTACAAATATTGTGTTCCCTTCAGAGTCCCACAGTTGAACTGCATTAAAGCCTGGATCATTCTCAAATACAAAATTTGGATCGTTCCCTATCTCCACCTTCGTGTAATTAACAGGGTATTGTCCACAAAAATTTTCAACCTTAAATAAAACTTTTTTTAAATTATTTATAAACATTTTCAGAACAAACTTATTTTAGCTTTTATTGATTATTTCAATTAAGTTATGAATAAATTTATTTAAATTATATTCTTTTAAAACTACGTCATGAGCCTTACTGGCAATATTTTTTGCTTTGCTATAGTCGTTTAAAAGCTTATTAATTTCATTAGTCCATGTATTTATATCGTTTTTTAAAAAAATTATATTATTATTATTTGAAAATTTTTCCTTATCCCAAAAACCTGATGTCTGAGATATTAATACTGGAATTTTAAGTGACATACTTTGTAAGGCAACGCTTTGGCCTGATGGCTGAAGTGTTTCTTTTATTGGTAATATCGATATTCTTGAACTTAAATAAAAATCTCTTAATTCTGTATCTGAAACTAATCCAGTACTCCAATCACTTTTTATAAACGTTGAATTACTGAATTCCAAATTATCAAAGACAGGATTGTTGCTAACAACTAAAAAGTTTCGATGCTTTAATTCTGTAATTAATTTAATTACAAAACTAAAGTCTTTGTTAAGATCATTTCCTACAAAAATCAAATCATAAGTTTTTTCTATATCTTCATGTGAAGACCAAAATTCTGTATCAACAGAAAAAGGGAAATATTTAAATTTATTCTTATGTGTGTAAGTTTTTCGAGCTTCTTCATACTCAGGTTTTCCTAAAAATAAAACATTATTTACGCAACTAATCATAATTTTTATAAATATATTCATGATGATTAAAAAAAACTTATTGCTAGCTTCTCTTGAAAATAACCCCATTACAAATACTGAAATTTTTGTTTTAGAAAATATTTTTAGAATAAACAACAGAGGTAGCGATGAAAAAGCTACTGTTTCATTTACCAAAATTACATGATCAGATTTTTTAAGCGATTTTAAATTTTTAAACGAAACAAATTTTTCCATATTAAAAGGAAGATTTAAAAATTTTTTAAATCCTCTGTCGAAAAAATTAAGAAATTTATTAGATTGTATACTTTCAGAGTCAACTTCTAGTATGTTGACATCATATTTATTTTTATCAAATAAATATGCTCCATAAAAGAAATCATTTGCAAAATTTTTTTCTTCTAAAACTTTCTTATTACGACCTCTGAGGAAAACATATGTAATTTTTTTCATTGAACTATCTAAATTATAGAATAAACAACAAAAATCTATAAAAACTTAAAAAATTTCCTAAAATAATTACTGAAATATGAACATTGCAATATTTACTACTTTTGATTACTCCCTTAAAACATGGAAAGAGGCGGGAGTGTTAACCAGGGAATTAGAATTTTTTAATTATTTGAGTAAAAAATATAATCTAAATTTTACATTTGTAACTTATGGTGATAAAAATGACATTGAGTTAATTCAAAATTACAGTAATTTTAAAGTTATCCCAATATATTCTCTGGTTAAATTAAGAAAAAATAAGCCTACAAGATATTTAAATTCATTAATAATTCCTTTTAAGTTAAAAAAATATTTAAAGAACATTGACTTAATATATCAAAACCAACTTTTAGGTTCCTGGGTTTCGATAATTACAAAATATGTTATTAAAAAACCACTGATGATTAGAACTGGTTATGATATGTTTTCATTTGCAAAATTTGCCAGTAATTCATCTTTTAAAATTTTGCTTTACAAAATGTTGACATTATTTTCTATTTCTTTATGTGACCTATTTACAGTTACAAGTAAAACCGATTATCAAATCTATGAAAAAAATTTTAAGAAATTTAAAGATAAAGTTTTAATAAGACCAAATTGGGTAATAAGCACAAAAAGAAATCCTTTAGATAATCGAAATAAAAATAAAATATTAAGTGTTGGACGACTAGTTGATCAAAAAAATTTTGAACTTTTAATTAAAGAATTTCAAAACACTAATGACTTGCTTGAAATAGACATTGTCGGCGAAGGAAGTCAACTAGGCCACTTATCGGAACTAGGAAAAGATAACAAAGTAAAGTTAAATTTTTTGGGTAAATTAACTAATGAAAAATTAAATCTAATATATCAAGATTATATATATTACTTTTCTACCTCAAAATATGAAGGAAACCCAAAAACTGTTTTGGAGGCTATGGCTGCAGGATGTATAGTTGTTTTGAGCAATATTCCAAATCATACTGAATTAGTTGAAGATGGCGTAAATGGATTTTTGTTTGAACTAAAAAATCCAGAACTATTGAAATTATTTAAATCAGTAACAAGAGATCTTGAACTATTGGAAAAAATTAGTTTGAATGCAAAAACAGAAATAGATGATAGTAATTCATTAAATGAAATAGCTCACTTGTTTTATGAAGATTTTGTTAGTCTAAATTCTGGATAAATAATCTTCTAAAATATACAATTTCCATATTCTATTTGCATTAATTCTAGATTTAATTTTTAAAATCTTACTAATTGCATTTTTATTTAATTCACTAACAATTGAACCATTGTTTATTGTATTCATAATTTCACTAATATTTTTATAAACAAATCCTTCTAGGTTAAAACTAAATCCTTGCTTTTTTCTATTTATAAACTCATTGTTAAAATCATTTTGTAAATATTTTTTTAACAATTGTTTTGAATTATTTTGATTCAAATAAGGTGTATCGTGCGAGAAAATATATTCAATAATTTTATTGTCAACAAAAGGAGATCTTACTTCTAATGAATTCGCCATAGACATTCTGTCGACTTTATACATCATCATTTCAGGAAGATAATATTTATATTCGTAAAGAAGTAAGTTTTTATATTTATTTTTAACATTTATGCGTGGAAGTTCAACACTCTTATAATCATTTGAGTCAATTCCAAGGATACTCAATAGATTTTTGTCTTCTAAAAAAGATGCATATGAAGCATGGTTGTCTTTTGAGTGAGACAAAAACCTGTTGCCTGAACCAAAATGTGGAGGATAAATATAGTTTAAGTATTTTAAAAAATTAAATCTTTTATTAAACATTACGTGGTTTGTTCTATAGTAGCCTCCTAATAATTCATCTCCACCATCTCCTGATATTGCAACCTTATAGCTTTCAGCAATTTTCTCAGAAATTAAAAATGTTGGCACAATACTTGGATCCGCAAATGGTTCGTCTAAATTGGAAACAATACTTTCAACTTTTAAGAAATTAATATCTGTTTTAAGTTTGATTGAATTATGATTTGTGTTGTATTTTGAAACAACTTGATTTGACCAAAAAGACTCGTCGTATTTTGAACTGTCCATTTGAACTGTAAAAGTGTCTACATCTAAATTATTTTCATAAAGATTTTTAACAATTGAAGTAGAATCAATACCACCAGACAAGAAGGAAGCAATCGGAACATCAGAATATGTTCTAATTTTTACAGCTTCTGAAAATATATTGTAAAATTCGTCTTCATCAAACTTAATATTTCCAACAAACGACGCTGGATCCCAATAATTAGAAGTAATCTTTTTAAAATAACCACTTGAATAGTCAAAAATAATAGTTTCTGCAGGTTCAACTTTATAAATATTTTTAAAAATTGTATTAGGAGAAGTTGTTGCACCCAAATTAAGATATTCATAAATTTGTGTTTCGTTTAATTTATATTTTTCGGAAATCATAACTAGAGACTTGAGGTTAGAAGAAAAGTTTAAATTATTTTTATCATGATAAAAATATAAAGGCTTTTGACCAACCCTATCCCTACTAAGAATTATTTTTTTATTTTTCTTGTCTATATAGGTTATAGCAAACTGGCCTCTGAGATTCTTAATGTATTTTTCTCCATATATGTCTAATCCATTTAATAGTGTTTCAGTGTCAGAGTGCGATGTTAAAAAAGTACTATTATATTTTTCAATCAGTTCTTTTCTTAAAACTAAATGATTGAAAATTTCACCATTAAAAAGTAATATGGAATCTCTCTCTTGGCTTTGCATAGGCTGATTCGCTGAATTATTTAAGTCAACGATTGCTAGACGATTAAAATTTAATGAATAGTTAATTATTTCATCATTTCCATTAATTGATACATTTGAATCTGGTCCTCTGCACTCAATTAATTTATTTGGTACCTCAAGGTTGATAGAACTTAACTGTTTTGTTGAAATTTTACCAATGTATCCACACATTATTATTTCCTAATGTTTGGTAAAAATTTTTTATAAAGCATGTTCCCATGTAGGTTTTAACATGCCTTTTTTTATTAATATGCTTTCTCTTTCTGCTGATTCTAAATCAGATTCCACCATCATTTTTACTAATTGTTCAAAAGAAACTTCAGGTTTCCAGTTCAATTCACTTTTTGCTTTTTTAGGATCTCCAAGAAGGTGTTTGACTTCATTAGGTCTTTCATATTTTGTTGATGTAACAATAAAGTCTTTCCAATCAAGATCTAAATGAGAAAACGCAATTTTTGCAAATTCTTTAACTGTGTGTGTCTCTCCAGTCGCAAGAACCCAATCGTCAGGACTATGATGATTCATCATCATATGCATCCCTCTGGTGTAATCTCCTGCAAAGCCCCAATCACGAAATGCTTCTAAATTTCCAAGTGTCAACTTTGATTGAGTTTTATAAAATATTCTTCCTAATGCCTTGGTAATTTTTCTAGTAACAAATGTTTCTCCCCTAAGTGGTGATTCGTGATTAAATAAAATACCATTTACTGCAAATATGTCGTAAGACTCTCTATATATTTTACTCATATTGTGTGAGAATACTTTTGCAGCAGCGTATGGACTTTTCGGAAAAAGTTCTGAATTCTCATTTAAAAATTCTTCATTAATTCCTCCAAACATTTCTGAAGAAGATGCATGATAAAATTTTATAGGTTTTTCTGTGTTTCGAATTGATTCAAGAATAGTTACAGTGCCTATTGTTCCAGTCTGTGTCGTATAAATTGGGTTTTTAAAAGACACTGCCACATGAGATTGAGCTGCAAGATGATACACTTCGTCAGGTAAAATATTATTTATTAGATTAGTTATTGAGGATGAATCAATTAAGTCTGAATAATACAATGCTAGCTGTCCACTTTCCGAATACTCAGATATTAGAGGATCTATTCTATTTGTATTAATATTTGAGCTTCTTCTTATCAACCCATGAACTTCATACCCTTTTTCAAGCAAGAGTTTGGATAAATAATATCCATCCTGCCCGGTTATGCCTGTAATTAATGCTTTCAAATTACTCCTTGATCAGAATTTTCATAATAGTCAAATTCTACATTACTTAAAAAAGTACCAATTAAAAAGAAGAAAGCAAATGCATAATTAGGGCTATCCATAGATGCATCAAACATTGAAACAACTACTAGTGGAGTAATTATACTTACATAATATAATTTATTTTCAATTGATTTAAACCTAAATAGATAATAAAAAAATAACATGAATAACACAAGGTGTATTAGGCCCCCTCTAGCATAGATGTTTACCAAATAATTGTGAACACTCTCGTTTGTTCTATCAAGTCCTTGATAGTCAGGATTATTCATTGTAGGTATTTTATTCGAGTAATTAGTTCCAATTATTTGTTCATATCCTTTGTAATAATCTAATTTTGTAAATCCTTTTCTCGGTAAATATACGTTGCCGTTATACGAGTAATTAAAGACATCCTGCCATATCTGTAATCTGAAATTAATATTTCCATCTTGTGAAAATAATCTGCCAGAATGCGAATAAAAACTAAAAAAACTATCCGTTGATGTATTTTTAGTATCTAGAACATCCTGTACTACATAGGAAAAGCCCTCTTCTTCAACAACCTCGTCTTCAACGATAAAATATGATGATAAGACAAATAATAAAACACTGGCAAGTAAGACGCTAAGAAACTTTGGAATATTTTCAGTTATTATTTTTCTATTTAAATAAAATTCTAATAAATAAAACAAAACTAATCCAAGTGCTGCACCTCTACTCATAACTAAAAATAGAGGTAAAAATAAAAATGATTGTAGATTGAAAATATAAAAACTTAATTTGCTACTATAAACTTTTTTGTTTATATATACAGCAAATACAAAAACTAGCATTATCTCAGAAGCTTTTAAATAGTCAAACTTATCAGCGTACTCTTTAAAAAAATTAGCAAAGATTTCTGGATAAACAAATACCGACATCATGTAAGTCATAAGTAGTAATAGATTAAAAAAGAATGATAAATTTTTGTTAATCGAAAGTAACTTAAAAAATAACAAACCAAGTGAAATAAAAGAAATTACCCATATATACATACTTGATCTAAAGACATAAGGATTTAACAAATTATCACCTTTCAAAAAGGTAAAAACAATAAATGTAATAATCAATAAATTTACAGTCATATAAAGTTTATTATCAAATTGGCGTATGTAGCTTTTTTGAAAAATGAATAAATAAATTAAAAGAATCAAAGAAAAGCCAATTAAATACTCGCCAATTCTTAAAGAAAATATATAAAGCCCCATAAAAGATCTCCCAAAAAACAAAGTCAGTGATAAGAAAAGTAAGATTACGACTTTGTAGGAAGCTATAAAAAAAAATTTTTTATTTTTAGTGAACATTTTTATATATTAATCGCTTTTTTTTCCCTAAAAATTTTTTTATAATAATCCATTTTTTATAAATAAAACTATAAACTTTATCGAAATAATACTCTAAAAATACTGTTAGAGTATTTTGTTTATTTCTGGCTGAATGAATTTTTTTTCTATTTTCTAATAAAAATTTAAAATGATCAATAATTTGCCCATAAGCATATTCAAAAGTATATGGATAGTCTTTTGCTTTCTGAAAATAATAATCATATTCGTTAATAATTTCATTTATAGACTTTTCTAAATCATCTTTAATTTCCACACCAAAATTTTCACAATATTCTGGCAAAGCACCACTGTTTATATAAAGAACTGGTAATCCGCTTGAAACACCTTCCATGTGGTGATTTCCTGAAGGTTCGTTTATTGATGCTGTAATATAAACATGATGCTTTTCTAGCTCAGAAGCTAACTCTTTTGGTTTTAATGGACTAATAAGATTTGTATTTTTCAAGATTGTGTTTTTGGGTAAATTTCCTATATAAGTAAATTCAATTTTATCTTTCCAAATTTGATCTGAGCATAAATTATCAATTTTTTTATAAATTTCAATTCCTTTCATGGGATTACTGCTCCAGTGATGCGTAACTAACTTTAGTTTATTTTTCTTATTCCATATTTTTTTATTCTTAGAATTAAAGACTGACTGAAGTGGGCCGCCTTTGACTACTATACTTTCTTTTTCCTTTATTCCTTGTTCCAAATATAAACTCTTAATCCATTCACTAACATATATATTTGAATCAATATTTTTATTGGCTTTAATTATTAAATTATTTACAAAATTTGTATTTTTTCTTTCATCACATTCATTAATTCTATGAACTGAAATTACATTTTGATTTTTAAAGATTTTGTAAAAATTGATATCTTTATTATTAAAAGTGCTTAATTCAGAATCAATTAATGGATTTGTTAAAAGAATAATATCAATATCTTTATCTGAAAGGTCAAATAATACCTCATGTCCATCTTGATTAAGTCTAGATACAAGATTTTTTATAAATTCATTTCCTCCCCCAAAAGGTTCATCAATAAATTTTGACCCAATACTAATTTTCATTTGTATTTCTAAACATTTCTATAAATAATTTATAACCTGTGGGTTTATTTAATTTTATTGCATTGTTATATGCATAATCAATGTCTGGACTAGCATTATAATAAGTTTTCATGTCGAATATAGATTTTGGAGATAATATCTCTGGAGCAATGCCAACATCTGTCGATATTATAGGAGTTTGAGATAATGCACACTCAACGATAGACTGGGGGCCGCCCTCAACTCTTGATGCAACTATATATAAATCAAGACAGTTGTAAAGCTCGTTTAAAGATACCTGATTTACCATTTCAAAATATGTATATGGAATATTTAGTTTTTCTAACTCTGTCATGACATAATTTCTTCGTTTGCCTGATAAAAGTACGTGAATGTTTTTATCAGCGCTTAAGTTTTTAATAATTTTAATAAATCTGTCAGGACCTTTGGAAAGCTTAGGAGATACAAGATCATGTCCCTCAGTGTCTCTTTGGAAGGATCCGACAATAAATGAATCCTGTGGTAGGTTATATTTACTTCTTAATTCTTTTAAATTATCAATTTTGTACCACATTTTACTGTCTGCCCAAAATGGAATACTAATAATTGTTTTATTAGTATATTTTTTTAATTGATTTTTAGTATTTTCAGATATCACATGATATAAGTCAACATACTTATCTCTTTCATCAAATTCTATCAAGTCCTCTGTTGAAAATTTTGCTTCATCAATATGATAAATTGAGCAAACAACTTTTTTGTTCATAAGTTGTTTTTTAGAAATATTTTTCCAAGTCCATGGGGAACATATCCATATTATGTTTGAAAACCATACATATTTTGTAGAAATTGTTGCCTGATCTTTATACCATTCAGATCTTAATCTATCTAAGATCCAGTTTTCATTTGCTTTATTTAAATAAATTTTTTCCAATATGAGTAGTATATTTGTAGAAAAATATAAATTAAATAAATATTTTTATAACTCTTGGTAGGTTGATAATTGAAAAACGTTAAGATTTTAATAACCGGTATCACAGGTCAAGATGGAGTATTTGTAACAAAATATTTACTTGAGAACAATCCTCATATAAAAATTTATGGAACAAGTAGGTCTTTGAATTACAAAGAATTTTATAGAAAATTAAACTATTTAAATCCAAAATTAGAAACAAATAATATAAGTATTTTTAAAACTGAATTATCTATTTTAGAAAACGTGAAAAAAATAATCTCAGATATACAACCTCAATCTATATATAATTTAACAGGTCCTAGCTCCGTATATGAATCAATCAAAAAACCAAGTCTTTCCTCAGCAATTGAGATTATCTATAACAATTTGACACTTTCTTGTATCAACAAATCAATTTTTCCTAATTTTTTCCAAGCAAGTAGCTCAGAAATGTACGGGAAAAATCATGAAACTATTTTAGATGAAAAGTCAATGTTTTTACCAAACTCTCCCTATGCAGAAGCTAAATTAGGTAACCACATCAAAACAGCCGAACTTAGAAGTAGGTTTAATTGGAATATTGTCTCAGGAATTATGTTTAACCATGAATCAGAATTTCGAACTGAGAATTATTTATTTATGAAGATAATTAATTATCTATTAAATTTAAAGAATTTGTCAGGAACAAAATTAACTCTGGGAGGTGTAGATCTCGTAAGAGATTGGAGTCACGCATCCGATATTTCAAAAGGAATAGTAGATATGACTGAAAGTAAAATTTTTGAAGATTTTGTTCTTGGTTCAGGAAAGCCAACAAAAATTTCTGATTTATTAGATATGTCCTTTGGGTACTTTAATTTAGATTGGAATGAATATGTTGAGGTTAAGGGAGAGATTTTAAGAAAAGATGATCCAATTTACAGAATATCTGATCCATCAAAAATAAAGAAAATGTTAAATTGGAAAACTGTAATCGACACTGAAGAAATTTTAAGAAAAATTATACGATATACCCAGCTTTAAATACTTGGTGTTATATTTCTTTTGACACAGTTGGAGTAATATTTCTGTTGTTCATAATATATGGTAGAAATATTGTCTAGGACATTTAATTCATACAATACATTATTCATTATTTTTACATTGCCTTTTGCTTTCAAAATATCACTCATTAATTTATAATCTTGTGCATAATAAAATTTTTCATCATAGTAATTTACTTTTTCTAATATCTCTTTTTTAAACAACAACGAACCATGAATAAATGGATTTTTAAATTTAATTAATGCTTTTAAAGGTAGATAGAACGATAAACCAGGAATAATTTTTTTTGAATTCTTTATCACTGCTCTTGAACCAACTACATCTAGATTATTTTCAAAAGCATATCTAATTTGTTTTTCAAAACGAGATGTAAAACTAATATCGTCTGAATCCTGTCTAGCAATAAATTCACCGTTAGAAACATGGATCAATTTATTTAAGGACTTTGTAAGACCTTCGTTTGTTTTATTTGTGAATACTTTTATCCTATTATCTTCATTAGCATAATTTTTAATAATGTTTAAAGAACCATCATCTGAGAAGTCATCAATAATTAGAAATTCAAATTTTGTATAGGTCTGTTTTAAAATACTCTCTATTGAAGTCTTTAGATTTTTTTCATCATTTCTTACTGACATCAGTACAGAGATTAAAGTGTTCATGTTAATCTTATTCTAAATTTTTTTGAACTATCTCGTTAAAAGTATTTATTAACTTATCTTCATTTAAATTTGCACTCATGAAATTAATAATTTTTTTACTTTCTTGACTCATAAAACTACTATTTCTTAAAAGTTTTATCTTCTCATTCAATGATTTGTAGTTATATTGCTCAAAAGATAATTTATAATTATCGGGAAAAAACTCATCCATTCCTCCAAATGAAGGATAAACAGAGGGCACGCCATAGCTAGATGCCTCCAAGAGTGATCTTGGCTGACCTTCATATAGTTTTGTTGATGATATAAAAGCTCTGGAATTTTGAATAATTCTTTTTGTTTCAACATTGTCTTTTTGTCCTAAAAATCTAATTGATTCGTCATTAGTAGAGTTCCTGAGTTTATTCAATAACTCACCTGACCCTACAAAGTTTAAAGTCATATTTTTATCTGCTACTTTCTGCCAAGAACTTATTGTTTCCATAATTCCTTTTTCCTTGACTAAACGACCAGCAAATACCACATCTTTACTATTTGGATTGTATGTTGAAAAATTTTTTGTGTTTAGTTCAATTGGATTTAAGTAAATAAATATTTTATCTTCATTTATACCGATCTTGGATAGAAATTTTTTTTGAAACTCACTTAAAACTAAAATTTTTAAAGGATACTTTTTTAAAATATCAATATAAAAATTTGAGTATTTAATAAGAAAAATAGATTTTAAATATGACTCTGGATAATATTTATTAAACATAAAAGCATCATTTTTGCTTAAACCGCATGCAGGGCAATTCTTAAAGTCTTTTAAATGGTTTGATATAAATAGGTTCATACCGCAGCTGATTCTATAGTTGTGAATTTTTAACAGAGTATTTATATTATTGTTTTTGAGTATTTTAAAGATACCCAAGTTACATTTGAACCACGTATTGTGAACATAAGCAACATCTGGCTTAAATCTATTTAAAATATCTAGTAATTTTCTATTAGATTTGAAATTAGTGTTATTAGTAAAACCAAAAACATCAAAAATATCTATTTTCCCTGAATTATCGTATTCTAAATACTCAACATCATAATATTTATTAAGAAATTTAATTTCATCAACAATATTTGCATCTTCACCGCCATATTCACGATAAAGATTGTTTATTACTAATATTTTTTTCATTACCTATAAGTTCTTAAAGTCTATAATTCGCTTCTCATCGATTATTTCTATATTTAAAATCGAGTTGACGTTTGAATAGCTGTCAGGGTCATGTGTTGAATTTATAATAGTAACTTCTTGATCTCTCAGTATTTGAAACACAGCTTGCTTTGAAATATCGTCAAGATTCGAAATTGCTTCATCAAGTAATAAGATCTTGGGTTTTGCGATTATTGCACGTATAAATGCAATTTTCTGCATTTGTCCGGAAGAAAGACTTTTATTGTCAATTTTTCTGTGAAGATCGTAGCTCTTATTTTCTTTAAAAGTATCTAAAATTTTTAGAAAATCTATTATTTTGCTTTCATCGACAGTATTTGTATTGCCATACATTAAATTTTCATAGAGTGAAGACTGAAAAATAAGTGGCGTAGGGCCAATATACCCATAATTATCTGAAAATGTAAATACTTTACCCTTTTCTGAGTAGAAAACACCTGCAAGCAGGCCTAATAAAGTACTTTTACCTGAGCCATTTGGTCCGGTCAGCACAGTATGTGTATTTTTTGATAGTTTAAAGTTAATATTTTCGAATATATATTCCTCACTATTGAAGTATCTAAAGCTTAAATCTTTGACCCCTATATTATTATTTTTTATAATTTCAAAATTTTCATAGTTTTGTACTAATTTATTTTTTTCCATTTCATAAAATTTTTCAATGTGAACATGTGAATTTATTATCTTATTTAATGAACCCGTCAAAACTCCGAGAGATTGAAAAAGCCTCAAAACTACACCGATAAAATCAAGAGAAACCTGCTTAGCAAAAGTTGTAAAAGCTAATACAAATGTCAATACTAATAATGTGAAGAAAGTTGGAAGGAACGAATTAATTACCCCAAATTTAAAGTTGCTTAAAGTGTTAAAGTTGTATTCATCAAGAGTTTTATTAAATTTGTTTATTTCATATTTATCTTTTTTTAGAATTTTTATTAAAAACAAATTGTCAACAACACGTTGAACTTCTCTATTTGATTCCTGACCCGTTTCATATGAGTCATGCATAAATAATCTTGCTTTTTCTAAAAGTTTCTTTGTAGGGAAGAAAAGAATGGCTGCACCAACACCAAATGTAGCTACTGTTCGAGTATCAGATATTACAAGATAGGTAGCATATGCAAATATTTGTAAAGTACTATTTAAAAACTGAGCAAAACTTGAATAAAAAAAAGAAATATGGGTTGAAAGAATATTTATATAAAAATAGGAGTCTGCAACAGAATAATTTCTTTTATCAAAAATTTCTTGAAGAATATGACTTTTTAAATTCTTGTTAACAGTCAACTCAATATTCTTTAAAATCATGTTTTGAAAATATTGAAATATAAATTTTAAGAACACAAAGATTAATATCAAATACTGATTTTCTAATATAAAAAATAAAATATTATTTAAAATCCCAATATTTGTAAATTGGCCTGCAATTAAGGCTGAAAATATTGCAATAATTGCAATGTCAGTATAAGCGGTTAACTGGGACAAAATGACAGAAAGAATTATGAGAATAGACTTGTTCTTAGTTTGTGTAACTCTTGAAATGAATTTTACATCTCTAACAATGTCTCTTATTTGATTCACTGTTTTCTATTATAAATTTAGTTTTATTTAAATTTTCAAAGAATTAATTTTTGTAGAATTATCAGATGTTATTTTATTTTTATATTTTTTTAATAAACCATTCATAAGTTTGTTGTAAGCCTTGATCAAGAGATGTAGTTGCTGACCAACCTAATTTGTTTATCTTTGAAGAGTCTAGTAATTTTCTTGGATTTCCATCAGGCTTGTTTTTATCAAATTGAATTCGACCTTTAAATCCTACAAAATTTTTGATCTTATTGACCAACTCTAAGATGGAAACTTCTATACCACTTCCAATATTGTAAAGCCCATTGTGAATTTTATTTTCAATCAAAAACTCAATTGCGTTTGATAAATCATCAACATATAAAAATTCTCTCAAAGGCTTTCCTGTTCCCCAAACTTTAAAAACATCTTCGTCGTTACTTTTTGCTTTATGTAATCTAGATATTAATCCTGGAATGACGTGACTATCGAGTTCAGAAAAATTATCATTTGGACCATAAAGATTTGTTGGCATAATATTCAAAACTTCATGTCCATATTGCTTGTTTAATGCATCTCCTATTTCTATAGCAGTCAATTTTGCCATTGCATAAGGTGAATTTGTTGGTTCAAGCTTTCCTGTCATTAAGCTTTCTTCAGATATTGGATTCTTTGCTCCAAGGGGATAGATGCAACTGCTTCCAAGATTAATAACTTTAATATCTGGAAAGTCAATTATGCTCTCAAGAATATTCATATTAATTTTTAAATTTTCAAATATAAAATCACTTCTATAGGAATTATTAGCTAGGATACCTCCTACTCTTGCTGCAGCATTAATAATTATGTTAGGTTTTGTTGTGTGAATTAATTTTTTTGTATCATCTAAAGAAAATAGATTCGTTTCTTTTCTTCTTGATCCAATGAGTTCAGTAACAATTTTGTTACTACTTAGGGTTCTCATTATTGAAGAACCAACTAAGCCGTTGCTACCAAATACAACTACTTTCATAAACTCCCTTAACTTATATTAACTGTAATTAAAAAAACTTTTTAATAGCTCTTTTGTAAAAATAAGCGGATTATCAATTTTAAATAATTTTAAATTTACTATCGAGCCTAAATATTGAAATAGTGAGGCTCTTCTCCATTTGTGAGTTATGTGGTATGAATTGGGTGCAATTTCAGAATAATATCTATGATAGTAATTAGATGAAATAGGATAAGATAAAGCACCACTTGTAAGCCATGGCTTTTTGCTACCTATATAATGAAGTATTGATGCTGATTCATTACTTTGTGTAATCTTATTAAAGGAGTTTGCATTGAAATTTAATGATCCATTTAGCTCTAAGTAGTTACCATTAAGCAAAGAGTTCATCACATCTTGGTCCCAAGTTACAACGTTGTCCTCTATCTTTTGCATATGTTCAACAAGTGATTTACTAAAACTATTTGCTCTCCATTTTTTATAATCAATTAATAAAACACCTGCATTGAAATATGAGGAATCCATATTCAGCCTAACAAAACTTTCAGAGTCTGGATATTCTTCTATGGTATATTCAGTTCTTGCAGCTAAAATATTGTCAGATTTTTTTAAATCTTCTAATTGTGACTCAATACTATTGATTGGATCACTTATACAAACTGTATCTCCATCCAAGTAAATAAGTTGGTCTATGTTTCTATCAAGGTAGTTCTCAATAAAAAGTCTATAATAAGTTGCCTCTGATAGATGGGCATTCTTTAAATTTGGAAAATTGTAATCATAATCATTAAATGTATAAGATTGAAAACTGGCAAGATTGTTGTGTAATGAAATATTTAAGGGTAGTTGTTCTATCGAAAGAGGTTTATTGTGAATAATTAAAATATTAATTTTTTTTGATACATTTTTTAGAAGCGAGTAGATAGCTGTAAATGATTGGAAGTAATAATTATCATCAAAGCAAAATAAAAAATTTAAGTATTCGTCAGATTTGGTTTTTGTTAATTTTTTCTCATCTTTGCTAAAAACTTCAAGACTTGGATCTTTTTTAAAAGTTGTCAATGGGTATGAAGCTGTATTTCCTTTTCGTGGCCATATTGGCGACTTAATGCCTAATCTATAATTTATTATTTTTGACTTAAGGATATAGAAAAAATTACTTACAAGGTTTAAATTTGTTGAAGTTACAGTATTGAATTTTTTTGAAACCAGTGATGGTTCTGACCAAAAAGACTTTAAGTTTGCCTTTCTAAGAACTTCATTCATCCACATATCTGCAGAATGGTTAAAAGGTAAGAAATTATCATACATTTTTTTTGCAGATTTTTTATTAACTAAATAAAATTGAGCTGCCCTAGTTCCACCATGTGAAATTATTTTCCCATCTCTATTTCTAGTAATTCCATTACTTTTTTTATAGACTAACTTGTTGCTTGAAACCTCTTCTTCATTCATGTTTGAATATTCTTCCCATACAGAGTCATACAAAACATCCCAATTGTTTGGTAATTCTTCTAAATATTTAGACAATCGATCCATAACATTTTCATAGAAATCGCCTATATTATCTTCCATAATTACAGCTAATTCATCTTTATTTTTTACAATCTGCTCAAGAGCCAAGTAGTGCTTATAGCTACAACTTATCCATCCATCTTTGATTTTTGATCCCTTTTGTACAGTGTTTTTTTTAATTTTGTATGTTAGCTCATCTTTGTTTGGATGATTTATAAATGTCACATCAGAAATGTTTATTCCATATTTAGAAAACAAATTAATCATATTGTCATACCTTTGTTTATCTAGATTGTGTATTACATAAAATTTACAATTAATCATAAATAATTAAGGCCTCTAGAAATATCTACAATACCAGTGCCTGACCAATGGCCAAAAGAACTCAGATCTAATTTTGGTGATTGGATTTTCTTCCAAACTTTATACATTGTGAAATATTTTATATCATCAATTAAAAGTAGTCTGTTTTTATTGCTTAGTTCAACTTCTGCTAAATTTTTTAAAAACGCATCTTCAAATATCCCATCTTTTCCCGCATCTAAAAATATTAAATCTGGTTCAGTGAATAGATAACTATACTCTTCGAAAGTTTTTTTTGATGACAAGTCGGCAATTATTTGAGTAATCCTTTGATCTTGAAATTCAGAAATTGTCAAATGAGAGTTTGATTCGTCCCAAGGTATTATGTCTACTGTATTAATTTTTGCATTTGAGTTGTTCAAAATTACTTTACATGCAATACCTGATCCTGTGCCAATCTCAGTAATTTGATTTAAATTTTCAACTTCACAAATTGCCGCTAAAAGTCGGTAATGCTCTCCTGGAAAATTATTCATATTTAAATACTCAAACTCATACTGCCTTGAAGACTTTAGCTTTATGTTTTCATCACTTTCCAGTTTTAGTGAATAACTTTTTTCTAAGTATGAAATAATATTCTTTAAAAAAATGCTGTTGTCATCAAATTTAGAGCTTATATCAGATGTGGCCCAACTTAACTGGGCCAACTTTGATGTTTTTTTTAAATCATATTCAAAGTTTACAAATTGTAATCCACGTAAAATATTTTTTGGAAAATATAAGATATTGAAAATAATTTTTTTAACACCAAAGGGAATATATTTATCAATACCGTATCTAACTTTATCTTTAAATTTTTTCATTGTTGTTTTATTTTATCAATCAAGTCTAAGATCTCTTTTCCAATTATTTCTACTCCTTCGATTGTTAAATGATTATCGTCTCTATAAAATAAACGGTTATCAATAGCTGCTACACACTTATCTTTAACAAAAGAGTTGCAAAAATATTTATCAGAATTAATTCTGTAATAATTTTTACCCCTGTAATTATTATAAAGTTCTAAATATGTTTTCACATTCTCTTTATCGTACCAATACAATGAATCGACAGCTATTGTGTTACTTCCACCTACAGTTAACATTTTTGTTGGATCAAATGGAAAATTTGGTATCTGATCAACAACTATTAAATAATTTTCATTTTTTATTAAAAAATTAAAAGTTTTTGGAAGTTCTTTTAACAGTACTTGATTAAAGTGCTGATAATACTCTTCATCAATAACATCTCCTACATATACGAATATTGAGTTATTAAAACTCTCTAAATATTTGTCAATTTCTAATTTATCATCATTCCTCAATGGACACTTAGTATGGTACGGTTGCTGATAAATATACAGACAAGAGTTTCCGGTAATTATATGTAATTTATGGCCTTTTACTTCTCTAGATAAAAAATATCCTAGCTCTCTCGCATGAGAGTCACCTAACAAAACAATATTTGAAGATTGAAAATCATTAAATACACATAAGTTTTCAAAATTTGCATTGTGACAATAGACAGTTTTTGTTGGTGATGTTTTTTTTGCTGTGTAAGCATCTAAGTTTACTGTATAGTCATATATTTTATTACTTACTACTCCGTTTTGATTGTTTGCTAAATTTTCAGAATTTAAACTAAATATTGTTAATAAAAAAACCGAACTCAATAAAAATGACTTTTTTAACAATGTAAAATTCTTAATAAATTTTATTTCTATTTGATAATAAAAAATAAAAGATATTATAAAAATTAAAACAATTAAAATAAATTTTTCAAAAACAAAAAGACTATCTCTTATTCTTGATATATCAGTTACTTCTTGCATTAAAAGTCTTTCAATTCTGTAGAAAGCAAAGATTGGCTGGTGTAGTAAATACATAGAAAATGAACTTAAACCAATAAGGAAAAAGGCTTTATTGGACAAGACTTTATAAACTGTACTTTTTTCATCATTTGCAAGAAGAATTAGACAAACTCCTAAGACAGAAATTAATTTAGGCTCAATACTGTTTGCAAAATTATCATCAAAATAAATTATTGAAAAAGAAATTAAAAATAATCCCAGTAATGAAAAATTTTTTAATTTAATGTTGTAACTTAAAATCATGACCAAGACCCCCGCTAATAACTCCCATGCTCGAAAATGTAGTTGATAAAACTTTATGAATTCAGCAGTGGTTGAATTTAAATATAAAGAAAAAAGAAAAATTAAAAATATTAATTGTCCAAAATAGTTTTTAAAAAATTTGTATAAAAAGTAAACTACAACTGGAAATATGATGTAAAATTGTTCCTCTACTGCCAGACTCCATGTATGAAGTAGTGGCATAAATTTAACTGGATCTGAGTTATAAAAATCTAAATTTTGAAAAAAATAATTTGCATAAAAAAAGACTGATGCAATCAAGGATTGGCTGTACTCAATAAAAGATCTTGGCGTCAAAAGCAAAAAAGCAAAAGGAATTGTTAATAGTAATGTAAAAAATAATGCTGGCAGTATTCTTCTTATTCGTCGAATATAAAATCTTTTAAATGTAAATGAATTGTTATTAAGCTCGGAAATAATGATATTTGAAATAAGAAAACCTGAAATGACAAAAAAAACATCAACACCGAGCCAGCCCCCTTTAAAAATATCCAATTCAGCGTGATAGAATATAACAGCAAGAACAGCTACTGCTCGTAATCCATTTATATCATCACGAAATTCTATCCTTTTAATATGGTGAATTGTAAAAAAATTATTTATCAAATTTATTAAATTTTTCATTCTATTTTTCTATGGTAAATGGCTGTAAAGGCATTGCATGCTCTCCTGAAAAAGCTTTAATTATTGTTTTGGTCACTATTTTTAACATTATTGGTAAAAAACCTTGTGGCCAGAGGCAGAATCGAACTGCCGACCTCTTGTTTTTCAGACAGAGGCTAACCATTAAGCCTTTCCTCATTTTACATTAATCACCATTAATATTCGCTCATTTAGTAGAGGCTCTAAAACGCAATGAGCGATATGAAATAAGGACTGATGAATTGAGTGTGTCACATATTGGTCACAGTTTTTATTTATTTATTTTTAACAAAAGTTCGTTGTAATTAAGAGGATTAATTTGGTGTTGAGATAATTGTCCACATCTAGAGGCTAGTGGCATAGATAAGCCGTTGCTTGCATCTTTGGAATTGTAATAATATCCATTATATCTATTTGACCCAATGGAATTTATGTCTATTATACCTAGTTTATAATCACCTGAGTCATCGTAAAAATACACCTCTGCAAGATTTGAATCATAATTAATCCAATTTGGAAATTGTTTTGGTTCGCTTAAATATATTGCATTAATTACTGCAACATTGTTTTCAATTTTATTAGTTGCCATTGTTGTACCGTCGTCAAAAGAATTCGTTAGCGGGTCAAGCATTGTTATTCTTACTGTATCTATTTGTACATTTTGAACGGGTTCTATGTATATTTTTATTTGAAAACTTTGTCCTTTACTAATACTATCTGGAAGTTCAATTTTGGAAATTCTGTGAAATAAATGTTCAATGAAAAAACTATTTTCCAAATTATTACTTTGTTCAAAAGTTTCATCTAGGTAATTTGTAACTTTAGATTGA